>Ga0105237_10001321_pt1 | contig 32889 bp, 27 predicted proteins | sample KBSC24metaG_FD_81520 | JGI IMG/M metagenome (GOLD analysis project Ga0105237, IMG submission 81520) | Corn rhizosphere microbial communities from Kellogg Biological Station, Michigan, USA - KBS C2-4 metaG | ecosystem: Host-associated > Plants > Roots > Rhizosphere > Soil | place: Michigan, USA... | reverse complement strand
GTATTAGATGGCGACCATTATATCGTTAACGGCTCAAAAAACTGGATCACACATGGTAAGTCAAGCAGTGTAGCAGTAGTGATGGTGCGAACAGGAGAGAAGGGTGACTCCAAAGGCATATCTGCTTTAGTAGTTGAGCGCGGAACACCTGGTTTCTCTGCAGGGAAAAAAGAAAACAAGCTGGGTATGCGTGCCTCAGAAACCACCGAGATGATATTTGATAACTGCCGTGTACCAAAAGAAAATCTATTAGGCAATGAAGGTGAAGGCTTTAAGCAGGCCATGAAGGTATTGGATGGCGGGCGCATTTCTATCGCGGCCCTGTCACTAGGTATCGCCAAAGGTGCTTTTGAGGCAGCGGTGGCTTATGCGAAAGAGCGCCACCAATTTGGTCAGCCGATAGCAAACTTCCAGGGAATATCTTTTAAACTGGCTGATATGGCTACCGAAATTGAAGCATCTGAACTATTGATCATGCAGGCTGCCGCTCTGAAGAATCAGCACAAGCCGGTTACAAAAGCAGGCGCTATGGCTAAATACTTTGCATCCGAAGTGGCAGTACGCACGGCCAACGAAGCTGTACAGATATTCGGCGGCTATGGCTACACCAAAGATTTCCCGGTAGAAAAGTTTTATCGTGATGCCAAACTGTGCACCATAGGCGAGGGGACATCAGAGATACAGAAGATTGTGATCAGCAGGGAAGTGTTGCGGGATTGACTGTAACTATTCTCACAAAAATACAGGGTTCCGCTTAAACGGGGCCTTTTTTTGTTTAGCGGTATTTTGAAATGTAATTATTTGCTGTAACTTGCTGTTTCACAAACCCCTGACCTCATGCAATTAAAAATCGAGTCACTTTCAAAAACTTACCCGAACGGTGTAAAAGCATTAAAGAATGTTTCGTTGACCATCAACCAGGGCATGTTTGGTTTGCTCGGCCCTAATGGCGCCGGGAAATCTTCATTGATGCGCACCATAGCTACCTTACAAGAAGCGGATGCGGGCAGTGTTTTTTTGGACGACCTGGATGTGTTAAAAAACAAGGAGCAAGTAAGGCAGATACTCGGTTATTTGCCTCAGGATTTTGGCGTATACCCTCGTATATCAGCCGAACAAATGCTGGATCATATTGCCCAGTTAAAGGGAATTGGGAATAAGTCGGAACGTAAAGAATTGGTTAGCGCTTTACTGGATAAGGTAAACCTGGCAAAAGATAAAAAGAAAAATCTTGGAACCTATTCGGGAGGTATGAAACAACGCTTCGGCATTGCGCAGGCATTGATGGGAGCACCTAAGCTCATTATTGTAGATGAGCCTACTGCGGGCCTTGACCCGGCCGAACGTAACCGCTTTTATAATTTGCTGAGCCAGATAGGGGAGAACACCATCGTTATCCTTTCTACCCATATTGTGGAAGATGTGCGTACCCTATGCTCGGATTTTGCCATCATATGCGAAGGTGAATTGATGTATAACGGGAAACCGGATGACTCTGTTCGGGATATCGAAGGAAAGATATACACCAAGGCCATACAGAAAGAAGATATCCTTCATTATAAGGAAAACTATACGCTGATCTCAACGCAGCTTAAAGGCGGGAATTTAAATATCAGGATATACAGTGATACAAATCCCGGTAATGGCTTCCTGGCATCCCCGGCTATATTGGAGGATGTTTATTTCAACAAGGTTGCCGGTAAAACGGATGCAGTTACTTTATAATTATCATCTTAACCTCACTTACTATGTTCTGGCAGATATTCACCTTCGAGATCAAATACCGGCTGAAAAGGCCCGCTACTTATATTTACTTTCTCACTTTTTTCTTAATAACTGCACTCTTTTACTTTTCGGGTTCAACTTCCGCTTCTGAAAAGGTTTATCATAATTCCCCCATTGTTATCGCACAGATGACAGCGCTTTTTAGTATGATTATGATGCTGGTTTGCTCAGCTGTAATGGGCGTGCCGCTTTACCGGGATATTGATTATAAGACAAGCAATTATTATCTGTCATATCCAATAACAGAGAATGGGTATTTCTGGGGGCGCTATCTCGGTTCATTCATATTTGTTATTCTGATATGCACATCGCTGATGTTTGGTGCCTGGTTTGGCAGCATTATCGGCCCGCTTTTCGGATGGGTACCGGCAAACCGAATGGGGCCCAATCACCTGGTTAATTACCTTCAACCTTTTATTTTTATCGCGATACCGAACCTGTTTTTATCATCATCCATCTTTTTTGGATTGGTTGCGATTAGCCGGAATGTTAAGATCATCTACTCAGGAAGCATATTATTATTGATTGCCTGGTTGCTGGCAAACTTTCTGATCAGGGACATTGAAAATAAGAACCTGGTCAAACTGCTTGACCCATTCGGAGTGAATACAGTAAATCAAACGGTTCGCTTCTATACGCCTGTTGAGCAAAATACGCTTACTGTTCCTATAACGGGAATGATGTTGTATAACCGGTTGCTTTGGTCAGGCATAGCTTTAGTTATTTTACTGGCTACCTATTTCAGCTTTAGCTTTAAGCGTTTTTTCAGTGGACGGGCTGACAGGAGTGGTTTAAAGGAGGAGGGAATAGCATTAAAAGATTATATGGCAAAATTACCGGTTGCCACGGTAAGCTTTGCCGGCAATTACTACCGCAGGGTAATGTTTAACCTTGCCAAAATCGAATACCTGAACATAATCAAAGACGTATATTTCAGGGCCATTTTGCTTGGAGGGACGGTCTTCCTGGTTATCGATTACTGGATAGGCAATCCAACTTATAGCGTATCTAATTTACCACTTACCGTAAACCTGATGGAATACAAAAGCTATGATTACACCGTATTCATATTTATCATTATCATTTTTTATACCGGCGAAACGATTCACCGGGATAAGTCTACCCGCTTCGCTATCATTAATGATGCATTGCCTACGCCGGATTGGGTTTTGTATGGTTCAAAGTTTTTAGGGCTTACATTATTGGCGCTTACATTAACAACAGTCCCGCTTGTACTTGGTGTTATTGTACAATTGCTGCACGGATATACTACGTTCAAGTTCGACGTCTACTTTACCGAGTTGTACGCTATCACCTTCCCGCAGTTTATCCAGATGATTATACTATCATTTGCCGTACATGTATTAGTGAATAATAAATTTGCCGGCCACGCTGTCGGTCTGCTTATTTGGATAGTAATGTATATGATGCGCAATTTCGGGGACATGAACTACAACCTGTTCTTCTACTCATATACGCCTAATTACCTGTGGTCTGATATGGATGGCATCGGTCACACCGTTACCGGGGTATTCTGGTTCAATTTTTACTGGATGCTTTTTGGGTCGTTGCTGCTCATTGTAGCCGCTGTGTTTTACGACCGCGGTGTGATTACATCTTTTAAAGAACGCTGGGGAATCGCCAAACAGCGTTTTCATGGCCCTATCCGTCTAATTGCCGCTGTATTGCTGTTAGGGTTTGTTGCCACCGGGGCCTACACTTATTATAATGTGAGTTACCTGAATGATTACCTGACGGTGAGGGAAGGTGAACAACGCCAGGCCGAGTATGAAAAGAAGCTCAAAAAATATGAGAAGATCGATCAGCCGAAAATTACCAGGCTGCAGATATATTCCGATATATTTCCTGATAAAAGGATAGTGAATGTAAAGGGGGTGATCACCCTTGTCAATAAAACAGACAACCCGATAAGCACGCTGTACCTTGACGGTACAGGTTTGGAAAGTTACGCTGTAGAATATAATGGAAAAGCTATCCCGGCCGATTATCCGCTTATCTATAAAAGGGGGAAATTCAATTGGTTCCGCTCGGCTAACGATACTGCCAAATATCGTATCTATCACCTGCCTGCTGCCCTCAAGCCTGGCGACAGCGCCACATTAAAGGTAAAATCGGTTATCGCCTACAGGGGCTTTACCAATGATATCAGCGGTACAGACATTGTTCACAACGGTACATTTTATGCCGGTGGATTGCCGTCTGTAGGTTACAACACGGATAACGAGCTATTCAGCGATGAAAAGCGAAAAAAATATAAGCTGTCGGAAAAGAAGGATGAATATCCGCCGCAAACGGATGCCAAAGGGATAAAAACATTATTATTTAACAGTAATGCCGACTTGGTGGCCTACGATATCACAGTAAGTACATCTGCTGATCAAATTGCTATCGCTCCCGGTTACCTGCAAAAGCAATGGAAGCAGGATGGGCGCAATTATTATCATTATGTGCAGGATGCGCCGCAGGTTGATCTCTTTTTTGATATTCTTTCAGCCCGGTATGCCACTCTAAAAGATGCGGTTACATTGTATAATCAGCAGCATGTAGGTATCGAGTTGTATTACCATCAGCAGCATTCGGTTAATCTGAACCGCTTTGTTGGCGCTTATAAAGACGGTTTGGATTATTATTCTAAAGTTTATGGACCATTCCAATTTAAACAGATGCGATTGCTGGAGTTTCCGAAATACAGGTCATTCGCGCAATCATTTCCCAATACGGTGTCATACGCGGAGGGCTTTGGCTGGTCAGCTGATTTTAGTGATCCTAATAAGTTCGACTATGCCTACTTTGTAACCGCGCACGAACTGGCCCATCAGTGGTGGGGACACCAGGTAGTTCCGAACCGCACACGGGGATCAAACCTGATCTCCGAAGCCCTGGCCGAATACACTGCTTTGATACTCACTGAACGCAAGTATGGAAAGGATAACATGAAACGCTTTTTGAAACAGGAGTTGGACGGTTACCTGCGCGGACGTGCCAATGAAGCGAAAAAAGAAAATGTATTTGTGAACTGTAACCGCCCCTACGAATGGTATCAAAAAGGCTCATTAATTCTCTATGGTTTGCAGGACCTGATCGGTGTAGATACCCTGAATAAAGCCCTGCATGAATTCAGGGATGCCTACGCATTTCATGATAAACCACCATATCCGGGCAGTACGGATCTTTATCGTTATATAGCCAAACATGTGCCGGATAGTGTGAAATACTTTTTGGATGATACCTGGAACAAGATCACTCTGTATGAAAATAAAGTGCTTGATGCCAAAGTGACACCGACAGGTAAAAAGAATGAATATAAGATCGACCTGAAGGTGGGTACCCGTAAAATTTATGCCGACAGCGCCGGTAACGAAAAGCCTGCAGCAAAAATGAACGATTACATTGATATAGGTGTATTTGCTGCCGAAAGCAAGGATAAGGACGGTCGCACACAAACTAATCCTTTATATCTGAAAAAACACAAGCTTACAGCAGGTGTGCATGATATACAGTTGATTGTGACCGGGAGCGCACCCGTTAAGGTGGGTATTGACCCTTATGTTAAACTGATAGACAGGATTCCGGATGATAATGTAAAGGATTTGTAGGTTAGTTAGATTGGTTGATTAGGTTGGATTAAGTTGAATAAGTTAGGTTGCAATAACCGATCAACCACTTAACTGAATCAACCCAATCAACTAATTCAACAATCCTCTTTCAAATTCAAAACCAAATACTTATCTTTGCCGTCCCATGAAAGGAGGTATACAGGGATTATGATCATTATTAACGTAAAAGACGGCGAATCATTAGACAAAGCATTAAAACGCTTTAAGAAGAAATTTGAGAAGACCGGTGTTTTAAGAGAACTTCGCAGTCGCCAGGCATTTGAGAAAAAATCCGTTACCCGTCGTCACGTGGTAAAACATGCCATCTACAAGCAAAATATGAACTTAGAAGTTAACGCTTAGTTCTGCAAAAAGAATTTTCGTTTTCTTTGAATATATATTAAAACTATTTGTACATTCATTCTCCGGGTGTACAAATAGTTTTTATGCTTTCAGAGCGTTTCATTCAATATATTCAATACGAAAAGCGGTACTCACCCCATACAGTTTCCGCATACCAGTCAGACCTCGACCAGTTTTTTAAATTCCTAAAAGACCAGGAGCAAGATATAACCAATCCATCTGAAATCACTTATCAGCACATCCGCAACTGGATGGTGGAATTGATGAGCGAAATGACGGCCCGTTCGGTCAATCGCAAAATTGCTACCCTGCGTAAATATTTTAAATTCCTGCTGCGCGAAGGGGCGATCATCAATAACCCTGCCTCTAAAATTCAATCGCCAAAAACGCTTAAGCACCTGCCCGTAGTGGTCGAGGATGCCAAACTGAGCGCCATGCTGAATGATAACGAAGTTTTTACAGATGACTTTAAAGGCACCCGCGATAAACTGGTGATCGAAACACTATTTGGCACCGGTATCCGCCTTGCCGAATTGGTAACCCTTAAAGAACAGGATGTTAACCTTTATGAAGGCACGCTAAAGGTTTTAGGCAAGCGCAACAAGGAGCGGATCGTCCCTGTTAACCATGAACTGAAAGTACTGCTCGAGAAATACATCGAGTTAAAGAAAAGTGAAGATTTTCATAACAATTCCGCAACATTACTCGTTACAGATAAAGGACGTGATGCATATCCAAAATTGATCTATCTAATAGTGCAAAAATACCTCTCCTATATATCAACCCAAAACAAAAAGAGTCCGCACGTGCTGAGGCACACGTTTGCAACAAGCCTGCTAGACCGGGGAGCCGACCTTAATGCGATCAAGGAGCTCCTGGGCCATGCAAATCTCAGTGCTACCCAGGTTTATACCCACAATTCAGTTGAACGATTAAAGTCTATTTATAAACAAGCGCATCCAAAGGCGTAATTTAACAAGGAGGAAACATGAAAATTACAGTGCAATCTATCCGTTTCAATGCAGACAAGAAATTATTGGATTTTATTCAGAAGAAGGCCGATAAGCTGGATCAGTTTTATGATCACATTATCAGCGGCGAGGTTTATTTAAAATTGGAAAATGTAGAAGATGAAGCAAACAAGATAACGGAGATAAAACTGATGTTGCCGGGTAGTCAATTATTCGCAAAAGAGCAATGTAAGACGTTTGAAGAGGCCACAGACTTGTCGGTAGAATCCCTTCGCAAGCAAATTGAAAAACACAAACAAAAGAAAGCCATAGTTGCCGAAGCTGCCAAAAAAGCGGTTTTGATGCCAACAGACGAAGATTATTAATAATAATTGGCAATAAAAAATTGCAGGGATCGGCGGGTTTATAACCTGCCGATTTTTTTTTGCAAAATAATTTTGTGGGGGTTTAAAAATGTGTAAATTTGCAATCCCTTTCGGAGAGGTATGCATGCCCGTTTTTTCCGTAAGAGGATGGTTCTTTAAAATAAAAAATTTAAGCCTGTAATTTAAGCCGGCGGCTTCCGGGAATATCGGATAACCAATAGCAGTAAATTAAGGCGCAGATCTCATTAACTCAGCTGGCAGAATTGATAGCAGGGGGACAGATTAAGGCAGAGTGAATAACATGCCTCCTTAGCTCAGCTGGTAGAGCGACTGACTTGTAATCAGTAGGTCATTGGTTCGATCCCGATAGGAGGCTCTGTTTTTTAATGAGTGAAGGAGTGAGTTTTGAATTAGTGAATGCCAACATTCGCTCAATCACTCATTCTCACATTCACTAATTAACAATGGGGGGATACCAGAGCGGTCAAATGGGACGGACTGTAAATCCGTTGCTTCGGCTACGAAGGTTCGAATCCTTCTCCCCCCACAGGGATTGATTGATTGAATTATAGAATTATTGATTTTTAAAACATTCAATAAATCAATAATTCAGTCATTCAATAATTAAAAAGCGGAAGTAGCTCAGTTGGTAGAGCGATAGCCTTCCAAGCTATAGGTCGCGAGTTCGAACCTCGTCTTCCGCTCTGTTACAGTAGGCGGTATGCAGTTAGCAGTTTGCAGGTAGGATTAGCTGCCAACTGAGAACTGAAAACTGCAAACTAAAATTAGCCGACGTAGCTCAGTGGTAGAGCACTTCCTTGGTAAGGAAGAGGTCATGGGTTCAAATCCCATTGTTGGCTCGGCGTATTATAAACGACAATTAAATATAAAATTAACCTACAAAAATTTTTATAAATCATGGCAAAAGAAAAGTTTGACCGCAGCAAGCCGCACTTAAACATCGGTACAATCGGTCACGTTGACCACGGTAAAACAACCCTTACCGCAGCTATTACCAAAGTATTGGCTGACAAAGGTTTCTCAGAAGCTCGTTCATTCGATTCTATCGACTCGGCTCCTGAAGAAAAAGAGCGTGGTATTACTATTAATACAGCGCACGTTGAGTATTCAACTGCTACCCGTCACTATGCTCACGTTGACTGTCCAGGTCACGCGGATTATGTGAAGAACATGGTTACAGGTGCTGCTCAAATGGACGGTGCAATTATAGTAGTTGCCGCTACTGATGGTCCGATGCCTCAAACTCGTGAGCACATTCTGTTAGCCCGCCAGGTAGGCGTGCCTTCATTGGTTGTGTTCATGAATAAAGTGGATATGGTTGATGATCCGGAACTGTTGGAACTTGTTGAGATGGAAATCCGTGAATTATTATCGTTCTACGATTATCCTGGTGATGATATCCCTGTTATTCAAGGTTCAGCTTTAGGTGGTCTTAACGGCGAACCTAAATGGGTTGAAAAGATCATGGAATTAATGGATGCAGTTGATGCACACATTCCAATTCCTCCTCGTTTAACTGATTTACCTTTCTTGATGCCTGTTGAAGACGTGTTCTCGATCACTGGTCGTGGTACTGTTGCAACTGGTCGTATCGAGCGTGGTGTAATCAACTCTGGTGAGGCTGTTGACATCTTGGGTATGGGTGCTGAGAACTTGAAATCAACCGTAACTGGTGTTGAGATGTTCCGCAAGATCCTTGATCGCGGCGAAGCTGGTGACAACGTAGGTTTATTGTTACGTGGTATTGAAAAAACTGATATCCGTCGCGGTATGGTTATTTGCAAACCGGGTTCAGTAACTCCGCACACTGATTTCAAAGCAGAAGTTTACGTATTATCAAAAGCAGAAGGTGGCCGTCACACTCCATTCTTCAACAAATACCGTCCGCAATTCTATTTCCGTACTACTGACGTAACTGGTGAGATTTCACTGGCCGAAGGTGTAGAAATGGTTATGCCGGGTGATAACGTTACCATCACTGTAAAGCTGATCAACGCTATCGCTATGGAAAAAGGCTTACGTTTCGCTATCCGTGAAGGTGGTCGTACCGTAGGTGCTGGTCAGGTAACCGAGATCTTAAAATAATCTACCCTGGCAAATCCTCTTAACCGGGGACACAAGGAATAGGTTAATTTCTTGCAAAGTACTTAGTCAAATTGGCTAAGTACTTTGTTTACAAAAAGGGAAATTGAAAATTTAAGTAATAAACGGGAATAGTTCAATGGTAGAATAGAGGTCTCCAAAACCTTTGATCAGGGTTCGAATCCTTGTTCCCGTGCATAATAAAAATATAAAAATGGCTGCAGTAACAGAGTATATAAAAGAGTCTTACATCGAGCTAACCCAGAAGGTGACATGGCCTACCTGGCGCGAATTGCAAAGCAGCGCTATGCTGGTATTGGTTGCGGCATTAATCATCGCTGCGTTAATATATGGCATGGACCAGATTATATATTTTGTGCTTAATCAGTTTTATACTTCGTTAACCTAATTATATAACATAGAAATGAGTGATCAATTGAAGTGGTATGTAGTAAGGGCCATCAGCGGAAAAGAAAAAAAAGTTAAGCAATATATCGATGCCGAAATCAACCGTTTAGGCGTAACACATTTGGTACCTCAGGTTTTAATACCTACCGAGAAGTATTACCAGATGCGCGATGGAAAGAAGATAGCCAAGGAGCGTAACTTCTTCCCGGGATATGTACTGATCGAAGCAGAACTGGGCGGAGAGATAGAACACGTAATAAAGAATATCAATAGTGTGATCGGTTTCTTGGGCGATAAAGCCGGAAATGCAATCCCGCTTCGCCAGGCTGAAGTTAACCGCATTTTAGGCAAGGTTGACGAAATGAGCTCACAGGGCGAAACGATGAACGTTCCTTATTATGTAGGCGAGAACGTTAAAGTAATGGACGGGCCATTCAATGGTTTCAGCGGTGTGATCGAAGAAGTGAACGAAGAAAAGAAAAAATTAAAAGTAATGGTAAAGATATTCGGGCGCCGTACGCCGCTTGAATTGAATTACATGCAGGTAGAAAAAGAGTAGTTAGTATTTAGTATCAAGTAGCAAGATAAATTGTTGCTTCATGCAATACTGATGAATAAAAATATAAAGTACCCGGTCGCAAAATAGAAAGTCTTGATACTTGATACTAACGACCCGATACTAACAAAAATCTTAAATGTTACTTAGCTTCCACTTACTAACATTGAGTACTAATTAAAATTAACAAAATGGCAAAAGAAATCGGTGCAATGGTTAAGCTTCAGGTGAAGGGCGGCGCTGCAAATCCATCGCCACCAATTGGGCCTGCATTAGGTGCAAAAGGGGTGAACATCATGGAGTTTTGCAAGCAGTTCAACGCACGTACCCAGGACAAACCTGGCAAAGTGTTGCCTGTAGTAATTACTGTTTACGTCGATAAATCATTCGATTTTATCATCAAAACCCCTCCTGTAGCAATCCAGTTAATGGAAGCAACAGGCTTAAAAAGTGGGTCGGCCGAGCCAAACCGTAAAAAGGTAGCCAGTGTGAACTGGACCCAGGTTGAAACGATAGCCAAGGATAAAATGACTGATTTAAACGCATTTACAGTAGAATCAGCCATGAAAATGGTGGCAGGGACAGCCAGAAGTATGGGAATTACCGTATCTGGTACAGCTCCCTGGAATTAATTCATTTATACAAATCAGTTTAAGACAGTGGCAAGATTAACAAAAAATCAAAAAGCGGCACTATCCAAAATTGAGGCTAACAAATCGTATTCTTTACAGGATGCATCATCTTTGGTTAAGACAATTAACTATACCAAGTTTGATTCTTCTGTTGATATAGACGTTCGTTTAGGTGTTGACCCCCGCAAAGCCAATCAAATGGTGCGTGGTATTGCAACATTACCTCATGGAACCGGCAAAACTGTACGTGTATTGGTGCTTTGCACTCCTGATAAGGAACAAGAAGCAAAAGATGCAGGTGCGGATTTCGTAGGTTTGGATGACTATATTGCCAAGATTGAAGGCGGATGGACTGACGTTGATATTATCATTACTATGCCAAGTGTTATGGCTAAGGTAGGTCGTTTGGGTCGTATTTTAGGCCCGCGCAACCTGATGCCTAACCCTAAGTCAGGTACTGTAACTACAGATGTAGCTAAAGCAGTAACTGAGGTAAAAGGTGGTAAGATCGACTTCAAGGTTGATAAAACGGGTATCATCCATGCCTCAATAGGAAAAGTATCTTTCCCTGCTGATAAAATTTATGAGAATGCTTTAGAAGTATTGCAAACCATCTCAAAATTAAAACCATCAGCAGCTAAGGGAACATATTTCAAAAGTATACATATCTCATCGACCATGTCGCCGGGTATAACAATTGAAACTAAAACAGTAACGGGGATCTAATCATGAATAAAGAAGAAAAATACGACCTTGTTCTTGCCCTTACTGAACAGATGAAAGAGTACGGTAATTTTTATATTACTGACACTTCTGATCTTACGGTTGCAAAAGTTAATGATATCCGTCGCAAATGTTTCGAAAGCGACATCACCATGCAAGTAGCAAAAAACAGCCTGATCAAAAAGGCGATGGAAGCTGCAGGCGGTGATTACAGCCAGATATATGATGTATTAAAAGGTTCTTCATCAATCCTTTTTTCAAAATCAGCAACTGCTCCGGCAAAGCTGATCAAGCAATTAAGGAAAAAAGGTGATAAGCCGGTTTTAAAAGCAGCTTATATCGATTCGGCCATATTTATTGGCGACAAACAGTTGGATACCTTGATCAACTTGAAATCTAAGGAACAACTGATCGGCGAGATCATTGGATTACTGCAATCACCAGCTAAAAACGTTGTTTCTGCACTGCAATCAGGCGGAAATAAACTGGCAGGAATTGTTAAAACATTACAAGAAAGAGGTTAATCGGACACCTATAAAGTTCGACATTAAACATCAAACGCATTAAAAGTAAAAATTAAATAAAATGGCAGATTTAAAATCATTTGCTGAACAGTTGGTAAACTTAACAGTAAAAGAAGTTAACGAATTAGCTCAGATATTAAAAGACGAGTACGGTATTGAACCAGCTGCTGCTGCAGTTGCCGTTGCAGCTCCTGCTGCTGGTGGTGGTGATGACGCTCCTGCTGCTGAAGCAGTTCAAACAGCTTTCGACGTAATATTGAAAGAAGCTGGCGGCGCTAAATTAGCTGTTGTTAAATTAGTAAAAGACCTTACCGGCCTTGGTTTGAAAGAAGCTAAAGATCTTGTTGACGGTGCACCAAAAGAAGTTAAAACCGGTGTAACTAAAGAAGAAGCTGAATCTCTTAAAAAACAACTAGAAGAAGCTGGAGCTGTTGTTGAAGTTAAATAACTTCAACCGGCCATAATAACATAAGACTCCGACCGTTTTTGGTCGGGGTCTATTGTCGTTTATATTGTCCTCATTTTGTTTGAAGTTCAGGAAAAACTTTAATCAAACAAGTATCAGTTTATTAATAAACTAAAATTACAATCCCTTGGCAAACAAAATTAATCAAAGAGTAAACTTTGCAACCAGTAGAAAGGTATTAGATTACCCGGATTTCCTGGATGTTCAGTTGCAATCTTTCCAGGAATTTTTTCAATTGGAAACCACCTCAGACAACCGTCATAAAGAAGGCTTGTTTAAAGTATTTGCCGAAAATTTTCCAATCTCAGATTCAAGAAACATCTTCGTTTTAGAGTTTCTTGACTATTTTATTGATCCGCCACGTTATGATATACGCGAGTGTATCGAGCGCGGGTTAACCTACAGTGTGCCTCTGAAAGCAAAGCTTCGTTTATCATGTAACGATGCTGAGCACGAAGATTTTGAAACAATTGTACAGGACGTGTACCTGGGAACTATCCCATATATGACCCCTAAAGGTACTTTTGTGATCAACGGCGCCGAGCGTGTAATTGTATCCCAGTTACACCGTTCACCAGGCGTGTTCTTCGGCCAAAGCCGCCACACTAACGGTACAAAACTGTATTCGGCCCGTGTAATTCCTTTCAAGGGATCATGGATCGAGTTTGCTACTGACGTGAACAACGTGATGTATGCTTACATTGACCGTAAGAAAAAATTCCCGGTTACCACGCTGCTTCGCGCCATCGGTTATGATTCTGATAAAGACATATTGGAATTGTTCGAGCTGGCTGACGAAGTAAAAGTAAGCAAATCAGGCCTTAAGAAATACCTGGGCCGTAAACTTGCTGCGAGGGTGCTCAAAAAATGGGTGGAAGACTTCGTGGATGAAGATACCGGTGAAGTGGTATCTATCGATCGTAACGAGATCATCCTTGAGCGCGAGACCGTATTGGAAGACGACCATATCGATATGATCATCGATGCCGGTGTGAAAACAGTTATCCTGAACAAGGAAGACGCTTCAACCAGCGGTGATTACACTATTATATATAATACCTTACAAAAGGATACATCCAACTCAGAAAAAGAAGCGGTTGAGCACATCTACCGTCAACTACGTAACGCTGAACCGCCTGATGAAGAAACAGCTCGTGGTATCATCGACCGTTTGTTCTTCTCTGATAAGAGATATGATCTGGGTGATGTGGGTCGTTACCGCATCAACCGTAAGTTGAAAATGGATACCTCCGATGAGACCAAGGTTTTAACCAAACAAGATATCATCGCGATCGTTAAATATCTGATCAAACTGATCAACTCAAAAGCTGAGGTGGATGATATTGACCACTTGTCAAATCGTCGTGTACGTACAGTAGGCGAGCAGTTATATGCACAGTTCGGTGTTGGTTTGGCCCGTATGGCCCGTACCATCCGCGAGCGTATGAACATTCGTGACAACGAGGTGTTCACACCAACCGACCTGATCAACGCACGTACACTGTCATCAGTGATCAACTCGTTCTTCGGTACCAACCAGCTTTCACAGTTTATGGACCAAACCAATCCACTGGCAGAGATCACGCACAAGCGTCGTCTGTCAGCTCTTGGGCCCGGTGGTCTGTCACGCGAGCGTGCAGGTTTCGAAGTTCGTGACGTACACTATACCCACTACGGTAGGTTATGTACCATTGAAACTCCGGAAGGACCGAACATTGGTTTGATATCATCGCTTTGCGTACATGCCAAGATCAATAACCTGGGCTTCATCGAAACACCATACAAACGTGTGGTAAACGGTGTGGTTTCCATGAGCGAGCCGGTTGTTTACTTATCTGCAGAAGATGAAGATGGTAAAACTATTGGCCAGGCTAACGCTGTTTATGACGATAAAGGTGTATTTGCTACGCCTCGTGTAAAAGCACGTTTTGAAGGTGACTTCCCGATCATCGAGCCTGAAAGGCTGGATTATATGGATATCGCTCCTAACCAGATCACCTCGATAGCTGCCTCACTGATTCCGTTCCTGGAACATGATGATGCTAACCGTGCGCTGATGGGTTCGAACATGCAACGCCAGGCCGTGCCATTATTGCGTCCTGAAGCGCCGATTGTAGGTACAGGTTTGGAAGGCCGTGTAGCTAAGGATTCACGTACGCTGATCAATGCCGAAGGCAATGGTGTGGTTGAATATGTGGATGCTACCGAGATCCGTATCAAATATGACCGTGACGACATGGACCGCCTGATCTCTTTTGATGGCGATACCAGGAGTTACTTGTTAACTAAGTTTAAGAAGACTAACCAGAGCACTACCATGAACCTGAAGCCAATCGTTAAGAAAGGCCAGAGGGTTGAAAAAGGACAGGTGCTTTGCGAAGGTTATGCAACACAGGATGGTGAGCTGGCATTGGGCCGTAACTTAAAAGTAGCATTCATGCCTTGGCAGGGATACAACTTTGAGGATGCGATCGTGATCTCAGAGCGAGTTGTGTCGCAGGATATATTTACTTCACTTCACGTAGAAGAGTTCGAGCTTGAAGTTCGTGATACCAAACGTGGCGAGGAAGAACTGACACCGGATATTCCTAACGTATCAGAAGAAGCTACCAAAGACCTTGACGAGGACGGAATTATCCGTGTTGGCGCTGAGGTTAAGGAAGGCGACATCCTGATCGGTAAGATCACTCCGAAAGGTGAGTCTGATCCTTCACCGGAAGAAAAATTATTACGTGCCATATTTGGTGATAAAGCAGGTGACGTGAAAGACGCGTCATTGAAAACTCCGCCGTCAATTGCCGGTGTGGTTATCGATACCAAATTATTCTCACGTGCTAAGAAAACTTCAAAGGCTGAAGAAAAAGCTCAGTTAGAGAAACTGGATACCAAACACGAAAAAGCAATAAAAGATCTGAAGAATATCCTGATCGACAAATTGTTTGAGATCGTGAATGGCAAAACATCACAGGGTGTTCATAATGTTTATAAGGAATTGCTGGTACCTAAAGGTGTTAAATTCACTCAAAAGATTTTGGTTGAATTACCTTATGAGAACATCAACCCAACAAAATGGACCACTGATGATGATAAGAACGACCAGATCAAAACCTTGCTTCATAACTATAACATCAAGGTAAATGAAGAATTAGGCGCATACCGTCGTGATAAATTCGCCATCAGCGTAGGTGACGAGCTTCCATCAGGTATCGTGCAGATGGCTAAAGTTTACATCGCTAAAAAGCGTAAGCTTAAAGTAGGTGATAAGATGGCCGGGCGTCACGGTAACAAGGGTATCGTTGCACGTATCGTACGTGACGAGGATATGCCGTTCCTGGAAGACGGAACACCGGTTGATATCGTATTGAACCCGCTGGGTGTACCATCGCGTATGAACCTGGGCCAGATCTACGAAACCGTATTGGGCTGGGCCGGTAAAGAGTTAGGCGTTAAATTCGCTACTCCGATCTTTGATGGGGCGACTCACGAAGAAGTGGAAGAGTGGGTTAAAAAGGCAGGCTTACCTGAATCAGGCCGTACTTATTTGTACAATGGTTTAACAGGCGAGCGCTTCGACCAGCAGACCACAGTAGGTATTATCTACATGCTGAAACTGGGTCACATGGTTGACGATAAGATGCACGCACGTTCTATAGGGCCATACTCATTAATTACACAGCAACCGTTGGGTGGTAAAGCACAATTCGGTGGTCAGCGTTTTGGTGAGATGGAGGTTTGGGCACTGGAAGCATTTGGTGCATCAAATATCCTGCAGGAAATATTGACCGTTAAATCGGATGATGTTATCGGCCGTGCTAAAACTTACGAAGCTATTGTTAAAGGCGAGAACCTGCCAACACCATCAGTTCCGGAATCATTCAACGTATTGGTTCATGAATTAAGAGGTTTAGGTTTGGATATCACGCTGGAATAATTAGTGAATTATTGAATGAGCGAATGAGTGATTAAGATCTTCATTCACTCATTCACAACTCACTCATTCACTCATTAAAAAACAAAGGAGACTATGTCTTACAAAAAGGATAATAAAATCAAAAGTAACTTCACCACCATTACCATCAGTTTGGCTTCACCTGAATCCATCCTGGAGCGTTCAAGCGGTGAGGTTTTGAAACCAGAAACCATCAACTACAGGACCTACAAACCTGAGCGTGACGGTTTATTCTGCGAACGTATTTTTGGTCCGGTTAAGGATTACGAGTGTCATTGCGGTAAATACAAACGTATCCGTTACAAGGGTATCGTTTGCGACCGTTGCGGTGTTGAAGTAACCGAAAAGAAAGTGCGTCGTGAGCGTATGGGACACATCAATTTGGTGGTTCCGGTTGCTCACATCTGGTATTTCCGCTCGTTGCCGAATAAAATTGGTTACCTGCTGGGCTTACCAACCAAAAAACTCGATCTGATCATTTATTATGAAAGATACGTAGTTATCCAGGCCGGTGTTAAAGAGGCTGACGGGATCAATCAAATGGATTTTCTGACAGAAGAAGAATACCTGGACGTGCTGGATACACTTCCAAAAGAAAACCAGTACCTGGATGATAAGGACCCTCAGAAGTTCGTAGCCAAGATGGGTGCTGAAGCTTTGGAAGAATTACTGCGCCGTTTAAACCTGGACGAATTGTCTTATAACCTTCGTCACCAGGCTGCTAATGAGACTTCTCAGCAACGTAAAAACGAAGCTTTGAAGCGTCTGCAGGTTGTTGAAGCTTTCCGTGATGCAAAAACCAGGATCGAAAATAACCCTGAGTGGATGATCGTTAAGATCGTTCCGGTTATCCCGCCTGAATTGCGTCCGTTAGTGCCATTGGAAGGTGGCCGTTTCGCCACTTCCGATTTGAACGACTTATACCGTCGTGTAATCATCCGTAACAACCGTTTAAAAAGGTTGATCGAGATCAAAGCACCAGAAGTTATCTTACGTAACGAAAAACGTATGTTGCAGGAAGCTGTTGACTCGTTATTCGATAACTCACGTAAGGTAAACGCTGTAAAAACAGAAGGTAACCGTGCTTTGAAATCACTTTCAGACATCCTGAAAGGTAAACAAGGCCGTTTCCGTCAGAACTTATTGGGTAAACGTGTCGATTACTCGGCCCGTTCGGTAATTGTTGTAGGTCCAAACCTTAAATTACACGAGTGCGGTTTACCAAAAGATATGGCTGCAGAATTGTTTAAACCATTTATCATCCGCAAAATGATTGAGCGTGGTGTGGTTAAAACAGTAAAATCAGCCAAGAAGATAGTTGACCGTAAAGATCCCTTAGTTTGGGATATATTGGAAAACGTGTTAAAAGGTCACCCGGTATTACTAAACCGTGCGCCAACGCTGCACAGATTAGGTATCCAGTCCTTCCAGCCAAAACTGGTTGAAGGCAAGGCGATCCAGTTGCACCCGTTAACCTGTACCGCGTTCAACGCCGACTTTGACGGTGACCAGATGGCTGTGCACGTACCGCTTGGTAATGCCGCTATTTTGGAAGCCCAAATACTGATGCTGGCTTCGCATAACATTTTGAACCCTGCTAACGGTACGCCTATTACAGTACCTTCTCAGGACATGGTGCTTGGTTTGTACTACATAACCAAAGGCCGTAAAACTGATGCTGGACGTACCATTAAAGGTGAAGGTTTAACTTTCTATTCTTCAGAAGAAGTAATTATCGCTTATAACGAGAAGAAACTTGATCTGCACGCCTTTATTAAGGTAAGGACGAATGTTAAGGAAAAAGACGGAAGCATTGTAAATAAAATTATTGATACTACAGTAGGCCGCGTGTTGTTTAATCAGCATGTTCCGGTTGAAGTAGGGTATATCAATGAATTGTTGACCAAAAAATCACTGCGTGATATCATTGGTGACGTAGTTAAGGTAACTGGTATGGCACGCGCTGCCCAGTTCCTGGATGATATCAAGGAATTAGGTTTCCAGATGGCGTTCCAGGGTGGTTTATCATTTAACCTGAAGGACATCAACATTCCTGCTGAAAAAGTTACTTTGATCGCACAGGCTTCTAAACAAGTTGATGAGGTGATGGGTAACTATAACATGGGTTTCATCACCAACAACGAGCGTTACAACCAGATCATCGATATCTGGACACGTATCAATAACCGTTTGACTGCAAACGTAATGGATATCCTGTCCAACGATAACCAGGGCTTCAACTCAGTATACATGATGCTTGACTCTGGCGCACGTGGTTCTAAAGAGCAGATCCGTCAGTTAGCCGGTATGCGTGGATTGATGGCGAAGCCACAAAAATCAGGTTCAGGTGGTGAAATTATTGAGAACCCGATCCTTTCGAACTTTAAAGAAGGTTTGTCAGTATTGGAATACTTTATTTCAACTCACGGTGCCCGTAAAGGTTTGGCCGATACCGCTTTGAAAACTGCGGATGCTGGTTACCTGACCCGTCGTTTACATGACGTGGCACAGGATATGATTGTAGGTGAAGTGGATTGCGGTACTTTAAGGGGTATCTTCACTACTGCGCTGAAAGATAACGAGGATATTGTTGAACCATTGTATGACCGTATTTTAGGCCGTAACACATTACATGATGTGCACGATCCTATTACAGGTGAACTATTGGTTACAGCAGGTCAGGACATTGATGAGGATATCGCTAAGAAAATTGAGAATTCTCCGTTGGAAGGTATCGAAATTCGTTCGGTATTAACCTGCGAAAGTAAGCGTGGTGTATGTGCATTATGCTATGGCCGTAACCTTGCAAGCGGTAAACGCGTGCAAATGGGCGAGGCTGTTGGTGTAATTGCTGCACAGTCTATCGGTGAGCCGGGTACACAGTTAACACTGCGTACATTCCACGTGGGTGGTACCGCATCAAACATCGCGGCTGAGTCACAGATCAATGCCCGTTTTGAAGGTACCATTGAATTTGAGAACGTACGTACCGTACCTTTCGAAACTGCCGAAGACGGCAAGGTTGAAGTGGTATTGGGCCGTTCAGGTGAGTTCCGTATCGTAGAGACCGGAAGTAATAAAGTTATCGTTACCAATAACATTCCATACGGTTCATTCCTGTATGTGAAAGATGGCAGCAAGGTTACCAAAGGCGACCGTATCTGCTCATGGGATCCGTATAATGCGGTGATCATTTCAGAATTTGCCGGTGTTATCCAGTTTGACGCTGTTTTGGAAGGTATTACTTTCCGCGAAGAATCAGATGAGCAAACAGGTCACCGCGAAAAGGTAATTATCGATACACGTGATAAAACCAAGAACCCTGCTATCCAGATCGCTGATAATAAAGGCAACCTGATCAAGGGCTATAACATCCCGGTAGGCGCGCACATCGCGGTTGATGAAGGTGAAAAAGTACAAACCGGACAGGTAATTGCGAAGATCCCTCGTTCAACTGGGAAAACACGCGATATCACCGGTGGTTTGCCTCGTGTAACAGAACTATTTGAAGCACGTAACCCATCTAACCCGGCTGTAGTAACCGAAATTGATGGTGTGGTAACTTTAGGTGGTGTGAAACGTGGTAACCGCGAAATGACTATCGAATCGAAAGACGGTCAGATCAAAAAATACCTGGTTCCATTGTCTAAACACATCCTGGTACAGGATAACGACTTTGTGAAGGCTGGTATGCCATTGTCTGATGGTTCTATATCACCTGCTGATATCCTGTCTATCAAGGGCCCTGCAGCAGTGCAGGAATACCTTGTAAATGGTATACAGGAAGTTTACCGTTTGCAGGGTGTGAAGATCAACGATAAGCACTTTGAAGTTATCGTTCACCAGATGATGCAGAAGGTACAGATTGAAGACGCCGGCGACACCCGTTTCTTGGAGAAAGAAGCAGTTGACGGTTGGGACTTCATGCTGGAAAATGACGACATATACGATAAGAAAGTCGTTACTGAACCAGGTGATTCTACTACATTGAAATCAGGTCAGATCGTATCGGTTAGAAGGCTTAGGGATGAAAATTCAAGCCTGAAACGTAAGGATATGAAACTGGTTGAAGTGAGAGACGCCATTGCAGCAACATCAAGTCCGTTGTTACAGGGTATCACCCGTGCATCATTAGGTACCAAATCATTCATCTCTGCCGCATCGTTCCAGGAAACTACCAAAGTACTGAACGAAGCAGCTATCGCAGGTAAAAAGGACAACATGCTTGGCCTGAAGGAAAACGTGATCGTAGGTCACCTCATCCCATCAGGAACCGGTTTGCGTGTTTACGAAAATATCCGCGTAGGTTCGCAGGAAGAATTTGACCGCCTGATGGCTTCAAAAACTGAAGAAGTTGAAGCATAATCAAATTTTTTAAATATTTTTGTAAAGCCTTCTATGAAAATGGGAGGCTTTACTATTTTTATCCTATGGAAGAACAAAATGAAAATCAGCTGAATATCGAGCTTTCTGAAGAGATTGCAGAAGGTATTTATTCAAACCTGGCCATAATTACACATTCCAATTCGGAATTTGTGCTTGATTTTATACGTGTGATGCCGGGAGTTCCAAAGGCGAAAGTGAAATCAAGGATCATTTTAACTCCAGAGCACGCAAAACGCTTGTTAACAGCTATTCAGGACAACATTGAGAAGTATGAAACCGTAAACGGGCGTATCAAAATACAGACGGAACCTGCCGGTTTCCCAATGAATTTTGGCGGAACAATGGGACAGGCATAGTTTAAAATTTAATTGGTCAATCAAAAATTAGAATTTAGAGTTTAAGTCAATATGGAAAAAGGCGCAAAAATATACATTGCAGGACATCGCGGCATGGTTGGTTCGGCCATCCGTCGCAAACTGGAAAAAGAAGGTTACACCAATATCGTTACCCGGGTTTCCACGGAACTCGATTTGCGTAATCAGAATGCAGTAGCTGCTTTTTTTGAAGATGAAAAACCTGATTATGTATTTTTAGCAGCGGCCAAAGTGGGCGGAATTGTGGCCAATAATACCTATCGGGCTGAGTTTTTGTACGACAATCTGCAGATACAAAATAATATTATTCATTCATCTTACCTGAATGGAGTTAAAAAGCTGATGTTTTTAGGTTCAAGCTGTATTTACCCGAAGATGGCCCCACAGCCACTAAAGGAAGAATACCTGCTTACAGGGCTTTTAGAGCCCACCAACGAGCCTTATGCCATCGCCAAGATAGCAGGTATCAAAATGTGCGATGCCTATCGTGCGCAGTACGGCTGCAATTATATATCGGTTATGCCGACCAACCTTTATGGTTTGAATGATAATTATCATCCTGAAAATTCACACGTATTACCTGCACTGATCCGCCGCTTCCATGAAGCTAAGCTGCAAAGTCTTCCTGATGTAACCATTTGGGGCACAGGCTCACCTAAACGTGAATTTCTATTTGCCGACGATCTTGCTGAAGCTTGTTTTTACCTGATGCAAAATTATGATGAAGAAGGCCTTGTCAACATTGGCACCGGTGAGGATATCTCAATTAAAGATCTTGCATTTTTAATAAAGGACATTATCGGTTATGAAGGCGAAATAAAATTTGACACATCCAGGCCGGATGGCACACCACGTAAATTGATGGATGTATCAAAATTACACAGCAAAGGCTGGAAGCATAAAATTGAACTGGCGGACGGGATCAAATTAGCCTACAAGGACTTTTTATCGCACCAGGCCAACCTCGTGTCGAATTGATCTGCCGGCTGAATTAACGAAATAAACTATCTATGAATATCCAATCGACCCCTCTCGAGGGTTGTATAATAATTGAACCCCGTGTTTTCAGTGACGAGCGCGGATATTTTTTCGAAAGTTTTAATCAACAAAAATTCAATGATCTGACGGGACTTGATACAGTCTTTGTACAAGACAATCAATCTTTCTCTTCAAAGGGAGTGTTACGTGGCCTGCACCTGCAAAAAGGTGCATCGGCACAAGCAAAACTGGTAAGGGTGGTAAAAGGAGAGGTGTTGGATGTTGCCGTTGATCTCAGAACAACCTCAAAAACTTACGGCAAGCATTTTAGCGTAAGGTTATCTGATACCAATAATTTGCAATTTTTTATTCCAAGAGGCTTTGCCCATGGCTTCGTGGTGTTAAGCGATCAAGCCATATTTGAGTACAAATGTGATAATTATTACGATAAAGCGGCCGAAAGTGGTGTCCATTATGCAGATCCCCGATTAGCTATTAACTGGATACTACCACACGATCAGCTTGTCCTATCCGAAAAAGATCTTGAATTGTTAACTTTGGATAAAGTTGGCGATCTCGGTTTTTAAATCTATCTAAATGAACAACATCGTAGTTTTCGGCGCATCGGGCCAGTTGGGACAATGCTTAAAAGTAGTTGCAGAAACACTTGGCATTGGTTCTATATATTTTCCTTCCGAAACAGAAGCCAACATATTGGATAAAGAAGCTATTGGCAAGATATTCAATAACTATCAACCAGCCTGGTGCATTAATTGTGCAGCCTATACTGCGGTTGATAGGGCTGAAGATGATGTAGACATGGCACGTCAGATCAACAAAACCGGTGTGGAAAATCTCGTTGACTTTTGCCTACAACATGACACGACACTTATCCATATATCAACTGATTTTATTTTCAAGGGAGACAAACCTGTGCCGTTGAGAGAAACGGATGAGGCGGAACCAATAAGTGTTTACGGCCTGACCAAATTGGAAGGTGAAGAAGCGGTGGTTTACACTCTGGAAAAATATTACACCCTGCGCACCAGCTGGTTGTATTCAGAATATGGAAACAACTTTGTTAAAACCATGCTGAAGCTCGGTAGCGAACGGGACGAGTTAAAGATAATTGCCGATCAAACAGGTACGCCAACTTATGCAATGGACCTGGCATCAACTATATTATGGATCATCATAAAAGACATTGCTGCTTACGGCACCTATCATTTTAGTAATGAGGGTGTAGCCTCATGGTATGATTTCGCGAAAGCTATATTTGATATTTCGGGTACCCAAGTTAATGTAATCCCCATAAAAACATCCGAATATCCCACACGTGCAACCCGTCCCGCCTATTCGGTGATGGATAAATCTAAAATAAAGCAAACATTTGATATCGAAATTCCATATTGGCGTGATAGTTTAATAACTTGTATCGGTAAACTTCAATAGATATTATGAAAGGAATCATTTTAGCAGGCGGTTCGGGTACAAGGCTTTTCCCTATCACAAAAGCTATCAGTAAGCAATTGATGCCTATTTATGATAAGCCGATGATCTATTATCCTTTATCTGTATTGATGATGGCGGATATCAGGGAAATCCTGATCATCACCACACCGGAAGATAGCGATAGCTTTAAGAGGTTACTCGGCGATGGGCACGATCTGGGCTGCCGCTTTGAGTACGCTATACAGGAAAGCCCTAACGGACTGGCACAAGCCTTTGTAATAGGCGAGGAGTTTGTAGGCGACGATAAAGTAGCTTTGATATTAGGTGACAATATATTCTATGGAACCGGCCTTGACAAATTAGTACAAAGCTTTAATACGGTTGATGGGGCGGCCATATTTGCCTATAAAGTTTCTGACCCCGAAAGATATGGTGTGGTGGAGTTTGATAGTGAATTTACAGCATTATCCATTGAAGAAAAGCCATTAAAGCCCAAATCGCACTATGCGGTACCGGGCTTATATTTTTATGATAACGAGGTTGTGGACATCGCAAAAAACATACAGCCGTCCGCGCGTGGCGAATACGAGATCACCGATGTGAATAGGGTTTACCTCGAACGCAAGAAATTACATGTTGGTGTTATGGATAGGGGCACAGCTTGGCTGGATACCGGCACCTTTGATTCATTGAGTGATGCGACCGAATTCGTAAGGGTAATTGAAAAACGCCAGGCCACCAAAATTGGCTGTATTGAAGAAGTCGCATTTCGCCACGGATTTATAAACGAAAGCCAGCTCAATATGCTTGCCGAAAAATATATCAAGAGCGGTTATGGCATGTATTTAAAGAGCCTGCTTCAGTAACTTGATTCTTTTTAGAAAATACTATCAATTGCAGCGGGATCGTCGGCCATAAGCCATTTAATATCTTTGTCTTTTCTGAACCATGTCATCTGCCGTTTTGCAAAGCGCCGGGTATTTTGTTTGATCAATTCAATTGCGGAATCAAGGTCAGTTTTTCCATCAAAATAATCAAACAATTCGCTATACCCTACGGTATTTAGTGCATTTAAATGCCGGTAAGGCAACAATGACCTTACCTCATCTACCAGGCCTTCATTGATCATAACATCACCCCGCTGGTTAATGCGCCGGTATAAAACTTCACGTGGTAAAGTCAGTCCAATCTTTATGATATGAAATGGCCTTTTGTTTATTTCAGCTTTGCGATAGGATGAAAATGGCTTTCCCGTACTTTCATACACTTCAAGTGCTCTTATCAAACGCTGGGGATTATTAAGATCGACCTGCTGGTGGTAAACAGGATCGACAATTTTTAGTTTGTTCTGTAGATAAGTTATCCCATGGTCAATAAGTTCTTGGTTAAGTCTGTTCCTTATCTCAGCCGATGCGGTTGGCAACTCATCAAACCCTTCGCAGATCGCTTTAACATACAGACCCGATCCGCCAACCAATATGGCATTGTCGTGCGTTTTGAAAATATCGTTCAATAAATCAAGGCCCTCCTTTTCAAAATCACCTACCGAGAAGGTTTCCGTAATGGAATGCGAATTGATGAAATGGTGTTTTGCCTGTGCTAATTCTTCCGGGGTAGGTTTAGCTGTGCCTATACTCATCTCACGATAGAATTGGCGGGAGTCGGCAGAAATTATTTCAGTCTTAAGTTGTCTGGCTAATTTTATAGCAAAGGCAGTTTTGCCTACAGCAGTAGGCCCTGCAATTACTATAAGTGTTTTGTGTGGTTGGTTCATGGTCCATGGATCATAGTTCATGGCAGCTTGTGAGCCAATATCATAGGCTGATGCTATGAGCTATGAACCATCAACTATAAGCTAAATTAATAATCGTCGGTATGCTTGGATGAATGTCCTTCGTCTTCAAAGCCTTCATTGTCAGAAAACTCACCGCCGAATTCATCCTCTTCTTCATCAACAGCCAACTCTTCATCATGTTCTTCTACATCGTCAGAATCCACCACTTCTGAAAAGCCTTCCTCGGCATCTTCAGGCGCAAATTCTATCTCGTTCAGGAAATCGAAATCTTCGCTTGCAGGAGGCAAAACAGCAGGATTAAATACATTGCCGAATTGTTTAGGAGCTTCCCCAGCAGATTTAATTACAGCTGGATATACGGTTCCCGGCGTTTCATCCAGGATGATCTTTAACAGCTCAACATGAAAATCAAAGGGGCGGTCAAAGTTGAAGGTGTAATAGAACTTCTGATGCGGATCGTCAATACGGTTGCTCAGTTTCACTTTTTCCATCAGGGCCACGCCACGATCTATTCTGCGCTGATTAGGTAAATAGGTAATTTCCTCACCCTTTATCCATTGATCGTTGCTGATATAAAAAGATGACGGGTATTCACAATTGTACCCAGTCGACTGGTGGATCGCTCGATGAAGATCTTCAAAAGTTTGATTGGATTTTACATCAATCTCCCTTATCACGTCATCGTAATCTTCAAAAGTAACCCTGAATCTGTATAGTGCCATTTGTTTGGTAGTAGTTGTACAAAAATAATGTTTTAATTTAAATTGTGTTCGCCACAACTTTTAAGCCAATTTCTTCGCCTTTGCGAATTGTATATGCGATCGCCTCTTCGCGCGAGTTTGGAATATCTCCTTCAAGGATGGCTTCACGTATCTGGTTCTTGATAATTCCCACCTCGCGGCCTTCTTTTATACCGAAAAGCTGCATTATATCCAACCCGGTAACCGGCGGCTGCCAATTGCGGATCTTGTCGCGTTGCTCAACATCTTTTAATTTTTGCTGAACCAGCTCAAAATTTTGCCTGTATTTTTTTACTTTATATTCATTTTTTGTCGTAATGTCTGCTTTACACAACAACATTAGCGACTCTATGTCATCATTTGTTTCAAATAATAATCTGCGGACTGCCGAATCGGTAACAATATCCCGGGCCAGAACAATGGGGCGTAAATGCAATTGTACCATTTTCTGAACGAACTTCATCTTTTCATTTAGTGGCAGCTTTAATTGAGCGAATATTTTGGGTACCATGCGGGCGCCCTTATCCTCATGCCCGTGAAAAGTCCAGCCGTGGCCAGGCTCAAACCGCTTGGTTGCCGGTTTGGCGATGTCATGTAAAATAGCTGCCCAACGCAACCACAGATCATCAGTAGTCGTGGAAATATTATCCAGCACCTGCAAAGTGTGATAAAAGTTATCCTTGTGTCCCTTGCCATCGATATAATCTACTCCATATAAATTGGCCATCAGCGGGAATATTTTATGCAACAGCCCGGTATCAAATAAATAGATAAACCCAACAGAAGGTTTAGGCGACAGGATGATCTTGTTTAACTCCTCGGTTATCCGCTCCTGGGATATGATCGAGATCCGCTCTACATTGCTTTTTATGGCCTCGACAGCAACCGGATCTATCGTGAAATTAAGCTGAGACGCGAAACGGATGGCCCGTAGCATTCGGAGAGGATCATCCGAGAACGTTTCCACCGGGTTAAGCGGTGTCCTGATCAGTTTCTGCTCCAAATCCATTACTCCGCCAAAAGGATCAAGCAATTCACCCAATTGAGCCGGATGTAAAGCTATTGCCAACGCGTTAATGGTAAAATCGCGGCGATTCTGATCTTCTTCAAGCGTGCCATTTTCTACAATAGGCTTCCGCGAATCAGACCGGTACGATTCCTTACGTGCGCCCACAAACTCCACCTCAACATCTTTATATTTCAGCATGGCAGTGCCGAAGTTCCTGAACACAGATAATTTTACTTTCAGCTTTTTGGCGACGGCCTCTGCGAATTGAATCCCGTTGCCAACCACTACGATATCGATGTCTTTTGAAGGGCGGTTTAATAAAAGATCTCTCACAAATCCTCCGATCACGTAAGCGTGCACGTCGAGTTCGGCGGCAGCATTGGTTATAACCGTGAAAAGAGGATGTTGCAAATGTTGTTTCATACTAAGCTAAACTTTGCTTTTTTGCAAAGCGTAAAATTGAACCAGCCACAAAAATCGTAATTAGAAACCCGAAAACCATAAATAAAATTAACGGCGGATAAATTCAAAGCGGCCATCGGGTTGCAGTCGCATAATGGTGGATGGCTTTTTCATCTCCGTGCTGTGTTGCTCGAGGTCTACTACGTAATCCACACCGTCAATAACTTCCTGGTCTATTTGTCTAAAATATAAAGGTGATGGCTTGCCGCTGATATTGGCTGAGGTAGATACCAACGGCTTTCGTAAACGCTGTATGAGTTGCTGGCAAAAATCGTGTTTGGCTATCCTTACGCCTAAACTGCCATCAGCAGCAATCAAGGCAGGCGAAATGTTTTTAGCTCCTGGCATGATCAAAGTTAGAGGGTTTTCAGCGTACTCTATCAAATCATAAGCTATCGAAGGCACTTCCTGGATATAGCTTTCCAGTTTATTATCGGTGTCCAACAAAATGATCATGCTTTTGGCCTCGTCGCGTTGTTTAAGCTGATATATTTTTTTTGCCGCTTCGGTATTCGTGGCATCACAGCCAATCCCCCAAATGGTATCGGTAGGGTATAGGATGATCCCACCTTCCTGCAGTACTTTTAAAGCTTTGGCAACCTCGTCTCTAAGCATGGTTCAAATATAAACTTAGCGCGTTAACAATTTTCATTTCATCTAATAACTCCATGCATTTTGGAATGCCATATAATTTGCAGGTATTTCTTACGCAGGGCTCACATTCCAGTTTGCCTGCGCGTAATACAGTCAAATGCTCTTTATTGTATGGCGCGGTATTGGTTTCATCGCCTGCCCCAAATAATACAATGGTTGGCAAGCTAAGGGCATTGGCCAGGTGCGCAGGTCCTGAATCTGTAGTGATTACTGCTTTTGACAATGCCATATAGCCAGCCAACTGACCCAGCTTCGTTTTACCTGCATAGTTAATAATCCGTTTATCATCACGGTCGCCTACAAGGCTGTCAATAAATTCTTTTTCCTTTGGTGAACCGAATAGTCCGAACTGGTAATCAGGAAATGCGTTGTATAATACGTTCAGCAGGTGCTTTGTTTTATCCGCAGGCATCCGCCTTGATTCAGCCTCCGAATTGAAATTGACAATAATAAATTTGTTGTCATAGCTTTCTTTATGAGCCACCGTGATTTCAACCTTTCTGTCATGTATCGCATTGCAGGTAAACTTTTCGAGCAGCCCGAGATATTCATCAACGCGATGCTGTTTTACAGACTTTGCATAGCTGTTGGTGAGTAAAAAGAAACGACCCTCCTTGCCGTACCCTATTCGCTTTTTTGCCCGGGACGCCCATCCCATCACGGCTGAGGACAATGAATCCGGCAGGCAAAAAAACAAGTCATACTGTTCACTCCGCAATTGCTTTCCAAAACGATAAACACCAATAAGGCCCTTATACTCTTGTTTTGAAAATGAATGTATCTTATGGATGCCGGGTATGAATCCGGGAATATCGCTCAGTTCTTTTTTTACAATAACGTCAACCTGTGAACCAGGATAAAGCTGCTGAACCGCCCTGATAAATGCAGTACTCATAACCACATCACCAAGCCAGTTAGGCAGCCTTATGAGTATCTTCATTTTTTATACAGAAACGTTATTTTCCCGCAGCGCATCATTAAGCGATGTCTTTTTGTCTGTTGATTCTTTACGTTTTCCTATGATTAAAGCGCATGGCACCTGGAAATCGCCCGCCGGGAATTTCTTGGTGTATGAACCCGGGATAACAACTGAACGGGCAGGTACAAGGCCCTTATATTCCACGGGTGATTCACCGGTAACATCAATGATCTTGGTAGAGGCAGTTAAAACTACATTAGCACCCAATACTACTTCGCTTTCCAAATGAACACCCTCAACAACAATAGCACGGGAGCCCAAAAAACAATTATCCTCAATAATCACTGGTGCTGCCTGTACAGGCTCCAGGACACCGCCAATACCCACACCGCCACTTAAGTGACAATGCTTGCCTATTTGCGCGCATGATCCTACAGTAGCCCAGGTATCAACCATGGTTCCCTCATCTACATATGCCCCGATATTTACATATGACGGCATCATAATCACTCCTTTTGCCAGGTAAGCGCCATATCGCGCTATCGCATGCGGTACCACACGCACCCCGGTTTTTTTGTAATCGGTTTTTAGTTTCATTTTATCATGGAAAACAAAAGGGCCCACCTTTATTTCTTCCATGCTCCTGATGGGGAAATAAAGTATAACCGCTTTTTTTATCCATTCATGTGTATGCCAGCGATTTCCGATCGGCTCTGCAACGCGTAATTCTCCGCTGTCCAACCGTTCAATTATGGTTTCCACAGCAGTGCGATATTCATTATTGTCTAAGAGATTTCTATCTTCCCAGGCTTCTTCAATTAATTTTTTTAGTTCGGTAGGCATATCTATAACTTTTAGCAAATTAAAGGATTTTTAAGGGAAATTGTTTACAAATGCTTAATATGATTAACCCCCAGGCCTTAAAAAATACTCCTTCCTTCACATGTCTTTAATACTTCGTAATTTTGCGTTGTTTTTAAGAAATAACGTATGCCCGAAAAAGAAAAACTGAGAATAGATAAATACCTGTGGGCCATAAGGCTATTCAAAACCCGCACCCTTGCAACCGAGGCATGCAAGGCAGGCAGAGTGAAGCTCGACGGGCAAAATATCAAACCGGCACATGAAGTGAAGATCGGCGAGATCTACCAGGTTTCAAAGGGCATTGAGCGAAAGGTTATAAAAGTAACGGGTCTCCTTGAAAACAGAATGGATGCGAAAAGCGTTGTAGACTTTTACGATGATGAAACACCTATCGAACAAACACATGGATTCAAATCCATGTTCCATGCACCACTTTTAAAACGCGACCGCGGGACAGGACGGCCAACAAAAAGAGACAGGCGCGAGATTGACGGCCTGACAGATGGCTTTTTTGAAGAAAAGTAAAGTGGTTAACTATAAAGTAAAATGAAGATATTCATCTGATTTAAAACATTTAGGGTATAACGTGGTTTACCTGCTTTGAAACAATGCTTTGTAATTGAGCAAAAAAGTATATTTTTGACCCCGGAAATCGAAAGATTTTCCGTATATTTAGTAATTCGATCCCTATGAAAAAAAATATCTACCAGAATATTTTTTTAGTTCTGACAGTAATATTTTGTTTATCTTCCTGTGTTGACCAAAAACAAATAGCATATTTTCAAAAAGGGATAAATCAACCCGATACGCTTGAGGTTGCTAAAGCTTATATACCAAAAATACAGCCCGGAGATATCTTGTCCATTCCAATTGGGTCATTAAACCCGATTGCCAGTAGCTTTTTCAACCCGTTCTCTACCATGCCAGTCACCAATGATAACCCCTCGAGCCAAACAAGTACGGCCTCTCCTGGGGGAAACGGTGGTTCCAGTTCTCCGTCGTTGGTTCAGTCTGCGGCACCTGGTTACTTAGTTGATGCTGATGGGAATATTGAATTGCCGTTAATGGGAACTGTAAAAGTTGCCGGTCTAACAACTAAGGCAGCGCACGATACAATTAAAAATAAGTTAAAATTTTACTTGAAAGAGCCTACCGTAAGCGTTCGTTTTCTAAACTATAAAATATCAGTATTGGGTGAAGTATTTCGCCCATCCGTTTATGTGATTCCTAATGAAAGTATAACTTTGCCCGAAGCCTTGAGCCTTGCAGGCGATATGACGATTTATGGAAAACGCGATAATGTGCTGGTTATTCGTGATAACAATGGTAAAAAAGAGTTTGGCAGAGTTAATCTCAATACCAGGGATGTATATAGTTCGCCCTACTACTACCTGCACGCTAATGATGTAGTTTACGTTGAACCAAGTAAAGGCCGGATAGCACAAACAGATAAAACTTATCAGATATTACCTATAATTTTAAGTGCATTATCATTTATATCCATAATTCTCGTCTATAGCAAAAAATAATAATAAGCGCCCTCTCTACTTATGAATATGAATGATGATATAAACGATTTTAATGAACAAGATACTGGTGGCCCAGATTTTCGCGAAACAGTTTTCAAGTATTTGAGATATTGGAAATGGTTTCTTTTTTCCATTATTGTCTTTACGATATTAGGATATGTGTATGCAAAGCTCACAACTCCCGAATATAAGATAGAAACCGATCTGTTAATAAAAGATAACAAAGGTGGTGGATTAGGTGGATCGAATGATCTTCTTCAAAGTCTCGACTTGTTTTCGTCTGATAAAATTATTGATAACGAGATCCAGATTTTAAAATCTAAAACTATTATTGATAAGGTAATTAAAACACTACGCTTAGAAACATCTTATTATTTGCCAAAAGGAGTAAGAAAGCGGGAGTTATATGGTAACCTTCCTTTCACTGTACAATTACTCAAACCAGCTGCTGCAATAGATTACGATATCAGATTAGCCATTCGTGTATTAAATGATAAGGAAGCAGAAGTAAATAATAAAAGAGTGGCGCTAAATACTGCTGTCGAAACGGAAGTAGGAACAATACTAATTACATCAAATCCGATATGGAAGGGGGCGCCTAATGAGATGCTGAACGTTAAGTTTAACTCTTTGCCAGGCCTTGATGAAAGATATAGCAAGAGCTTAAATGTGGATCCTGTTAGCAAGCAGGCCACTGTATTGACTATTACTATTCAGGACGCTATTCCACAAAGAGGTATGGATTTTTTGAATGGAATAGTAAGGGAGTATAATAACGAGGCAATTGAAGATAAAAACAGGGTTACATCTAATACCTTAGCTTTTATTGACGGGCGTTTAAAAGTAATACAAGCCGGGCTTGGTACAGTTGAAAAAAATGTACAGGATTATAAAGCTAACAATGGCATAGCTAATATCAGTGCGCAATCCCAATTGCTTATGCAAAATGTAGGCGATAATGATGCACAGTTAAATAAAGTTGTTGTGCAACTTAGCGTACTCAAAAATTTAGAAGATTATTTGACGATGAATGACGATCAGCCATCGTCATTACCTTCAATGCTAGGCATTGACGATCCAACATTACTAGGGCTTGTTTCACAATTAGGAGAAGCGCAGCTAAAAAGATTATCACTTCTACAAACCGTACCAGAAACTAATCCGGTAGTCAGTTCTTTTACCGATCAGATAACAGCTTTAAAGCAAGGTATCAATAAGTCTGTACAAAATTTAAAAAATGGGCTTGAGGTTACAAGACAACATTT
>Ga0105237_10001320_pt1 | contig 32893 bp, 16 predicted proteins | sample KBSC24metaG_FD_81520 | JGI IMG/M metagenome (GOLD analysis project Ga0105237, IMG submission 81520) | Corn rhizosphere microbial communities from Kellogg Biological Station, Michigan, USA - KBS C2-4 metaG | ecosystem: Host-associated > Plants > Roots > Rhizosphere > Soil | place: Michigan, USA... | reverse complement strand
TAAGGAAGACGGTACAGGTAAGCGACTGACCTTCCCCTTCCCTACAATTAAACAGAAGCTAAGCATGTAGAAAGCTTACCTTATACCATGTTTGGACGAGGGTTCGAATCCCTCCGGCTCCACGGAAACAGGTCTAAATGAGAGTAAAAAACGCTATAAATGTTCAATTTATAGCGTTTTTTTTATGAATTCCAATCTAAACAAGTCTGTATAAATGCACAATGGATAAAACACACATAAACATATCGTGATCTATGGTACAGGCTAGGCTGCTGGGTTTTATCCCTTTACCGAACAAGATCATGTCGCAACCGGCCCTTGACGGCAAAACACCTTATGATATTGCACCGTTCCGGTTGGGTTATAAATATTTCAACGCATTAGTGTAGTTTGTTGCATTTCATATAAAGACAGTAATGCTTATTAGTATGTTACCAGCATTACTGTCTTTACTTGATTCATGATACAGCCTCATTATTTTACCAGCCCGGATTTTGGGTAAGTTTTGGGTTCAGCGTTATTTGCTGTGCCGGGATTGGATATAAATAATTTTTTTCAGAAAAACTGCGTGCTGTGTTATCAAGGATCAGCTGACCATTGGCATCTAATGCATTGGTAGGAGCAGGTTTTAAAGGGTTTGGCCCAATGTCGGCCTGTGTACCTTTGAATTTAATACCTACCGGCCACTGACTGACAAAAGCACTGGCATTGCCATAGGCCGTACCTCCGACATTGGTAACCAGATCGGTACCTGCGCTATGCCAACGTTTGATATCGTCAAACCTGAAGTTCTCATAATAAAGTTCAATAAAACGCTCCCTTCGTATTTCTGTACGTAGATCGAGTCCGTTCATGCCTGCAAAACCGTTTGTTAGAGGCGGCATATCTTTATTAACACGTAAGCGTACCAGGTTAAGTGATTTGTTAAGATCGGCATCGGTTATCACTCCATCACGTTCATAAACAGCTTCCGCGTAATTCAATAATACTTCGGCATAGCGAATCACTGGATAATCTTCAGACTCTTTTGTATCCGGGCAATTACGCTCGGTCACCCATTTCTGGTTACCATATCCGGCTATCTGCACAACTTTTCCTGTAGATAAAGCAATATCGGCAGCATCATTTAACCAGGTTACACGATAATTGGCATTACCATACCAATAATACATATTATTCACTTTGATGGTGTACCGTAAGCGGTTATCACGATTAATAAATTCCGAACCATAGGTTTCAAAGCCCTGAAACAATGGTGACTTTTCAATTGGCAGCCCATCCTGACATAGAAATGCATTAACATATTTATGCTGTGGCCCTATCTGTGTACCCTGTCTGCTGATATTTGTTCCGATTGTTTTGCTTACGTCATCATACCGATATGATAAAATATATTCATGGTTTGCAGTTTTGGTAACTGAAGCAGGATTTGATTTGGGGTTTTCCAGGATAAAAAGGTATTTCTGGGCCGAATCACCTAATATGGTACTGTTACCGCCCAGGGCATTTGATGCAGATGTACCAAAAAGTGCAAATTGATTACTGGTTATCACTGCGTTGGAAGCCGCTGCTGATTTGTCAAGCAGTACATTATAACGGGCAGCATCACCGTTTCTGAATTTTAACCACGTACCTTCATAAAGTGCAACCCGACCTAAAAATGCCTGTGCAGCAGGCTTGCTTACCCGGCCGAAATCCGCGGAATTGGCTAAGATTGATACCGGCAAGTTAGGTATAGCAGCTTCCAGATCGGCTATGATCTGATCAACTATTTGATCACGCGTAGCCCTGGCGCCGTAAAGCTCGGGCGAATCCAGGTTCAGCGTTTTGGTGATCAGCGGAACGCCGCCATACAATTGCAATAATTCGAAATAGCTATAGGCTCTGAAAAATTTAGCCTCTGCTACGTATTGGCTAATGCCAGCCTGGTCGGTGAATCCGGTGGCCTTTTCAAGCAAATAGTTACAATTCCTGATCTTGGAATAATTGCCATTCCAATAACTATCACTTGCCTGAACGGTGTTGATACCTGCACCATAAATACCCCCGCCACCAAACACATCGGCACGCCCATCATAATGCGGGTTATCAGCGAAAGAATTGTTGAAATTACGAAGATACCCGTAATATTGATTGGCAAATGTTTTAAAATCACTGGCCAATTTAAAATATGCCGCATCTGAGAGCTGATCCTGTGGATAAAGGTTAAGGCTCTTATTGCAACCGGACAAGCCTATAATAGTAATGATTGACAGGATACTAAAGATCCTTCGGTATATATTTTTCATAATTATTTCGATTAAAAAGTAATGTTTGCGCCTATGGTTACATACCTGTAAAAGGGATAACGCTCATTGCCAGCAGTGGTCCTGGTTGTTTCAGGATCCCAACCGTCATGAATTCCGCTGATTTCCCACAGATCACTTCCCGAAACGTAGAATCTTAAGCGGCTGATCGCTTTGGTGCGCGCTAATAATTCTTGTGGCAAAGTATAGCCGATAACAAGATTTTTTAAACGCACATAAGCCCCATTCTCAACCGACCAGCTGGAAATCTGGTAATTGTAGCCGTTAATTCCATTAGTATGAAGATTGGGGTAAAATGCATTAGTATTTTCAGGCGTCCAGGTGTTATTTACCCATTGTGTGGTTTGTGCCTGACCAAGTGCGGTAAAGGGTGTACGCCAGTTGTTTGCACTGCCATTTGCCCTAAATATTGTTCTTTTCCCTACACCTTGAAAAATGCTTGTAAAATCAAACCCTTTCCATTGCAAGCCTAACGTTAAACCAAAGGTATAGCGGGGAACATCACTGCCTAAGTAAACGAGGTCGCCCATGTCTTTTGCTGATGTACCGGTAGTGAGTTTACCATCGCCGTTAACGTCAACATAGTAATTATCACCTGGACGCAAACCTGAATTTTGGCCCGGCAAATTGGTTAGTGGTGTGGCGGCGGGGATACCAATGGTATTGATCGCTCCTCCCGGGGCATAGTAAGCGGTGTTATAAGCGTCAACCTGTGCTTGTGTCTGGAAACGACCACCGTATTTCAGGCCAAAATAAGATCCGAGCGGATAGCCCTCCACAGTAGCATTATAACCAGCGCCAAGCGCAGGAACACCATTAAAATAGACTAATTTGTTCTGGCTGTCGGTAATATTTCCGGAAATGGTATAGGTTACTTGTCCAACGCGGTCCTTCCACGTTAGCTGCCCCTCCCATCCCCAGGTTTGCAAATCCCCGTTGTTTGACTGAGGCGCACCGATCCCTAAAGTGCCAGGATACGTAACACTTACCAGCATGTTCTTATTACGGTTACGAAATACCTCAAAAGTACCATTTAACCGGCCGTTCAAAACACCAAAATCAACACCTAGGTTTCGTTTAATTACTGTTTCCCAGGTTCGGTCAAGCGAAACAAGATTTCCTGTTGTTGTAGTTGCAGTGGCAAGTGAAGTTCCCAAAAGGGTACCGCTGTTACTTACGTTGAGAGACTGCAGATAGTCATAAAGGCCTATGCCCCCCTGGCTGCCTGATGTAGCGTAAGAAGCACGCAGCTTTAACTCGCTAAAAATATTTGTACGTTTTATGAAGCTTTCTTCGCCTAAGCGCCAACCGCCCATGAGGCTGTAAAAGGATTTCCATCGTTTATCTGCAATAAATTTTGAAGAGCCATCATACCGGCCGGTTCCTTCAAAAAGATACTTGCCTTTGAAAGCATAAGTAGCTCTAGCAAAATATGAACCCAGGGCATAGTGGTTGCGCTGTTCATCATTGGTTACAAAGCCAGCCTGTGTACTGCTCAATCCCAAATTTAAAGAAGGTACATCATCGCTTCCCAGATTGTAGGTACGGGTATTAAACATATCATACTCATCTCTTTCATATGAACTACCGATCATTAAAGCCACATCGTGTACACTGTTAAAAGTATTGCTGTACGTAACACGCCCAATGAGATTGTAATATTTATCGTTGATATTCTGACGAAAATAGTTTTCGCTTCCGCCCGTCGAGCCGCCTGATGGCGCGGTAGTCCCTGTCAGGTATTTATCATCATAAGAGTAAAGGCGCACAGTTTTGGTTTGCACGCGGTCATCCTGCCACCAAACATTATATCCCGCAGTTCCGGTAAATGTGAGGTGTTTCATAAAATTATAAGTAAGCGTTGAATTCAATAATGCCCGGCTATTATTTTCCAGATTATCACCACCATCCCTCAGCAAGCCCGCCGGACTTGCTACACCTCCCCACTGATAAGGTTTCCCGGACTGGGTGTACATAGGCAGGCCAACTTGAAATCCATTTCCAAGTGCGCTATAGCTTCCTGTTGTATACATGGTGGGTTGCTGAATATTGTTTTGCTCAAGCGCTATATTAGTTTCTAATTGTACTCTGTCGCTGAATTTATAGTTATTGTTTAGCCTGAGATTATATCGTTGATTGCCATTGTTGCCGATTCTAAGCTGGCTGCCATCATTTAAATAACCCAAAGAAACGCGATAAGTATTTTTTTCAGTTCCGCCAGATGCGGCAAGATTATGTTGTGTTGAAGTTGCCCTTCCCCATAAATACTGCTGTAATGACACATCAATAAAATCAAGCTCCTTTACATCAAGGAATGCGGGTACAGGCAAACCGTTGTAGAATGCTCCTGCGGTGATGCCTCCTGTGGTGTTTCCGGGAATCTGGGATGCCAGTATTACCTTACCCTTGTTGGCCAACGCAAAATTGGCCATCTGATACCAGAGGTCCGTTGCTGGTGCCACCCCATAATTATCATTGGTTTTGGCCTGGATCAAACCATTGGCCCACTGATCAATGTTTGTCATTTTGGGCTGAAGCCCCAACAATTTCTGAGATACAGAGGGATCATACTGGATCTGCATTTTTCCTGCTTTGCCTTTTTTTGTAGTGATCAGTACAACACCATAAGCGGCACGGGCACCGTATATTGAAGCAGAACCATCTTTCAAAACTGAAATGTTGTCAATATCATTCGGATTGATAGAATTTAGCTCATTGTTGTTGTTAAGAGCAACACCATCCAGAATTACCAACGGGTCTTGTCCATTAACAGAAGTTGCACCGCGTATTTGAAAGTTCCAGTTTTCGCGCCCCGGTTGTGCCGAACTTCTTGTTACAACCATGCCCGGAACCTGACCTTGTAAATTGGCAATAGGGTTATTAGTTGGCCCGCGATCTTCAAACACTTTTGAACTTACAGTTGCTATGGCGCCAACTACAGACGGTTTTTTCTGTGTTCCGTAAGCTACTACTACAACTTCACTCAGGTCACTGCTGTTCGGGGTCAAAGAAATCACCATCGGAGCGCCGGCATCTGCCGGTATCTCTTTGGCTAAATAGCCAACATAGCTGATCTGCAAAATTGAGCTGGACACTGCATTTATCTCGAAATGTCCCCTGGCATCAGAAACTGTTCCTGCCGACGTTCCCTTAATTTTAATGGTAGCACCTATTATCGTCTCCTTAGTTTGGGCGTCGAGAATTTTCCCACTGATTTTGCTGTTCTGCGCATAGGCTATCACAGAGAATAAGTACCAGAAAAACAGGGTCAGCAGACCAAGTCTTCCTTTAATAAATAAAGTAGAAATACTCATAATTTCATTGGTTAATAATTAAGTAATTGGTTTCTAAAAACGGTTCAATTAAGCCGACGTGGCGGATCACATCATGCGGTCATTGTTACATGGACATGAAAAATGTAGCTGGATACTCAATTCCCGTTCATTTTTTTTCATTAATTTCAATTGGGGACAAACCAGGCAAACAAAAAATCATGAAGTGACTCACCTCATGATTTTACATTAGTTATGGATCAAAAAACGCCGTGATCCGATTTACTATACTTTATTGAATATTTTAATGACCAGAGGATATTTACAAGTGGGGATAACAACCCGCTACTGAATTTTCTATAATCGAAGCATAACGATAAGATGGCTTAAAACCCTCAATCCAGGTGTATCGGATTGAGGGTTTATTTGAGTCAGCTATTTGCTGAACACTTCCACAATATTTGACACAATCCATCAAATGGCGAGCTTTAAATCATTACACTACCTTTCAGATAAAAGTTTATTGGAGGGCCTTTACCGCTGTACCATTCTTTACATCGATCTTAAAAGGCTCCGGTTGAGGCAACCAAAGCTTACCATCGCCAATTTCAACTGGCATCCAAAGATATCGAGAGTCCCACTGCGTTTTGGGTTTCCAAATATCACCCATAAATATTACTGCTGTGTCCCTTAAACCGGCAACCTTCAGCAACAATGTTGATTGTGCACCGTAAGTATTGGTTTCCTTTGGGGCCATATCCTTAAAGTCAGACCATGGCCCCTCAAGAGATTTAGCAGTTGCATATTGGTTGGGATTGGCTCTCCAACCTGTCAGTGCTGAGCCTATAGCGTAATATAGCCCTTTGTAATGGACAATAGCGCCGCCTTCCATGTGTTCGGGTATCAAACACATTTCACGATCTATATTGAGGCAATCGTCGGTCAGTTTGGCGATGTGAAACCCAAGCGGGCGATCCTCGAAGATGAGGTATGATGCACCATCGTCATCTATAAACTGTCCGATATCCCGGCTTTCGTGGCCTAAAGGACGAAAACTTTTGAGATACTGGAAACTACCATCAGGTTTTTTACTGATCGCCAGCCCTACACGGGCAAACTTATAACCCGCGTCGTCAAGATGAAAGTACATTACATATTGCCGTAATTTTTTACTGTAAAACACTTTGGGCCTTTCCAGGATCCAGTGCTGGCCAAGATTTTCCGGATCTGTCATCTGAACAACGTCGCCTTTGAATTTCCAATTCATCAGATCTTTTGAGGTATAGCAGCTTACATAACGTTTGTTACTATCAAGCCCCCGCCTTCTTTCTTCTCCGTACCAGTAATAGATATCTTTTACCTTGGTTATGCCGCCGCCATGGGCCTGTATATGCTCACCATTTACGTCCGGCCAGACTTCTCCCGGGTTTATTTTAGCTAGTTTCTGTGCTGAAACGCGCATGCTGGCGATAAGCCCAAGGCAAAGAATAATAGATTTTAATAAATAATTTCCGGTCGGCATTTGGTTAAGTAAATTGGGGATGAAGGCAATTTATAATAATCATGATCAGGCGGCAAGTCCCTTTGGAGTACATTTTTTATTTTCTGTAAGCTTTATTCTGAGCTGATTGATGCCCCGATGTACATGATTGACAACAGACTGGTACTGCAGGCCAGTAACCTCGGCGATCTGGTCATAGTTCCAATCGTCAAAATACCGAAGGAATATCATTTCCTTTTGACGTTTAGGCAGCGTATTTAAAGCCATTGCAAGAATCTGCTGGGCTTCCCTGCCAACTTCCATGCTGACAAGTAGGTCTTCTGTAGAAAAAACGACGTCAACCTGTTTGTCAGTATGGATATGGACGTCGAAAAGCTCTGGTCGATATGCCTTCAGGTAGTTAATTGCAAGAGACCGGGCCGACTTAAAAAAATAATATTTGACATTACTGATCGGGCCAAACCTTTCTTTCCGCTCCCAAAATTTAATAAAAAGGTCCTGCAAAATATCCTGTGCAGCATCTTCATCTTTAACGATCTTAAATAGATAGAAATACAAAGGGGAATAAAGCGTGTCGTGTATACGACTGAAAGACTTCACATCTCCGATAAGGGTTTGCTCCCACCATTTCGTTAATTCGGTACCGTTGTTCATATTGGCTCTATGACTGATTTTTAATAGGCCGCGTCAGGTAAGCAAACTCAACAATGTTTTCCAAAATCGATTAAGTAGCTTTTGTTCCGGGCTTAATAATTGGTTTATGAAAGCTAATATGGGGTGTTTTTATTATCGATATGGGATACAAATTAGCCATTTTGGCGGTACAAATTCGACATTTGATGGAAAACCTAAATGGATTAAGGAAGCATGATACATGCACAAATATTTAAATATCAACTATTTACATTAAATCGCTTTTTAAAGATTGGCCTTTTCTGTTTTAAAAAGTTCGAAGGGTTGGCGCCAAACAGTTTGAAAAACTGGCTCCGAAAGTATTTTATACTGTTGAATCCTGTTTCAAAGGCCACTTCATTAACGTTCATATCAGACTGGATCAACAACTCTGCAGCCTTGCGCAAGCGAATGTACCTGATAAAGCTATTGATGGTATGGCCAGACAAAGATTTAACCTTCCGGTACAGATTCGAATGGCTCATCCCGATCTCTGCAGCCAATACCTTGATGGAGAAGTTTTCGTCAGTAATATTCTTTTCTACGATATCAATGCACTTTTCCAGGAACTGCTTGTATTCATCTGAGATCGTTATGCTGCCTTTTTTTAGTGTGATCGTATTATAAAAATATTGCTGTAAATTATCGCGGTTTTGCAGGAGGTTTGCAATGCGGGCAATCAGTACATCTTTTTCAAACGGCTTCTGAATGTAATCGTCCGCTCCGCTTTCAAGCCCTTTGATCCTGCTCTCCGGGGAAGCACTTGCTGTCAGCAGGATCATCGGAATATAACTGAGCTGTGGATCATTTTTAATGGTTGCGCAGACTTCAATACCATTTAATTCCGGCATCATCAAATCACATATTATCATATCAGGTTGTTTATCCCGTGCCACTGTTAAACCGATCTGACCGTTTTCGGCCTCATACACAATATAAGAAACCACTAGTAACAACCGGATATAACGACGCAATTCGGCATCGTCATCAATTACCAGGATAGTTTTTTTATCATTAACAATACCTTTTGTTTCAAAATAGGTTTCACCAGCGTCTGTCATGGCTTCCACCTTGTTATTATTTTCTGTTAATTCCTCCAGCAACGGAGAGATAATTTCAACCACATCCGAAACAACAATTCCAGGAAAATGATCTGTACCTTTCAAGAGTTCCAGACTAAATGTAGTGCCAGTGCCCGGAATGCTCTCAAAATAGAGCTGCCCGTGATGCCGGCGCGTAAATTGCTGTGCCAGGTATAAACCAATACCAAACCCAGCCTTCTGCCCTTGTTTTGCAGCACGGTAAAATTTTTCAAAAACCTTCGCTCCGGTTTCTTTTGATATACCGGAGCCGTTGTCAATCACCTTAATAATAACTTCGTTTACCGCTTCATTTAGTTGAACAGATACCACCTTACCGTTGGCTGAATATTTGATTGCGTTTGAGATCAGGTTAAAAAGTATGATTTCGATCTTCTCGCGATCACCGTAAACGATAACAGGACACTCAGGTGCAGCCAGTTCCAAATTAATGCCCGAAAGTTTTGCCTGATGAACAAAACAAAGATAAACCTCACGGCAAACGAGCACAATATCCATTGGTGCGATATGCAGTACATCAGCCACTGCATCGGCTTTACGGAATAGCAACAACTGATCGACAAGACTCAGCAAACGCCTCGAATTACGGAAAATGATATTCAGATCCTGGTGTTCACTGGAGGTACTATTGGCCAGCATATCTTTTACCGGGTTAATGATAAGGGAAAGAGGCGTGCGAAATTCATGGGCCACGCCGGTAAAGAATTCGATGCGTCGTTCATTCAGTTCTTTTTCCTTCTCCTGGAGATTCCGTTGATATTCGGCATCCGCGTTAGCCAGTTTAACCTCGTATTTCAGCTTCGTTTCGCGGAATTTATTTCTTATATACCAATATATTAACCCCGCTACAACTAATACATAAGCCATGAATGCCCAAACCGTTGCATACCAGGGCGGCAGAACAGTAATACTCAGGACTAGCTCATTAGACGTCCATTGGCCTTCAGGATTGGTGCAATTTACCCTCAGTATGTAGTTGCCGGGAGCAAGCCGTGTATAGAATATGTTTCGCTGATGGCTCGCATCAACCCACTTTCTATCCCACCCCTGAAGCATATAGCGATATCTTATTCTTTCGGGAGCAGTAAACTCTATCGCGGCGAAACGAAAAGACAAGGACGCGTATTGATAGGGAACAATCAATGAAACAAGTTCGTTATGTTCATTGGCATTGAAAAAACCCGGGTAAAAACTCAAGGGCTTCGCGTCAATTTTGATATCCGTAAATGCAATGCCAGGAACATTTCGCATGGGGACAAGCTCGCCAGGGGAAAATAGGGTGAGCCCTCCCGTACCTCCAAATGCGAGCTGACCATTCTTTAATCTGAGTGAAGCATTGAAATTAAATTCCTTACTTGCAAGCCCGTCGCTCTGATAAAAATTGGTAAACGTTGTTTGTTGCTGATCAAAGCGGCAAAGGCCGTTATAAGTGCTCAGCCAAAGCTGTTTTGTCTGATCTTCCTCTATTGCCAAAACATTATTATTACTCAAGCCGGCCACTGTTGTAAACTGCTTCGTAACTTTGCCCACAGAGGTCCGGAAATACATCAGACCAGCTTCCGTACCTAGCCATAGGTCGTCGCCAGCAGCCGGATGAATTGAACGTACCGGTTTGCCAATCGGGTAAAACGGGTACGTTCGCTGCTTTAGATTGATTTTATAGATCCCATCAAAGTTACCTGCCCAAAGATTGCCAGCCTTGTCCTGGCACATGGACAGGATATTAGGTAATTTTGCTGGATATTGCCGGAACTGATCTGCTTTGCGGTCATAAAAAAAAAGGCCATCCTGTAGGCCGCTTGCCCATACGTTTCCTTCATGGTCAGCGTAAAAACACCAGAAAGTTATCCGGTTTTCCCTTCCTTGCACATCCACCCCATGATATACTTTAAACCGCTTTTGCAGGGGCTGGTAAAGATTAATCCCTCCACCATAAGTTGCGATCCACACTTTTCCTGTGAAATCCTGTATCATACTGGTAACAAAGTTGGAACTTAATGTCCCCGGAATTTTGGGATCATGCCTAAAATTGGAAAAACGGCCGGAAGACCGGTCCCATATACTCAGTCCACCACCGTCTGTGCCAATCCACAGTTTTCCTTCCCGGTCTTCCAAAAGTGATTTTACAAAATTACTGATTAGGCTATTAGGATTAAGCGGATCATGGCGAACATTTTGGAACCTGTCTTTAACCTCATCGATCACGTTTATACCTCCTCTAAGCGTTCCTATCCATTTTCGCCCGTTCCTGTCCAGGAGCAGTGAATACACCGCATTACTCGAAAGCTCCTGTTCGTTGTACCCTTCAGACAGATAAGAGATTTGAGTGCGGCTTTTGTTCAATATCTGGATTCCTCCCCCATCGGTTCCAACCCACAAACTACTGTCCGGCATTGCCTGTAAACTGGTGATCCTGTTTGATTTCAATCCTCCATTGGACTCGTTTAAAAAACGGTCATAGATGGCAAGCCGGATATTGAAGTGATATAACCCCATCGTGGTACCTAGCCACAGGTTACCGTTATCCGGATATATGCAGGTGGCACCCCGCAATGTACTGTTGAGCATATGAAACTTTTTCCCGGCAGTGTCATACTCGCATAAGCCCAGGCCACTAATCAGTAAGTAAATCCTGTTTCCAGGGAGTATTAATAATGCATCAACATTATAGTTCCATTTAAACGGCGTATAACTATCAAGTGGTATGGCATGACCTACACGACTGCCTTTATCAAAAACAATCAAGCCGCTCCCTTCTGAAGCTACGAATATATCACCATTATCGTTAACCTTGATGTCACGTATATAACTGTTAATGGCAATCTTCCGGCCACCTGGTAAAACCGTGTACACAGCAGAGAACTTGTCGGTTACCGGGTCAAGCATACTGACGCCTTGCCTGGTACCTACCCATAAATTATTGCGTAAATCCTGGGCAATACAATTCACATAACTATGAATGATGGAAGAAGTATCTTCCGGTTGGTTGCGGTAAACTTTGAAGTCGTAACCGTCATAGCGGTTCAGGCCATCATAGGTGCCAAACCAGAGAAAACCGTGGCGGTCCTGAAATATACACCTGACTTCACTATTTGATAGCCCCTCTTTCAGACCAATACGATCAATGTGTGACGAGGGGGGCACTGCTGCCCTTACATGCTCAGAGGACCAGAAAAGGATGATCAGGGCTACTTTAAAAAGCATGCCAAAGTGCTTTGAAAGTCCTGAAAAAAAAATGTCTCTTTCCTGATCGTGCACTTATTCAATTTTTGAAAATCTCAGTCCAAATCATCAACAGCTTAATTGCTCCTGATTATGCGGTTTTATTGGTCCGGGTTGCCCTTTTTATTTGGAGGTAGGTTGCCCAGTTTTTTTGAAATCGATTCCCAACTATTTTTAATTTGATGTTCATCAATTTTCGGCTTTCTTATCTTAAAAAGGTCCGGGATATCAGCTTCCTTATATTTTTTTTTCATTAGTGTTATGATAGCATTCTGCACCTTATAAAATTTGACCCTAAACAAAAATATAACAAAATAGCATATAATATAATAGGTATGTAATATCCCTATGCAACATCATGATTAGCAATGCATCTCATTATGAGTTGAAAAATTGCACCGCCTACAACTCCCATTGCGGCAAAAAAGGATGCGCCCAAAACCGGACATATCCTGATTGTAATTTCGAACGCCGTTTGATCACGTTTATTAATAAGACAGCGTTGTTAAACCCGGATACTCATCAGGTATTTTTTTTGCTTCAGCTTTTTCCAGCCCAGCAAAGCTTCGGGATGTTAATTATGCCTGCGGAGCGGGGCCGATGAATCCCGGATGATCAGTTTAGTCTTCAGCAAAATATTTTGGGAATCAATCATATGATTATCCTGCAACTGATCCAATAATATTTTCGTCACCTGCAGCCCTATCTCCCGGATAGGCTGAGCAACAGCGGTGACGGCTGGGGTAAATAGCGCAAAGTTATTATTATCATCAAAAACCACTGTGCCAATGTCTTGTCCAACTACCAGATCCATTTCTTTAATGGCCTCTAGACCACTTAATGCCAGATAATTGGTAGAAAAAAATAAAGCATCAATATTCCGCTTTCCCCTCAGCAGATTCTTGATGCTTTGAATAGTCTTTTCGTTCGTTTCCCCATATTCTATATCCTTTATCACGGCTGGCAGATCATGGGCTTTCAAAGCTGCGAGGTAACCATTTACTCTTTCAGTCATTTGATCCTGACGAGACGAAAGTGTAACAAAAGCGATGTTCCTGAAATTATTTTCGATCAGGTGATTGGTAGCCGATTCGCTGCCCCGGAAGTTATCAACGATCACTTTTGAACATGGCAGTTCGGGTAATGTACGATCAAACAATATAACAGGGGCCCCAGCTTTGATCAGGTCCCCGACTACTTCTTCCAGGCCGGGTGCTGGGGCCAGAATATAACCGTCAACCTGATAGTTTTTAAAAGTTTGCAACAAATCATTGGCAATTTCTGTTGAGTTCTCGGAACTGCCATAGATAAGTCTGTAACCATATTGATAAATATGCTGCTCAACAACACGTGCTATTGCGGAAAAAAAAGGATCACTGATATCTTCAACGATCATACCGATGGTTTTACTTTTGCCGGTACGCAAGCTAACTGCCAGCCTGTTAGGCTGGTAACCTACTTTTTTGACAAAACTCATGATTTTATCCTCAAGTTTTGCACTTATGCCGTTCTGCCTGGCCTTTCCGTTTAAAACGATGGAAACTGAGGCTTCAGAAACGTTCAATGCTGCCGCTATGTCTTTCATAGCCAGTTTCTTTTTCATTTTAATTGATGTGAAAGCATAGATATTAGTATTCTGTCCCGGCAATACCGTGCAAAGGCAGGAGACTTAACGACCGGGCCTGATGATGACCGCCTGGCCGTCTTTACCATTAAGGTCGACAAGGTAAGGGTCATTATATTTTACATTTATTGTTCTCGTGCGGATACCGCCGGTTCCGTCGTCCTCATAAACAGTGGCAATATAGCGCTTATTCTTATCAAGAAAATCCAACCTGAATTTTCCCTTCCAGGGCTGCAAACCTGCAGCACTTCCCAGGTACCATTCACTTCCCTTGCGCCTGGCTACACTGATCCCCTCGCCGATTTCGCCTGCCATGTACCTGCTCTCGTTCCAAACCGTTGGCACGTATCTGAAAAATTCGATCTCGGTATCGTCCTGGTAATCCTGTGAACGCCCATACCAGAATATCGCTTGTAACGGATCAAAATAAATGACTGTCAGTGCCAGCTGCTGAGCTTTGCTCACCTTAACGTTCTTACTGTAGGAGTTAAATTTATTGGGGTAACAAAATGTAAAATCTGCCGCGCCTGCAATAAAACGTGTAAATGGCAATACCGTGGTATGAAATGCATCAGGACTATTTTCGTCGCCACGGATACCTTCTGAGCTCAGCACAAACGGATATCTCCGGCTCAGTCCTGTCGGTTTATAATGATCGTGCACATTAAGCACAAACCTGTTGTCATTAACCTTTTTCATAGCGGTATCCAGCCATGTCAGTCCCTTTTGGGTACCCCCGTCCACAAATCCGAATTTCAACCCACTCACCCCCCATTTTTTATAGAGGGGCAACAAAGTATCGATTTTGGCCTTTAATCCCACATAGTTTACATATAATATAACACCAATCGCTTTTTGACGCGCGTGGGTAATAATCCGTTCCAATTCAAAACCTGGGATCGGTTTCGTCGGGTCAGAGGTTGTACGAAATTCCGCCCCGTACCATCCTGCATCAATCAGGATATACTGGAAGTTCATTCTGGAAGCAAAATCCACCCCCTCCAATGAACCCTGTGTGTTAATCGGAACCCTGAAAACCTTTCCCGGTTTTACGTCCAAAGGCACATCATGATAGAGCGGAGCAACGAGCTTTAAGTTCAATTGGCTAAAATTATGCAGACCAATAGCGGTTTTGCTGTAACTCACCGTGCGCCATGGCGTGACCAGGCTATCCCTGAACTCAATCATAGTATCTGTTTGGATAGATGAAACCTGTTGATTCCGGTAAATTGTATCTACATAAAAATGAAAAGCCAGACTGTTCGGATGGTGTCCACGAACAAGCACACACTTGGTATAATTGCGGTTATCCGCTTCTCCAATACTCACATAACCCGGCTCATCAGAAACCAGAGTAGATGGCAGATCGCTGATCCCCTTCAGAGAATCCACTGCTACCGGCCTGAAAATCGATTCTTCATGGTACTGGTATATCCTGTATTGGCCTGTCATGTTAACTTCCGTCAGTTCCGCCAAAAGCCGGACAGATCGTTTCGGCAACTCATAACACGCGTAACGAAAAGCAAGACTGCCGTTGTATAGCCGGACGATAAGGAAAAACGTCCCGGTCGCGGTCTTGCAGCGAAGTGTAATGCCGCAATAGTTGTTTTCGATAATAGCATCCTCGCCAAGCGGCCACGGGAATTTTTCATTTACCCGTTGTTGACTTAAAGCTGAGGCCGAAATAAGCGAATCGAGCGACGGCCCATCGGTTCTAACTCCCAAACGTGACCAGTCCACAATCACCCGTTTATGGCAAATTAACTTATAATAGAGCCCCCCTCGCCCATCAAGCCTAAATTGCGCCTCAGTAAGCCGGTTTGGTGACTGGACCCGAGATATCAATGCCTGAGCACGGGCAATAGTTGTTAGATACACTAAAAAGGATAGGCAGATCAGGAATCTGTAGAATGAACTATTTCGTTGGCTGGGGAAGAATATATTAGTTTGCATGTACTGAAAAGACAGATATCAGGATTAAATATACCCATCTCCATTGTATCTATTTTGTTACACTTTCAACCATTGTAACCACAGGTACACTGCTGCATTTTAATATTAACTACAGTTATGCACACTTTAAAAATTGCTGATTAATAAAATTAGCCACGGTGCAATAAAAGTCATTTTTTGATGAGTATAAAAACTTACTCCCGGTGTCTTTGCCAGATATATAAACTAATGTAATCTTATGAGTAAAATCTATCTGTTGCTAATACTAAGCCTATTTTTCTGGAAAAATACTAAAGCCGAAGTAATTATTTATAAGCAGCCGGAGTGCACAATTATCAGTCATACTTACACGGTCCAGGTTAGAGACAAAGTAGGAAAATGGCAAAGTACGGGAGTTTATCATGCCGATATTGCCGCGAGATTTGATACACAACGCATCATAAAAAAAACATCATTTACTTATTTTGACTGTTCCGACAGTATAAATGTCAGGGTGAAAGTAAATTACATGCCTGTACGGGAAGCAAGGGTGAGGCCCTCTTCCCTTGGCATCATTCCGAGGATAAACGGCAACACCATTGAGTTCTCTATGAAATCCGCTCAATATATTTCTTTAGAAATAAATGGCGATATTTTTGAAAACCTTCAGCTTTTTGCAAATACTATTGAGAAAACACGCCCCAATACGAATGACCCCAACGTTATCTATTTCGGGCCGGGGATTCATAATATCGGTCGGATGACCGTACCTTCAAATAAGACCATCTATATAGCTGGTGGAGCTATAGTGACGGGTGGATTAATAATGGACCATGTTAAAAACGTAAACATTTGCGGACGCGGAATCCTGACCCAATTCCCTGTTCAACAGGAAAGCTCACCGCCGAAACTGGCGGTATCCCCCCAACAATCAAGGAACGATCAATTGCTCATACAATCCAGTGAAAATGTGAAAGTCAGCGGCATCATTGAAATGCCAAAAGGGTATGCTGTGATGATAGGAGAATCACAGAACGTTAAGATAGATGATTTTAAGGCATTCAGTTCTGCCGGCAATGCTGATGGCATCGATATTTTTTGCAGTAGAGATGTGGCTATCAATCATATATTTATGAGAAATTCGGATGACTGTATTGCAATTTACGGGCATCGATGGAATTATTACGGAAATACCACTGATATCACCGCTGACAATATAACGCTTTGGGCGGATGTAGCACATCCCATGCTGATCGGGACCCATGGAGATACAGAGCACCCCGATACATTGCAGAATATGAGATTCCGCAACATAACAGTACTCGACCAGCATGAAAACCAACTCGATTACCAGGGTTGCATTGCCCTAAATGCGGGTGACAGTAACCTTATCAGGAATATTAGCTTTGAGAACGTCGATATCAGCGATATCCGCAAAGGGCAACTATTCAACCTACGGGTTATGTTCAACCGGAAATATAATACATCGCCCGGCGCTGGAATTGAAAATATCGTATTTAAAAACGTTACCTACACCGGGTCACATGCAAATATGTCTGTTATCAGCGGATATGACGATCAGCATGCCATAAAAAACATCACATTCGAGAATCTCAAAATCAATGGCGCTTTGATCTATGACGCAATGAAGGGTAAGCCCGGCTTTTATAAAACAGGTGATATGGCAAATATTTTTATTGGCGAACATGTGGAAGGGGTAAAATTTGTGACCATCGATTGAGCTGATATTTGTATTTTGTTCCGGGCATACATACACTTTGATCTTTCCTTTGAATTTAAGTAAAGATGGCCGTTCGTTTTACCCATTTAGCGTGCGGCAGGATAAATGGGCTGGTGCCAAAGCCTTGGTATTTGATATTAAAATAAAATGATGATAGGTCTAAAAAAAGCTTTTTGCATAGTCCTGTTTTCGGGCTTTTGTGCAGGCGCCCGCTCTCAGCAATTTGTCCATCCTGGCCTTTTAAATGACAATAGGGATATAACCAGGATAAGGGTGGGGCTAACTACCGGACAGCCGGATATAAAGGCGGGGTTTGAACAACTCACCCGCCACCCTCAATCTCAATTCAACTATCAACTGCAAGGTCCGCTGACCATCATCGGCAGGAACCCTACTATAGGGCAAAGTGTTTATGACAGCGACGCCAATGCCGCCTTTCAAAATGCTTTGATGTGGGTAATCACCGGTGATATCCGTCACGCGAAAAAAGCTATTGAGATCATCAATGCCTGGTCAAATACGCTTACCACTATCACCGGAAGGGACGCTGTATTAATGGCAGGCCTGGGCCCCTTCAAAATGGTCAATGCAGCAGAATTATTACGGTATACAAATTCCGGCTGGGCCAAAAACGATATCCGTCGTACCGAACAGCATTTCAGGGAAATAATTTACCCTGTCATTCAAAACTATGCTCCATTCGCAAATGGAAATTGGGACAGCGCTGCCCTGAAAACAGCAATGGCCATAGGTATTTTCTGCAATGACCCTCAGATTTTTGAAAATACACTTGCCTATTACCAATGTGGAGCAGGAGACGGCTGTCTTACCAATTACATCATTAATGATTCCGGGCAAAGTCAGGAAAGCGGACGGGACCAAAGCCATACGCAATTAGGGATTGCCCATCTTGCGGATTGTTGTGAAATGGCCTGGCACCAGGGAATTAACCTGTACGGCTTACAGAACAACAGGCTACTAAAAGGGTTTGAATATACGGCTAAGTATAACCTTGGCTACGATGTTCTATTTATGCCAACCATAGACAGGACCGGCAAGTACCGGCATTCACATATATCTGTTGAAGGACGCGGCAGGTTGCGGGCAGTTTATGAGGAAGTATATAACCACTATGTTCGCCGGCGCGGAATTGAAGCGCCATTTACTGCAATGGCCGCCGCGAGTATAAGACCTGAATCCCAAGGTACGCCCGGGGCCGACCATATTGGGTTTGGTACACTTTTATATTCAAGGCAATATCCGGATAGTAGTACTACAAGTCGCCCCTATCGCCCTGCCGGTGTTATTGTGACGGACTCAGGAAATGTTAATATCATCACCTGGCCAAAAATAATCAATGCCGGATATTACATGATCAGAAGATCAACAAAGCCTGATGGGCCGTATAAATTATTGGCAGATAAATTCATGAACAATCGTTTTGAGGATCGTGCGGTCACAAAAGGTGGGCTATATTATTACGCAGTAGCAGCGGTAAACCCTTATGGCCAAAGCGCATTTTCTATATCAAAGTCTATAAATGCAGGATTACCGGCTTCATGGCAAATTGCAGATATAGGTATAGGCGGCAATAAAATTAAAGAACCATCCGATACCCTTTTTTCAACGAGTGAAAAAAAAGGCATAGCCTCGTATAATGGTTTAAATTTTGAAATTCATGGGATTGGCACAGGAACAGACAACCTGGAAGATCATTGCACAATGCTTTTCCAGCCATTGAATCGATCGACCGGCATAATGATGAGATACGTACCCCAGTTCAGTGCGCAGACAACCCAGCTTGGCTTAACTATCCGCAGCAGCCAGGATGCAAATGCCACCGGTATTTTGTTATTGTTGCGTCCTGCATCACAGCCCAATCCAGAATCGCCGGGCTGGCAGGTACAGTTTCTTAAACGCCTTGAAAATGGCCGGGTCCAGGTCATTGCTACGAGTGAAGAGCTAAAATACCCCGTTGTAACTTTTGGACGAATGACCGGTTCGTTATGGTTAAAAATTAATAAAGCCAGGAATCACTTTGCGTCGAGTTATTCGGTAGATGGGAGGCGATGGATACCGTTGGGAAAAGCTGATTTCAGTTCCAGAACTCATACGCTAGCTGGTGTTTTGGCAGCTTCAGGATCAAAACTTATTGACACACAGGTCACTATCGACAAATTAAAACTTTTGAAACCCTGATTAAAATTGCATTTCAGCTCCCCAACATTCTAAAACAACCGCATACATCACCCAAGTTTGGTGACGTATGCGGCCAGAACTGTTTCTATCAATTAGTTTATCGCGTATAGGTTAAGGTTCCGAACCCCAATTGATCATAACCTCCGCTGGTTGTACCATAATCCCCACCACCGCCTTCTGGTCTAACCTGAATTGCATACGCTGTTATATTAGGCGAACTCAAACCGCGCAACTGAACATAGTGTGCATTTAACAACTCCCAACTTGGGCGGGTATCACCACGGCTTGCATCGGAAATAACTGTTTGTGACTGGGCGGTACAAGTTTGTCCGTTTCCCCAGTTATAAGTTGTGAATGGCACAGTGTTTCCTAAATTATAGGATGCTATGTATTCGCACATACCCTGAATCCTCGGCCTTGTGTCATGCCAGGGATTATATGCAAACAGGTCCTGCCCCTGATTGAAGGCCATCTGGCAAAATGCACCATAAAGCGAAACGTCCAGGCAACTGTGCCCCTGATCCCTGCCACTTTCCTGGCACTGAGCCAATCCTCCCTGGTCAGTATAGGCGAAAGGTGCAGCATGCCCATATGCTCCATTTCCAGCTCCGCTTTTAAAGTAAGCAATGGCTTCATCAAACTTCGCAGAATCATCACATAAAACGCCGATCGCGAGGATGCTGGCCATATTACAAGCATCCCAATTTGCCCAATAATTGGTGATACACGCGCCATTGTGATTTGTCAGAAAATCGTGGTTTACCGGGTAAAATACATTCAGCATCATATTCTTAAAACTGGTAAAATCTGCAGCGGCCCACCCGCTGTATGAACGCATAATTTCAGCTGCGTTTGCAAATTCATAGCCGTAAATTCCTGCGGCCAGAAAACGGTCCGCACTCCCCTGGATCGAAGTAAGTGTCGACGACCAGGCATTCATGATCTGAACTGCCTTGTCTGCATTGACTGTTGTGCCGGCAATTTTCCAGCGTAATGCATTTTGATAGGCTGCAGCAATATCATTGTATAATTTGGAGTAATTCTCAGGAGATCCACTACCCCTGTATACGATAGCAACAGGCCCTTTCATGGTATATGTTGCAGAAGAATGCGAGTTGGCTACCAACTTATCCCAACCGGACGTCTGAGGTTGAGCACTCGCATTTACTTTACTGACCATCCTGCTAAAGTCTGCAGCATTGTGCAAAAGTCCGGGATGTACAAAAGTGGTCGCCTGTGTTGCAAGCCGTTTGCCCTCCGCATGTGCTGCCGAAACGCTGTCCTGGTCTGTGACCGTCGAAACTTTCTTACATGAACATATGGCACATGCGAGCACAGTAGCGCAGGCCACTAAAAGATTGTTTTTCATATTAATTAAATTATAGGTTTATAAAATGCTGATAGAAACAGCGCACATAAGAGACAGGAAACCTTTTAACTAATACTCTAATCAGTGTAATATTAACAGTTGACCGGCACTTTAACTGAACAATAAAAGCTAAAATACTGTTTCAACGCGTAGGCTTCAGATATAATACGTTTAAAGAAAGCACATAGGAATGCAATAAATCTAAATAAGCCCAACTCTGTGGTCAGCCTTCAATTCGTGTTACATTGCCAGCGCAAACCAGCCTTAAATAAGTGCATATTTTTTCTTCGGTAAGCAACTGATGATGAGTATCCTTTTCAATTTCCATTGTCTTCTCCAATGTCCAATTATCATACTTCGTGCCTGAGTACCTCTAAGGTATTTTGGCGACGGAAACAACCGCACATATTGATTTACCTAAATTATCATTTACAATGGAAAGAATTTTTACATCCAACAAACAAAAATTATTCAACCGCCGCATTTGTCCGATGCTTTTTTATCTGGCAGCAATGCTGATCTCTATCAATGGGAAGGCCCAAACCTTTGTACATCCCGGTGTGGCCTTTAACCGGGCCGATTTAGATCAATTGAAAGCGAACATTACTCGCGAACCATGGCTAACCGGTTATAATGTATTAAAAAACGACTCGCATTCACAATTGGGCTATGGGCAAAAGGGGCCCTTTGCAACAGTTACAAGGGCACCTAACCTAAACAATAGCGCCTGGATTGAAGATATGAAGGCTATTCACAACCTGGCCTGGATGTGGTGGTTTACAGGCGATTCTACCTATGCGCGCAAAGCTACTAACATGCTTGATGCCTGGGCAGTAACCAATACTACCTGGGGCGGCGGAGAATCGATGCTGGATATTGGCGACTATGCCCAGTATTGGGGCGTAGGTGCTGAAATCCTTCGTTCTACTTTTCCCGGCTGGACCGCAGCTAATACACAGCATGTAAAAAGTTATTTTACCAATGTTTTATTTCCGACTTCCTGGGTACCCGGCCCCTTGCGCGACGCAAACAAAGGAGCTCTTCAGTTAAAAATAGCCCTTGCTGCATCGGTTTTTTGTGATGATGCCACCCGGTTTAACCAAGCAGTGGAAGTGTACAGGATGGATGCCGGAGGGGGGATGCGTAATTCACTGCCCAACGGGGAGGTAGGAGATTCAGGCCGCGACGATCATTGGCGCGTGCAGGCCGCAGCCCTGGCCTGGGGGGCGGAAGTTGCCTACAAGCAAGGTATAGATATGTTTGCCGAGTTGGATAACCGAGTATTGGCTATCGGTGAGCTGTATCATAAATACGCTTTTGACGGAGCAACAATGACCTATATCCCATTGGGAGGGTATGCAAGTTATTGGACCAGCTGGGGAATCCAGCCCGGAGCAAGGGCTGGCGATATGACTAATCTTATTTATAGTGCTTATAATGTGCGTAAGGGGATACCCACTCCTAATACCGACAGGATGCGGGCTGCATTGGGTGATGCCGGTGGTGATTTCTTATACCTGAAATCATCAGATACTTCAACGGCAGTTAAATTGCTTCAGGTATATTATCCTGCTGATCATGTGCTGCCGGTGAACAACCTCACCAATATAGATATTGGTAATACAGGCTTGGCGGGCAGCGCCTCCTACAATAATGGGGTTTGGACGCTTAAAGGTGCCGGAACTTCCACCAGTAATGCTTTCAGCTTCAATTTTAAGAAAGTTAGCGGCGATGCCGGCCTGGTGGTAAAAGTTGAGAATATGTCGCTAAATACTGGTGGCTGCGGTGTCATGTTACGCGAGTCATTAGCGCCCGGTTCAGCTTTTTATGATATTTACCTTAAAGCGACAGGCGGTGCCGGAAACCACTGGCAACCCAAAGCCCCCTGGTGGTTAAAAATTGAGCGTGTAGGCGCCCGCATATTTACTTACCATTCGCAGGATGGTATTAATTGGACCAATCTTGGTTGCTGGTATTCTGCAACAGGTTTCCCAACTAATCTTTATGCCGGATTTTATACCCTTTCCAACAATAACTCGGCACTGAATACCGCCACGTTCAGCAATGTGGCCTATAGTCAATCCGCACCTACCGGATCTCCGGAAATCAGCAGCGCTACCACAGCCACAGCTACCACTGGTGCACCGTTCAGTTATAGCATCATTGCCAGTGCTAATCCATCTTCCTATAGCGCCAGCGGCTTGCCGGCAGGGCTTAGCCTTGATGCGGCTACCGGTATTATCTCGGGCACACCTACCGCGTTAGGACAAAGCGAAGTTACCATAGCTGCCTCTAATGCCAGCGGCACTGGTACCGCAACCCTGATGCTGAATGTGGTCAATAATCAGGCGCCGGTAGCGCCGGCTTCGGCTGTGGCATCGGTTGTTAACACTACACAAATTAATCTTACCTGGGTAACTTCAGCCAACGCTACCAGCTATTCGGTAAAACGATCGTTGTCAGCTACCGGGCCGTTTACTGCTATACAATCAGGTATAACCAAGACATCATATATTGATGCCAACCCCGTATCCGAGGTAAACAATTATTATGTTGTTACCGCACTTGCCGGAACATTGGAAAGCGGTAACTCAAATATCATTTTCTCATCTGTACCACCGGCAGCTCCGGCGCAGCCTGCTGCCGTTAATAAAAACAATGAGGTTGATCTGAGTTGGAGCAGCGCTTCGGGAGCAGCTACTTATAATGTAAAACGTGCTACAATAAGCGGAGGTCCTTATGCTACTGTAGCCAATGTTTCAACTACGGCATATGCGGATATAAACGTAAGCAACGGAAGCCCTTATTATTATGTGGTTTCTTCCGTAGGAACTACAAAAGAAAGTGCTAATTCGCCCGAAGCCTTTGGCGTACCGGGATCAAGTACTTCAACCTGGAGCCCTCAACCTGAATCCGACTCGCTTACACTTGCTCGGAACTGGGTGGAAAACGCGGCGCCGGTTAATCCCGCGATCATTACTTTTCAGACGAGTGCCGATACCGTATTAACCAATGATATTCAAAACCTTGTCGCTTCCAGGATCCAGTTCAATGCAGGCGCCAATAATTATTCGATAGGCGGTGCTGCAATACATTTGCGGAACGACCTGGTTAATAACAGTACGGCATATCAAACCCTAAGCATGCCGGTTACGCTGGATACATTACTCAATGTAAATACACCCGGGGTGAATGGAACGGTAGCTTTGACGGGCCAAATCACAGGTACCGGCAGCTTGCTTAAGAATGGTATCGGGTTTCTTTATGCAGGTGGCAACAACACCTACTCGGGTGGTACTACAATCAACGGGAACGGGCAAAACTGGCCGCCGGTTTATGGAATGGAAATATCAGGAACAAGTACGGGAGCTCCCTCTGCTCCTACCTCGGGCCCGCTCGGAACCGGAAAAATAACGATGAACGGCGGAGCGCTTTTCTCGGCGAATGGCGATGCTACTTTATACAACGACATTGAAATCGCCGCCGGAAAAACCAGTTATTTCTACCAAACTACTAACGCTATTAATCTATATGGCCGGCTTACCGGAAGCGGAACAATTATTCAGGATGGAAACACTTATGCCGGGCTGCACTTGTTTGCTGATAACAGCAGTTTCACAGGTTACTTCGTATCCAAATTGCGCAGTGGCAACTCACGCACCCGTTTTGAGGTGCCACAATCAGGTAGCGCCAATGCATCCTGGAACCTGGATGCTAATGGCAACGACTGTCAGGGCATCATGTTCCCAACCGGAACCATCAGCTTTGGCTCATTAAGCGGCAGGGGTGCTATCCGTACAGATGGCGGCGGCAATCCAACTATCAGTATTGGCGCTTTGAATATATCAACCAACTACGGCGGCACCATGACCGGTACCATGAACGTAGAAAAAGTTGGTACAGCTGTTTTGATATTTTCCGGTAACCAGGCTTATTCAGGAACAACAACGATAAAAAACGGCACTTATTTGCTTAATAATGATCCCAACAGCGGCACATTCACAAGTCCGGTGATTGCTTCAGCAGGTACTTTCGGCGGTACAGGGCAAAGTTCATCAACGGCTACCATCGGCACAGGCTCAGGTACCGGCTCGATACTGGCTCCCGGCAACCAAGCCATCGGTACCCTAAAGGTAGGCACCCTTACCATGAATGCTGATGCTACTTATAAAGTTGAATTAAACACAAGTGCGGCCGCAAGCGACAAAGTAAGCACGGCTATTGTTAATTTAGTAAACCAGCCCAAACTACAGATCACGGCTATCGATTCGATCAGCCTGGCCCAGGGAGCATCATTTACCATCATCGAGAATACAGGAAGCGCCGCGATAGCCGGTACATTTAAAGGATTGCCAGAGCTTGCTCCGTTAACGGTTGGCGCTTTCACGCTGCGTATCAGCTACAAAGGGGGCACCGGCAATGATGTTGTGCTCCTGGATGACAGGCCATTACCGGTAATTATCACCAGTGCACCGACGGATACTATACTGATAGGTCGGCCAATGACTTATACCGTAACCGGCATCAAGTCACCCAATCATTTTTCGGCCAGTGGGTTGCCTGCTGGGTTACAAATTGATTCTTTATCCGGTACGATCTCGGGCACACCAACCGAATCGGGTACATTTAACGTTAGCCTGACAGAAAGCAACGGAAGCACAACAGGAACTTCGACACTTGTACTTACGGTACTTAGCAGTGCTGTAAACTCATTGATAGTTGCCGCGGGCGATGCTAAAAATATACTTGAATGGCAATCACTTTCCGGATACAGTTATAATGTTAAACGTTCAACAACTTCCGGAGGGCCCTACACCGCCCTTGGCTCGGTAAACAACCTTACCTTCACCGACAGTAATGTGAGCAATGGCACAACCTATTTTTATGTGGTAGCCCCTGCAGACAGTACCGGCGAAGGCGCAAAAAGCTTAGAAGCAGTTGCGAAACCCAACATCGGGCAGCATGAGTTTTATCAATTTGATGAAGCCAGCGGAACCAAAGCCCGAGATGCCTGGGGCGCCAATCATGCAGTGCTCGCGGCAACGGCAAACCGTGCCACGGGTAAATATGGCAAGTCTATGTTGCTTGATGGTTCGGCAAACTCTTATGCAACGCTGCCCGTTGGCATTTTCAGCACACTTAATGATTTCACCATATCTGCCTGGGTACGGATGGACGCCATAAGTACCTGGATGCGTGTTTTTGACTTTGGCTCAAGCACCACCCAGTATATGTTCCTTACCGTGCAGGCGGCGGTAACAAATGGCCAGTCAACCATTCGCTACGCTACCAAGAACGGCTCAGCTGCAGAACAGAATATCAATTATAGTTACACATTCCCACTAAATACATGGACCTACCTGGCCGTAACGCATGCAGGCAACACCACCACGCTTTATATAAACGGTACAGCAGTCACCTCGTCAACAAACATCAACATAAAACCATCCGCACTTGGTAATACTGCACAAAATTATCTGGGTAAATCGCAATTTGCCGACCCGATGTTTAAAGGCTCCATTGATAATTTCAAAGTATACGGAAGGGCCTTGAATGCCGCAGAAATCGCCTCCGATATGTTAGGCGATCAGACTATCACTTTTGCAGCAATACCATCAAAATCTGCAACAGATGCTGACTTTATTCCCGGCGCTTCGGCAACATCTGGTCTGTCGCTGAGTTTTAATAGTTCAGACACAACAGTCGCCGTTATTGTTGCTGGTCAAATTCATATAAAATCGCCCGGCACTACGGTCATTAATGCATCACAAAGTGGCAATGCCAATTACAAAGCGGCAACGTCACTGAATCAAACATTAACGGTTCAAAAAGCAGTTCAAACAATCACCTTTAATTCCTTACCCGCTAAAACACTGATAGATAGCGATTTTATTGGAGGAGCTATAGCGAGTTCCGGATTGCCGGTTACTTATAACAGCTCTGATACCTCGGTTATAAAAATTATAAACAACAAATTACACATAGCCGGCGCAGGAACAGTGACCATCACCGCTACACAAAACGGTAATATGGTTTACGCTCCCGCTAACCCTGCAAGTCAAAACATTACGGTTACCAAACTGGATCAAACTATCAGCTTTGCTGCCTTGCCCAACGGAAGGCCCGGAGATCCTGATCTCTTGCTCAATGGTTCTGCAAGTTCGGGGCTGCAACTCAATTACAGTAGCTCCAATACTGCTGTAGCTACAATTATTGATAACAAACTGCACATCATAGGACCCGGAAGCAGTACTATCATAGCTCAACAGCCTGGCAATTGGCGGTATTCACCAATAACGCAAAATCAAACCTTTACCGTTCTGCCATATAACATCCGGGTTCAATCAATTGATGGTGATAATGGCCAGTTAAGCAATAGTTTGATCAAGCCCTATTTTAAGATATCCAATCAGGATTCAGTTACCATTAAGTACAGCGAGCTTACCGCTCGTTATTGGTTTACAGCCGAAAACTATGCAGGTATCAATACTTATATCGACTATGCACAAATGGGGTCAGGCAATATCACTACCAGGTATATAGCATTGGCCAATCCGCATAATAACGCATTTGGTTATGTAGAATATTCCTTTGCAGCCTCAGCCGGTAACTTAAACCCGGGAAGTACTTCAGGTACCATCCAATCTCGTTTCGGTAATAGCGACTGGTCAGATTTATCAGAAGCGAATGATTACTCTTATCACCAGGGTTCTTCTGTTTACACCGAAAACCCCAATATAACATTATATAGAAATGGCGTACTTATTTGGGGTACCGAGCCGGCAACCGTTAACGAAAACCGCCAGGTAAAGGTCTATACAGAGAATAAAACCTCGTCGGGAAATACGATAAGTGTTTACCTCAGTCTGGACAATCAGGGAAATATTCCAATTAATTATAAAGATCTGAGCATCCGTTATTTCTTTACTAATGAAGATGGCAAGCCGTTAAATTACCGGATTGACTACGCGAAGGTTGGGACAGCTAAAATAAGTGGCCAGATCAGCCCCTTATTGCCTGCTAATACCATGGCCGACACTTATTTCCAGTTAAAAGTAGATTCAGGAGCAGGTAAATTATATCCACTAAGCGCCACCGGAAATATTCAATACCGGATTGCCAAGACAGATTGGTCACCATTTACCCAAACTAATGACTATTCATACCAGTCAGGCGCCGGCAGTGAAAACCCGCATATCTGCGTTTATTACCAGAACCAGCTTATTTACGGTACAGAACCTGCCAGTACCATATCGGGTATAATGGCTTTTCATAACAATACTACCGGGATAAGTATTAATCAAAACAATATCAGCCCGGAAATTTCCATTGCCAAAGCGGTATCGCCCAACGGGGACGGCATTAATGATTTTCTGCTCATTGATGGCATAAACAGTTACCCTACTAACAGGCTGACTGTTGTTAACCGCACAGGCACCGTTATGGCGAACATCAGGGGTTATAATAATATTGACCGAATTTTCAACGGACGAAATACCAACGGTCAGCAAGTTGCTGCCGGAACTTATCTGTATTTGCTGGAATATGTTGATGGTGCCGGTAAAACGATTAGGAAAACCGGGTATTTCCTTCTGAAATATAATGATCAGTTGTAAGCAAAAGACATGGGCAATTTCATAAAATTTATTAAAACCAATGGCAGTCTATTGGCGGCCATTGGTTACTTTATGCTGGCCGGCACACTTCACGCAGGCGCGCAAAGTTCCTTTACTTACAGCCAGTATATGAATAACCTGCTTCCGTTAAACCAGGCTTATTCCCTGCTCGACAAGAACGCATCAGTCACTGGTTTATACCGCAGCCAATGGACGGGTATAGAGGGTGCGCCAAAGACGCTCATATTTAATACAGCAATACCACTGGAAAGGATGAACGGAGCAACCGGAATAACCGTTCTAAATGACCAGTTTGCTGTGGAGCGTGTGACCGAGGTAAACGCATTTTTGGCGAAAGGCGTTCAACTGGGTAATGAAAGTTTTTTGGGCGTTTCATTAAATGTAGGGATCAGGCAGTATGTAGCTAATTATTCGGCGCTTGCAACAACAGATCCCTCTTTCCGGAATGATGTGCATCAAACCCGGCCGAATCTGGGCTTTTCTGTGATGTTGTATGCTCCCGGTTACTATATTGGTTTCGCGCTCCCCGAGTTAACCATTGCGGCATTAGGTGGCGCATCCGTGCAGGACAATAGTTATTTCAAAAGCCACTTTAATGTGTCTGCCGCTTATTTGATCGATAACGGTTCCGATTTCAAACTTAAGCCGGTATTTTTGGCATATTACACTAGAAACCAACCATTGACCACTGATTTCTCGACGACTTTATATATGAAGAACGTTATTGGTTTGGGTGCCGGTTACCGTACCGGCAAACAAATGTCCGGGATAATCAGCATCAATTCCAGGAATGTCCGCATTGGTTATAGCTATCAGTTTGGCACAGCCGGATATAACCTGGGCGGAGTTAATAATGCAGTTCATGAAGTGATATTGACCTATCGTTTTGGCAAACACCTGGATAATATATCGTTACTGTAACACAAATAATAAATCGGCATTTGATTGTAGTGGAAAGCTACTCATCAGTTCCTGTTAAATGGCTGACAGGAACTTTTGTTTAGATACAGGAATTGGAATACCCAAAGAAACGAGCAATAAAATCTTCCAAAAATTTCATTGACTCGGTTTTTCACAGGTTACCGAAAACGGTTTCGGAATTGGGTTGTTTCTTGCATAACGTTACATGGAGCTCCATAAAGATAGCTTAAGGAATTATAAAAAAACGACCTCCACCTCCACTAAGACAGGTCTAAATTCATAAAAAACGCTATAAATGTTCAATTTATAACGTTTTTTATGAATTTCAAATAAGACGGCCTCTTCAAAATCTATTCCGAAGTATAAACCCTTACCCAATCCACATACATAGGTGAGGTTTGGATAGTAGAGTTGTCAAAATCTTTTCCAAAGATATCACCACCAACGGCCAGATTTAGTGCAATATGGTGTAGCTTACCATAAAAAGCGGGTATAAATTCGCCACCAGGAGAAGTTGACAATTTTTCATCAACAACCTGATCGTCAAGAAGAAAAGTAAGCGAATTTCTAGTCCAGATCACCTCATAAACATGATAATCGTTTGTTAGATCTGTTGAAGAAGTTATAGTTTTGACAGTTAATTCATCATTTGAATCTACCATACCGACCTTGGCTCCATAGAAATAATCTGTTGTATACTTATATTGATCGCCCAGGGCCTCCAGGATATCTATTTCACCCTCTGTGGGCCACTTAGCACCATAACTCCAGAAGGCCGGCCACATACCTGCACCATGGGGTAATTGGATTCGCGCGCTAATCCTGATCTTTGATGTTTGATCAGATGGTGTATAGGTAAATTTAGATTCGACCCGGCCTGAGGTGTAACCAAAAGTCTTCATTACGGAGCTTTCAGGAAGGGTTTTACCAGTTACCTGTTCCTTAACCGGAGTAATAACCAGGCTGCCGTTTTGCAGACTGAGATTTTCATGCCGGTAAAGCTGTAACTCGTTATTATAGGCCCCGCCTTCCCAGGCATTCCAAAGAGCAAGATCTGAAGAAAAATTATCTTCAAATACTTTGGTGTATCCTTGGCTAACTAATGACGAATCATCCAGATCATACCCTTTCTTTTTGGTGTCTGAGGGTTGTTTTTTTTGTAAGGGCACATCCACCTGTCTTGAGCATCCATAGATAGACAGTAACAAAAGAACTGGTAAGATTAGAAATAATTTTGCTTTCATGGTGTTTTTCATATAATTAGATAATTTGATGGATTACAATGATTTTACTTACATGGCGTTTTCATACAATTTGATAGAATAATTAATTGCAACAAGAATGTTACAATTAATTTTAGTCCAAAATAAAACCAAACTACAGAGAGTTTGGCTTTATCAGATAAATCTTTGAATTATAGTGGTGTGAATTTAATCTGCTGCTTGATATGAAGAATGGCCATATATAATATAAATTGAAACTTTATTTACAAGTGCAGTAGATTATTCATTTTTACCAACGTTTTCCTAATAAATTTCACTTTTAAATTTCAAATTGCATTACTAAGCAGTATACAGTTTTGAAAAAACCTTAAAACATCCCATCTCGTTTAAGCTCAACAATTCTTATTCTTTAGTGTGGGCATTTCGCTCGTTAAGCCAATGTTTAAAAAAGTTTAATTTTTTTTACATCAGCATACCCCCTTTGTCATTTTAAACCGTAATACCTAATATAAGCAAGTAATAAGCCACCATGACTAACCAGGAAAGCAAGGATCTGCTAAAAAAGTATATCGAAGGAAAATGTGATCAGGAAGAGAGCGCATGGGTTGAGAGCTGGTATCTTAATACCGCTCATGATAATACAATACCGTCACAAGAAGAAATTGAAGCTGCTTATACCTACGTTAGGGCAAATCTCCCTAAAGACGCACGCATTATAAGCAGAAGGTTTTATCTTTCTATCGCGGCTACCATTCTTTTATGTGTTTCTGTCATAGCGTATTTTGCTTTCCGTCAATCATCACTAAATTCAGAAAACACAGTTTCAATAGCCAAGCAGAATGATCTTCCTCCGGGCAGCAATAAAGCTATACTTACCTTGAGTAACGGCCAACATATTGTTTTAACAGGTGCTTCAAACGGCAAAATAGCACAGCAAGGTAATGTGACCGTCAGCAAAACAGCCGAAGGACAAATAGTTTATAACGGAAATGATAAGGAAACATCGGCTCCATTATACAATACTACGGCTACCCCACGCGGCGGCGAATATCATCTGACACTGGCCGATGGCACCAATGTTTGGTTAAACGCGGCATCATCTATAACCTATCCCACAGCGTTTTCAGGTCATGACAGAACGGTTCAGGTAACCGGCGAGGTTTATTTTGAGGTTTCACATGATCAGCACAAACCTTTTAAAGTAATTACCCACGGCCAAACGGTTGAGGTACTGGGTACTCACTTTAATATCAATGCTTATGATGATGAGCCCCTTATAAAAACAACATTATTTGAAGGCGCTGTAAAGGTTAGCAGGGAGGCAAAATCAGCTATACTAAAACCAGGAGAACAAGCGGTTGATAATACAAACAGCTCAACTATCAACGTAACTAACGATTTTAGCAGCGAAGAAGTTATTGCCTGGAAAAACGGCAAGTTTTATTTTGACTATACCGATGTAAATACCGTTATGCGCCAGATCGCACGCTGGTATGATGTAGATGTAGTATACCAGGGGAAAATACCCACCAAACGACTTTCCGGGTCATTCTCTAAATACACCAAAGCATCAAAAGCTTTATCCATATTAGAATACGCAGGTATCAACTTTAAAATTGAAGGAAGGAGGATTATCGTAAAATAATTACCACCTCTTAAATCAAAGCGGTAGCCAGGCTTCCGTTCCTCTTTTTTGGCCCCAAAAAAACCGGAGAGTGGTGGCACACTTCCCGGCTAATAGTTTGGGCTAACCATAATTTATTTTGAACTAAACAAGGTACTTACAAACCCAAACCATACAAAAGTATGCAAAATTTTACTTTAAGTCCTTTCTTAAATTATAAGAAAGGACTTCACAAATTTTTCCTGGTTATGAGATTGACCACTTTAGGAATTCTGTTTTGTATCATGCAGGTAAGCGCTGCCACTTTTGCACAGCGCATAACCCTCAAGGCAAAAAACATATCGTACGAGAAGCTTTTCAAAACTATTGAACAACAGAGTGGCTATACCTTTGTGTATGATCCTGATGTGCTGCGCGCTTTTCCAAATTTCAACATCGAGATTAACGATGCCAGCATTACTGAAGTGATGGACAGATCATTGGCTAATAAACCGCTTAATTATAAAGTTATTGATAATACCATAGTTGTACGCCTTAAAGAAGCCACGGC
>Ga0105237_10001319_pt1 | contig 32917 bp, 24 predicted proteins | sample KBSC24metaG_FD_81520 | JGI IMG/M metagenome (GOLD analysis project Ga0105237, IMG submission 81520) | Corn rhizosphere microbial communities from Kellogg Biological Station, Michigan, USA - KBS C2-4 metaG | ecosystem: Host-associated > Plants > Roots > Rhizosphere > Soil | place: Michigan, USA... | reverse complement strand
TTTGTCCGTGACGAGGATTTGCCAACGCTCTTTGGGTCGGTCTGCGCGGTGGTTCTGCCCTATCGGGAGGCGAGTCAGAGCGGCGTCGTTCCGTTGGCGTTCGCGAATGGGCGACCGGTGATCGCAACTGATGTCGGAGCCCTCGGGGAAGCAGTCGAGGATGGGGTGAATGGTCTTCTTGTCGACTCTGCGACAGTACATGGGCTTCGAGACGCAATCGTTCGTCTGTTCACGGAGCCAGGCTTGCTCACCACGCTGGCGGCTGGAGCGCAGCGGACGGCTAACGAATCGCTTGGCTCTGCAGCCGTCGCCCGTGCCCATCAGGCCGTCTATGCTGCGGTCACGGGTGCGAAATCGACAAGAGTGCCGTCATGGCGCCTGCGGCGCGGTTCGGAACCTTGCTGACGTATGAAGAGTCCAGGGTCCCTGGGCTTTTCGGTGTCAGCCGCTGTGCACAATCCTGTACACCGACTTCGCCACCGAATTGTGCCGGAGAATCCGGCGTGGGGTAGCGCTGACTTGATCGAGCACGGTGACGGGATGCCCGGCGAACACCGATTCCTTGATCTCGATTCGTGCACGGCGGCCGAACGGGGCGATGACGGCGTCGCGATACTGGTGGCCGAATTCGGGGCGGCAGAACAGCACCTTGTTGAAGCCGATCACGAACGGCGCGAGCGCCCCGCCCCCGTCGAGGTAGCGAAGGGTGCCGACGGCGACGCCGGGCCAGGCGGGGTTGAAGACGTCGTCGGCGACGACGACACCGCCCTCGGCCAGAGTTTCTTCCGCCAGCCGCATGTCGCTGGTGACGACTTGCTCCGTGTGGCCGCCGTCAACGCTGAACATCCGCACCTTTGAGCCGGCGAGTTCCACGAGCCGCCGCGGCTGTAGCCGGGTCGAGTCACCTTGGTGGACAATCAGTCCGTCTTGAGAAGACCAGCGCTCGACGTTCCTGACGAACCGTTGATAGTCGCCCTTGCCCGAGTGGTCCACATTGAGGTCTTGGTCGCCGAACACGTCAACGGCAACGGCGGTCTCGTTGCCGTGCTGAAGCAGCTTCAGCCCGATGAAGAGCTTGCCACGGTGGACACCGATCTCCGCCACCGCGCCACCTACACCCTGCGCGCGCTGCACCGTGTCGACGGCGCTCAGCATCGTTAGTACCTCGGTTAGCATCCACCCCTGAACCAACCGATGTCCGACGTTGCGGTAGATGTCGAAACTGTCCCCCACACGCTGACCCTAAACCGCTTTACGACATATCGCAGAAGGCTCTCGAAAATAACTTGATCAGGACGCGAAATTCGGTGCGGTAGATGCATCGAAAGCCCGCGGTCACTTCGACTTCCGATACGCCGCGAGCCAGATGTTTCTCGACACGCCTATCTTGCTCAAGAGTGCCCTCAGTCGCCGCTTGAACTTGGCGCTTGAGATCGTCCGCTCTTCCAGTCGATCCAGCAGTCGCAACAGCTGTAGACCAACTCCAGTCTGAATCACGAGGCCTCGAACCGATATGACAGCCTTCACCGTATCGAAGCCGACAGTCTCGAGTGCGGTGGCGAGTTCGTCGTACGTGTACTCCTTCAGATGCATGAATTCCGCGCGGTCGAATTCGAACACGCGGGAAAGATCATGCGGGCCTGAACTGCGGTGAGGAGTGTCGAACAAATAGATGCCCTCGGGTCGGAGGATCCGGCGGGCATGTTCGAGGTGTGTAAGGAGGTCGTCAGGATGGAAGTGCTCGATGACTTGCGTCGAAATGACGACGTCGAATGCCTCATCTGGTTCGAACGAAGCCAGATGGACGCCGTCCGTGATGTGCCATTGCAGACCCTCGGACTCTGCGAGGTGTTTCGAGCCTCTCTCTTGGGTGATCTCGGTGGCGACACACCTGTGCCCGCGTCGCACGAGGTCGCGAAGAAGTGCAGCTCTGCCACTTCCCACCTCGAAGACGTCAGCTTGCTCGGGAACGAGCTTGAGCCAGGCCGCCGTCAATCGTGGTGATTTCGACTCATCGGACGTGTTCAGCCAAGGTACCGATTGATATAGCTCGGTATAGGCGGCGCTGAATACCTGCCAACGCGACTCGGGCGTCGACGCCAATAGCTCACGGGTTAGTCGCTCCTCGAGTTCCCGGTGCACCTCCACGTGCTCGATCCCGATTTCGTCGCCCAGGCCATAGGTTCGTCGATATCTCGACACGACATCAGACACAGAACCGACTCCTCCCCGCCTTTCGGCCGCCTGCTGAGCAAAATGGTATCTGGACAGGCGGTCGGTGTTTCGATCTCTCGGCTAAGACTTGAAAAACTTCAATCGCGAAGAAGTGCGCGCAGGGCGCGCTCGTAGTCACTACAGACTTGTGTCCACGAATAGAACCGTTCGGCACGCTGTACGTTCTCCTGAGCAGCTTCGTCGAGTTCGGACTGTCGATCCATCAACTGGAACACCGCCTTGGTGATCGCGTCTGAATCGGCAATGACGAATGTTCCTTCCGGCCCGAGAACCTCGCGATTGTAAATGGTGTCCCTAGCCAGGATCGGCGCGCCTGCCGCCATTGCTTGGACCAGCGACGGGTTTGTGCCTCCTACGCTGTGGCCGTGGAAGTACACGCCAGCGTGTTGCCAAAGTGCGTGCAGCAGTGAGTCATTGCTCAAATGGCCTAGCCACGACACCAAGGAGTGATTGGCCGCCAACGTTCGTGCTGCGTCATCCCACTCACCGCCGTATCCGGAGCTGCCGACTATTACCACCGGATGATTGGAGGCGATGTCGGGAACGGCGTCGAAGAACTCTTGCACGGTGTTCTCCGGGACGAGTCGTGCAACCATCAGTATGTATCCCCGATGGCTGAGCCCCTCGGGGATGTCAAGCGCAGGTAGCGGGTCGCCGCCGTAGGGAATGAATACGCCTTCTACGTCAAAGGTTTCGCGCCAGTAGGCCTCGATTGCCCGAGCATCGAAAACGAGAGTATTCGCCCACCGCGCTGTGCACTTCGCCCCAGTCCGGAACACCGCTTTGGCAAGCGCGTTCCATTTCGCCCGTTCCCACTCCAGGCCGTCCACATTTACGAGTGTTGGAACACCGCGGACCTTCAGTAGTGGAAGGTAGTAGCCATTCGCCACGTTCATTACCAATGCGACGTCGGGCCGGCGGACCGCAGCGTCCAGTATCGACGTGAACCCGTACGACAATGTGCTCGTGCTCTTCTTCTCGAGCCCACGTGTCTCTCTGGAGACGACGCGCGCATCCCTGTCCGGGTCATCGGGCCGCGTCGCCCCGGGTCGGCCGTATACGGTGACGTCCCAACCCGCACTTACCAAATACGGCGCTAGCTTGCGGACTGCCGTCTCGAATCCCGAGTAATAACTGGGATAGCCGCGGGTTCCGATCAATGCAACTGATGGCAACACTCCTCCGATCTGCCGAGCCCCCCGCTGGCTGGTGAAATTCGCGTTGCGACACCGGGTGCAAAAAGGTGTCAATCAAACAAGCCTATCTGCAGTCGACACACCGGCGTGCCCGAATCCGTAGGAGCATCAGAACTATTGGTCATCGCTGACGGCTCCTACGCACAAATTCGATCGGCCGCTGAGGCGTCCCGTAGAGATGTGTTCTCGCGACTGTTTTCTGCTGGTGACCGTGTTAAATTTCTTGAGTGTCGTCACTACGGTCGACCTTGATTGCTCGACTACCGCGACCGGTCGTCGGACGGTTGCGGGCTATCAAGCGCTCACTGGTGCGGAACTGGGTCGATGAGGCAGAGATCATCGCCAGCTTGGCGTCTACTCGCCCGGCACCTCCTGGCTCGGTGCTAGTCGACGTCGGTGCGCATTACGGATCAGTCACCACATTGTTCCTAGAAATGGGTTGGTCCGTCGTCGCCTATGAGCCGGATCCCTCGAATCGAGAGCAATTCCAGCGCCGTATCAATGCCCATCCTCGAGTGCAGCTGTCCGCGTCTGCGGTGTCGAATGAAGCTGCAGAAGCCGTGTCGCTGTTCACCTCGTCAGTGTCCACGGGAGTCAGCACACTCACTGCCTTTCACGAGTCCCATGAACCGACAGCCATCGTCGACGTAGTTACCCTCGCCGAGGATTTGCGTGCGCGCCGTGTTCAACAAGTCGATTTCCTGAAAGTCGACATCGAGGGTTTCGATTTCTTTGCGTTGAAGGGGTTCGACTGGGCGTATGCACCTCGCTTCGTGCTCTACGAATTCGAGGACCGCAAGACCGTTCCTCTTGGCTACTCGTTGGTTGACAGCAGCGCGTACGTCGCCGACCGCGGCTACCATCTCGTCTACTCAGTCTGGGAGCCGATCGTTGCCTACGGCACGCGCCATCGGTGGCGGGGTCTGTTCTCGACTCCGCCATCTGATGCTGCGGCCTGCTGGGGGAACGTGCTGTGCTTTCGGGACCAGGCCGACGCGGCGTTGTGCATGAAGAGGTTTGGCCACCGCTCGCATCGGCTGTTCGATTGGCGTCGACGTGGGTGACGGCGTGCGGTCGCCTACCGCGTCGATTCGATGATCCGCTACCGGTTTCCGTTGCGTCGGCGGGTTCTGTGGGCGTTGCGTCGATGGCTCAACGTTGCGCTGGACTTGGTCAGGGCACCCGTCCGCCGACCTGACGTGTTAGTCGTAACTGGTGACGCATCGCCGGCAAAGGTTCTAGAGGTTGAGATCCGTCTGCGCTTTTTGTTGAAGCACTTCGAGAACGTTTTGAAACTTCGTCGCGTGCGCAAGGCGTCGCCGTTGGCCTACGTGCGCAATACCGCAGTTGTCGCGGTGGACGCCGTCGCAGTGCCCGCGTTTGCGTGCCGACATGTGCGATGGGTAGCTGACCTAGATTACGACACCAATATGCGCGAAGGATGGGATCTAATGATCCTTGGAGACGCGCTAACCCGTGGCCACCGACGCAAGTATGTTGCGGCCGCTCGGCGGACGTTTATCGACCATGTTCAGAGACTCAACGTTGACGGCGCGCAGCCCGTCTATCTCTTCGGCACGGGCCCGTCACTGCAATTAGCCGACCAGCGCTCGTTCGCGGATGGAACCACCGTCGTGTGCAACACGATCGTTCGGGATCCAGAGCTCTGGCATCATCTGGCACCGGCGTTTCTTACTGCCGGAGATGCGATCTATCATTTTGGCCACACGCCGCACGCGCGCGCTTTTCGCGCCGACGCATTGCGACGACTTCAAGAATCAAATGGTCACACGCTATTCGTGTATCCTGCCCACTTTGATGTCATCGTGCGTTCTGAATTTCGGGATGTGCAATCATTGTTGGTGCCAATCCCGAATGGTGAACACACAGATATTACCGTGGACCTCACGAAGCACTTTGGTCTTCCCCAAATTGAAAACGTGCTTGCCACCCTGCTGCTCCCGTTGGGTTGTACATTGAGTAACGATGTGCGTCTGTGGGGGTTCGACGGGCGCGCACCAAGTGACAGCGGCTTCTGGGCGAACTCTGATCGCCACGCTTATCCGGAGCTCGCCCAATCCATTCGGGATGCACACCCAGCGTTTTTTGCCGAAAAGACACCGAAGGGTGAGGAAGCTCAGTACGTCAATAGGGTTCACGGCGATCTGCTGGACGAACGTCTCACTGAAGCAGAAGGCCGTGGCTTCGAGTTTCGGATGCTGCACCCTAGTTGGACGCCGACTTTGCAGAAGAGGTACGGGGCGTTGCGCGCCGATCAGGCGTGAAGACATCCTCCTGCGTTGGCAGTAAATGATGTTCTGATGCCGGCACGCGAGCGCTCCGGGTAGTTTCTATCTCTTGCGTGGCCGTCGCCTCGTCGCCGCGGTCTGTGGGGCTACGACTGCCGCTGGCTTGGCAGGCAACTCCGATCAGGATCATCAGCAGCCAAAAGGTGTCCTCTGCCACGCCTGGTGCCAATGAGACCTCAGTTATTCCACTCAGAAGTAGGACAGCCATTGCGACGATCGCAGTCAAACCCCGATTGCCCCAAGCGAGTTGGCGCTTCGCGAGCTTCGCGCTAGCCCAGTATGCGGCCAGGGCAAGTAGGAGCCAGCCCACGAGGCCTCCATCGAACAGTTGCTGGAGGAATGAGTTGTGTACGAACGCAGTCTCCGGATTTCTGATGATTTTGGCTAGACCTTCACTGTAGGTGAGCGAAGCGCCGGATCGATATTGTCCGTTGGTGCCGAAGCCAAATAGCTTGTGGAGCGGGCTGTTGACCAATTCGATCCAGTAATCGATTGCATTCTTCCATATGTAGTCTCGGCCGCCGATTGAGTCAATTGATCCTGCATTGAATGCTCGACCCGGTACCAGAGATATGAATGGTGCGATGCCAGATTTGGCCCAGGTGATGAAGACCGGCAGGATGAAGGCGGAAATGGCTGTCAGTATTGCTGCGGCCTGTCCTAGCCCACGGGAGACGTAAGGAAAGCTGATGATGGTAATGGCCAGCACCGCCGCAACGACCATCGGAGCTCGCGCGCCGGCGCCGACGAGAACGACAATAGCCGCAATCAAGCAAATCAGCCGAAACGAACGTCGAAGCCAACCAGTTTCAAGAATGACGAAGGCGATCGCTGCAAAATAAATTGCGGCGATCGCTGGCGGAGTATTTAGTGACCAGGTCAATGGGTAAATCGTCCGCACGAATCCAGTGGATTCGACTAGGCCACCAAACCGGACATTCGACGCCGGTGATTGTAATCCTACTGCGTGCAAGAGCACGTTTGCGAGGAGGTACACTCCGCATCCATCAATCAGCCCAACAATGATTCTTCGTGCATCAACCGTGAAAACCAGCCGCGCTACCAGCGTGCCGACGAGGAGGAAAGTCATCAACGGGAGGAACGTCAGCAATGGCCCAGTGTATGTGGGCCGGCTGAAGACGATCGCGGACGCCGCGACCAGGAGTATGAAGGGGCCGGGCTGGACGTGAAATCTGCGGTCGGTCTTTCGGATGAACGCTGCGGCAAGCAGAACTGTGGGAATGACAACCGATGCCGTGGCGCTGATCGATCGCATTGCCAAAGCGGTAGGGAGGATCACGACGATCCAGTCCGGTTGTAGGCCACTTGTTGAATGGACCGGATGAAGGGAACGGAACTGGGCTCGTACCAGAACCGCCAAGATGCACATGGCGATGGCAGCAATTGACAGGACCGGTTCAATCGTCGCGGCTGAGCCAACCAAGAACACGATTGGGAGCGATACCAGCGCAAAGCACCTGGCGGCCATCCGATCTCCCTTCTGCTAGATGCTGCGCCTCTCGACGACCGTGACTCAGCTTGGTGTGACCAGCGGCTCTCCTACTTTTGTTGCGGGTGAATTCGGCGGGCGCACAAGATGATCGAGCCTAGGACGAGAGCCAGACAGACGCCGGTGAACGTCCGTCCGAGAGATGACCCCACGGGTGACGCGAGTGCGGCGGCGCAGCAAAGTAGCGCTGCGGCGCCGAGAACGACCTCCGGCCAGTGCCCAAGCCACGAGCTCCATGCAATGTCCAACTTGAGCACAACCGCGAGGATCAGTGCGACAGCCGCCATCGTCAGGTAACCCGCCGCGGTGGCATAGGCCACTCCGATTGCGCCATACCTGTGCCCCACAACAAGTATCGAAACGAGGATGAGCACCGCACCGGCGCCCGTTGCCAGGGCACTGTATTTGGGACGCCCAGCAGTTTGCGTTAGGTAGTTCATCGGTATGAGGTACAGGCCGTAGCCTGCTTGTCCGATGAGCAACACTCCCGTCAGCGCAAATGACGGCCAATATGCCTCGGCGAAGACCCACGGGCCTGCGACCGCCACACCACACCCGACGACCGCGGGGACGACAAGCGCGGCGATCAGCTGCCATGCGACGGTCGCCCGTGTCTCGTGGGTGGGCGCCCGAAAGGCCTCGCGCGAGTATCGAGGAAGAACGGCGCGATTGAATTCAGCGAGAACAAGACTCGCAACCGAGGCGAGGTTCAAGCCGAACGACAGAAGGCCCACCTGGTAGAGCGAGGACACCGCGGCCATCGCAGGTCTGCTCAACGAACCGAGCGCCCAAACTGACGCACTGTGTGGGATCAGCGGCAGGCTGAAGTTCAATGCGGACCGAACATGGTGAGCAGCGACCCGTACCCGGGGCAAGCGCACGAGGGTCATCGCCAGGACCGCCGAGAAGCACGCACTGAGCAAGTCAGAGATGGCCCAGCCCAGAACGCCGAGCTGCATTTCGACCACGAGCACCAGCTTCGACGTCGCCGTGACTAGAACGGAGGTTGACGAAAGCAGGACGAATCGGCGGAGGTCCTCTCGGGCCTGGCTAACCCACAACGCGAAAACCGATGTTGCAGGCTGGAATCCAATCGCCAGAAGCTCGATTCCCCAAACGAAGCCAGAGATGCCGAGGAACTCGGGAACCAGCAGCGTGAACGCCGTGGCCGCGAGCGCAACACCGATCGGAAGCTGAAAGTAGCAGTATGTGCCAGCGACACGAAGTAATGCGGGCCCATCCTCTTCGCCGCGAGCAGCTGCGCGGATCACCAGCTGTATGAGTGGCGCGGCGATGACCGCGGTCAACAGCAGGGACGTGGCCGACAGCATCGACGCGGCGCCGTACTCGGTGGGCGACATCGCATGCGAAATGAATGGCAGGATCAGCAGTGACACGATGCGCTGGAGACCGGCGAGCACGACGTAGGTCACTGCCGCTCGTCCGGTTGTTCCAACGCGAGCCACGGCTAGGACACCCAGAACATCACTCGGAACCCAGACGCGCGGTAGCACCACCATCGACGACGAGAACAGATCCGGTGACGAAGCGTGCGTCATCACCGATCAGGAATGACACCGCCCCGGCGACTTCCCATGGTTCCCCGATGCGGTGTAGAGCTGTGCGCTGGCGCAGGATGGCCTTGCGTTCCTCGGCCGACTCCCCCCACCGTGCGAAGCCCTCACGGAGCTTGGCCGTGTCGATCGCCCCAGGGGCCACGGCGTTGACGCGGATGTCGGGCGCGAGGTCCATCGCGGCGGAGCGCACCCACCCCTCCAACGCCGCCTTCGTCGTGGCATACGCCGTGATGCCGCCGGTTGTCGCGCGTCCGTGCACGCTGCTTATGGCGACGACCGCACCATCGTTGGCTGCAAGGTTCTCGCGGGCGCCCGACATCAGCGCGTCGACCGCGATGACGTTGACTCGCAGGGCATTTGCCCATTCGTCCCAGGGCGTCCCGCCTGCGCCTCCCATGGGCTGCACTGCGCCGTTGTGCACGACCGCCTTCAACTGGTAGTCCCTGGCCAGCTCGCGGCCAACGTCCACGAGCTGCTCGGATCGACCCAGGTCGACTTGAAGGTAGACATCGGCCGCTGGAGCAACGTTACGGTCGATCCCTATCGCGATGTAGCCGTCCTTGCGCATGCGTTCGCACAAGGCCTCGCCGATCCCGCCGGCAGCTCCCGTGACGATGACTGCGCGTCTCACTGCGCAAGCTCCTCGATGAGGAAGTCGACGGCAGCGTTGCTTGCCCGCACGACGCCCTCGCGGGTGTTCGAGCCATTGTGTGCGCCCAACACGACATTCGGAAGTTCGCGGAGTTCGCTATCTAGCGGTAGGGGTTCGATCTCGAACACGTCGAGTGCAGCTCCCGCAACCCGGCCGCTCGTCAGGGCGCTGATCAGATCCGCCTCCCGTACGACCGGGCCCCGCGCCACGTTCACCAGGTACGCGTCCGGGCGTACCAAGGAGAGGCGGTCGGCGTTGATCAGATGGAACGTCTCCGGTGTCAGCGGACAGGCCAGGACGATGAACCGGCTGGTTGTCAAGAGCTTGTCGAGCTCGACCATGGACACACCCGCAGGCGCGGCGGTGACGAAGGGATCGCAAGCGACGACATCCATGTCGAAAGACGTTCCGCGCTTGGCGATCTCACGGCCGATGGCGCCGAGGCCCACGATCCCGAGCCGCGCACCGGCGAGTGTTACGCCCTCCCACTTGGGCCACTCGCCACGTCGGACGGCGGCGTCCACGACGATGTAGCCTCGCGCGAGGTTCAGGATGTAGCCGAACGCGGAGTCGGCGACTTCACAGCCGAAGACGCCCGGGGTGTTGCGCACCGTCACTCCGTGCTGGCGGGCGGCCACTTGATCGACGTTGTCCACGCCGATCCCCCAGCGGATCACGGTCTTGAGCTGGGTGGCGCCGTCGAAGAACTCGCCGTTGAGCTGATCGTCGCCAGCGATCATTCCCATCAGGCGGGGACTATATTCGAGTAGCTCGGCGGCGCTGAACTGCTGGCGTCTACCGAGTTCCGGAGCGACGACTTCGTATCCAAGTCTCTCGATGCGGTCGAGATGTCGCGGGAGTTCGACCTGCATCTGCCTGCACGTGACCAGGATCAGCGGCGCACTCATGTGCTGATCTCGCTGCGCTGGGCAATGGCGGTTGCCAGGATGAAATCCTCTTCCGTGTCGATGTCAACCGCCTCCGCCGGAGTCATCTCAACCATGAGCGGGCGTACTCCTATGCGGGTTCCACGCTCCCGCAACAATTCTGGGGTGAATATGAAGAAGCAGGAGTTCTCGATGAACAGCGGCGCGAGGTCCTGGGTTCGGAGCAACACCATAGGATCGTGATTGACGGGTCGGGTGTCGGCGTCCCAGAGGCGCGCCTGCAGGCGTGTGACGCTGAAGATGGAGTCGAACTCACGGTCGGGCCTCGTGAACAGTCTCAGAGCCGCAGACACCGTGTCCGCCTTGAGAAACGGATTCGTCGAGTGTGTCTGCAGCACGATATCGGCGTCGATCTGGTCGAGCGTGTTGAGCAGCACGTCGTTCATGGCGACACCGCCGTCGCGTAGGTGCTCCGGCCGAACCAACACCTGTACGTGCGGGAAGTTCTCGGCGCAGTCCTCGATGATGAAGTCGCTGTCGGTATCGATCACGATGAGCCCGACCTCGGGGACCGAACTCAACGTACGAATGACGTAGTGGTACAACGGTGCACCGGCCAGGGGGCGGTAGTTCTTACCAGAAACGCGCTCACTGTGGTGGCGCATCGGGACGACAGCGATGATGCGGTTCATTGTCCTCCGCCGGTAAGTCATCTAGACGTTTCGGAATACACGATCTTTTGGCCGGGTGCCGGAGGTTGGTCATAGTTCGTTGAATTGGCGGGGTAGTAGAACCGCTCCAGTAACCGCGCCGATACGTTGTCTGGCGCACGGAAGCCCTCCCATGCTCCGACGAACTGGGCGATTCGGAACATCGGGATGCTCAGTACGTTGGCGCGGAGGCGGTCGACCTTGACCGCTTCCCGATAGTCGTCGGCGATGTTCGATACTGCGAGTTCCACAACCCTTGGCAGGGACATCCTCGACCCCTTGACGATTCGGGCGTAGGCCATGGCCTCGCGTCGATACCTATTACGGATGCTGCTCCAGGTCTCGTCGTGCACATGGACCACTGGAGCGTCCGCGATGTAGGCGATCTTGCACCCCCTGTCGAGCGCCTTGTTTGCGAAATCGAGGTCTTCAAGGCCGGTCAGAGTCTCGTCGTAGGGCGATTCCTGCCATACCGATTTCAAGACGGCCGCGTTGGCGTTGTTGCTGAACGGATGGTCCTGGTCCCAGATGTTCTGATTGGGAAACCATTTCAGCATCACCCGCGATTCGGAGAACTTCGTTCGCTCATCTCCGACCTGGCGTCCGTACGCAATGGCCACACCGTCGCGGTCGAATGCGCTGACGATGTGCTCGACGTAAGTGTCGTAGACCGGGTAGACGTGTGCCGAGGCGAACAACAGGATGTCACCACTTGCCGCGGCGCAGCCCTTGTTGAGGGCCCGCCCGAAGGAGAACTCACTCTTGGCGATGGGCACTACGTTGCAGCCGGCGGCCTCGGCGATCGCGACAGTGTCATCCGTCGAGCCCGAATCGACCAGGATGATTTCATCGAGTGTGACGGTCTGCTGCGCCAACCCCTTTAGCAACCGCCCGATGTGCTTGGCTTCGTTGTACGCGCGGATGACCGCCGATACTCGGCGACGCGGATTGATATCACTCAACGTTCGGGAACCACCACGCGACGAAGTGCCACGGCAAGACCGGCCTGGGAATCGGCATAGGTCGACGTTAGCCGTCCTCGTCGTACGGGGAAATCAGGTGTTTCCCTGTCGTTGAGTTTGCTTCGTCCACGCATACCCTCAGGGTGCCGCGGATCGTTGGGGGTTGGGGGCGACAACCATGGGGAAACACCCGATGCGTCGTCCGCCCGGTGGCAATAGTGTTGATCTGCAAAGCGCTTGGGGCTTCAGAGGCTCCAGGGCGCCATGCTGGAGGGCGAGTAGGTCTATGGGGGCTCCATGGGGCAGCGGGCGGTAATTACTGGTGGTGCAGGCTTTGTCGGCTCACACATTGCGGAGAGGTTGCTGGCACGCGACATTGACGTGATATGCCTCGACAACTTCATCACCGGGGCCGCCGACAACGTTGCGCACCTCCAAGCGCGCGACGGTTTCCGACTGATGAAGGTCGATGTCAGCGACTACATTTCGATCCCCGGGCCCGTCGACTACGTGTTGCACTTCGCCTCTCCGGCTTCACCGGTCGACTATGCCGACCTCCCCATCCAGACGCTAAAGGCGGGCTCGCTGGGAACGCTGCACACCCTCGGCTTGGCCAAGGAGAAGGGGGCCCGGTACCTGCTCGCATCGACCTCGGAGACATACGGCGACCCGCTCGTCCATCCCCAACCGGAGAGTTACTGGGGCAATGTGAATCCGGTGGGACCCCGTGCGTGTTACGACGAGGCGAAGCGCTTCGCCGAGGCACTCACCGTCTCGTACCGCAAGGCACACGGTGTCGACACCGCGATCATGCGGATCTTCAACACCTACGGCCCTCGGATGCGTCCCAATGACGGTCGTGCGATTCCCAACTTCATCACTCAGGCACTGGCCGGCTCCCCGATCACGGTCCACGGCGACGGTAGTCAGACGCGATCGCTCTGCTACGTCGACGATTTGGTGGAGGGTGCGTTGCGGCTCTTGTTCTCCGATCTATCAGGTCCGGTGAACATCGGGAATCCGCACGAAATGACCATCATCGAGCTGTCACAGCTCATCCGTGAACTGACCGGATCAGAATCTGCGGTGGAGTTCACCGACCGCCCACAGGACGATCCCTCGCAGCGCCGACCCGACATCACACTTGCGCGCAACCGACTTCAATGGGAACCGAGGATCAGTGCCCGCGACGGTCTGCTGGAGACCATCGCCTGGTTCCGCGATGAGGCCGACCGCGCATCGCCGGTACATCTTGGGGTCCGGATCGGGCACGTTCCACCTCGGCACAAGGTGGCAGTCATCGGCACCGGGTATGTCGGTGCGGTCAGCTCTGTGTGCCTGGCCTTCCTCGGCCACTCAGTGTGCGGGCTGGACAGCGACTCCGTGCGCGCCGCCCAGCTGAACAATGGTCAGGCGCCGTTCGTCGAGCCGGGATTGCCGGAGATGCTCAAGGCGACGCTGTCGACTGGCCGGCTGCGGTTCACCGACTGCCCTGCCGATGCTCTCTCCGACGCGGACTTCGTCTTTCTGTGCGTGGGAACTCCGCCGGGGCCGGACGGGGCCCCGGACCTTGGCCAGCTCGAGAGTGCAATCCAGTCCTTGGCGCCGCACTTGCGCGCTGGCGCTGTCATCGTCAACAAGTCGACGGTGCCGGTCGGCTCGGGAAACTGGACGCACACGATCCTGGAGGATGCCCTGGAGGGAACTCGACAGCTGTCCTTTCACGTCGTTTCCAATCCGGAGTTCCTTCGCGAGGGCTGCGCCATCGACGACTTCCTCTACCCGGACCGGATCGTGTTGGGAGGCACGACCGCGGACGTCAGCCGGGTCGCCGAGTTGTACGAACCAGTGCTCGACCAGTCGTTCGACGGCGGACGGCGAGGTCTCCGGCCGTCACTGATCACCACGGAGCTGGCGTCCGCGGAAATGGTCAAGTACGCCGCGAACGCGTTCCTGGCGACCAAGATCAGTTTCGCCAACGAGATGGCGCAGCTGTGCGAACTGTTTGGTGCCGACGCCCGCGAGGTGCTGCCCGCCATTGGCGCCGATCACCGTGTCGGAAGCGCCTTCCTGAATCCCGGTGTCGGATGGGGTGGTTCGTGCTTCGGCAAGGATGTTGCGGCATTGATCTCGTCGAGCCAGGAGTATGGCTATACGCCGTCGATGTTGCAGGCCACCGTTGAGATCAACAAGTCGCAAAGGGCGAGCGCGGTACGCAAGCTTCAGCGGGAGCTTCACATCCTGAAGGGCCGTCGGATCGCGCTGCTCGGGTTGACGTTCAAGCCGGGGACGGACGACCTTCGCGATTCTCCGGCACTGGACATCGCCCGCCGATTGCTAACTGCAGGCGTCGCGGTCTCGGCGTTCGACCCGGTCATCAAGGCGTTGCCTGGGGAATTCGGGGCCATCAGGCTGACACGTGATGTCTACGAGGCGGCCGAACGGGTGGACGCGGTTGTCGTGACTACGGAATGGCCGGAGTTCCGCCTGATCGATCCCGCCGGGCTGCGTCGCGTCATGCGCGGCGACCTAATCGTGGACGGCCGAAATTGCCTGCCAGAAGCCAACTTCGCTGGATCAGGCCTACGGCTGGTCGGATTCGGCTGGTGACGCCGCGCCTCAAGACACATTAGGAGTCACCATGTCGATCGAGATCACGCCTGCGAGTTCGGCTACCCACGACCCTGGTCGTACCGCGCCAATACCCAAGCAGCCCGACAAGGACACCAAACAGGCGCACAGGCTGGGCCTTCAGCACCGCTACTTTCTGCAGATTGCCGATGTGGTGACGCTGACGGCCTCTGCGGTCATCGGTGCGGTGACCCTTAGCCTCGCGAGCTCGGCACGCGCAGGGGACCTCGGTGTCAGAGAGGTGGCGCTCGCAACCGTGGCGATGGCCTTGGCGCTGCACCTTCACGGGCTGTATCACCGTCCCGCCTCGCGGCTGCGGCCGAGCGAGTGGTGGCGGCCTGCGGTGATCGCACGTTGTCTGCCAACGGCTGCCCTGCTTGCGCTCGCCGCTGACGCATTCGTCCTCGGCGATGGTCGATTGATGACGCTGACAGCTGCGGTGGCGATGACATTGCCCGCCATCGTCCTGGTTCCATTCGGCCGACGGCTCGTCGTCCGCATGTTCGACCCGACGGTGAGCCGCATTCTGGTGCTCGGGACGGGACCGATTTCGGTCCGGCTGACTTCGAGGCTGCAAAGGTGCCCCGACACGCTCGTGGTCGGCCATGTCGACGACAATGCGGCACCAGGCACCCCGGTACTCGGTGGACTCGCCGACCTATCCGCCGTCTGCGCCGCCTACGAGATCGACCGCGTCATCGTCGCCTTTCCAAACACTAGCGACGCCATCGTGCTCGAAGCGCTGCGTCAGCTGCAGGGCCAGGTGCCGGTGTCTGAGATCCCGCGTTATTTTGAGTTGCACAATTGGCGCAGCGAAGCCGAGGAGCTGCACGGTCTCACGCTGATGCACTTGCCGACTGCGTCGTTGGGTCCGAGCGCACGAATCATGAAGCGGCTCATGGACGTCACGCTCGCGACATGTGCGCTATTGGCTGCCAGCCCCGTCCTGTTGATCATCGCAGCGGCCATCAAGTTCGACAGCCCCGGACCGGTCCTCTTCCGCCAGGAGCGAATCGGCCGAGCCGGTAAACCATTCCGAATCTTCAAGTTCCGCTCGATGACTGCTGACGCATGGCAGCAGCGCGACACGGTCGCACAACTCAACGAGGTTGATGGGCCGTTGTTCAAGATGGAAAATGATCCAAGGGTTACCCGGGTCGGCGCCTTGATCCGTAGAACCAGCCTCGATGAACTGCCTCAACTGATCAACGTGGTTCGTGGCGAAATGTCGTTGGTTGGTCCGCGTCCACTGCCCACGGAAGAGTCCGACCGCATCGACGGCGCCGCGCTGGCCCGCCTCGATGTCAAGCCGGGCATCACCGGGCTGTGGCAGGTCTGCGGTCGTAGCGATCTGGCTTACGCCGACCTTCAGCATCTCGACTCGGTGTACGTCCAGTCATGGTCTCTGATGTGGGACCTGCGGATCATGGTGCAAACACCGCATGTGGTGTTTGGGCGTAGCGGCGCCTACTGAACCTGCTCGTCCCGCTCGCCCGTGGTCGTCAACGAGTTTCACCATCACCACGACCGCGATCACCGAACGGTCGTGGCTGGGCGATACGGGATTTCAGTGCGGTTGGTTCGTCGGCGGTTCGGGGCGTGACGGTCGCCGCGTTCTGTCATGGCCGTAGTAGTCGTAGCTGTACGACGCATCTCCGCGCGTGGGCGTCATGGTGAACACGGCGCCGAGCAGTGAAGCGCTGACATCCTCGAGCGTTCCCACCGCGTGTGCTAGATGCTCGCGTTTGGTCTGCCCGTAGCGGGCAATCACGAGCGCACCATCGGAGTTGGCCGCCAGAATTGCGGCATCCGTGACCGCAAGCAGCGGAGAGGAATCCACGATGACATAGTCGAAATTCACCCGTAGTTCGCCAAGAATCTTCTGTGCTGCCAATGACCCAAGCAGCTCGCTCGGGTTCGGCGGAACGGTCCCCGAGGCAAGGACGGTCAATCTCGGAAACATCGTTGTCTGCAGAGCGTCGGAAAGCGAGGTGGCGCCACTCAGCACTGTGCTGAATCCCACTACCCCGATCAGGCCGAGGTGCTTGTCCAACATGGGGCGACGCATATCGCCATCGACGAGTACTACGTTGTGCTCGGCCTCGGCCAACGCCAACGCAATGTTGATCGCCGTCGTTGTCTTGCCTTCGTGCGGCATCGAACTGGTGACGACGATTACGCGGGGCGGATTATCAACCGCGAGGAACTGCAGATTCGTCCGAAGCTTGCGAAATGCCTCGGCAATTGCTGAGTTATCCTTGTCGAAGTAAATCTCCGGTTGGTTCCGAAGCTCCCTGTCGAGCGGGATGCTGCCGACGAGTCCGACATGGGTGATCTCTTCAAGCATCCGTCGATCTTTGACGGTGTTGTCCAGCAGTTCGCGGAGGACTGCGAGACCAATACCCAGGCCTATGCCGGCAGCTAGGCCAACGATGAGGTTGAGCATCGTATTCGGAGATACCGGTCGGTTCGGAATCGATGCCCGTTGCTCCACGACAACGCGGGCGTCCGGTCTGGCTCCATTTTCCGGAGTTTCCAATTCGCGTACCATGATGACGAACTCGTCGGACAATGCATTGGCAATGTCACGTGCACGCACGGGTGATTCATCGAGTACGGCCACGGATATCAGGACCGAGTCGGGTTTCGTACTGGCCTGCACGTTTTCCCGCAGCATTCCTGCGGTCATATCGAGCCCGAGTTTGTCGATAGTGCGCTGTGCGAGAGTCTCGCCCATCAGTAGATCGGTGTACGAGATTACGCGCTGTTGGGAAAAGAGGTTGCCCTGATATATCTCGGTTATCGACGAGTTGGACGTGGTCGACACGAATAGCCTCGTCGAAGCCTGGTAGAGCGGTGTCGCGAGCAATGTGGCCGTGATGGCTCCCAGAATCGCGGTCAGTGTCGTAACGCACACGGTCAGCCACCGGGAGCGCAGCAGTTTTATGAAGCCTTGAAGAGTCAACGCCGCCCCTTAACCGCTGATTGCCCGGCTCTCCGTGCTGCGTCGTCGGATGCAGCATTCTGCGAAAGCATACAGTTCACGGTTTCCGCACAGCTCTGTAATGGGAATAGTGGTGCGTAGAGCGACGCCTTGGACCTGCATGCTTTCGTCGTTGCGGGCCTCAGCCTCATCCCGGACATTCGGGCACCGATATGCGGGGAGTGACAGAATCAAGCAACGGTTGAATCGGAACGCGCGGCGTACCCGGTGAGGTCGGTTCGGACAGGTGGAAGCTCAATTCCCCGCTTTGGCCGGGGGGTATGGCGACCTGCACTTCGAAGCTGGGGTGACCGCGTTCGGCGTTGGTGAATGTCGGAACTCGCTGTCCATTGGCAATTACACTCACCAATTTCGCATCTTTCGTTGCAAGAAGGCGAACCGAGGTCAGCATGGTGCCGCTAGGCACCGCGATTGGGATTTGGGGAAGAACGCCTGCCGAACTGGCGACATATTCTGGCAACGATTTGTCCGGTGCCGTGCTTGTCAACCGGATGGTGACGGTCGACATTCTTCTGTCCCCATCGCAACCGTCGGCTGCATACTCGATTTGCCGCTCCAGATAGTAATCCATCTTGTTTCCGCCCAGATTGTTGACAACAACCTCGGCGTACGGTGCGGGATCATTCGGAACGGCATGTGCGAGCGAGGTTTCCTCAAGAATTTTCTGATCGTCCGGCGACGAACTCCACACTGCGATTCGGCGTTCACTGACCGCCCTACCCAAGGCATCGAGTAACTTACGCGGCGATTCGACCCCCGCGGTCATTTTCTGTACCACCGCGGTGGCGATGTCCTGCAGGTAGTTCTTCCGCGCGGTCTGGTCCGTCGGAAAGCGGACATAGGCGGTCGACTCCGTCAACTCGACCACGTTGTCCTTCGTGACCACCTCCCCGTCGGGCATTGTCACGGATCCTTCCGCACCGAGTACGTAGCTCAGGGCGACAGGGTCGATGGCGATGACTCCGTCCACGTTCATACCCGACTGCTGGTCCCACATCGATTTCCAGATTTGGGCCGCGTTGGGAAAGTGAGAACTTTGATTGCTATTGCGGAAGTCGGTGAACGGGTTGGTGAATCCGTATTCTTGTGCGAATTCTGGGCCAAGGTCGATGGGGGCGGAAGAGCCTTTGAGTTCCGTGTTTGGGCCCAATGTATCCACGGTGGCATCACCATCGTCGAAGCGAAGGATTCCAAATCCGCCGAGCAAGCCACCGGTGCCGCGTGCTTCGGCATTCGTTTGGAATCCCATGAAATAGGTCTTGGGGCCGTCAGCACCCATCATCGACGGTGCGAGACGTGCGGCGATGGCCGTGTTCTGGATAGTCGTCGAAATGTCAGAGATTTGCGCCTGAAGTTGCGTGCGAGCGTCGCGGAGAAGCGACAGATATTTGGGATCTGAAATCGCCCGGGCAGCCGTATCGAGCTTTGTGGTGGCAGCCGATATCTCACTCAGCTTGGGCGCGGCGTCGCGAAGCAGTCGTACGTTCAAGCGGTTGCCTTCGAGCAACCGCTCCGGTGAGATCGCCGCTCCGACATCCGTGGAAGGTTGAAGTACGTCGGCTGCCAGGCCGAGGACGACGTCGGTTATCTGTTGACCGGTCTTGAAGGGGCTGCCCAGCCACGGCACGACCGAGACGATGTTCCATGGCAGCGAATGAGTCGCATCGCGTGCTGCCTGCGCATGAGCGCGCGCGCTATCTGCGGAATACGAGGCTTCCTCGGTATCTCCTTGTAACAGCGCTTCTTTCGCCTGCTGCGCGTCGGCGCGTGCTAGTTCGAGATTCGACTTTGCGTGAAAGGCTGCGAAGGAAAGCCAGCACCCGAACGCCACGACTGCTATCAGCAGTATGAGCCCAGCCCACGTGACATCGCGGCGGCGCCAATTCCTCGGCCGCCATCGTGACCGGCGGTCGTCCTCATCCTCTTGCACGGAACGGTCGAGATCTCGTCTCCTCGAGGGTTGCGAAAAGATGCGCACCTCAGCGGGTTTCCCGTGCTCGGCGGATGTCTGCACTACGCGAGTGCAGCCAAGAGGTGGCTGGTTTTGGGCGGCGCACTAGCTGAGGAGTCGCGTCGGGACGGGCTAAGCGCAGCCGCTGCCGTATGAACCCGTTGCGGTGCCGTAGGGTCCGACCCGCAGAGTGACGCCCAGGACGCAAGCTTCGAAGTTGAGATTTTGGGTGAACCAGCTATAGAGGGGGCGAAGGAAACTGGGGATCAGGGCTAGCGGATAGAACGTGAAGACCGTGGTTTGGGTAGGGGGAGTCGGGTTGGGAGTGCCGAACCACCACAGCCCATTCTGGAAGATGTTGGGAGGAGCGCCAATTGGGATGAGGCTTGCCGAACTACTGGCGAATGGGGAAATGGTCGCGCAGTCACCCGAATCGCTCGGGTCGCACACAGTCGAGCCGATGCCGACCATGGGTATGGGCGCGCCCGGCTTCGCATTGGCGACAGCCGCAGGCGTCAGGATGGCTGCTCCCGCAATCGCACACGCCGCGGTCGCGATCCGAATTCTCGTAGCAATTGCGGTCATGGTTTCCCCCAGTCGTTCATTACCGAACCTGTCTGCGCGCCTCGCAGACCATGGGTCCAACCGTCACTTCTCCGACAGCTTGTATAGAGGAAGGCTAGTGCTGTGCCGTACCCGCCGGAAACGGGTGATCCCCTATGGTTTGTGACCCTCCGCCCCTATCGGTGCGGCGACCAGCGCTTGGGAAAGTTACGGTGACCCGAAGGTCCACCGATGCCTAGTCTGCGTCTGCGGAAGGGTTGGTGGTGTCGGCTTCGCCGACGATGAGGGTGTGGTTGTTTCGTTCCCTTTGCTGGCCGACTACTCGCCCTAGTTCTGCTCGAGTGTGGATGTCCAGCTTGCGGTAGATGCGAGCCAAGGTGGCTTCGACGGTCTTGGGGCTGATGAACACCGCGGCGCCTATGTCTCGGTTGGTCAGCCCGGACGCCGCCAGTTCTGCGACGCGTTCCTCTGAAGGAGTAAGCAACATGGTTCGGGCCGCGCTCACCGGTGTGCGAGCCAGTTCGTAGCGAGCCCGGTCCGCCCACAACGCCGTCTTCATTCCTTCGAACGCAACCAGCGCCTCTGTCAACGTGGTTGTGGCGGCCTCTCTTTGGCGTTGCCGGCGTTGGAGTTGGCCGAGTAGTAGCTGAGTGCGAGCACGTTCGAACGGCATGGGCAACGATTGATGTGCAACCATCGCCTGCTGTGCGGTGGAAGTTGCCGCTGCCACGTCCCCCTGGGCTGCCAACATCATGCTCCGGCAACGGGCGCCCATGGCCAGCATCCAAGCTCGGTCAAGCCGTCGACCGTGATGCTCCAGTGCTTTGATCATGGGTCCGGCGTCCTCGATCCGACCGAGTGCAATCATTGCCTCGATCGCATCGGGCAAGAATGCCGCGGTAACGATTTCCGTACCTGGCAGCATGCTGAAGCGTGCCACCAGCGGCTGCAAGGTTGTCAGGGCATCGGCACTGTTGCCCAGCGAAACCTCGAGAAACCCCAAGGTCATGATCGCTTGATCGGCCAACCGTGGTGAGCCGCAGTGGTTGGCCTTCTCGATGGCAGCGTGCGCACGTGTGCGAGCTTCCTGCTCGCGCCCCGCGTAAGCGGCGACGATCGCTGCGATGGAATCGGCGATGACGAACGCGTGATCACCGCCGAGTTGTTGGGCCCGTTCTGTCGAGTCCTTGGCAGTCCGTGCGGCTTCGGTGAAGTCCCCCCGCCACACGTCGATCAATACTGTGTGGAGATCTATGAACATCAGGTGGCCGTCCTCGCCGCGTTCGATGCAGCGGCTCCGGACACCGGACGCTCGTGCACGGGCCTCAGCCAGTCGCCCGGTCCAGGCGAGCACGAGGGCAGCAACGGTGCTGGCGTCGAAGGGTTCTGGGAAATCGGCGTTGCGCTCCTCCAGTTCAAGCGCGCGCGCCAGCCTCGGCTCGTCGACTCCGTGCCCGCTGACACAGTTGACCATCACCCACATCGCGCACGCCTGACTGCTCAGGGCAGGCAGGCCGAGGTCATCGGTTAGCGTTATCGCCTGGCTTGCGTCGTGCAACGACTGGTCGTACTCGGCGGTGTTCATCCGCGCAAACGACAACAGGATCAAGATCTGCGCGAGCAGTGCGGGGTCGTTCTCGGCGTCCTTGCGCGCGCCGTCCAGCATCTCGGCGGCTTGTGCGAAGCTGTTGCGGTAGACGCACATTTCGGAAAGCAGGGCCACCGCGGCAGCTCGCATTGGGCCGGGCTGCAGCGATCGGATGAAGGGCTCGAGGAGCGCGCGAGCATGTCCGTAGTTGCCGGCATGGAAGTGGTGCCTACACGAGCGGATGCGGCGGAGCGGGGTGTCACCACCGAGGCCGATCGCAAGGTCGATCAGCTCGGCCGCCGCGGCGGAAGCGCCCCGCGCCCGTGCGGCTTCCGCGGCGGCGTCTAGCGCTTCCAGGGTTGCAGGGTCCTCGCTAGTCGTGGCCAGCGCGAGGTGCCGCGCTTTGACCTCGGGCAGCACCTCGGCTTGGGCCAACGCCCGATGTATCTTTCGGCGCCGCGAAGGACGGGAATCGGTGTAGAGGCCTCGGGCAAGCAGCGGGTGAGCGAAGCGCACCCGATTGCCTTCGATGGCGATAGTGCCCCTGCTCTCGGCGGTTTCGAGGAGTACGACGATTTCGCTGGCGGTGATACCGATCGCCCGGGCCAACAGGTCGACGGTCGGATCGGTGACACAAGCCGCCGCCAGCAATACATCTCGGACTTCGTCGTCGATATCGCCTATCCGGGAACGCACCAGGTCGGCCAGCGTGCGTGGCAGCTCCTCCTCGGCGGTCGGTGACTGATCACCCAGCGCACGTGCCAGCTGCAGCGCATAGAACGGATTGCCTTGGGAGAGATCGGCGATGCGCATCATGGTGGGACGCGGAAGCGCGCTACCCACCCTGCCAACAACGAGCGCATGCAGCTCGCTCAGGCTCAAGGGGCCCAAACGGATACGGCCGATGTCGCTCTCGGCGCCTACGCGCAGCCAGGTCATCGCCTTGGGGCACCCCGGCTCGGGGCGTTCGGTGACTAGCACCCCCACCCGTCCCTTGAGCCGTCGCGCGGCAAAGGTCACTACTGCTCGGCTCGACGCGTCCAACCATTGGAGATCATCGATTGCCAACAGAACGGGTGCATCCTCGGCGAGCATCTCCATTGTTGCCAAGACCGCGGCCGCCACGGTCCGTTGATCCGTTTCGGGACTCTTGTCACCGCTTCGCAACAGCACCCTGTCGACCGCGACCCGCTGCACGTTCGGCAACCGCATGAAAGTGGACGACTCGACGTGGCTCAGCAGGTCCGCCACCGCCGCGTAGCCCATTGCCGACTCCGCCTGCCCGGCCTGTGCCGAAAGGACGCGAAACTCGCGCTTGCGCGCCTGTTCCGCCGCGGCCAACCATAGAGCCGTCTTGCCGATGCCGGCCTCACCCTCGATCGTCAGCCCCGACGGCCGCGCGCAGACTGACGTCAAGAATTCGGCTATTGCGCCCAATTCCCCCGTGCGGCTAACCAGAAGTTCAGACATTGGGCCTATCATCGCATTTAGTACAGCGTCTTCACAGCAAAATGTGACCATCCAGCTATCTGCGCCATTGGTGACTTCCGCTCACCGTTATTGCCCGCGCCCCTTGTCGAAACCCGTCCGCACGGCCACACGCCATGGCAACCTCCCGATCAATTTCTATCAGGCGATCGGGACATCAGAACGGGCAAATGTAGCAAATGAATAGATGATCACCTACATCGCGGCTCTATCAGGTATGAGTCGCCTTGGGGCGATACTATCTATTGCAAATTCATTGCCCACAAGAGGGCTAGCAAATTGTCTCGCGATCTAAATCGCGAGATGAAGGGACTGGCGATACACTCGGCAAATCATGGAAACCGGTCCCTACGCATCGGTAGTGGGGTCTCGGCTCAACCATCGCGGGGAGTGTGACTGCGGATGGGTGGGGGAGCGTCGCTGGCTTCGCGGGAGCGCAGTCTTGGATGTTCTGGACCACTGTGCGGAGACTGGTCACTTACCGATTTCCATCCGGAGCCCGAGGCGTCGCCGTTCTCCGGTGGCGGGTAGGCACGTGCGCGATGTTTAATTATCGCGACTGTCAATACCGGGGAGGGCTGCGCTACCAAGTCCGCGTGACAGCGCGGAGCCGCGATGGACGCCTATTGGAGGCGATTCTCCACCCGTCACGGCGAAGGCCCCTCGACTCAACGCGCCGTACACTCCGCCAACCTTCGCGCCAGGAACTCGCGGGCCGGAGCGGAACCATTGTGGTTCAAGGCGATCCGATACCACTGCGCCGCCTCGGGTAGACGCCCGCAGCGTCGGAGGAGATCGGCGCGGATCGTGGCGACGGTGCCCGACCGCGCCAGTCGGGGATCGTCGGCGACGTCGTCGAGCGCCGACAGTCCGGCTTCGAAGCCGTCCCGAAATCCCACGGCCAGTGCGCGATTGGCTCGCGCGACCGGCGAGTCGGAGATGTCGATGAGCCTGTCGTAGGCGGTGCAGATGGTGACCCAGTCGGTCAGCTCCCAGCTGGGTGCCGTTGCATGCAGCGCCGCGATCACGGCTTGGGGGAGGTACGGACCGCTGGCACCCGCCGCCAATTGCAACCGATCCAGGCCGCGGGTGATGTGGGCGCGATCCCATCGGCTGCGGTCCTGTTCGTCGAGCGGCACTAGGGCGCCGGCGGCGTCGACCCGCGTGGCGCGGCGCGAATCGTGCAGCAGCACCAGCGCCGCCAACGCATGCCCGTCCAGCGAATCGGGCATCAACGAGCACAGCTCGGCGGCCAGCCGGACACCCTCGTCGCACAACTCGTCGCGGATCGCCGACGGCCCCGCCGTCGACCAGTAGCCCTCCGTGAACACCGAGTAGATGCAGGCAAGCACATGCGGCGTGCGCTCGGGAAGCAACTCGGCGGGCGGCACCCGAAGCGGGATGTTCGCACCTCGGATCTTGCTCTTGGCGCGCGTGATTCGCTGTCCGACCGCAGCCTCGGACTGCAGCAGCGCCCTCGCGATCTCGGGAACGGTGAGGCCGGAGATCAGTCGAAGCGTCAGCGCCAACTGCGACGCGCCGTCCAGGGCCGGATGCGCGCACGTGAACATCATCCGCAACTCGTCGTCGCGCACCGGATGCACCGCGACTCCCTCGATCTTGGCCCACCTGTCCTCGGACACCGCGGCCCGCTCCCGTCCCGGGCGAGCCGATTCACGGCGCAAGCGGTCCAATGCCCGGTTGCGTGCCACGGTCAGGACCCATCCGCCGGCATTGTCGGGCACGCCGTCGCGGGGCCAAGAGCGCAAGGCTTCGGCGAACGCTTCCTGAACGGCGTCCTCGGCGACGGTGAGGTCACCCGACCAGCGGGCCAGTGCCGCAACGGCGGGACCCCACTCGCGCCGAAAGACGCCGTCCAGGTTGGTCATTCAGCTGCTAGAGCCCCGAAATGCCCATGAGCTGGCGGACCTCCACCGAGGTCGCCGGGATCATCGAGGCCAGTTTGACCGCCTCGTCGCGGTCTCCGGCGGACAGTACATAGAAGCCGGTGGCGATCTCGGCGCCTTCCGGGTACGGCCCGTCGGTCAACAGCACCTTGCCGTCGCGGACGCGCACCGTGGTCGCCGTGGCCGGCTCGTTTAGCGCAGCGCCCCCGGCGATGTGATCACCTGCGGCAGCCGCGAATTCGACGTGCCGCGCGGATTCCGCCTGCCACTCCGGCGAGCCAGGGGTATTGGTAGATCCGGGTGGCTCCAACAGCAGCGCCAGCCACTGGCCGCCGCTGAGCGACCAGTCGGGATTCACCGTGTGGTAGATCGGCCGAACCTCTATCGCGCCTTGTTTGGCGGCAGGGATCTCGCGCGCAAGCGCGAGAGCGTCGTCGAGGTTGTCGGCCTCGAACACGTAGTAGCCACCGGCGACCTCGGCGCCCTCCGCGAATGGGCCATCGGTGACCGTCGGCGCATCCGGGCCGCCGGTGATGCGGACACCGGCCGCCGCCGGGGTGAGGGCGTCGCCTGCTCGAATCGCAGATCCGGCCTTGGCGTGGAAGTTCTGATAGGCGGTCATTTCGGCGGCCTGCGCCTCGGGGCTGGGAGGCGAGGTGGGCTCGGGGCCGAGCAGCAGCGCAAGGTATTGCATGTCGTGACCTTCCGGTAGTGAGCGGAACCCTGCGTCCCACTCTCTACCGGTTCGACGAACGGCACCGCGTGAATCCGACGGCCGTCGACAAATTCTTCTGACGAGTTCGTTGTTCCGGCTTCGCGGTGTGGATCCTCGTGTGATCTTTTACCCATGCGTAAATCAGCAAGAGCGATCGTCCTCACCGTCGTTTCACTGATTGCTTCGGTCGCCCTCGGCGTCGCATCCGCGTTCACCGCCGCATTCGCCTTCGGCGCCACCGCGTTGATCGTGCCTGGCACCGGTACGCCGGACGCCACCCACGTCGCGCAATACATGGAGAATGCGCGCGACTACTACATGGGTGGGACGGCGTGCGCCAACGGTGGCTGCACCGACGCCGACCTGCACAGCATCGTCTACCCCGCGTCGTTCTATCCGCTGTCGTTCATCCCCGGCTGGTGCGACACCAACTGCCAGAAGTGGGACGTGTCGGTTCAACAAGGCGTCGACGATCTGAACACGAAGCTGATGACCGCGCTGGCCGACCCCAACGAGCACGTCGTCATCTTCGGCTACTCGCAGGGCGGCGCAGTCGTCTCCAACGAGCTGCGTGCGCTCAAGGACACGCTCACCCCGGAGCAGAAGGCGCGCATCGAGATGGTCCAGATCGGCAGCATCGACAACCCCGTCGGTGGGCTGTGGACGCTGCTCGGGTTCCTTGGTCACGTCCCGTTGATCGACGTGACGACGGGTCTGCCGACCCCGATCGACACCGGAATTCCGTTCACCTCCATCGTCTTCCAGTACGACGGTGTCAGCAATTCGCCGATCGCCTGGGGGAATCTGCTCGCGGTTGCCAATGCGTTCGCCGGGTTCGACCAGATTCACGGAACGTATCTCGACCCCAACCAGAACGGCGACTTCACCGGTCTGCCCGACGGTTACACGCCGGCTGAACTGCAGGTCGCGATGAACGACCCGGCGAACATCAAGTTCGATGCACGCGGCAACAAGTACGTGACGATCCCGACCAAGGTGCTGCCGCTCGCGTCGCTCATCCTCGGCCTGGCGGCTCAGACGGGGACGACCCAAATCGTCAAACCCTTCGTCGACCTGTTCTCTCCCTTGGCCAAGGTGATCATCGACCTCGCCTACGACCCGAACGCGAACCCAGGCGTGCCGAGGTGGCTGTCCATCCTGCCCATCGCCTACATCCCCAACCCGGTCAAGCTGGCCTTCGATCTGGCAGCGGCGACCGCGCAGGGCGTCCAGGCCTTCCTCAACGACCTCGGATTCGGCGGCTTCGTTGCGCCGGCACCGGCACAGGCGCCGGTGACGACCTCGACTTTGGCCGCCCGATCGATCGCGCCGAAGGCAGACCTTCCCGAGGCCGACCCGTCGGCGAGCCTGGCCAGCGTGACCGAGTTGTCGTCGGTGAAGAAGTCGACGCCTGCCGAGACCGACGCCGTGAAGGCCACGGATGTGGCCCCGACCGAGGGCACGGAGGTCACGACTCCTGCGACGGAGCCGGCGTCGACTGAGCCGACGAAGCCGGTGGAGACGACTGAGCCGACCAAGCCCGTGGAGACGACGAAGCCCGAGCCGACCAAGCCCGTGGAGACCACCAAGCCGGACGAGACTACGAAGCCCGACGAGACCACGAAGCCCGACGAGTCGACCAAGCCGTCTGACACGAAGCCCTCGGACACCAAGCCGTCGGATACCAAGCCCTCGGACGCCGCGGGCGCGGACAACAAGGACGACAAGAAGGACGCGAGCAAGGACTCCGACGCGTCGAAGAAGGACTCCGGCGACGCAGGTTCGAAGGCCGCCGCCTAGGGAGTCGCGGCGCCGCGGTTAGGCCGCGGCGCCCGGCTTCAGGTAGGTCACCAGGCTGACGTCGAGCGCCTCGTCGACGAAGTAGTACTGGCAACCGGTCAGGTACTTCATGTACCGGTTGTAGTTCTCCTCGTCGGTGGCGGCGATCGCCTCTTCCTTGTGGTTCTCCAGGGCTGCAGCCCAGATGCCAAGCGTCTTGATGTAGTGGTTACGCAGCGACAGCGTCTCGGGCACGGTGAACCCGGCCTTCTCGCCAACGGCGACCATCATGCTGGTACTCGGAAGGCGTCCACCCGGGAAGATCTCTTCCATGATGAACTTGGCGAAGCGAGCCAGCGCGAAGGTCAACTTCTTTCCGCGGGCCAGCATTTCGTCGGGGTGGTAGGCCACGCTGCTCTGGATGGTCATGCGACCGTCGTCGGGCATGACGTCGTAGCAGGTCTTGAAGAAGTCGTCGTAGCGCTCGAACCCGAAGTGCTCGAACGCCTCGATCGAGACGATGCGGTCGACGGGGCTGTGGAACTGCTCCCAGCCTTCCAGTCGCACGTCGTAGGTGCGGTCGCTGTCGACCTTGGCGAGCAGTTGGTTGCAGTACGCCTGCTGGTTCTTGCTCAGCGTCAGGCCGATGACGTTGACGTCGTACTTCTCCATCGCCCGCTGCAGGGTGAGGCCCCAGCCGCAGCCGACCTCGAGCAACGTCATGCCCGGCTTGAGGTCGAGCCTGTCGAGGTGCTGGTCGACGTTGGCGATCTGCGCTTCGGACAACGTGGCGTCCGGTCCGGTGAAGTAGGCGCAGCTGTACTTGCGGGTCGGGTCCTGGAACACGCCGAAGAAGTCGTCGGACAAGTCGTAGTGAGCTTGGATGTCTTCGAAATGCGGCTCGAGGTCCTTCGTGCCGGTGGAGTTTTCAGACATGTTTCTCTTACTTGACCTTCCCTTGCCAATGCAGCTGCCGCGAATCTCGGACGGGTCTTGGTGTGACCGTACCGTGGTGTGGTCCATCGACATGTCAACTAGCGTCTCAAGTCGCAAACCCTAGCGTTCACCGGGCAGTCGATTCCAATTCGGCCGACCCGTCGTGCACGTTCCGCCTATTTGGTGAGCGTGAACTGGCAGACGTCGATGTAGCCCTCGTGGAAGCCCTTCGCGCATCCGGTGAGGTAGTGCATGTAGCGGTCGTACACCTCTTCGGACTGGATCGCGATGGCCTCGTCCTTGTGTGCCTCCAAGGCCGCCGACCAGGTGTCGAGCGTGCGTGCGTAGTGCTTCTGCAGCGACTGCGTACGGGTCAGGGTGAAGCCGCCCCTCGTCGCGAACTCGGCGGCCATCTCGGTGGTCGGTAGGTATCCGCCAGGGAAGATCTCGGTGAGGATGAACTTCACGAACCGCGCGATCGCGAACGTCAGCGGCAGTCCGGCCTCGGTCATCTGCGGCAACGTGAGCGCCGTGATGGTGTGCAGCAACATCACGCCGTCGTCCGGCAGCGCCTTGTAGGCCATGGCGAAGAAGTCGTCCCAGCGGTCCTTGCCGAAGTGCTCGAAGGCGCCGATCGAGACGATCCGGTCGACGGGCTCGTCGAACTGCTCCCAGCCGTTGAGCAACACGCGCTTGGTGCGGGGGCTGTCATGCTTGGCGAACTCGGCCTCGACGTGCGCCTTCTGGTTCTCGCTCAGCGTCAGGCCGACGACGTTGACGTCGTAGCGCTCGATGGCCCGCAGCATCGTCGAACCCCAGCCGCAGCCGACGTCGAGCAGCGTCATCCCTGGCTCGAGACCCAGCTTGCCCAGCGCCAGATCGACCTTGGCGAGCTGAGCCTCCTCCAGCGTCATGTCATCGCGCTCGAAGTACGCGCAGCTGTAGGTCTGAGTCGGATCGAGGAACAGGCTGAAGAACTCGTCGGACAGGTCGTAGTGCGCCTGCACGTCCTCGAAGTGTGGCTTCAGGCCACCCTTCTTGCGTTCCGTCTTGGCCATGGTGGAAGTACCTTCCTGGCTGGTCAGCAGGCGGACGGAATCAACGATGACTCCCCCGAGCCGTGCTGCACTTGCGCCCTGATGCTACCTGCCGGGGCAACGGGCCCCGAATCGAAGGAATCGGTCCAGCTCATGGCACTTCGGCGAATGTGGTCTTGAGTTCGCCGACGATGTCGTCCCACAACGGCTCGGGCAGGTCGTGGCCCATGCCGTCGAACATGACCAGCCGGGCCCGCCGGATGGCCTTCGCGATCGCGCGGCCGCCACTCGGACGCATCAACTTGTCGGCTCGGCCGTGGATGACCACGGTCGGTGCGGTGATCAGCTTGTCGTAGGCCAGCAGGCTGCCGCTGCCGAGCACGGCGGAGAAGTGCCTGGCCACCCCGGCGGGGTAGTAGGAGCGTTCGTAGCCCTCGACGGCGTCCGCGCGGAGCTGGTCCTCCGGCGCCGGAAAGCCCGGGCTGCCGATGATCCTGCTGACCTTGACGGAGTTGGCGATGATGCCGTCGCGCGACGTGTCCTTCGGCCGGGTGGTGATGGCATGCAGTTGCTTGGGGCCCGGCGGTGGTAGCAGCGCCTGGTTGTTGCTCGAGAAGATGACCGCGAGCGTCTTGGTGCGGTGCTGGTAGCGGGCGGCGAAGATCTGGGCGATCATGCCGCCCATCGAGCCACCGACGATGTGCGCCTTCTCGACGTGCAGGTGGTCGAGCAGTGCGGCGGCGTCGTCGGCCATGTTCTCCAGCGTGTACACGGCCTCGCTGGACTTGCCCACGTACGCCCGCGCCAGCCGGGGCAGCATCTTGGCGCCGGTGTGGGCGCCCTCGATCTTGCTGGACAGGCCGACGTCGCGGTTGTCGTAGCGGATGACGCGCAACCCCTGATTGACGAGGCGTTCGCAGAAACCCTTGCGCCAGAACAACAATTGCGCGCCGAGTCCCATGATGAGCAGGACGGCGGGGTCGTTCGCGTCGCCCATGTCCTCGTAGGCGATGTCCAGATCGCCCGACTTGGCGACTCCCGCGCGGACGTCCATCAGGCGTCCAACTCGTCAGATAGATGCTCCTCGCGCGAGCGCTCGTCGGTGTGCTCGCGGGACACCTCGACCATGAAGTTGGCGAAGTACCCGGTCAGCTGCGGGTCGGACATCATCTGCCACTTCGGTGCCAGCAGTTTCATGTAGCGCTCCACGTAGAGGAATTGCTTGCCGATGAGCACCAGCTCGCGCGGCAGCTTGACGTCGTAGGCCTCGGCGAGCGCCGAGAGCTGCTTGCCGATCTCGGCGTAGCTCATGTCGCCAAGCGTCGACATGGTCAGCGGGGTGGCGAACTTCTCCAGGTCCTTGGCGGCCTCGGCCTCCGGCTTCACGTTGCCGACGGCGCCCATCAAGACCACGATCTTGCCCGCCGCGGCGTGATCCTTCGAGACGAGGAGGGCGTAGACGAGCTCGCGCAGCAGCCACCGGGTGCGTGGGTCGACGCGGCCCATGATGCCGAAGTCGAAGAACACGATCTTGCCGTCGTCGTCGACGTAGAGGTTGCCCGCGTGCAGGTCGCCGTGGAACAGCCCGTGCCGCAGCCCGCCCTCGAAGACGCTGAACAGCAGAGCCTTCACCAGCTCGGTGCCGTCGAACCCCGCCTTGCGGATGGCTGCGACGTCGTCGATGCGGACGCCCTGGATGCGCTCCATCGTCAGGACCTTCTCGGATGTCAGGTCCCAATAGACCTGCGGCACCCGGATGTTCTTGCCGAGCGGCGAGGCATGCATGTGCGACACCCACGCATCCATCGACTGCGCCTCGAGTCGGAAGTCGAGCTCCTCGGCGAGGTTATCGGCGAAGTCGGCGACGACGTCCTGGGCGGACAACCGGCGGCCCAGCTTGGCCAGCTCGACGAGCTGGGCGCCGCGCTTGAGGATCTGCAGATCCGCGGCCACACGGCGGCGGATGCCCGGCCGCTGGATCTTGACCACGACCTCCTCGCCGCTGTGCAGCGTCGCGTAGTGCACCTGCGCGATGGACGCCGACGCGAACGGCTGCTCCTCGAACGTCGCGAACAGGTTCGCCGGGTCGTCGCCGAGCTCCTGCTTGAACAGCTCGTGCACTTCTTCGGTGTCGGCGGGGGGCACCCGGTCGAGCAGGCTGCGGAACTCGCGGCTCATCTGCTCGCCGAACGCGCCGGGGCTGGACGCGATGATCTGGCCGAACTTCACGTACGTCGGGCCCAGATCGGAGAACGTCTGGGGAATCTCCCTGAGGACCTTCTCCTGCAGGGATCCGCGTCCCATCAGCTTGGTGAGGACCCGTGCGCCGGTGCGTGTGACCTGCCAACCGGTCATGCCGATGCGGGCGGCTTCGACTGGCAACGGCACCCGATCCAGCCGGGCTACCTCGCGGTGCTTGGCTTTCGGAGGCGGAGGGTTCATACCTGCAGTGTCTCAAAAGCAGAGGTCAGGGGAAAAAGGTGTGCACTGGGTCACACTGTCGCGAGGCCGCTTTCGACGTCGTCGCGGCTACGAATCGGGTCGGTGCCCGGCTCGTGCGTCGGCACGGTGTGGGGCACCGTGGTGCCGCCTGCGACGCGGGCCTGCGCCTCGGTGAACTCGGGGGTGGGCCCTGCGGCGGTGTGGAGTGCGTTGATGGCGGCCCAGATCGCGGTCCTCCGCGCGGTGCGCTCGACGATGTTGGGGGCGGTGTGCTGGACGAGCTGGGCGGCCCACTTCGGCAGGGTGTCGCGGATGGCCCAGTCGATCGCGCTTTGCGGCAGTGGAAGATTCGGCCCGGTGGCCATCGCCGCGCCGTGCGTCAGCGCCAGCCGAGGCAGGTAGGACTCAAGGCAGTCGAGGGTGTCCGCCTTGGTCGTCGGGAGGTCGGTGCCACCCAGCGCGTGGCCGACCCTGACGAACTCGCCGTAGTAGCGGTCGAGTTTCTTGCCGCGCAACGGTCTTGGGTGATACATCTCGTGCGCGGTGGCCAAGCCCCAGACCACGGTCGCGTAGTTCCAGCGCAGCCAGTCGGGGTCGTCGGCGTCATAGGCGGCGCCGTCCGGCCGGGTTCCCTTGATGGTGTGGTGCATCGCGCGCACGGTCTGCGCGAGACGCTCGGCGGTCTCCGTCGACCCGTATGCGGTGCCGATGAAGAACGCGACCGAATGTCCCAGCCGGGTGATCGCGCCCTTGGGGTCCAGGCGCAGGGTGGGCGCGCCCTTGGCGTCGCGCTCGACGATGCGTGAGTGGTGCACGCCCATCCAGTAGATCGACGGG
>Ga0105237_10001318_pt1 | contig 32923 bp, 30 predicted proteins | sample KBSC24metaG_FD_81520 | JGI IMG/M metagenome (GOLD analysis project Ga0105237, IMG submission 81520) | Corn rhizosphere microbial communities from Kellogg Biological Station, Michigan, USA - KBS C2-4 metaG | ecosystem: Host-associated > Plants > Roots > Rhizosphere > Soil | place: Michigan, USA... | reverse complement strand
GTCCTCGACCTGATCGGGGCCGCGTTGCTCTGGAGCCTGGTGCGCGTACGAGGCAATTGATGTCCGACATGAGAATTCGCAACCCGATCCTGCGCGGTTTCAACCCGGACCCGTCCATCGTTCGCGTGGGCGAGGACTTCTACATCGCCACGTCGACCTTTGAATGGTTCCCGGGTGTGCAGATCATGCACTCGCGCGATCTGGTGAATTGGCGGTGGATCGCTTATGCCTTCGACCGCCTGGATCTCGGCCCCGGCTTCCGGCTGGAGGGCGGCAAAGAGATTTATGGCCAGGGGATCTGGGCGCCCAGCTTCCGTTATCACAAAGGCACGTACTACATTTTTGCCAACGTGAATCGCTTTGGACTGCAGGTGTTCCGCGCGACCGATCCTCGCGGCCCGTGGAAGCACAATCGGATCGAGAAGGGGCTGCACGATCTCTCGGTGCTATTCGACGATAACGGCAAGATCTACGCTGTGTACGGGGCGCGCACTATCCGGATCGTCGAACTGAACGCGGGCTGTACCGGGCTCGTCGACGGAACCGATCGCGTGCTGATCGCAGAGGATCAAGGCATGGGCGAGGGCTCGCATATCTATAAGGTCTACGGCAAATACTACATCGTCAGCGCCGTTCCCGGTGCACACGTGCCGATGAAGTGCGCCCGCGCCGGGAACATCACCGGACCATGGGAAGTGATGACCATCAGCGAGAACGAAAGCCTCGGCATCGGCCAGAGTTACCGGTTGCGCGGACGCCCTTCTGCGCCGCCGTTCGAAATTACGCCGCCGAATCCGGCCGAACGTGCGAGCCTGACCTTGCACCAGGGCGGCATCATCGACACGATGACGGGCGAATGGTGGGGCTTCTCCATGCAGGACCACAACGCGGTGGGCCGCAACACGTCGCTCTCGCCGGTGACGTGGGAGGACGGCTGGCCCTACTTCGGTCTGCCGGGAAATCTCACGCGCACCCCATCGCTCTGGGTGAAGCCCAACACGGATCACGTCGAACCGGTGATTTCTCCCTATGATCGTAGCGACGATTTTTCCAAACCGAAGCTGCAACCCGTATGGCAGTGGAATCATCTTCCCGATGACGCCAAGTGGTCGTTGACCGAGCGCCCTGGATATCTCCGCTTGCATTCCCTGCCGGCGGCGGAATTCTGGTGGGCACGGAATTCGCTGACGCAGCGGGCTATCGGGCCCGAATCGACCGCAACCGCGGAACTCGATACCGCCGGTATGAAGCCCGGCGATGTCGCGGGACTAGCGCTCCTCAATCTGCCCTACACCTGGATCGGGATCAAGCGCGAGGCCGGCGGGCTGACGCTGGAACAGTACGATCAGGCCACGGGCGAGTCCGTGCACGAAAAGCTGAGCCGGCCGCGCGTGCAACTGCGCGTGCACTGCGATTTTGATACCGACATCGCGCAGTTTAGTTACGCAACCAAGGGCGTCGCGTTCAAGGCGATTGGCGGCGAGCTACGGATGCCATTCCAGCTCAAGACTTTTCAGGGCGTCCGCTACGCACTGTTCCACTACAACACGGGCGGCAGCCCCGGAGGGCAGGCGGATTTTGATAACTTCACCGTCGACGAGCCTCGCCCACGCGGATTGACCAAGCCGATCCCGATCGGCCAGCGCATTGTGTTCGAGAATCTGGCAAATGGGAACGTGCTGGCGTTGGTGGATGAAAGGTTGCACTCGGCCACAAGCGCTCCAACACCATTCAGGGTCGTGGATCGCGGACGCGGCCGCATCGCATTGCAGACCGCGTCCGGACAATACCTTTCCGCCGGAGAAGCCGGAATTGGAGTGATGTCTGCGCAGCCGGGTGACGCCGAGACGTTCCAATGGGTGGACCTACAGCGTGGCGATACATTGCTGCTGTCGTTGGCCACCCATCGCTACGTCGTAGTTCCGAAGACTCCGGGGCCAGCCGGCGCCGATCATCCTGGACCGGCGCCCGATCGCAAAGATGGTTCCTGTTTTCACTGGAGGATTGCAAAATGAAGAGTCACCAAGGTTGGGCGATTTCGCTGGGGTTGGCGCTCTGCGCCGCGGCGCAAGTTAAAACCGAAGTTCCGCCGGTGGTACCCGGCGCCAAGCCGGTCGCGGTGGAGCGGATCAAAGTTCACGGAGCCGCGTTGGAAGGTAATCTGGAGAACGATGCCGTCGACCGCGACGTAATCGTCTTCCTGCCGCCCAGCTACGCCGCCGGGAAGTCCCGGCGCTATCCGGTACTCTACGCGCTTCACGGCTATTCCATTGGAGCGGCACAGTGGTCGAAGGAGATTCATGTGCCGGAGACGATCGAAGGTGCATTCGCTCAAGGCGCTCAAGAGATGATCGTCGTCCTGCCGGATTCGAAGACCGTGCACAATGGATCGATGTATTCGAGTTCAGTGACCACGGGCGATTTCGAGCGCTTCATCGCGCACGATCTGGTCGCGTACATCGACGCGCATTACCGCACCATACCCAAACGGACAAGCCGCGGGCTGGTTGGGCACTCGATGGGCGGTTATGGCGCCAGCCGGATCGGCATGAAGCATTCTGACGTGTTCGGCAGCCTGTATATCATGAGCCCCTGCTGCATGTCCGCCCGCGGGGCCGGACCGGTCAATCCCGAGAACGAGAAAACTCTGGCGGCCGTCAAGACCCCTGAGGATTCCGCGAAGCTGCCCTTTGGGTTGCGCACGCAACTGGCCTCCGCCGCGGCGTGGTCGCCCAATCCGAAGAACCCGCCGTTATATCTGGATCTACCGGTCAAAGATGGAGCGGTCCAGCAGGACGTGCTCGCGAAATGGGCGGCGAACGCGCCCCTGGAGTTCGTCGACCAGTACATCGGAAACCTGCGGCAATACGGGGCGATCGCCATCGACGTGGGCGATCAGGACGGTCTGCGGGCTGGCGCAGCCAAGCTGCACGACATCCTGGACAGCTATGGCGTCGCGAACACGTTCGAGGTCTATCAGGGCACCCACACCAGCGCAGTAGCGGTCCGGTTTCAGAATTTTGTCTTACCATTTTTTGGCAAGAATTTGTGCTCTGGTAAGAATTGCATGTGAACCTCTTAGGGGCACACATAGCGCGGTTTTTGCCTCAGCCCGGCTACGAGATTCTGCTGGCTTTAACCGGCAGACTCCGTACCGAACCTACACCATGGCGGCGGCTCCTGTTAGATGGAACTCCGGTTCGCAAGGGCAGTCAACAATCTACAAGACTTCGCGGACATTGGCTGATATAGATTTGCTCTGCATCGGCAACTGAGAGATCTTCCCGTGTTGAAACTTTTCATCAACTATTTCGTGCCCGCTTCGGCTGGCGCACTAAGCGTCGGACGAAACCATCTTTCGAGCAATGAGTCTGGTGATGAAGTAGGGGCATGAATGAAGAACAGGTGTGCGTAGTAGGGCGCCGGCGGAGCCGGAAGGAAGTCGAGCAGGTACTTGCAGAATGCGAGTCGAGCGGATTGAGCCGGATCGAGTTTTGCCGGCAGCGCGTTCAAACGGAGTCACCGTTTTGGTTTCGTCGATTGCGGGCACGCTTACTCACTTCCGCCGCGCCTCCAAAAGGACGTCGATCAGCGGACTCAGTTTTCTTGAACGGTTCCATCAATTCAAGGGTGTCCATCTCAAAGGTGTTTCGGTCGATTTCAATCCATCCCTGTATCAGAGTCAGTGGGCCATATTTCACACTCACGTTGGGCCAGGTGTTGTGTGTGGCCGAAAAACCCTTTCTGAAGTCGATGGCGAAGTCTCGACTCGTGATCGAATAACCTTCCAGCTGTCTCAGTTTCAAGGCATGAATGTTGTACATCGCCCGCCTTTCCCTTACGGAATCTTCATTCATCCAGATTGAAAAGAAGATTCCCGATTTGTTCTGCATCTGATCCATATGGTCGTTCGTCCAGGACGATTTGTGGAGCTTCAATACCGAACAGGCGGCGTAGAATCCCTGCTTATAGATCAGCCCGTCGGGCTTGCGCTTGCCAAAGCGGCCCTTGATCTTCGCGAATACCGAATCTAACTGTTGCAAGTCCTTTGTTCCCATTGGCCACTCTCCTTCGCGACAAATCAGTTGAGCTATGGTTTGCGAAGCCTCAGTCGAAGCAATGCAACGAGCCGATATTCAATCTGCTTCGGAAAGCTGAAAAACGTTTCCCTCCGGGTCACTTGTGTACCGGCGCCCGGGCGAACTCGATACAGTCAGTCTGCCATTTATGTGTGCCGCACGTTCGCGCATCCCTATCAGGCCGAAGTGACTTCCTGGTTTAGTGGACACGAAAGCCGTATCGAATCCCTTACCGTTGTCGCGCACCCGAAGGATCAAGTTGTCCAGGTAGGAATTGCTTCTTGGCCGATGCTATAGACGTGGCCCCGTACGATGGGATGCATTTCCAGGCCGGAACCCTCCGCTATGAGACGCTGGTTGGGCTGGCCCGACCACGCCATCGGCTACCGAGCAGGTCGGAAATGCTTTGTTTCAGAAAAACACGGCAAAAAGGAGGTCCGGCTCCGAGCTGCCCGGAGCAACATAACGTCCAAAAGCAAATCGCTAGCTAAATAAGGTCCGGCTAGCGATCTATAACTGTTTTGAAATCTATGGTGCGGAGAGGGGGACTTGAACCCCCACGAGATTGCTCCCGCTAGCACCTCAAGCTAGTGCGTCTGCCAATTCCGCCACCTCCGCAAATTCGTGGCAACTCCCTGCCTGCTATTTCTTCGCCGGCGCAGGAACTGGAACCGGGGCCGTTGTCTTCGGCTGCGATGCGCCCTTCTGCGCCGCCGGCGCCGTCTGGTTTTCCAGAATCGAACGCGAACCGGACGCACGATTGGACATAATCGAGAGAGTCAGCGAGGTTAGCATAAATACCGCCGCCGCCACCGTTGTTGCCTTCGATAGGAGAGTCGCCGACCCGCGCGGACCAAATGCGGTCTGCGAGCCCATACCTCCGAATGCTCCAGCCAGATCAGCCGCCTTGCCGCTTTGCAGCAAAACGACGATCACTAAAAACAGGCACACGATAACGTGCAGAGTTGTGATTACGTAAAACATACAGGGATTCCTTTAACAGTATAGGGGACAGCCGGGCGGCATCGCAAACTTATGCTTCGGTTTCCATCCCAACGACGGCGATACCCGCAGCGTTCGCCTCCTCGAGCATCGCGTCACGATCCAGCAACAACGTGCGCCCCGCGTCGACGGCGAGCACCGTTGTCCCCGTCTCCCGCATCACGGGAATCGTGTCCAATCCGGCCACGGGAACATCAAACAATAAATGCCCTCTACGTTTTGAGCTCTTCACCAGACGCAGCGGCTTCCCGCCCACCAGGCTCGCCGCGCGGCGCAACATCGCGTCTGTGCCCTCCATCGCTTCCACGGCCACGCAAGCTCGCTCCGCGATCGCCACGCTCTGGCCAATATCGAAGCCCGCCAGCGCGTTCGCAACCCGGCGTCCATAGGCAATGTCCTTCTCTTCGTCCTGCGTCGGCTTTCGTTTGGTGAGCGTGCCCTTTCCCGCCAGCAGCGGCTTCAGCAAGCGAGTCGAATCCGCCAGTCGAATCCCTTCGTCAGCCAGAATTTTCGCCACACCACCGATCAACGCATCCGTATTCTTGGCTGAAAGCGACAGAAGCAATTTCGCCAGCCGCCAATCCGGCACGATGGACGAGAATATCTTCACGTGCTTCACCTGGCCGGCCATCAGCACCTCGGTGATGCCTTCGCTCTTGAGAATTTCGATCAGCTTGCTCAGTTGGCCGAGCGAAATCCAATAGCAGCGCGAAGCATACTGCTCGATTTCGTTCGAAGCCTCCTCCTGGATTCCGATCGCCACCACTTCGTGACCAAGTTTCCGGGCTGTCTCGAGCGCCAGAATCGGGAAGCGGCCACTCCCCGCGATCAATCCGTACTTCACTTCACGAACCCACGCTGCGATGACTGGATGAACTCAAGCAATTCAATAATCTCCGCAGTCTGCGGCACTTCCTCGCCGATCCGCTCCATCGCCTGCGTGGTGTTCAGGCCCGCGCGAGTCAGCAACCGGAACGCATTCTGCAACGCTTCAATCGAATCGTTCGAAAAACCACGCCGCTCCAGACCAATTCGGTTTGCGCCGAAAACCTTGATCTCCCGTGGACTCACTGTCGTCGAATAAGGCAGCACATCTTGCGTCACCACGCTATACCCGCCGATCATCGAATGCCGCCCAATGCGGCAAAACTGATGGATGCCGCTGTACGCGCCCACCACCGCGAAGTCGCCGATCGTCACGTGTCCGCCCAGCGTCGCCCCATGCGACAGGATCACGTTATTGCCGACATTCGAATCGTGCGCCACGTGCCCATAAGCGCTGACAAGGTTATCGTCGCCAATGCTGGTCAACATGCCACCGCCCTCGGTGCCGCGATGGATCGTCACAAATTCGCGGATCTTGTTTCTATGCCCGATGTGCGTTTCGGAGTGCTCGCCGTGATACTTCAGATCCTGCGGCGCCACGCCCACCGTGGAGTATGGATAGAACAGATTGTCGTCGCCGATGGAGATGGGTCCTTCCACGAAAACATGCGCCATCAGGCGAGTGCGCGCTCCGATCCGTACTTCGGGTCCGACGATACAGAACGGTCCGATCTCCGCCGTCGCATCGATCTGCGCTGCTGTATCGACGACGGCATTGGGATGGATCGCCATAACGGCGTCTTACGCTTTCGCGGGCGCTTCCGCGGCGGCCTTACCGCTAAGGGTACAAACCAGGTCGGCTTCGGCCACCAGGGCGCCGTCCACGGTCACTTCGCCATGAATTTTCGCCACGCTGGGTTTCAGCTTGTGGAATACGACTTCAATCCGCATCTGGTCGCCCGGAACCACCGGTTTGCGGAATTTCGCCTGTTCGATAATGGCCAGGAAAACCAGTTTCTCCTTACGATTCTGGATCCGGTTGAGCACCAAAACACCAGCCGCCTGCGCCATTGCTTCAATGATCAGCACGCCAGGCATCACCGGGAAACCCGGGAAGTGTCCCATGAAGTGCGGCTCATTCATGGTCACGTTCTTGATGGCAACCACGCGCATGTCTTCCAGTTCTGTAATCCGGTCGATCAGGAGGAATGGATAGCGATGCGGGAGCACTTCCTGAATCGCCTGTATATCCAAGATGGGCATTCGAACGGCTATTATAACAGGCGATGGATCAAATACTTGCAAACGTTCGCCGGAAACAAAAAGAGATGATTGCGTTTTTGAAAGAGCTGGTGGAATGTGAATCGCCGAGCAACGATCCGAAGGCGATCCGCCGGTTTTACGAGCTCTTTTCGGGCCGCATATCCGATATCGCCGATTGCCGCTTCATCCCCGGCGGTAAGTTCGGTCCCCACCTCCAATGCGATTTCCGGCTACCCGGCGACAGGAAAAAAGGTCAAATTCTGGCCCTCGGGCATTCGGACACGGTCTATTCCATGGGCACTCTGGCCAAGATGCCGTTCCGTTCCACGAAAGGGCGGCTGATGGGCCCGGGCGTGCTCGATATGAAAGCCGGCCTCGCCTTCTTCGTCTCGGCTATGCGGACTCTCCGCGACTTGAACATCCCCGTCGCCCGCAACGTTCGGTTGCAACTCAATTCCGATGAAGAAGTGGGTAGCGAAACCTCTCGCCCACTGACTGAAAAAGAAGCGCGCCGCAGCGTGGCAGTGTTGGTTCTCGAACCGGGGCAGGGAATTGAAGGGAAATTGAAGACCGCCCGCAAGGGCGTGGGCGATTACAACATCCTGGTGAAGGGCAAGTCCGCGCACGCCGGTGTCGATTTCGGTGCCGGTGCCAGCGCGATCGTGGAACTCGCCCGGCAGATAGAGCGCATCACAACGTTCACCGATCTGAAGCGCGGCATGACTGTAAATCCCGGAGTGATTTCCGGCGGCACGCGCACCAACGTCATCGCCGCTGAAGCGCTGGCGGAGGTTGATATCCGAATCGCGCGTTTGAAAGACGCCGCCGTATTGGACCGCAAATTTCACTCGCTGCGCCCGTTCGACAAGCGATGTTCCATCGAAGTGTCCGGCGGCCTGAATCGCCCGCCCATGGAACGCAGCGCCGGCATCGTCAGCCTGTTCCGTAAAGCGCAAGCGCTCGCTCTCGATCTCGGCGTGAAACTCGAAGAGTCGAGCACCGGAGGAGGTTCGGACGGCAATTTCACCGCTGGCGTCGGAACGCCAACATTGGATGGTCTGGGCGCGGTCGGCGAAGGTGCGCACTCGCCCGGCGAATATATTCTGATTGAGCGAATCGCCGATCGTACTGCATTGCTGGCAAAATTAGTCCAAGCAATCTGAATGGCCCGGCCTTATCCAGTCCAGTACGTGAAACGCTGGCGGCTCGGGGACGGAACCGCGATTCTCATCCGCCCCATCCGTCCGGAAGATGAGCTGCTGATGGTACATTTTCACGGAACGCTTTCCGAACGCAGCGTCTATCTGCGATATTTCCACTTCAGCCACCTCGACTACCGCGCCTCGCACGAGCGCCTGAAACGCATTTGCTTCATCGACTACGATCGCGAAATAGTTCTCGTAGCAGAACGCCAGAACCCCGAAACCGCGGAACGCGAGATTCTCGCTGTGGGCCGACTGGCCAAATCGTCTGACGCAAACGAAGCGGAGTTCGCTCTGCTGATCAGCGACGTTTTCCAGCATCACGGCTTGGGCACCGAGATGCTCCGGAGCCTGCTGGAGATCGCAAAAGCGGAGAAACTCGCGCGAGTGACGGCCGATATACTCCCGGAGAATGAGCACATGTTGCAGCTTTGCAAACAGCTCGGATTCCGGCTCCAGTATTCCACCGAGGAGCGCGTGATGAAGGCTGAGTTCCGGCTCGAAAGCGCGATTGTAGAGTAAGCTATTGTTCTTTCTTAGCTTCTTCCGGCGGCTTGATCGCCTGCTCGATTTCGGCCAACTGCTTCTGCACCGTCGGCGCATCGGGTGAATCCGGCGCGAGTCTCAGATAGGTTTTCAAATTATCAGCGGCGCCAGGAAGATTTCCTTTCTGCGCCAGGATCACACCCATCAATTGATTGATCCGCGGAGACCGATGCTCGCTATCCATCTTGAGCGCAGCCTGGCCGCTCTCTTCCGCCGCATCCAGATTTTTCAGGTTGTAATTCGCCACGGCGTTATAGAAGTATACTTCCGGCGAGAGATATGGATTCAGCTTGATCAGCTTGTTGCTGTACTCCACTGTCTGCTGCCAATCCTGATTCTTTGCGGCCATCCTGGTGAGTTCGGCGTAAGGGTTCACATATTTGGCGTCCGCTTGCACCGACGATTCGAAGGCCTTGTGCGCCTCTTCGTTTTTCTTCTGGCCCTCATAAATGAGACCCAACTGATACCAGGCCACCGCATACTTCGGATAGGTCTCAACTGCTTTAGTGAAGTTTTTCTCGGCCTCTTCAGTCTTATGTTTCTTCACCGCGTCGGTTCCCTTCTCGAAGGCCTTTCTGGCATCCTTTGGAGCATAGGCAGATGTGGCGCTGAACGTGAAGCCATCTACTTTGGCCAGACGATGAAGAATAATCGTGCCGACGTCCGGATTATCCAACGCCCGATGACCGCTCAGATTCACGCTCGACGAAGTGAAGCCCGGCAGCGATGCGCGTAATTCGCAACCCATCAGATCGCGGTCGCTCGAGCCACCGCGGCTTGAACCGAGCATGCCGCCGCTATTGCTCTGGCCCCCGGTACGGGAATTGCCGAACGTGCCTGGGTTCGACACACTGGCATCCGCCATGGCAGCCAAATTTTGTCCAAGTTGAAAGCTGAATTGGCCTTTGGAGTTCGTATATCCTTCCGGTCGCCCGCGCCCGTTGCAGACGCGCTCGATCACCACGCTATCCGGCGGCGAGGAGCCGTCTTCGAGCATGACTTTTCCTTCCAGATAAACGTTCCGCTGCATCTGATCGCTCATGTTCGGATTCTGATTCGGATCCGTAGGTTGCCGGCTATTGGGATTCGTCGTCGACGGGGGCGTATTGATGCCGCCGGTTCCGACGCCCGGACCAGGAGCGGAGCCAGTCCCCGACCCCAATCCACCGCCTGCGCCCGTGCGGGGAACTTGTCCTGATGCCAGCGGGAGAGACACACAAACGGCCATCGCCAAGTTGAGAAGGCCGTGAATTCGAATCTTGCTTTTCATGAGGCACCCCCAGGGGAAACCGCTGCTCGAATTATGTCACACACGGATGAGGGTTTCCAGGGTAGCTTGACGCCGCAGTGGTGGGGGTTGGGAATGTGGGTCCAAGGATGTCAGTAAAGGTAGCTATCTTCTACACTTCTCCTGTCGCGGCCTGGGCATCGGCACGAACACGCCCGATGGAAGCGCTTCCATGATCGCGCCGGGAACCTACGCGACGTCAGCACGAACCCAGCTGATTATCGAAGTGACGAAGCTGTGAAAGCGAAGGATCCTTCCATACGCAGCGGAATAACACTTTGCCTGATCCGGCAGTGTTACTCGTCATAAATGAAGCGGATCGGCTCACATGGCAGGGCTTAACCAGAGGTGGAGCATCTTTGAGCATGGACGCATCGGGCTGGTTCTGACCAGAATGCCCCGCATCGAAGAGCGTCTGACATACTGCCGCAATTTTATTTGGCCCACCAAGAAATTTCCCGAATCGTTGGATGCAGTTGGGCGCACCCGGGGTCTGCCTTCCGCATTCCTGCTTAGGGCCGCGGCTCGGGCCAAACCGCTTACTTGGTGTGACAAGTAGTCCGTGTGTCGCAGGAAAAAAAAAGCGCGCTCTCGCTAGTCCATCGCCAACCCAAACTCACGAAGCAAATCGCTCTTGACAAGGGTGTGCAACCTAACCCAGTACTGCCCCGCGCGAAGCCGGTCCGGGATTTTCACCGTCAGCTTATCCCCCGACGCGGGCGCTTTGTAAGTGCCAACCGGGTTGCCGGACGAATCGACGACTTCCACCACATATTGACCGGACAAAGGCGCCAGCCCCGTGAGATCCAGTTGCAGCGTAATCGGAACTTTCGCCTTCCCGTGGACCGCGGATTCCCCGCCGCGGGTTGCTGCCAGCGAGATATCCTGTGATCCCGGGTTCCGCGATGGGATAAATATGACGAACATCGCCGCCGCTACAAAAGCCAAGGTCCATGCGACGCGGGGGCTACTGATCGGCATGGACCAAAACGAGTCCCGTCGTGGCGGCTGGTGTTCCAACTCGTGTGCAGCTTCTTTGATCGTTCGAACGAACATGTCCAGCGCTTCGGCACAGCTCTGGCAGTGAACGCAAGCTAGCAGGTGCTCCTCAAAAGAGTCGAGTTCGTCGTTTGATAACTTCCTCGGACGTAACGTTCGATGGTCTCCTCGGACGGATGCATCTGTGGCGAGGGATTCATTCCGCCTCCTTCTTGGGACTTAGTTTCATGTAGTACCAATATTTTTCCTTTCGCTAATACTAGTGGTTTGCGCCAGCAATTGTTCTCACAAAAAATGCAGCGAAAGTTTTTTTCTTGAGTTGTTTTCTCCCCATCTCACCGAATTTGGCCTTGGCGCGTGACTTCAGTAGCCGAAATTGCGTGTCCGTCAGGTTCATACCCTCGCAGATCTCCTCTTGGGACTGCTCGTGGAGGTAGAAACGGGTCAGAATATCCCTATCTCGCTCCGGCATGTTTCTCAGGATATCCGCCATCAGGGCGACTTCCTGCTTGCCGATCACTTTCTCTTCCGGATTTCGCTTGGCGTCGATCACGCTGACACCCGATTCAATCTCAGTCACATCGCGGCGAGTCTGCACCGCAACTTCAATATACGATGCCACCTGCCGGCGCACAATCGTACGAACAAACCCCATCAGCCGCACAGGCTCGCGTAATTCTCCTCGCTGAATTGCTTGCACAACAATCAGAAAGGTGTCATGCACCTTATCATCCAGTTCCTGAGCTCCAAGCTGCCGGCAGAGATAGAAGCGGATGCCACGCGAGAAAACGCGATAGAGTTCGGCCATACCCTCGGGGTCGCCCACTTGAATCTTTTCTACTAGCGGAGACCAGTCTTCGTAAACGGGACCCTCATTCCCCGAGGATGGTTCATCGTCCGGGATATTAACGGGCTCCATATACTCTGGCATTGGAAGATTGAGTGACAACATATACGAAACAATTCCAGTTTGCAATCCCACCTACATGATCAGTCGCGGCCAGTTAGAAAAAATGCGGCCCAGTACACGGGTTTTGCCCGCCACCCGCCAGCGCGCAACATGTCGATCTGCCCAGCCTGTAAGGCTTCCGCGGCCGAGGCCGAGTTCAGTCCGGACGCACCCGCTCGGTAATGCGAATAGAACGCTTGCATCAGCGGTCCGGCATCGTCGGCGATCGGCCATCCGGTGGCGGCCACGGTACGAGCGCCCGCCAGAAGCCAAGCACGTGTAAGGCCGAACAGACCCGCCCCCGGCAGCGCTTTGCCGAGACCTGAGCCGCAGCCACTGAGAACCACGAGTCCGGCTTCGTACCGCGATGCCGAGATTTCTGATGTCGTCAGATAGTCTGCCTCGCCTTCCCGATCGAGACCGATAGCAATCATGCTCTGGTCTTTCTGCCGCGTCTGGACGACGTGAGTTGCGAAATGAATGACGGCCGGCCGGGACGCCAAAATCCGGGTCAGATACTCCCGCCGCGTCTGCGCCCCTTCGAGAAGCAGAGCCGGCTGAGACGAGGACCACGCGCGCGCGCAGGCCTGGATCTCGGCCCATGTCGCCGGCAGCCGTGGCAAATCGGCCGGCGATCCAGCATGCGCTTTCCAAAAAAGTGCCCAGCGCGAGGGCCGTTGCCCGTCCCATCGGGAATCGGCAGTATTGAATATTGGATCGCTGACACCGACAAACCTCCCCCGAGCCACGGGTAATGGGGCACGGCCTGGCGGTATTGCCAGGAATTCGGCAGAAGGTAGCACGCGCAGCGCGTTCCGCTCGATTAGATACTGCAGGGAACCGTTGCCGTTCCCGGTAACCAGCGCGGCGAAAGGCAGTTCGAACAGCGCGTCCTCGATCACCAGAACCCAGTGCCGTTTTGTGGCCACCCGTGATTCGAGCCCGCCAAACAGGCTCAAATAAAGAGCGGCGCCCTGAGAGGCCCCATCGGCGGTCAACCCGCCGCGGACAGATTCCCGAAACTGTTGCACCATACCAGCCAGCTGAGCCCGGCCGCTCAACGGGACGACTTGGAAATTTTCGCGCGTAAACGCCCACAGGTAAGATTCCTTTTCGCCTAAATGGAAGCTGAGTAGCGCCTCCGTTGGTTCAATCGAATTCCTATATGCCGATAGTGAGAAAACTGACCGATTCCTCTCATTTTTCCTATGAGAATTTTTCGCCGAGAAGTACCAGGACCCTGCGGGTAATTGTAAGTTGTTGAAACCATTGAGGGCCTCAATTTCCGTTAAACGCAATCTAAGCTGATCGACCGATGCTCTTCCCTGCAGCGTTTCGTTTCGGAACGCGGCCCCTTCGGCTTTGCGCAGGGTACTGAGAGCCTGCCAGTACGCTATCGGCAGATTGCGGCGTGCCTGCAGACGTTCGCGGAAACTGAGTGATCGATTCTCCTCCGCCGCCAGAAAAAGGCTGAAGGCGAGATCTTCGTTATGGGTCTTTTGATACAACTTCATTCCCGTAGCGATATAGCCTTCGTAGATCTGCTGGAGTTCGACTTCAGAACCGGTGGCGGTGGCATCGGCCGATGGGACATCCGCGCGCCACTGCCGCGCCATCTCAATGGCTGTTTCGTAATCCCCGATCGCCTCGGTCAGATTTCCCAGGGCCGCATACGCCCGGGCCCGCTGATGGAACGGGAAAAACATCGGCAATCCTACGGGTTTCTTTGCCGCCATTTCGAGATCCACGCTCAGAAAACGGATCGCCGCCTCTGGTTCGCCCTGAGCCAGCCGCACGGTGGCCAGAGCCAGGTACGATCCTGCCAACCCGCGCGGAGCCAGCGTTTTGCGGATGTAAAACGCCCGCGAGTGAGCTCGATCGGCGGCCTCCACGTCCCCCTGCAGCAAATAGTGGTATCCGAGCCCGCTAAGCCCCTCGGCGGCGATATCCCAATCACCAGCCATTTCAGCAGCCTCGATGCCATCCCTAAATAGTGGAACAGCGCGCGCGGCATGACCGGTTTGGCTCTCCGCTTTTGCCGCGTTCAGCAGGAAAAAATAACGTTGGGCGGAAGAGGCATCCGTCCTCGCCAGCCGCACCGCTTCCTCTGCCGCTGCACGCGCAGCCTCGGACTGCCCCGTCCTGCCGTAAACGTTGAATAAGTTGCTGGCCACGATTCCTAATAGCTCCGAATCGTGCTCCGCAGTCGCGATCGTTTGAGATTTCACATAATTTTCGAGGGCCTTACGATAGTCCATCGACATGAGAGCGCAGTTTCCGATCCCAGTCAGAAATCGGCCGGCGGCTCGGCGGTTCCGCTTCCCGGTTGCACGCTGCAAGCCTTGCTGATATGCACGTTCGGCAGCCGGGTAGTCGGCTTTTTGAAAGATCTGATTCGCTTGCTTCTTGATTTGTTCTAATTCGACGTCTGCTGGAGCGAACAGAGACACCCTGTCGCGGTCGCCGCGAGCGGCAACTGACAACACGAGCATCAGCGCGAGCCAAACAAACTTCATTGCCAAACTATCGGGCGGAATAGGAAAGTTGAGGACGCAACGGCGTGCATCCGGGTGAGATGTTCTGCGAACCGATCCCGAGGGCATAGTACCAAAACCCTGGCCCGTCAAGCATTCTGTGATTCCGGGAAGCCCGCAGAGCAAGCAGCTTCCCGGCCACAAAGATATTTCCTCAAGACTGAGGAATCTCCCCGATCGGGGATTCTTTTTCAACTTTCATACGGGTGCGAGTCGCTCACACCTCGATCAGCATCAACAGCAACTACAGCCAGATTGGCGGAATCGGTAACGGATAATCTTGGTCCATGTCTTCTCCTCGTCTTCGCCTGGAAGAATAAGATCTCTTCCTGCGACTAGAGGCTAAAGTCCAAGGAGGGCAGTTGGACCCCACAAGACCATTAAATTATTGAAAATGAGCGTGATAGATGTTGAAGATTTTTGTGACTCCCCGACGGGATGTTTCACATCCCCACCAGGACGGATGAAAAAAGCGCTCCGCGCGGCGGCAATTTTCTCGGGGCCCGCTCCGGGGTGCATTCTTGGTCAAGTTGCTGATTCGACGGCAGCTTTAATTCGATATTTTTCGTAGGAACGGATTTCCAGGTATTAAAACGGGCTGATCGTCAGGGTATTCCTGGTCACTCGTGGCCATTAAGTGGCAACGTGCGAGTCTCTCGAGGCATTATCCGAAAGGAAAGAACGCGGTAGTACGATTGCGGGTGCCCGATTAAATCAATTACAAGCCATCCTGGGCTCAGCTAGCTGAAGACACCTTCGAGCCTTCCTCAGGCCGAATATTCTGATTGACTCGGAAAAAATTCTTCGAGTCGTACTTCGCTTTGATGCTTGCGAGCCGGGCGTAATTGTCGCGGTACGTAGCTCGAATACGATCGTCACCCTCTTCCATCATGAAATTCACATACGCTCCGCCGGAGCTAAACGGATGGAGAGCATCGAAATACTTTCTGGCCCAGTTGGCGATGAGATCTTTGTTGGCTGGATCGGGGTCTACGCCGACAATTACCTCGCTCCAAACGGCGTCACGATAACTCCATGGCGTGTCGTGGTTCGATACTTTCTTAGCGGCGCCGTTCACGGGATACAAATGCATGCTCGAGTGCATAGTGGGAAGTTGGGAACCGTGTTTAATGTGTTCGGCTATGGCCTCGTCATTCAGTTCTTTGAAGAAATCCCCTTTCCAATACCACTGCAGGCCCTTCGGATACAGGCCATCGAACATGCTCTGCAACATTGGATACGGCATGGGCCCGAACAGCTCACAGGCCGGAGGGTGAAGCCTCCGCAGCGGTTCGAGAATCTTCGTCGCCTCATCCATTGGCAACGTGGAGCACCAAACAATCCCGCACATTTTCTTGAGGTGAAGTTCGGGCGGGAAGGGTGGCCCAGGAGGAACGATCAGAAAAGCGAAGAAGCCGGTGATATCGTCTGGCGCCGTCACGATGAATTCCCGATACCACTTCATGATGTCGGCCGCCTGGTCCATTTCCCACAACATGGGCCCGGCCGAAACAATGCTGACCGGATGGGCCTGAAACAGGAACGACGTGACGACCCCAAAGTTGCCGCCGCCACCGCGAATGGCCCAAAACAAATCGCTATTCTCGTCCGCACTGGCCACCACGAAGCTTCCGTCGGCTAGCACGACATCGGCAGCTAGCAGGTTGTCGATGGTGAGCCCATGTTTCCGTGTCAAGTGCCCTAGTCCGCCGCCTAGCGTCAAGCCTCCGACTCCGGTGGTAGAGAGAATCCCGGCTGGGATGGCCAATCCGAAGGCGTGAGTTGCGTGATCGACGTCGCCCCATTGACATCCCCCTCCGGCCCTCACAGTGCGGGTTGCCGGGTCCACTCGGACGTATCTGATCGGTGACAAGTCGATAACCAATCCGTCGTCGCAAATTCCCAACCCGCCGGCGTTGTGTCCTCCGCCACGGATGGAAACCAGTAAACCGTTCTGCTGGCCAAATCGAACGGCGGCAATTACGTCGGCCACATCCGCGCACCGCGCGATCAATCGCGGTTTCCGGCTGATCATGCCGTTGTAAACCTGGCGGCATTCTTCATAGGCGCCATCTGTGGGCTCAATCAATTCTCCACGAAATTGGCCCCGGAATTGAGTAATGGCTTCCTGCTGCAACATTCTTTCCCCTCCTAGGGTCTGGCTTCGAGCACAAGGTTGAACGGCGTCTCGGCAGCCCGGCGAAAGCGCGTAAATCCCCCCGCGAAAGCCACCGCGCGGAGCCGCTTCTCACCAGCTTGCGCACCCAGCGCAAGTCCGACCTCCTGCGCCTTGGAGGCCGGCGTACACACCATGGTAGACGCGCAGTAGCAAAGCCTCCCGATAGGATTCAGGTTGTCCTCCAAATTGTCGTTGGCGAAAGGTTCTACGATGAGCCACGTCCCGTCCGGCTTGAGTGCGCGGCGAATGTGAGCGGCGGCGCCGGCGGGATCGCCCATGTCGTGCAGACAATCGAAGACCGCGACGAGGTCGTAGTCCGAACCTGGAAACGCTTTTGACGACGCGATTTCAAATGTGCAGCGATCGGCGACGCCGGCGCGAGCCGCCTCGCTTCGAGCTCCGTCGATGGAGCCCTCGTGAGAGTCGAATCCCCGGAAACGCGAATTCGGGTACGCTTGCGCCATGATGATGGTGGACGCGCCCCTGCCGCAGCCGACATCGGCGACGAGGGCGCCGGCCTCCAATTTTGCGGAAACTCCGTCAAGAGCCGGAATCCACGATTGAGCCAGGTTCGTCAGATACGACGGCTTGAAGAACCTCTCGGTCCCCGAGAAGAGACAGGGGTGGTGCTCATCCCAACCCACTCCTTCCCCAGTGCGGAAGGCCTCCTCCAGCCTGGGCTCGTCGATCACCAGCGCCATCATGATTTCGTAGGCGGCGGGGAGAAAGGCCGGGCCGTTTTCGCCCGCCAGGAGCAATGCGTATTCGTTACCGAGGGCGAAGCTCTTGGTTGCAGGATTGTATTCGAGGATACCTCCGGCGGCCTGCGCAGAGAGCCATTCGCGCAGATAACGTTCGCTCATTCCGGTCTTGCGTGCGAGCTCGTCCGAGGTCATCAGGCCGGCGCCGGCCATGGCCTTGTACAATCCGAGCCGGTCGCCTAGCAGGATCAGGACGCCACTGAACGCCGCAGCCATTTCGTTGACCGCTGTTCCGAGAATTTGCGTCATGCGATCAGGATTGATCGTTTGATTGATTGCCGTCGTCGCCATGTTGTTACTTTCCTCCGATACGGGTTGGCGAACAAGTAATCTTACCGTTTGCTTACGTAGGTCGAGGCAATAAAATCAGCTACTTAGCGGAATGCTCAGACCGGCCCACCCACACGTTACCGGATTGTTCGCCCAGCGCAAAGTAGAGACTTCCGGCGTTGTAACTGAGCCCAATTGCGCCGACGTCGCCGAATCCGGAGAGACCCTGCCTGGCCGAGTGGAAGTGACGAACCGCGGTTGCCGGGCCGATTGGTTTCTTGGTGACCGAGTCGACCCGTTGCGACCAGATGCACCGAAATCCGCAGCGCTCCGAGAGGAAATAGAGGATGTCGGAACGATCATTCCACACCGCGCTGCGATCAAGTTGGGTTCCGCCGGTGATTGGAATCCAGGCCTGCTCCAGGATGGCCTGCCCGGGACTGTATCGCGCGACAAAGATCTGGCGGCGGGCAGGTCCGACGATAGCATGAAACGCCAACCAGCCGTCCGCGCTCTTCTGGGCGTTCGCGAGGTCGTGTTGCGAACTGGCGAGCAACGGAAGTTTGGTCCGGCCCGGCAGAAGGAGCTGATAAATCGGTAAAGGATTTTTCGCACCGGCAGGAAGATAGAAGACCTCGTGTTGATTGCACTGCCAAACGCGGGCGCATCCGTCGCAGAACAACCGGGGCGACGGCGAACCAACCGGCGCAGCGAATGCGTTTGGGCCTTCACTAAACAGTACGGTCTCGCCGCCAGCGCAAAGTTGTGGGTAGCGCGATTCGGCCGGCGCCTGGGTGAGGGTTATTTCTCCGCCCGTTTCGAGATCCTTCACGGAAATCACCGGGCGTCCGTGTTTATTGGAGATAAACGCGATGCGCCGGCCGGCCGAACTCGGGAAGCCGCTTTCGGGCGAATCCTGTGTGATTCGAATGAGTTGATCCGGCCGGCTCAATGACAGACTCCAGATATTCGATAATTGTGATCGGCTGCCGAACGCGATGGCGGTGGATGCCGCCGCCGGTCGCACCTCGTCGGCCGATCCAAATGTAATTCTGGCGGGCGTACCAGTCACCTGGCCGTCTGATGAAATGCCTGTTCGCCAGAGATTCTGCGTGTCACCGTGAGATGCCGAAAATATCAGCGCATCGTTCTGCCATGCTACCCCGCATTCGCGCGTGGATAATTTCATCTGGCTTTGCTCGAGCACCTTGGCTAAACCCGTGCGGGTAGCGTGGTCACCGTTAGCTGAGACCACCCACCATTCCGCCGTTTCGCCATCTGCTTGCGCAGCTTCCACCAGCACCCGGCGGCCATCTGAAGACCAGACGGGACAGACGGCGAAGAGGAAATCCGGTAGCAACGGGCTTGGCGAGCCTCCCGAAGAGGAGACGAGAAACGTCTTTCCTGCGGGCAGCAACGAACCACTTCCGGGAGCACCGACCCAGTAGGCGATTTGCCGGCCATCAGGCGCGAATTGCGGATTGCGGCCGTCGGGCGCGAGCAGCCGGGCCTGTCCGCCGGTGGCCGGGGCGAGATAGACTCCGGGCGGCTGGCGCTCGTAACGAAATGCGACGGTGGCTCGGTCCGGCGAAATGGCGGGCTGCGAATCGTCCGCTGGATCGTTGGTGAGTTGGCGGGGGTCCGAGTCCGAAAGGGGCTGAATCCAGATATCAAGCCCTCCGGTGTTGGACCGGTCTGAGGCGTAAGCGAGTAGAGTACCGTCCGCCGAAAGGGTGGGATCTGTGGTTAGTCCGTGGTCGAATGTGATCCGGGTGAGCACGAGATTGTCGGGCGCCGGTCGCCGTTCTACGACCCAAACCGCAACAGCGGCGAGACCGCAGAGAACCGCGCCGATGGCAAACCAGGCACGCTTCGGGTTTCGAGCGACCCGTTCGGGCCGGAACTCAAAGGTTGGGAGGTAACCACCCTTCGGCAGTTCGATGACGACGGGATCACCCATGTGCGCCTGGTAATACTCTTCGAGTTTCTTCCGCAACCTGCGCGCTTCCACTCTCACGATCGGATCTTCGGCCGGATTGTAATGCTTGGGCCGATCAAACGCCGACCTGCCGATGGTGTATTCTTTCAGGTCTTCCAGGCGGCCGGCTAGTGTGGCCTCTACACAATGAGTCAGGAACCGGCGCAGGCGTTCGGAATGAAGAAAGCCTGGACTGCTCACAACGCGCTGTAGCTGGTCACGAACGGCGGCCGCAATTGGTTCGGGAGTTCGCTGCGCCATGAGTGTGGATCAAGCATATGCTACCCTAATCACTCATTGACGCAGCGACTGGCGGCATACTTCGAATTTCAACAGCTTGGCACCAATTGGCGGACGGAGATTCTCGCCGGCTTCACCACGTTCATCACCATGGCGTACATCGTGTTCGTGAATCCTGCGATTCTGGCGGAAACGGGTATGCCACTGGCCGCGGTGGTGGCCGCAACATGCCTGTCGGCTGCTATTGGCAGCATCCTGATGGGTGCCTTCGCACGCTACCCGATTGCGCTTGCGCCGGGCATGGGATTGAACGCATACTTCACGTACTCCGTTGTGAAGGGAATGCATGTGCCGTGGCAGGTTGCTTTGGGCGCGGTGTTTATTTCCGGTGTGGCGTTTGTGATCCTCACGCAGATCGGCGTGCGCCAATTGATTGTATCGGCGATTCCACACGAGTTGTACGCGGCGGTCGCGGTCGGTATCGGTTTATTTATCGCGCTGATCGGGTTTCGTAACGCCGGGATCATCGTTTCGAATCCGGCCACCATGGTTGGGATGGGCAATCTTCGCGAGCCACATACTCTATTGGCAATCTTCGGCCTGCTGCTCATTGCCGCGCTGCTCTCCTGGGGTGTGCGCGCTGCGATGCTGATCGGAATTCTGGGAACGACCGCGGTGGGTGCGGCGTTCGGACTCATCCATTGGGAGCCGAAAACGTATTCGCTTTCCGATCTCTCGGCGACCGCGTTTCAACTTGACGTGAAGGGCGCGTTCCACCTCGGGCTACTCGAAATCGTCTTCGTCTTTCTGTTTGTCGACCTTTTCGATAACGTGGGAACGCTGGTGGCTGTGGGGAAGAAGGCGAATCTATTTGACCGGGCAAATCAGATTCCTCGGATTAATCGAATTCTGCTGTCGGACGCCTGCGCGACGATCGTTGGCTCGCTCACCGGGACATCGACCGTAGTCAGCTACATAGAAAGCGCGGCGGGTGTTGTGGCTGGCGGGCGCACTGGCGTGATGAGCATCGTCACTGGGCTGCTATTCCTGGTCGCGCTTTTCGTAGCTCCGGTAATCGGCGCAATTCCGTCCGCCGCCACCGCGCCTGCGCTGATTGTAGTGGGCTCCATGATGTTGATGCACGTAACGGAAATCGATTGGAACAAGACTGAGATCGCGATCCCCGCGTTTCTGACGATTACTACCATTCCGCTCACGTTCAGCATCGCCAACGGGCTGGCGTTTGGTTTTACGGCTTATACGCTGCTGCGCGTGGCAAAAGGGGAATTCCGCCAAGTGAACTGGATGGTTTATTTATTGACGGCGTTATTCATGGCACGCTTCGCCTACGTGGGCGGGCATTAGGTTCATTCGACCGGCGCCGCTTCCACACACGGATTGACCCACTGTCAAGTCATGAGCGCGTCCCAGCGCCGCTGCCGAATATTGACCACGGCCACGGCAAACTCCGGAAAACTATTCAGAGCGGGACGCCGATTCACCGAACAGCCGATCGCTGGTGGCCAGGCACAGTAGGCCATTCGCCATCGCAGCAGCGACAAGGTCACCATTGGACAGTGTCTTCCATCCGCATTTGCCCGCAGTGTCACAGGAAATGCCTAACTCGGCCAACAGGACGACGAAATGAACGTCCATGTTGGCATCAAGCAGCCACATGGAAAGAGTCGGTTAGTTCGGAGGCCACTTTCAAGACTTCAGGCACAGCTTCGTGAGGAAACGCATTGTCGAAAGCCTCGTCAATGTCACCCAGCGACATACCGCCTTGCCAGGCATTCCAGAATTAGCGAGACCGACAGCCGTGTGCCACGAATTGCCAGCTTCCCCCAATCACTGCGGGCCGGCGATGATCCACCGATAATCCTTGTATGCGGATGGCATCATGTTGCTCTTCTACTCTAGACTCTCTTTCGGGCCGGCTACTACAAATCAATGAAACTTCGGAGGGCCGTCTAATACTCTAGATGATGAATGAGCAAGATTCTCATGGTCGCCTCGGAAGCGACACCGTTTGCCAAAACTGGCGGCTTAGCGGACGTTCTCGGCGCGCTGCCGCGAGCTTTAGCCGCGCGGGGAGAGGAAGTCGCCGTCGTATTACCGCATTACCGGCACGTAGAAGGCGCCCAACGCGCGTTCGACGGGCTGCGCATCTATTCGAGCACAGCCGACATCTGGCTCCTCATTCGCGATGGCGTGCGCTTTTACTTCGTCGATTGCCCGCCGCTGTTCCACCGCGCCGGCATCTACATGGAAGCGGGAAAGGATTATCCGGATAACCACATTCGCTTCGGCGTACTTTGCCAGGGGGCCATTGCCGTAGCCCGCTGGCTGTTTCAACCCGAGATTATTCACTATCACGACTGGCAGGGCTCGCTTGTCGCGCCGCTGATCCGTACTGCGCTGGCCGGCGACCCGACTTTCTTTGGCGTGCAACTACTCCTGACGATTCACAATCTCGGCTACCAGGGGCACTTTCCCCGGCAGGCGCTGACCGAGGCCGGCCTCGGTGCGGATCTCTTCCGGCCCGGCATCATGGAGTTCTACGGAGGGGTGAATCTGCTGAAGGGCGGCATTGTGTTCGCCGATGCGATCAACACCGTCAGCAAAGGATACGCGCGCGAGATCCAGACTCCGGAGTACGGTTTCGGACTGGATGGTTTGCTGCGCTCCCGCAGCGACGTGTTGTCGGGAATTATCAACGGAGTCGATTATACGGAATGGAACCCGGAGCATGACCCTTTCATAGCGGCGCATTTCAGTTCCCGCCAGTTCGCCGGTAAACAGGCATGTAAACGGGATTTGCTGGAAGCACTCGGCCTGCCGCTGGACAATATGACGCGCCCACTCATCGGAATCGTTTCGCGCTTCGCCGGCCAGAAGGGATTTGATCTGATCGAATCCGCCGCGAGAGAACTGATGAAAGAGAACCTCTGTCTGGCCGTGCTGGGAACCGGCGAGCAACGCTATGAGGAGTTGTTCCGGACCCTGGGCGCGGCGTTCCCCGATCGGGTGGGCGTGCGGATTGAATACAATGAGGTGCTGGCGCACAAGATTGAGGCCGGAGCGGACATGTTCCTGATGCCCAGCCGGTACGAACCGTGCGGCCTCAACCAAATCTACAGTTTGCGCTATGGGACAGTTCCCATCGTTCGCGCTACCGGTGGGCTGGATGATACCATCAGACAGGATACTGGGTTTAAATTTCAGGAGTATTCGGGATTCGCCCTTCTGGAAGCGGTTCGTGCGGCGCTGGCCGCGTTCGCCGATCCGGGTGTCTGGAAACAGATGATGCGGAACGGAATGGCGCAGGACTATTCCTGGGACGCTTCGGCGGTGGAATACAGCGCGCTCTATGAGCGCCTGAAGGCTGAATCGTTTAGCCCAGTTCGTTCATCTTAGAACTACGGAGATACAGTATTATGGCTGGAGACAACACGCTGACCTTCACGGAAGCGACCTTCGACAAAGATGTTTTGAATTCGGACGTCCCCGTACTGGTGGACTTTTGGGCCGAATGGTGCGGACCGTGCCGTCAGATGACGACGACCGTCGACGCCCTGGCCACTGACTACGCGGGAAAGTTCAAGATCGGTAAGCTGAACGTTGATGAAAACGGCAGCATCGCCGCGCGGTACCAGGTTCGCGGCATCCCGACATTCCTCGTCTTTAAGGGCGGAAAGGTCGTGGATCAACGCGTTGGGTCGATGGGCAAAACGGAACTGCAAAAGGTTCTCGACACTCACACAACCGCTGCGGTGTAAGAGATCTAAAAAAGGGGACGGCTGGTACGCCGTCCCCTTTTTTTGTGTCAACCCACCTGTGACGTAATTGCCCCTTCGGATGCGCTGGATACGGCGGCTACATACTTGGCGAAGACGCCGGTTTTGTAGCGGCGCTCGGGAGCCTTCCACTTTGCCATCCGCTTCTGAATTTCCTCGGGCGTAAGAGCAACGTCAATCGTTCGGTTCGCGATGTCGATGGTAATGGTGTCGCCTTCCTCGACGGCGGCGATCGGTCCACCGGCTTGCGCCTCGGGCGCGACGTGACCCACCATGAATCCGCGGGTGGCTCCGCTGAAACGCCCGTCTGTGAGCATAGCGACGCTATCCGCGAGTCCCGCCCCGACGATGGCGCCAGTGACGCCGAGCATCTCACGCATTCCAGGACCACCACGCGGCCCTTCGTAGCGGATCACTAGAATATCGTTTGGCTTGATATTGCCCTTCAGGACTGCCTGCATGGCGTCCTCTTCGCAATTGAACACACGGGCCGGACCGGTTTGGCTCCTCCGCTCGATGCCGGTGACTTTGATGACGCATCCTTCGGGCGCGAGCGAACCTCGTAGGATCACCAGGCCGCCGCTCTTCTTGATCGGATTATCTAGAGGGCGAATTACCTTTTGGCCCGGCGTTTCCGCGGCGTGTGACGCTTCTTCGGCGAAGGTCTTACCGGTGACAGTGATTGCGGACCCATCCACGTAGCCGCCGTCGGCCAGGCGCTTGGCAATGACGGGAATGCCACCGGCCTTATCTACATCCACTGCGACATACTCCCCGGCCGGCTTCAAATTCACAAGAAGCGGCGTGCGCGCGCTGACGGTTTGAAAATCGTCGATCTTGAGATCGACCTCGGCTTCGCGTGCCATGGCTAGAAGGTGAAGTACGGCGTTCGTCGAACCTCCGGATGCGGCGACGGACGCGATGGCGTTATCAAAGGCCGCGCGCGTCGCGATATCACGCGGCTTCAGGTCGTTCTTTACTGCTTCCATGATCAGCTTTCCGCAGCGGATGGCGACATCATTCTTGCGCGGATCCACTTGCGGTACAGAGGCCGTGCCGAACGGGGAAAGACCGATGATCTCCATCACAGTCGCCATAGTATTGGCAGTAAATTGTCCGCCGCAAGCGCCTGCTCCGGGGCAAGCGGCGTTCTCGACCGCGAGCAATTCGGCATCGGAGATTTTGCCGGCCGCGTTCGCACCAACTGCTTCGAAGACGTCCTGGATCGTGAGCGCTTTGCCTTTGAGATACCCGGGCATGATGGAACCGCCGTACAGCACAAGTCCGGGGACATTTAACCGCAGCAGCGCCATAGCTGCGCCAGGGATTGTCTTGTCGCAAGCGACCAGAGCAATGATGCCGTCGAACATGTGGCCGCGCGCGACGAGTTCGATCGAATCGGCGATCAGGTCACGGCTGACCAGCGACGCTTTCATTCCTTCGGTGCCCATGGTGATGCCGTCGCTGATGGCGACAGTGTTGAACTCCATCGGCGTACCCCCAGCCGCGCGGACACCCTCCTTCACCTTGACAGCAAGATCGCGAAGATTGAAGTTGCAGGGCATAGTTTCGATCCACGTATTGGCGATTCCGATGATCGGTTTTCGCAGGTCCTCATCGGTGAATCCGATGGCTTTGAGCATGGAGCGAGCGGGCGCGCGGTCCCGTCCCTGCGTGATGGTGTAGCTGTGGAGTTGTTTCATGAAGGAACTATGTTATCAGGGGGTGGATCAAAGCTACCTGCCAAGCTAAATGCTATGTGCCATGTTGAAGTGGTGTGACACTCAAGATGGATAAAGCGGGTCGTGTGATCCTACCAAAGCCGGTGCGGGATCGGCTCGGTTTACACGCCGCAAGCGACCTCGAAATTCAAGAAACCTCCGAGGGCCTCGTTCTTAAGCCCACCGGCCGAAGACCTTCCTTGGTTAAGAAGGGGAGCTTCTGGGTTCATACCGGGGAGATTCCCCCAGGCTATGACGTTCTCAAGGCGATTGATGAGGATCGCGAAGAACGGATGCGCAAAGCTTGGGGCCTATGAACTGGTGCTTTGATACTTCAGTACTCGTGCCGGCGGCGGTGACCCGGCACTCGCACAACGCCGCGGCTCTCGCCGCACTCGAAGAACTCGTCGGCCGGAAACATCGCGGATTTATCAGCGCTCATAGCTTGGCCGAAGTTTACTCGGTGCTGACCCGGACCCCCTTCAAACCGTCGATCTATCCGAGCGAGGCGTCGCAAATCATCGAAGAGATGATTCTCCCGCACATGGAAATGGTGACCCTCAAGCCGAAGGAATATCAGGAAGTCGTGCGCTATTGTGCCGCCAGCGGCTGGGTAGGGGGCCGGATTGATGACGCTATCCACTTGCGGTGGCCGCAAAAGGCGGAATGCGACCGTGTTTACACATTCAACGTTAAGGATTTTCGAGCCTTAGCCCCGGCGGGCCTAGCCGATAAAATTTCGGCGCCTTGAAACCCGAGAATAACCCCTGTTGTGGGTATCGCGCAGTTTGCCGGCCCATCAGACGTGCTAAATTCGAGCTATGAGGTGTGCCTGCTTGGCCCATACTATCATTGGGAGCGCTCATGGCCATTGAAGGCATCAAGAATTCGCTAAAACTGCGCGGTGTGCGGCTTACCCGCCAACGCCAGATTCTGCTTGAGTTAATCGATAGCTCCGGAGCGCATCTCGATGCGGAACGTCTTTTCCTGCTTGCCAAGGAAAAAGATCCCAAGCTCAACCGTGTTACTGTCTACCGTACTTTGAAAATGCTCAAGGAAGGCGGGCTCGTGGATGAGCTCGACCTGATGCACATCGGCGGCGACCAGCATTTTTACGAGACACGGATGAAGCAGGAGCACGCGCACGTGATCTGCTTGCGCTGCGGACGCGTGGAAGAGTTTTTCGGCGAACCGCTGCAGAAACTGCGGCGTCAAGTGGAATCGCACTTCGGTTTTCAGATCGTGCTGGCACGCACGGAAATCGGCGGATACTGCGCGCACTGTCAGGTGTTGCGTGAGAACGAAGTGAAGCAAGCTGCCGAGCAAGTAACCGCGGAAGAGCCGCGGGCACGCAGCCATCATCGGGGAACGCGACCACAGTGACCGGGCAGGCAGCCCCCTCCTACAAGACGGCGTCGCTCATCGTCATCAATCCTTCGGGAAACCAGGTGCGCGTGCCCGTCGACCCGCTCCCCTTTTCCATCGGCAGACATGCAAACAATCACTTGGTCCTTCGCGACAACAGAGCTTCACGCAACCACGCGAATATCATTGGCGAAAACGGCGAATATTATGTCGAGGACCTGAAGAGCAGCCACGGCACGTACGTTAACAGCGTCAAAATTCAGCGGCACAAACTGCGCAACTCGGATCGCATCGAGTTCGGTGTGGCCGATTCGTACACGCTCATCTTTACCTTCGAAGAAGTCGAGATTCAGCGGTTGCTGGATCAATTCGCGGCCGGAAAAACAGCCGGTAATCTTTCCAAGCTCCGCGCACTCGTGGAGGTGGCGCGCACTCTACGCAGTTCGCTGTCGATCAACGATGTGCTCGCAGCCGTGGTTGACGCTGCACTCGCTGTCACCGGCTTCGACCGTGGTTTTCTGCTGCTGAAAAAAGACAACGTCCTTGAAGTTGTGGTGGCCCGCAACCAGCAGGGTGGCGCTCTGCCGGCATCGGCGTTCGAAATCCCTCTGGAATTGATCGACCGTTCTCTGGATCAGCGGCACGATCTGCTTACCATGAACTTCGATCCAAAGAAGGAGTCATATACAGCCAGCGGATCGACCACCGCGAACCTGGAACTCCGCAGCGTGGCCTGTGTGCCGCTGGTCAACGTACGGACGCGCAACTCCGAAGAGACCTGCATGATTCCAACAATGAACGAAACGATGGGCCTTATTTATCTTGACGCGGAGCAGGCGAAAGTCGATCTCTCCACGGGGTCCGGTAACATCGAATTATTGCAGACCCTGGCGCTTGAAGCTTCTACCGTGCTGGAGAACGCTCGCCTGCTGGAGGAGGAGCGATCGAAGCAACGGTTGGAAGAAGAATTGTCGGTGGCGCGCGAGATTCAGTCCAGCCTCCTGCCGAAGAAACTGCCGCAGACCGGATGGTTTCGCGCCGCCGGATCGAGCATCCCGTCCCACCAGGTGGGCGGCGACTGTTACGACCTGAAACAGATTAACGCGGATTGCTGGTCGGTTTTGGTGACCGACGTTTCCGGTAAGGGGGTCAGTTCGGCGCTACTCGCATCTCTGTTGCAGGGCGCCTTTCTTGCATCGGCCGAGGGGGCGGATCGAATTGAAGAGCTGATGGCGCGCGTGAATCATTTTCTGAACGAACGCGCCGAGGGTGAGAAGTACGCGACGGCCTTCTATTGCACGGTGAATCACGACGGGGTGCTGCGTTGGGCGAATGCTGGACACTGCGAGCCATACCTGGTTCGCAACACCGGCGAGTTGATCACGCTGGCAAGCACCGGAATGCCGCTTGGCATGCTCGATACCGCCAGTTATGAAGTGAAGGAAGTGCGGCTTCTGCCCGGCGATAAGGTGGTCGCATATAGCGACGGAATGTCCGAAGCAGAAAATTTGGACGGGAAATTCTTCGAGACTTGGCGCATGACCGAGATCATCAAGGAGCACCCTGAAGTGAGTTGCCAACAGTTGTTGCGGCGGCTCATGGCGGCGGTGGAGAGTTTTACAGGAGATGCCGTCCAAAACGACGATATTACAGCTGTCGTAATTGAATATCAGCCGATATAAAGCGATGCATAACTTCCTTCCCCTGCTATTTCTGGCCGCCGCATTGACGGTGAGGCAGGATCACGCTCCATTGCGGGCAGGGTGTGAAACGGATGACGACGCGGTGGCAGAGCTGAAGTCCGGCACGCCACTCGAAATCCGCTATGCCCGGAGTGGGTCGCTGGGGCGTTGTTACAAAGTGAACGCCTCACTCGACGGAAAACCAGTGGAAGGCTACCTCACGGAAGGGGCCATCTCCGGTCTGGAAACATTCGAGCAAGGACTTCGAAACGCTCCAACGGTGACTGAGGACCGTCCGCCGGCCGTCTCCGTCTCGCCTCGCGATGGAACGGACCAGCAACTGCCCACGATTGTGCGGGACTATAACTCTCTGGTCGGAGCCGGACTTGCCGCGTACAAGAATGACGATGCCAGTCACGCTCTCGACTATTTGCGTCAAGCCGAGAAAGTTCATCAGGATCGCTCAGTCGAGTTGTTGATCGCCAGGTTGGAGAAAGAGGTGGCGGGCGACAAGAGCACCGACAAATTGGTGAGTTCGCGTTTTATGCTGCGATACGAGGCCGGCGACATCAGTTCCGATATTGCGCACAGCATGATCGCTTTTCTCGATCAGGAATACACGCGAGTGGCGAATCAACTGGGATGCAGCTCGACGGATCGCCTCGTCACGATTGTGCAAACCGAAAAGGCCTATCGCGCCAGTTCCGACGCTGCAGAATGGAACGGCGGGCAATACGACGGCCGGATTCGTCTTCCACTATTCGATCTGAAGACGGTGACTCCGCAGACGCGCCAAACAATTGCCCATGAGCTGGTGCACGCGTGCCTGGCGAACCTCGGACAATGGCCGGCGTGGTTACATGAGGGACTGGCGATGAAGATCTCGGGTCAAACTATCCCGGCCCAGTATCGAACGAAGACGAAGGCGGATTTGCACGCGGGCAAAATGCCGCGCTTGGAAAACATGAGCCAGTCGTGGACACGGCTGGATGCGGAGCACGCCGCGACGGCCTACGCTTACTCTTTTATGGCTGTGGAATTGATGCTCGATCACTATCAGGCGACCGGAATTCAGAACATTCTGCGGAGTCCGGAGCGTTTCCCGATAATCACGGCTGAGCTGGATAGGCTGCTGGCGGAATAGCGCGTGCCGCAGAGTGCTGAAGTCGTAATCATTGGCGGAGGGATCGTCGGGTCGAGTATTGCCTGGCATCTAACCGAATCCGGTTGCCGCGATGTGCTGATTATCGAGCGTGAGAGCCATCAGGGCAAAGGTTCCACCGGGAAAAGCATGGGCGGGGTGCGGGCGCAATTCTCCAGTGAATTGAATATCCGCTTGTCGCTTTACTCCATCGATTTCTTTCGCCAGTTCGACGAGCGCCTTGGTTATCCTTCCGGGTATCGCTCTCAGGGTTATCTGTTCCTCGCTACGTCGCCGAAGCATCTCGAGTACCTGCGTACGACTTCCTTATTGCAACGGTCGTTGGGGCTCGACACCGTACAGCTTGTCAGTAGCGGCGAGATTCTGAAGATGGTTCCGCAGCTTCGCGTCGACGATGTCCTCGGTGGAAGCTTCTGCCCTATCGATGGATTCGTCGACCCCTACAGCGTCATGACCGGTTTCGCGACGCGGGCCTTTGAAAGTGGCGCCCGAATTCTTCGCGAGGCTGGGGTGACGGGAATCGACGTCAACCGTGGAGTCCACACTACCAAGGGATTCATCGCTGCACGAACCATCGTGAACGCTGCGGGCGCGTGGTCCTCACAGATCGGACGGATGGCGGGGATCGACCTTCCGGTCGAGCCGCTGCGCCGCATGCTTGTGCCCACCGAGCCGTTCCCGGGGATCTCGCAGCACGCGCCGATGACCATCGACATGTCCACGGGTTTTCACTTTCGCCCGGAAGGCCTTGGCATTCTCATGGCGTGGAACGATCCTGACGAGACACCGGGATTCAAGACGAACTTCGATCCGGCGTTTGTGGAAAAGATACTCACGCATGCGGTCAACCGTGTGCCTTGCCTCGAGGATGCCGAAGTAAATCCGAAGCGCGCTTGGGCCGGGCTCTACGAGATGACTCCCGATCATTATCCGGTTCTCGGCGCTGTTCCCGGGCTGCCTGGATTTTACCTGGCGACCGGCTTCAGCGGTCACGGCGTCATGCATTCGCCGGCCACCGGGCGCATTATGGCTGATCTCATTCTGCGCGGGGAATCTGATGTTGTCGATCCGCGCCCGCTCGGATTCCAACGTTTCGCTGAAGGCCGGCTGCTCACCGAAATGGCAGTATTATGAGCGTAGGGCCTGCTCCAGGTCCTCAATTAAATCGTCCGCGTTCTCCAGCCCGATCGACATGCGTAACAGATTCTGGGGTGTTCGCGTTTGCGGACCTTCAATTGACGCTCGATGCTCGATGAAGCTGTGCGGCCCTCCAAGGCTGGTGGCTCTCGTGAATAGGTGGACGTTAGCAGCGATCCGCATCGCTTCCTCGCGGCCACCTCGCACTTGCCACGAGAGCATACCACCGAAACCCGACATCTGCCGCTCCGCAACGGCGTGACCTGGATGATCGGGCAACCCCGGATAGTGAACTGCTTCCACGCGCTGGTGTGATTTCAGAAATTCGGCGACCGACGCCGCATTCGCCCCCTGCGCGCGCACGCGGCAGGGCAGAGTATCGATGCCGCGCAGCGTGAGCCAACAATCAAAGGGCGATGGAACCGCGCCGCCGTACCGCTGCGATTTGCGGGCCCTCTCGAAGAGGTAGTTGTCGTGCTTGGTGATTAGCGCGCCGCCTATTACGTCGCTGTGGCCGCTGATGTACTTCGTGGTTGAGTGCATCACCATATCGATGTTCCAGTCGAGGGGCCGTTGGAAGACTGGAGTAGCGAACGTGGCATCGCAGATGCTGATCGCATTCGCCGCTCGGGCGATCTTTCCGAGGGCAGCGAGATCCGTAATCTTCAAAAGAGGATTCGACGGAGTCTCGAGCCAGAACAACCGCGTATTCGGCTGCACTGCGGAGCGCACGGCGTCGAGATCCGTCATGTCGACGTATGCGACTTCCAACCCCGCTTTCGGGAAGACGTCGCTCAGCAGCTTTCGGAGCCCCCAATAAACATCGTCCGGTGCGAGGATATGATCTCCTGGCTCAAGCCCCTGCATCGCCGCCGTTACTACAGCCAGTCCGGATGAAAACGCGAGCGCCTCCTTGCCACCCTCAAGCGCCGCCAGACATTCTTCCAGCGCCCGGCGGTTCGGATTGTCTTCGCGAGAGTAACTGAATCCGCGGGGATACTCGCCGTCGGCCTCACGTTCAAACGTGGTCGATAAATGAATCGGCATGGTCACTGCGCCGGTTGCAGGGTCGACGCGGCGGCCGGCGTGCACAGCAAGGGTTTCGATCTTCATTACTGCCCAGTGTAGGGCAATCGGTCATTCCCGCCGCAGCGCTTCGAGAGGATCGACCCTGGCCGCGCGCCAGGCGGGAATTGAGATCGCCACGATGGAAACGGCGATCAGCAGCAGTAAAACTCCAGTGAATGTGACGGGGTCGGTGGGAGTCACGGAGAAGAGCATAGCTGCCAATAATCGAGTGAGCCAGAGTGCGCCGGCGAGCCCAATGCCGAGCCCGAACAATGTGAGGGTCAAGCCCTGGCGCAGAACAATTCCGGCTATGTCGCCCATCTGTGCTCCGAGCGCCATTCGGATTCCTATTTCGCGAGTCCGCTGCGACACGGAATAGTGCATTACGGCGTAGATGCCGATGGTCGCCAGCACCAGCGCAATCAGAGAGAACAGCGACAATAGCCACGTCTGAAAGCGGCGAGGCGAGATTTGATCGTTCAATTGCTGTTCTACCGTCACGACGTTCGAAAGGATCGCCGTCCGGTTCAAAGATCGAACCGCATTTCGCAACGCGGCCGCGAGCTTTCCGGCGTCACCGGCAGTTCGCACTGCAAGCTCCGATGGGACATTGCCGGATTGGCGGTCGTACTGGAACACATGTTGCGAAGTATCCTTCTCGAGCCCGTGGCTGTGCATGTCCCGGATCACACCGATCACGGTGAGCCAATCGTCATTGTGTCCGCGCACGTCGAATCCGCGGAACCGCTTCCCGATAGCGTCTTCGCCCGGCCAGTAATGCTGCGCCATGCTCTCGTCGATAATGGCCACCAACGGCGACCCGGGCCTGTCCTGATCGGAGAAGTACCGGCCTCGCGACAGCACCGCGCCCATCGC
>Ga0105237_10001316_pt1 | contig 32951 bp, 24 predicted proteins | sample KBSC24metaG_FD_81520 | JGI IMG/M metagenome (GOLD analysis project Ga0105237, IMG submission 81520) | Corn rhizosphere microbial communities from Kellogg Biological Station, Michigan, USA - KBS C2-4 metaG | ecosystem: Host-associated > Plants > Roots > Rhizosphere > Soil | place: Michigan, USA... | reverse complement strand
TGGAACGGACTGGAAACAGCTGTCGAGATCAGGAAGCATGATGCCAAGGCTGAAATTATTTTCATTACAGCTTATAGTGATCGTTCGATTGATGAGATCGTAGAGCAGGCTGGCCAGAATGTTGGCTACCATTGCAAACCTTACGCACCGGAAGAAATTATCCAGTTGGCTACTAAGGCTTGCACGGATTACAACAAACTGCGTAATCTTGAAAAATTGATCGAGTCGATCGCATCTATCGGTTTAAATAAAAATCAACTAAACTCTTTATTAAAAAATATACTGGAACAGCTTGCAGGCTCATTGGATACCGACATGGCGCTGATAGGCAAACTGGACAGGGACCTAAACTACGAAAAAATATTATCCATCGGCGCGATCGAAGAAAAGATCAACCTGGACGAGCTGACCGCAAGAGTTAAAAAAGCGGATATCAAAAAGGACGAGGTGATCCAACTGGATGAACTGGTACTTGCCCGCCTTGATAATTATTATGTTTTTGCTTTACTGCAGAAAGTAGAAAAGCTGAAAACAGAAAAAATGTACCTGTTAAAGTTATTCGTACAAAATGCAGCACAGGCAATACGCAATGCCGAATTAAATGAAAAACTGATCCAGAAAGAAAAGTTATCCGCAGTCGGCCAGGTGATCGGCATGGTAATGCATGATCTGCGCACGCCTATTAAAAATATCAAGTTCATGACTGATATGATGCGCGAAGAAGGTGAAAAGAATGAATTGATCGACATGATCGACCAGTCGGCAGAGCAGGCATCGGATATATTTGAAGATTTCCTGGATTTTATCCGGCAGATCCCTGTGCAGAAAAAACCGGTGGATGTAAATAAGATCATTGACGAGGCTATGGAGCAGGCAAAAACCCGCGAAGGCTGGTCGAATATTACGATACACTCGTATATTCCGGATGACCTGTATGTGCCGGGCGACGAAAGTAAATTGAGAAGGGCGATAAGCAACCTGATCAATAACGCGGCAGATGTACTGCATAGTCATAAAGTGGCTATTCCGTCAATCCATATTTCGGCATGGGTAGAGGATAAAAATATGAACCTGGTGATCTGCGACAATGGCCCTGGTATTCCAATGGATATTATTAATACGCTGTTCGAGCCTTTTGTCACTAAAAATAAAAACGACGGAACAGGCCTTGGCCTTGCTATCGTGAAGCAGTATGTAACCGCACATGGCGGTAAAATCTGCGTCAGCAACAATAACGGCGCTTTATTTACCATCACTTTACCTTTGTAAGCTCATTTAAAATGATAGATATTATTTTAAAAGGTGATATTCAAAAAGAACATGCGCCCGGTTCAAATATCGAGGAACTGAAAAAAACCGCGCAGCAATACAGGGCGCTCCTTTCAGCCTCAAATACGGGTGCATGGGAATATAGCCCCGAAACCGGTATACAGGAATGTAATAATGTTTATTTTACAATGCTTGGAAGAAGCATTGAGGATTATAACTTTTCGGCGAAAAACCACGATAAAGTTTGGCTCGAGCTGATCCACCCGGACGACCGGGCTGCGGCGAGGAAGGGCTTTATGGAATATCTTGAAAACCCTGCCGGGATGTACGAAGCTGTTTACCGGATGAAACATACCAATGGCAGTTGGGTGTGGATCTGCTCCAGAGGTGCATTCCTGAAAGATGAACTTGACAAAAATCCAAATAGTTTTGCAGGTATCAATATTGATGTTACTGAGCAAAAAAAGCTTGAAGAAGAAATCAGGCAGGAAAGAATATTACTGCGGACGTTGATCGACAATTTGCCGGGCACTATCTATATCAAGGATTCCAAAGCACGAAAAATCATCGCTAACAAAACTGACGTTATTACCATTGGTGCTAAGTCTGAGGCTGATGTAATTGGAAAAACCGACCTGGAGCTTTTCCCGAATGAGATCGGGCTGAGGGGCTACCAGAATGATATGGAGGTTTTAAAAACCGGTGAGGCCATCATCAATAAAGAAGAAGTTTTTTATGATGCTAATGGCGAACAGCATTGGTTATCAACCTCCAAAGTGCCTGTTTATGATGAGTATGGTAAAGTTAGCCGCATACTGGGTATAGGCCACAACATCACTGAGCGGAAACGCTCGGAAGAAGCCCTGAATGTTTTAAATAAGGAATTAAATAACAAATCGGGTGAGCTAAGGAGGCAAGCCGAGGAGCTAAAAACGCTAAACGGCCAGATGATGCTGCAACAGGAGCAGGAATTGGAGAAAGCGATTGCCCAGGGCAAGTTTGAGATCGCATCAGAAGTGCTGCATGATATCGGCAACGCGCTGGTAGGTTTCGGCTCTTACCTGACACGGATCAACCGGGTAAGTGAGAAGAACAACCTGGAAGGTATAAAAAATCTGAACACGTTTTTAAAAGGGCATCAAGCTGCAATAGGTGATGCTATAGGCGCTGATAAAGCGGCCGCCTTAGTTTCCATAACCGAGGGCATCGCTAAAACCCAGGGCGATAACCAGAGGGAAGTTAGTACTTCTATCAGTGAATTATTGAACATCGTTTCGCATATACAGGAGATATTGAATATACAACGCCAGCTGGTAAGAAACCACGGCGGTGCACATGAGAGAAAGCCGGTAAACCTGGCAAGTATTATTGACGATTGCCGCTCGATGCTTTTTGCTTCGTTCGATAAGAAGGGGGTTAAATTCACGGTGAACGTAAAGCCGGGGAATTATACGATCAAAGGCGATCATACCAAACTGATGCAGGTAATGCTGAACGTGCTGAAAAATAGCCTGGAAGCGATTGATATGGATAGCCCACAGAAAAGCATATCTGTTCTGATGGAATCTAACCAGGAATGTATCGGCTTAAAGATCGTTGATAACGGGCAGGGATTTGACAGTGAAACCAGTCAGCGGTTTTTTGAAAGAGGATTTACTACCAAAAAGAAAGGGACCGGCCTTGGACTGTACAATTGTCGGTCGATAGTTGAAAGCCATAGTGGCTCATTTGACATCAGCAGCGACGGTGTTGGCCTTGGCGCAACTACCATTATAAAATTTGCACTATAAACCCTAACGAATATCCACAATGCGAAAGGCCCCGATTGGGGCCTTTTTATTTTTATATCATGCAAAAATGAATAATTATTTCTGTTCGAAATCTGAAGCGCGAGGTAGTGATTCAATTGCACCACCAAGCTTACTGTTCTTTTTACCGTAGCTGAAATAGATTACCAAACCAATTAAAAGCCATACAAGCGCGCTTAATTGTGTCTCCCACGGCAAACTGATTATCATAGCTGCGCAAATCAAAATACCTAAAATAGGCACTAAAGGAACAAGCGGAGTTTTGAATGGTCTAACCATATCAGGGTTTGTTTTCCTGAGCAGCATTACACCGATACATACCAGCACAAATGCAAACAGCGTACCGATGGATGTCAAATCGCCCGCAATACTTTCAGGCAAAAATGCTGCAAATAAGCCCACGAATACAAAGAGGATCATATTGCTCTTATAAGGCGTGCTGAATTTTGGATGCAGTTCGGAGAATACTTTTGGCAACAGGCCGTCGGTCGACATGGTATAGAATACCCTCGACTGACCCAATAACATCACCAGGATCACTGATGAGAAACCAGCTAATATGGCGATGGTTACGAGGGTGGATAACCAGCCGTATCCGTGCATATAAGTACTGATGGCATAAGCAACTGACGCTTCTTTACCGGCATGCATAAAATCCTGGTAAGGGGCTACTCCTGTTAACACCCATGAGAACAGGATATACAGGATGGTACAAACCACCAATGAGCCGAGGATACCTATCGGCATATCGCGCTTTGGATTCTTTGCTTCCTGTGCCGCTGTAGATACTGCATCGAACCCGATAAAGGCGAAGAATACGATACCCGCGCCCGTAAGCACACCACCCCAGCCGTGATTAAAGAAGGGGGCGTAAGAATATGAGGTACCATCCGGCAGTATCGCCGCAGGTGCATCAGCAGGGATCAGGTAAGGATGATGGTGTGCGGGGTTGATGTATTGCCATCCGATAGCGATGAATACCAATACGATGGCTACTTTGATAAATACGATGATCGCGTTAACGGTAGCAGATTCCTGTGTGCCCTTTATCAACAAAGCTGATAATAAGAGCAAGATCAACAATGCGGGCAGGTTGATGATACCCTGGTGGGTAGTTCCATCGATAATGGCTTTCTCTAACGGAGAATGGCACCATTCGAACGGTATTCGCCCCCCGAGGAGCTTGTTCGCGTATTCGCTCCAACTTATGGATACAGTGGCGGCACCGAGCGCATATTCCAATACAAGGGCCCAGCCAATGATCCAGGCCACGATCTCGCCCATGGTGGCATAAGCGTAGGTGTAAGCACTACCAGCAATTGGGATGATGGAAGCAAACTCTGCATAACATAAGCCTGCAAATGCGCAACCTACAGCAGCGATGATAAAGGAAATTGTTACGGCAGATCCGGCGTGTGCACCTGCTGCAGCGGCCGTTCTTACGAAAAGGCCAGCGCCAATAATTGCGCCGATACCAAGGGCAATCAGGCTGCCTGCGCCGAGCGTCCGTTTAAGGGAACCGTGCCCCTCTTCAGGGTCGGCCATTAATTGTTCGAGAGATTTTTTTACGAATAAACTCATTATAAGATCAGTTGTTTTATTGAGATAAAATCAGTTTTCTTCAAACATACTTAATTATATTCAAAACATAAAGAGCCGGATGTAACTATGGGAGATCGGCATATTTTCAGAATTATAGTTTGTGGGAATGAGCACTTGATACCATGTCATTTCGACGAGGAACAAGGAGAAACCTTATGCAAGCAGGCCGTTCCTATCGTATAAGATTTCTCACTATGTTCGAAATGACATTTGGAAAAAAGCATAAAAAACAAAAAAGGGATTCCAAACCGAAATCCCTTTTTTATTATACTTTTTTTAATATTATCCCTTTTTATCGACCTTAATGATCGGGCTATTTACTGCCTGCATCCTGATCTCTTTTTGTACCGGGTGATTGACGCTTGCTGCTTTTGGGATCTTGTTCGCATTCAGATGCGGTGCGATAACCAGCGAAACGATAGACATCAGCTTGATCAATATGTTCATTGACGGGCCTGAGGTATCTTTGAACGGATCACCTACAGTATCGCCTGTTACTGAAGCCTTGTGCGGTTCTGATTTTTTGTAGAACATCTCACCATTGATCTCACAGCCTTTTTCAAATGATTTTTTGGCATTATCCCATGCACCACCTGCGTTGCTTTGGAAAATACCCATCAGTACGCCTGATACGGTTACACCGGCTAATAATCCACCCAAAACTTCAGGGCCGAAGATGAAACCTATGATGATCGGGGTGATCAATGCGATCATACCCGGGGCCACCATCTCGCGGATAGAGGCTTTGGTTGATATGGCCACGCATTTTTCGTACTCCGGCTTGGCCTTGTATTCCATAATGCCTGGTATCTCGCGGAATTGACGGCGAACTTCTTCCACCATCGCCATAGCCGCACGACCTACTGCCGAAATCGCTAATGCTGAGAATATAAAAGGGATCATACCACCAACAAACAAACCTGCCAATACGGGAGCTTTGTAAATATCGATATGCTCGATACCTGCCACACCCACAAAGGCTGCAAATAAAGCCAGTGAGGTTAACGCTGCTGATGCAATGGCAAAGCCCTTGCCTGTAGCCGCTGTAGTGTTACCTACGGCATCCAGGTTATCTGTACGGTGACGCACTTCTTCAGGTAAGCGGCTCATTTCGGCAATACCGCCTGCGTTATCGGCTATCGGCCCGAAAGCATCAATAGATAACTGCATAGCAGTAGTGGCCATCATACCTGCCGCGGCGATCGACACGCCATATAAACCTGCACAATAATAAGAACCATAAATACCGGATGCCAATACCAGGATTGGTAATACTGTTGATTCCATGCCCACGGCCAAACCGCCGATGATATTGGTAGCATGACCTGTGGAAGATTGCCTGATGATGCCCAATACCGGGCGTTTGCCCATAGCGGTGTAATATTCAGTGATCATCGACATCAGCGTACCTACAACCAAACCCACAACGATAGCGCCATAAACGCCATTCCTGGTGAAATGCGAAGCACCGTCTTTTAATACACCGGCTGCGCCTTCGTCGCGGATCATATGAAGATCATCCGCAGGCAGCATCCATTGTACTACAAAATAAGTCGCAATAGCAGTAAGGATGATCGAAGCCCAGTTACCGATATTCAGCGCGTTTTGTACGCTGTCAGTTTCATTTTTTATCCTAACAAAAGCTGCGCCTACGATTGAAAATATCAATCCCATACCGGCGATCACCATTGGTAACAATACCGGTGCAATACCGCCGAACATATCATTAGAATGAACCTCGCGGCCCAGTACCATCGTAGCGAGCATGGTAGCTACATAAGAACCGAATAAATCGGCGCCCATACCGGCTACGTCGCCTACGTTGTCGCCTACGTTATCGGCAATAGTAGCAGGGTTACGCACATCATCCTCGGGTATACCTGCTTCAACTTTACCTACCAGGTCGGCGCCTACGTCGGCAGCTTTGGTATAGATACCACCGCCCACACGTGCAAATAATGCAATAGATTCAGCGCCTAAAGAGAACCCGGCTAAAACGTCGAGCGCCCTGGCCATGTCTTCGCCGTTCACATTGCTTCCGGCTACATTTTTAACATATATAGTATAGAATACAATGAATAATGAACCTAAACCGATGATAGCCAAACCTGCAACACCAAGGCCCATTACCGTACCGCCTGTGAACGACACTTTTAATGCCTGGGCCAAACTGGTTCGTGCAGCCTGCGTGGTACGCACGTTGGCTTTGGTTGCGATACGCATACCGATAAAACCCGCAAAGGCCGACAAAAATGCACCGGTAATAAATGAAAGGGCGATAACCGGGCTTGAAGTAGCCACCGTAGTGCCCGACCATGCCAGAAGGATAGCGGCCACTACCACAAAATAGCTGAGAATTTTCCACTCGGCTTTTAAGAAGGCCATCGCGCCATCGGCGATATAGCCTGATAGCTCGGTCATGGCGCCATCACCGGCATCCTGCTTAACAACCCATGCGGACTTACCCAGCATAAAGAAGATGCCGATAAGGCCAAAGACGGGAATGAAATAAATTAAATTATTGTAAATAAAATCCATACTAAAAGTTTGTTTATAAATGATTGTATTAAAGTGTGATCGCGTGCAAAAATAATCGGTGGGTGCAAATTAACAAATTTAATTTCTTTGGCACGTATGGGGCTATTATAAAATTTTTAAATAGCTTAGGAGTTTAAACCTTTTACTATTGATGAAAGAAGATTCTAAGCAACCGCAAATGAAGCATGAGCTGGGCCTGTTGGATGGTACCATGCTGGTGGCGGGTTCCATGATCGGCTCGGGGATATTTATTGTAAGCGCGGATATTACACGTAACGTAGGCTCAGCCGGATGGCTGATCGTAGTGTGGCTTATCACCGGGTTTATGACCCTCACCGCCGCCCTGAGTTATGGCGAGTTGAGCGGGATGTTCCCCAAGGCAGGCGGGCAATATGTTTATCTGAAAGAAGCCTATAATAAACTGATTGGCTTTTTATACGGCTGGAGCTTTTTCGCCGTAATACAGACGGGTACCATTGCGGCTGTGGGGGTAGCTTTTTCAAAGTTTACGGCCTATTTGATTCCCGAAGTAAGCGAGGATAATATCCTGTTTCAGCAGGGGTTTATCAAGATTAGTGCAGCACAGTTGGTTTCTATCGGGATCATCCTGCTGCTAACTTATATCAATACCCGTGGTGTTAAAAGCGGCAAGCTTATACAAACTACATTTACATTAACTAAACTGCTTAGTTTATTTGGATTGATTATTTTCGGATTCGTTGCCCTAAACAGCAATACCTGGCATTTAAACTGGAGCAATGCATGGACTCTTCATCAAATGAACACTGACGGCAGCTTTGCCGAATATACTACAGTGGCCGCTCTTGGCGCCATTGCCGCTTCTATGGTCGGATCGATTTTCAGCAGCGACTCGTGGAATAGTGTGACTTTTATCGCGGGCGAAATGAAAAACCCAAAAAGGGATGTTGCTTTGAGCCTGTTTTTCGGCACAATGATCGTCACTTTAATTTATGTAGCAGCTAATGTGATGTACACTTCTGTGTTGCCATTACATGATATTGCAACCGCTGATAAAGACCGGGTAGCAGTTTCAGCGTCGCATGTAATATTTGGTAACGGCGGCACGTATGTAATTGCTGTCATGATCATGATCTCGACATTCGGGTGTAATAACGGGTTGATATTTGCGGGCGCAAGAGTTTATTATACCATGGCTAAAGATGGGTTATTCTTTAAGAGAACAGGCACTTTAAATAAGTTCGCCGTGCCTGAATTTGGTTTGTGGATACAAGCTTTGGTAGCATCGCTTTTATGCCTTAGCGGAAAGTATGGCGACCTGCTTACGATGATCTCATTTGTCGTGGTTATTTTTTATGTGCTCACCATTATTGGTATTTACAAATTAAGGATTACACGGCCTGACGCTGAACGTCCATATAAAGCTTTCGGTTATCCGATACTGCCCGCAATTTATATTTTAATGGGAATTGCATTTTGCATACTTCTGATAATTTATGTCCAGCCATATACCTGGTATGGACTGGGTATCGTTCTGTTAGGAATACCAATCTATTTTATCGCCAAACGTAATTTAAAAGATGAAGCTTCGGCAGATACTGACAGTTAATTTCATACTGCTTGCAGGCTATGCCGGCGCACAATCGCTGAACCAAAAACTGCAAAATGCTTTTAACCGCCTGCAGGTTGACAGTCAATGTAAATACGCGTCGGTATCGTTAACGGTATTGGATGCAAAAACCGGAGAGACTGTATTTACTGCAAACCCTAATATGGGACTGGCTACGGCCTCCACGTTAAAGGTCATCACCTCCATCACCGCTTTTAATATTTTAGGGAAGGATTTTCAATACCAGACGCAGTTTGGGTATAATGGCACTATTGCTGTTGATGGCACATTGAATGGCGACCTCATCATTAAAGGCGCAGGCGACCCGACCCTCGGGAGCTGGCGTTACGAGGGGCATAAGGAAAATGAGATTCTAAGCCAGATGGTTGCGGGCTTGCAAAAGGCGGGTATTAAAAAGATCAATGGCAGGGTGATTGGCGATGACTCTGTTTTTGGGACGCAGTCGATACCCGATGGCTGGATATGGATGGATGTGGGCAACTACTATGGCGCGGGCACATCCGGACTTTGCTGGCGTGAAAACCAGTTTGACATCAAATTAAAAACCGGTCCGGTTGATAGTCCGATAGGTGTTATCCGGACGGTACCTAATACGCCCTATTTGAATTATAAAAGCGAATTGTTGAACGCGCCTTCGGGCACTGGCGATAATGCCTATGGTTACCTGCCTGTCGGGACTAACCTGATGTATCTTCGTGGTACTTACCCAGCGGATCAAAGCAAGAAAAGTATTTCGGTAGCTATTCCTGACCCGGCTTATGATGCGGCTTTCCGGTTAACCGATACCTTAAAACGGTTGGGGATTTTAGTGAGGGATCAGCCGGAATCTGTTTTGACCCTCAACAGCAAAACGCAGCCGGTGCCGGCTATCAGCTATAACCTGGCAACCATCTCCTCTCCCACTTTGAGCAAGATCGTTTTCTGGCTCAATCAAAAAAGTATCAATCTCTATGCCGAGCAATTATTGAAAACCATTGCCTGGAAATCGGGCAAGGTACCGCTTACCGAAAATGGCGTCGAGGTAGAGCAGGATTTTTGGAAAGCACGTGGCATCGACCCAAGATCATTGAACGTGGTTGATGGTTCGGGGCTTTCACCCGGCGACCGGGTTACTACCCTGACGATGGCTACCGTGCTTAAATCCGCTAAAACCGCCGATTGGTTCCATGATTTTTATGAGAGCCTGCCCACTTACAACAAGATGAAAATGAAAAGCGGCAGCATTCTGAATGTACTCACCTACGCCGGTTATCAAAATCACAACGGCCGCGAGCTTTGCTTTTCTATTATGGTGAATAATTATAGTGGATCAAGCAGGGCGATAAAGGAGAAGTTGTTTAGAGTGTTGGATGAGTTGAAGTAAAAAATTCCACATCGTGCTGAACTTGTTTCAGCATCTCATTTGCTAAGTGACCTGCGTTTTGTTTACTTTCCTGATAGGGTCCCGAAACAAGTTCGGGATGACCTACTGCTTATATAATCCCGTGCAGCGCTCCACCCTGTTCCCCCATCTTATCCACCAGCTTTTCAACTTCCGGGTCTTTTTCCAATACGGGCGCGTGGTGTGGTTTTATACAGGCATTGATAATTAAAGGCCCTGTGCATCCCCAATGCTTATGCTCTGTGAAGCTATTGATGCCATAAATATCATGTGAGGGGTTGCTGCGGGTGAAGGTTACCCATACGAAATTATTGAGGTTTTGGGCGGTGAAACCGGCATCATTGCAGAGTACGATCAGTGGTAATCCTCCTAAGTCGGCATCCTTTAATTGCTCTTCCAGTATTTCGAGCATAATGGGCATATCGCTGTTTTTGATATTTTTGGGGACTTCAACAGCCAGTATGCCGGGCATCACCATCTTATAATTTTCAAAAGGGCGGGGTAAACTAAATGTGGCAGGCAATTCGTTCCATAGCTCGCGTTTGATGTCGCCGGCAACCGTGATGGCTACCTTGCTTCCGGAGTTCAACCCATCGCCGCTGTAGTCGAGGGTATCGATGGTGGTTTTGGTGTAGAAGTGGAGGTCGCGGGTGAGGTCTATTCTTTGCAGGATGTGTTTCAGGAAAGCACCGATATCGTTTACAGTTAACGTTGGATCGTCTTCCTGGGCGGCAATGAACAGGTACTTGGCGAGGCTTAGCTGACCCTTACCTAAAATATGATTGGCGATGGTTAGTATTTCCTGGGGCTGACGTTCCTTTACATAAGGGGTATAACGCTCACTACCAATTGCAAAGAGCAAAGGGTGCACACCGGCAGCATCAACCGCGTTAACCGCGTGCAGACCGGGAATTTCCTTCGGTATAGCAGCGCCGGTGATCTCATGGATCAGCGCGCCGAAACTGGTATCTTCTTGCGGCGGGCGGCCAACGACAGTAAACGACCAGATGGCATCCTCGCGATGATACACATTGTGCACCTTCATTAAGGGAAAAGGATGCTTCAGGCTGTAATATCCCAAATGGTCACCAAAAGGCCCTTCCGGTTTATTCTCGTGTGGCATTACCGTGCCCGTGATCACAAAATCGGCATCTGCTGAAATGCAAAATCCTTCATCATCATAAAAATAGCGAAAACGGCGCTTGCCTAATGCCCCGGCGAAAGTCATTTCAGATAGACCTTCGGGCAATGGCATTACTGCAGCCACAGGATGCGATGGCGGGCCACCTACAAAGATACTCACCTTTAGCGGCTGGCCTTTTGCATTGGCTTTAGTTTGATGCACGCCTATGCCGCGATGCAGCTGGTAATGCAGGCCTATTTCCTGGTTGAGAAGATAATCATTACCTGCTAACTGTATACGGTACATGCCCAGGTTGGCATCCATAATGCCGGGCTTATCGGCATCCTCGGTGTATACTTGGGGCATAGTAACAAATGGGCCGCCGTCCATCGGCCAGTTTACGATCTGGGGCAGATCGCTGATCTTCGCTTTACCAAAACTAACCGGCGCGTTGGCGTTTACCTTTTTGGGGAGGGCCGACAACGCGGTCAGAGCAACATTGGCATATTTAAAGGGATGCTTGACGGCTTTAATGGGATCATTCTTCAGGTCGACCAGCGTTTTCACCTGATCCAGTGTGTCCCTGAAAATAAATTTTGAACGTTCAAGGGTACCGAATAAATTAGATACGGCAGGAAACTTACTACCTTTTACATTTTCGAACAAAATAGCGGGGCCCTGGTGCTCAAAAACACGAAGGTGGATAGCAGCCATTTGCAGGTAGGGGTCAACCTCTTCTTTAATCCGTATTAAATGACCATTTTTTTCAAGATCGGCAATGCAGGCTTGTAAGCTTGGGTAACCCATTGGCAGGTAGAATGATTATTTGCCAAAAATACTCAAAATTAGTCAGCCTGCTATGCTTGGTATTAATTAACGCTTTGCTTAAAGGCATTGGTGGCTTCATCGGCAAGGGCGGCATTACCAAGATAACTCCACCGGAGGCCGATGATATATTTATTAAACGCGCTGTTGATCTGTTCTACCGTTACCTGGTCTACAAAATCAGGGAGCTTTTCCTCATATTGCCATCCGCCTAAAATTTCGGCTTTGCCGAGGTTGCCGGTAATTGCTGCCGAACTTTGCTGCTTGGTATAGTAGGAAGTAATGAAGCCGCTTTTCATTTCTTTAAGCCCCCTATCACTCAGGTTGATCCCCTTGACCCTTTTGAGTAAGGTCGCCATCGCGCCTACTGCATCTTTTGGTTTGGTGGTGCTCACATACATTTCGGCATACGGCATTTGCAACATTTCAACGTGTGCACCCTGGGAGTATGACAAATGCAGGTTGGTGCGCAACTGCCTGAATAGGAGTCCGCTGAACGCCCCCATTCCCAAACGGAAAGCCACAAAATCAGCACTGGTAAACTTGGGCGAATTCATGATCGCACCGATGTAATTGGTTGAGAGGTCGCGTTTTTCGACCAGCACTTTATTATCGTTAAAGGCAGGTAATTGATAAACCACCGGGGTGTACTCTTTGGCAGGCATGGCACCAAATGAGGCTTTTATCTTGCTGATCAATTCATCCCTACTTATTTTGCCTACCACCACAAGGAAAACCGCGTTTTTGTTGAGGATACTGCTATAATAAGTTTTCAGCTCATCAACAGTAAGAGCTTTAAGGCTTTCTTCCGTTCCATCAGGGTCGGTAGCATAGGCGGTGCCTTCAAACCCGTTTTGCATTACCAATTGGTCTATCCGGGAGTCGGGTGACGACTGGAAACCGTTTGTGCGGGTGATCATTTTATTCCTCAACAACTGCACCTCATCCGGGTCGAAAACGGGGTTCATCACCGCTTCAGTAAACAGGTCCCAGGCACTGTTAAAATACCTGTCCATGCAATTCACCTGGGTGTAGCCATAATCCTGCACAGATGAGCCGCTGATGAGGATGCTGTATTTGTCGGCTGTATCCCTCAACGCGTTGCCCGAATATTTTTTTGTACCACATTGGGTGGTCGCCTCAATAGCGAAGCTTTCAATACCGGCCTTGTTCGCGGGATAATTTGATACCCCTGCCCGGAAATACAACCTCACATTAATAATGTTTTTCTGCGTGGGCTTATAGATCACCTTAATGCCGTCCACATCAAACGAGGTAGTTTCGGATTGGGCGTGCCCGATGGCAAACACGGCAATTACCAGAATTAGGGTTAGTATATACTTTTTCATCTGTTTATTTCTCTGTAAAAAACTCTTGTGGCTTCACACTTTCTTTTAATTCCGGGCTGACAAGCAAACCGGCGCAGTAGGGTTTATTCTTGATATATTTTTGAACGTAAGCCTTCAACTCCGGCCGGCCGATCTTGTTCATATTGTCGTTATAGCCCATTAAATAATCCAGCGAGGCTGCCGACCACCAGAACGAGATTGTTTCAACATAATCAGTCGTAACTTCTTCCTGGCGCGCTTTTTTAACTTCAAGCTTCAGCTTGGCGGCCAATATCTGGTCGTTTGTTAAATAATCGTCCATATCCCATTGGGTTACTTGCTTTTTAACCTCAGCCAGGCATTCTTTTATTTTTGATGGATTGGGCACCACGGTCAGGATGATAGGCCCCGTATGGGCCAGAGTTAAATAACCAATATTTACTCCCGTAGCCAATCCCGACTGCACCAGTGCCTTATTCAGCTTGGACGAGTTTTGATTGAGTATGTAGGAAAAAATATCCGCCGCGTAAGTGGAGGGGATATCGTGACGGGTGTCAGGCCCTTCCCATTCGAACATAATAAGAGGCACTTTTGACAAACCGGATTCGACAACAAAATAGTCGGTTTTTTCGAGGGGTTTAAACTCGGGGACAGGCCATTTTTGAAATGGATCAAAGGTTGATGCCGCCCAACTGCTGTATATTTTTTCAACATCCTTAAACACCTCGTCGTGTTTTACATCGCCTGCTACTGTCAACAGCGAGTTGTTGGGATAGTAATATTTATTCTTGATCGAATCCATCAACGCCGGGGTGGCTGTGTTGATCACTTTATGGTCGCCGATTGTATTTTTACGACTGTATAGATCGCCCCACATATGATGCTCCATAGCATTATTCAAGGCAAAGCCTGGGCTCGACTCGTGCCGCTGAAACTCACCGTCGACCACCACGTTTTCCTTCGCCATTTCCTTTTCATCGAATTTTGGATAGCGTATAGCTGAATTCATGAATTTCAACCCTTGTTTCAGGTTATAGCTTGGCAGGGTGAAATAATAGTTCACATTCTCATAGGAGGTAGAGCCATTAAAGTTCATACCTAAATCAGCCACGCGGTTTAAAAATTCTTCCTGGCTCGGATAGTCCTTATTCGCTTTAAAAAACATGTGCTCATATAAATGGCTCAACCCGTTAAACCGGGGTGTTTCGGTATAGGCGCCGTTTTTACAGGTAAGCATAACGGTAGCCAGCGGAACAGAATTATCCTCGATCACCAGTACATCAAGCCCGTTGGGGAGCTTTTCCAAAAACATGTTATCGCTTAATTTATTTTGGGCGAAAAGATGGGCGGTTGAAAGGATTAAAAAAAGTGTAAACAGGTAAAATTTTCTCATTACTCCGGTTTAGATTTTAAACCGTTAAAGTAATAAATAGAATGGAAAATCTTTATACAATTTGTTTTTTGCATTGAAAAATAATCACAACCGATCATAACAGTAATAGTAAAAGAGTTGTATTAATATAATTTGCTAACTTTATATTATGGACAAAGCAGTCGCCAACAAACTACCCCAAATAACGGCATTATGCAAAGCGCATAAAGTAAAGGAATTGTATGTCTTCGGCTCCCGTGGCCTACTCGGTCATCCTAACAAGAACAGCGACTTTGACTTACTAGTAGAGATTGACGAGGCTGATTCGATTAGCAAAGGTCGTCTGCTGCTAAACCTGTACCTGGAATTTGAGAAGCTTTTTAATAGCAAAGTTGACCTTGTAGCTTTTGATTCTATAAGAAATCCTATTTTAGAAGAGTACATAGGTACTTCCAAAGAACTAATATATAATGGATCAAAAGACTAAAAAAGCTAAACTATATTTTGACATCGTTGCCAGCATCGACCTGATAGAAGAGTTCATAGGACCATTAAATCTTTTCGATGAGTACTCCATCGACCGTAAAACCAAAAGTGCCATAGAACGACAATTAAGTATTGTTGGTGAGGCAGTTAAAAGAATAAAAGATATCGACCCTCAAGAGCATATAGAATACCGCGATCAAATTATCGGTTTCAGGAACATACTGATACATGGTTATGACATTGTCAATGATGGCACGATTTGGCTTATAATTAAGGACTATCTAACTCCATTAAAACAAGAGTTACTTAGAAAACTCGAACACGATTTTTAAGCCACATCGATCCCCTGATCCAGATAAACATCCTGTACGGTATGCAGAAAATCAACCCCGTCTTTAAACGGGCGCTGGAATGCCCTGCGGCCAAGGATCAGTCCTGTACCACCGGCGCGTTTATTCACCACGGCGTGTTTTACAGAATCGGCCAGGTCGGATGCGCCTTTTGATTCGCCGCCTGAGTTGATCAGTCCTGCCCTGCCCATATAGCAATTGGCCAGTTGGTACCGGCAAAGGTCTATAGGGTGATCGGTTGCCAATTTGCTGTACATTAGCGGATCACTTTTTGATAAATTGACGGCCGTAAACCCGCCATTCACGTCCGGCATTTTTTGCTTGATGATATCCGCCTGTATGGTAACCCCGATATGATTGGCCTGGCCGGTAATATCAGCCGATGTTTCATAATTCACCCCATCCTTTTTGAACGCATTGTTACGGGTATAGCACCATAAAACGGTAGCCATACCGCGGGAATGCGCCTCTTCAAAAGCCTGCGCTACTTCCACGATCTGCCTATCGGAATCATCGGAGCCAAAATAAATGGTCGCGCCAACAGCTGCCGCACCCAGGTTCCAGGCATCTTCCACAGTGCCGAACATTACCTGCTTGTATTTGGTTGGATAGGTCAGTAATTCATTATGGTTCAGCTTCACCAAAAAAGGGATCTTATGTGCATAGCTGCGCGACATCATGGCCAGGTTGCCAAAAGTAGTAGCTACCGCATTGCAATTACCTTCAATAGCCAGTTTGATGATATTCTCCGGGTCAAAATAAAGCGGATCTTTGGCAAATGAGGCACCGGCGGTATGCTCGATACCCTGGTCTACCGGCAAAATAGAAAGATAACCTGTGCCTGCCAGTCGCCCATGACCGTGCAACGCCGCCAGGTTGCGCAAAACCTGCGGATTACGGTTGCTCCGTGCAAATACCCGGTCGATAAAATCGGGTGAAGGCAGGTGCAGCTGATCTTTGGAAAAGGTTTTGCATTTATGGGTTAGCAGGTCCTCTGCCTGGTCGCCAAGCAGGTCGGTAATTTTTTTTGATGCCATAATCCAGGGTAGTTGTTTACTAGTACAAATAACGGGATGTTCTGTTTAAAGTTGACATAAATTTTGTCATTATCTATCAATTTTATTACTGGCGATGCAGGCGAAAAAGTTATTGCTACATTTGCAGCTCTCAATAGTACTGTTCCACCTATGTCAGTAATTATATTTACTGTTGTTATCTTATTTGGCTCTTATTTTGCCGGCCTGTTGGGCTCCCTCACCGGTTTGGGCGGCGGTTTTATCATTATACCTCTCCTCACTTTAGTTTTACATGTAAACTTGCAATATGCCATCGGGGCGTCGCTGGTGTCGGTTATTGCTACGTCATCGGGTTCGGCGGCAGCGTATGTTCGGGAGGGGATCACCAATATCAGGCTGGGTATGTTTTTAGAGATCGCGACCACTGCCGGTGCTTTTACAGGGGCCGTTGTAGCCATTTATATCTCGACTCAACTTATCGCTGTGCTGTTCGGGTTTATCCTCCTCTTTTCGGCTATCATGTCATTGCGAAACAAGGCGGAGCATATTGTAAAGGAAAAGACCTTCCTGGCAAGAAAATTAAAGCTGGACGGCAATTACCCGGTAAATGACGAATTAGTGGAGTACGGCGTTAGCAATATTGCAGGCGGCTTTTTTATGATGGTTTTTGCGGGCATTATCTCGGGGTTGCTGGGCATCGGCTCGGGGGCTCTAAAGGTAGTGGCGATGGATGGCATCATGCGGATCCCTTTTAAAGTATCAACCACCACCAGCAACTTCATGATCGGGGTTACGGCGGCAGCAAGCGCGGTGGTTTACCTGCAGCGGGGTTATATTCATCCTGGACTGGCTATGCCGGTAATGATCGGCGTGTTGCTGGGCGCGGCTACCGGTTCAAAAATATTGGTGCATACCACCTCATCCCAACGGCTGCGCTGGGTGTTCGCTATCGTAATTACAGTCATCGCCATTCAAATGATCTATAATGGAATCCAGGGAAAAATTTAATCCCCCTAAGGCGGGCTTTAAAGATAAAGACATGCAAGCCATCATCGGGTGGATATTACGCGCGGGGGTTTTGGTATCGATGAGCATTGTTGTTTTTGGCGGGGTGCTTTTTGTTTATCGTCATGGGCACAGTATTCCGAATTATCATACTTTCAAAGGTGTGCCGTATTTTATTCGGGGGGTTGACGGTATTTTTAATGGCGTATTAAATTATAAGGGCCAGGCCATTATCCAGGCGGGCATTCTTCTATTGATTCTTACTCCTATCATCCGTGTTGGATTTTCGGCAATCGGCTTTATTATCGAAAAGGATTATTTATATACGGCCATCTCCCTGCTGGTGCTGCTCATCATTATCGCGAGTATGGTAAGCGGGCGCCTGGGCTGACCGGTTAATTGTCAACGGCTGTTCCCAATCTTTTTTGCTCTTCGATATTATCCCTGTTGGCGTGCGCTTTAAGAGATAAGTTGCCAAAGTGATAGGTAAACGAAGCCTGTATAAAACGCGAACCTGCTTTATCCCTTCCCGTCAGGTTGAGGTTGGTGTAGTTGGTATGGTATTTATTCAGGTAGTCCGAATTAAAAATATCGTTAAACGCCAGTCTTATTCTTCCGCTATTGTGCATTATCGAGTAGCTAAAACCTGCGTTAACATAGTATGCTGCCTGGTACTGGCTGATCACAAAGTAAGTGGGCGACTCGTAATCGGCCACTAATTGCGCCGTTAGTTTTGGCGTGATCTTAAAGTTGTGAGTCATGTTAACACTCAACCCGTTGGTGCTTTTTTTGGCAAGCGTATCGACATTATAATCATAACGTTCATGAAAAACAGACAGGTTGGTATTGGTGCTCCACCAGTTGGTGATATCTACCGGTATGTTAAATTCAGCTACATACTGATATCGCGTTCCGATATTTGCCTTTGAGGTGGTGTAGGCGTTGGTTGTATCGTTCTGGTGAAAAATGGTGTTGTAATACCGGTCGGTAACGATCATGCTCAATGCCACTTTATACTTTTTCAGGTACAGGTCTGATACCTGGTAGGTGTTGATGTATGAAGGCTTTAAAAAGGGGTTACCGGTGGTGGAATAAAACTGGTCTACATAAGCCACAAAGGGGTTCAGGTCCTGGTAATTGGGGCGATTGATATTCCTGGCGTAAAACAGGGTCAGCTGATGATCTTTGCCTAAGTCCTGCGTCACCTGGATATTAGGGAACCAATTTATATAACTGCTGTCGGATTGCCGGTTTGGATTAACAGAATAAGAAGATGAATTGGTTTGCTCGACCCGGATACTAAGGGACAAGCTGGTTTTATCAAATTTTGTATCAAATTTCAGGTAGGCAGAATTGATCCGTTCCTTATACATAAATCTGCTCGAAAGGCTATCGGGAAGTGTTGGCACCACCTTCTCGGCCCGACCTACATCCTGTTGCTGGTCAAAAGTAAATATGTTATTACTGTTAACCTGGCTGTTTTTTATGCCCGCTTCAAAACTGCTTGTTTTTGACAGCGCCTGGCTGAAATCAATATTCTCCGATCTCACGGTGATATGCGACGGGGAACTGTCAGAATAAAATAAGGGGGAGCTGCTTGCCTGTCCCGAAGAGTTAAAGAAATCATTCTCGAGCAGTTCGTCTGAATGGCGATGGTAATCAGAATAATCCGCATCCGCAGAGAGTACCGTTTTACCAGACTTACCCAAATTAGCTTTATAATTCAAGTTATAATTAAAGTTGTTGATGTTCCTTTTTATGGTGGACTGCGTTTTTATGCTTGAATCAGGCTGACCGTTTGTGCCGATGGTAGTCGTACTTCTTTTATCGATGGTTGAGTTGTTATCATAGCCATTAACCAGGAATCCAAGGGTTTGTCGTTCAGTCAGCTTGTAATCCGCCCCAAGGCTGAAGCTGTTGTTACGCGATTTAATATCCGCGTAATAATCCAGGTCAAAATCATCGGTAGCGTTCCCGGTGCTGATCAACCTATTGGTATTAATGGTATGCGGGATACTGGTGTTGGTGTAATTATAGCCAGCAAACACATTCAGTTTTTCGGTACGGAGGTTATAGTTGATACCAGTTATAAATTTATACTTGTCGCCATAGGCGGCCGTTTGCGATACGGTGGCATTTGAGCCGAGGTCCTTGTTTTTTTTCAGCACAATATTGATCATACCACCGCCGCCTGAAGCTCCATATTTTGCCGGGGGATTATCGATCAGCTCGATCTGGCTGATGGTGCTGCTCTGGTAGTTTTTCAACAAATTGATCAGTTCCTCGCCCGATAACAGGACTGGTTTACCGTCTATTGCGATCAGGGCTTTTTGACCGCCCCGGTACAGCACATCTTCATCATTCACTTTTACGCCGGGCGACGTACCCAATACATCATACAATGATGAGCCCGTAGCCATAATATTCTGATCTACATTGAGCACGGTTTTATCGGCCCGTACCTCTACAAAGTCTTTTTTACCGCTGATGGAAACCTCTTTTAGCGCTGTTGCCCCCTGTATTAAAGTAACTGCGCCTATGTCGGCGTTTTTACCTTGCGCAACCACGTATGGCCCTGAGTAGGATTTGTTGTAATTTAATTTGGTGATGAAAACAAGATAGCTGCCTGCCTGGATACTGGCAAAACTGAACTGACCGTTTTTGCTGCTGATGGTTGATCTGACTACTGATGAATCTTTTGAATTGAGCAATACGACAGTTGCCGCGTCGGCAGGGGTGTTATTTTCTGCCTGCACTTTGCCGCGCAAGCCCGAAGTTCCTGTTTGTGCAAATGCAAAGTTAAATGCACCCGCCAACAATACGATCAGCAAACATCCGGCAGTTAATTTCATTAAAAATGATAAGTAGGTATTGTATCTATAAATTTTCTGTTTATGGTTAAACCGCTCACAATATAGCAACTAATTATGACAATCAATAAATTACCGTCTTTGATTTTAACGTTAAATTAATAACAAATTTTATTTATAGCACCTATGTTTAACCTATATTAAAATAACTTATAATATTTTTAATATAGGTTATTTATTAAACACAAAAATCTGGTTTTAATTTTTTTCTTAAATTATTATTTAACCGGTGTCATCGCCGCCTGATACATTTAAAGTTGTACCGATTACCCGATGGGCATTAGTTTGATTTTGTTATGTTTGCGATGCTATATTTGTTTCCCCGATCATCATAAAATGAAGAAAGTTATTTTTCTATTGCTCCTGGTATCTTTTACCGTTAGCGCTGTTGCACAAACCGAGCCTGCCAATTACGCGGCAGTTGTAAATAAATTCAAGCAGTTCTATAATGGCAATCAGCCCGACAGCATTTATAAGATGTTCGGCCCGGAAATGAAGGCGGCTATGACGGCCGAGCAATGTAAAGGGATGGTAACACAATTCCGGTCGCAACTAGGAACGCTTCAGAAAACAGCATTTACAAGCTATACAGAGAATGTACCCGTCGCGATTTACGACGCCACTTTCCAAAACGGGCCTATCGCGTTAAGCATATCCTTAAACAAAGAGGATAAAATGGCCGGCTTATACTTCCGCCCCGCCGCTGCCGCAAAAGCCCCGGCCGCTCCCGCAGAGGCAGATGCGTCGGTAACCGAATCACCGGTATCGATAAAAGCACTTGCCGGATCTGTGCACGGTACTTTAATGATGCCCAAAAATGCGCAGGGTAAAATCCCGGTTGTATTGATCATCGCCGGATCGGGCCCTACGGATCGTAATGGTAACAGCCCCAAGCTTGGCTTAAATGGCAATACTTATAAACTTTTAGCCGAAGGCTTGGGTAAAAACGGCATTGCATCTGTACGTTATGATAAAAGAATGATCGGCGAAAGCGTGCAGCCCGGGGCTAAGGAGGCTGACCTGCGTTTTGACGACTATGTAGACGATGCTGTCAGTATGATCAATATGCTGTCTGAAGACCCGCGTTTCTCGAAGATCATTGTGCTTGGGCACAGCGAAGGATCATTGATCGGTATGCTGGCTGTACATGATGAACCTGTAAAAGGTTACATATCGGTTTCGGGTGCAGGTGACCAGGCAGATAAAATAGTTACCCAGCAATTGAAATCGCAGCCCCAGTTTATACAGGATGGATTTAAAAGGATGACAGACAGCCTCAAAAAAGGTAAAACGACTGATAACATAGACCCGGCCCTATACTTCATCGCCAGGCCGAGCATACAAAAATACCTGGCATCATGGTTCAGGTATGAGCCGCAGAGGGTGATAAAAACAGTGAAAATACCAACGCTGATCATTCAGGGCACTACTGATCTGCAGGTGACCGTAGCCGATGCCGGTAAACTGAAAAAAGCCAAATCCGATGCTACTTTAGATATTATACCCGGCATGAACCATGTGCTAAAAGAAGCGCCAGAGGACCGGGATAAAAACCTGGCAACCTATAATGACCCTGCCCTGCCGCTGAAACTGCAACTGGTTACTGATGTTGTGGGATTTATAAATAAGTTGTGAGTGTTAGTTATCAGAGATCGGTGATTAGTTATCAGGAATGTCTGCGAGACCTATTCACCGATAACTGATCACTACTCCTACTTCCACGCTCCCAACAGCCTCCTGATCACGATGATCTCGGCGTTGTGATAGGCCAGGTGGTCGGCTATTTGCAGGGCTTCGCGCAGGATGCTTTGCCCGTCTCCGTGAGCAATCGGTTTATAGATGTCTTCCTTGCCTAATAATTGGATAAATTCATCCAGGTCATCATCGATCTGCTTCAGCGACTTTTCCCATTCCGCATCATCTTTGGGTGCTTTCTCTTTAACCCAATATTCATCAGGCCATTCGGGAGATTGGTGTGCCTCTGCTTTGCTGAATTCCAGCATATCCCATTGTGCTATACGGATATGTTCCACCAATTGCCATATGGTATATGGCAGATTTTCGTGTTTAACACCTCTCAGTTTTTCCGGCAGGCCTTCAACGGCCTCATCAAAGCTTGCGTGGGCGCTGCCGCCTTCCAATAGTTTTATTAGTTCGTCTGTTAAAATTTTATGCTGATCCATAACGTTAGTTTCTGATAGTAATACAATTTGACTGGATGAAGGTTGATATTATTTGAAAAGAATGCTAAATATTCAGCCGCACAGTGGACTCACCCCGACATCTCCGCTAGCCAGCGGATTGTCACCCCTCTCTACCTTGTAGAGAGGGGAATTCAAACCCTCTTTGCCTTTGGCAGAGAGGGTGGTCGAGCGAAGCAAAGACCGGGTGAGTCCAGGCAGGTGTATTTACCAGTTGAATTTATGCTTATATATTTTTACAATTGCGCGCCTGTTAAATTCAGCTTTTTATTTAAAATGTTTTAAGTTTATCCGACCAAGTTAAAAACGCATCACCGTGATCAAAAAAATAGTAGCACTGGCCCTTTTTGTTGGATTTTTTACCGCCTGTAAAAAGGATGGCTCGGTAGGCCCGCAAGGCGCTGTCGACGAAGCCGCCTTTAACGCTTATGAACTCCATTTTTTGGATGAATTTTGGAAACTGAACCCTGATTACGCTACCAGCGTAGGTTATCATAAATACGATAGCCTGCTGGTGATACCCGATAAGAAAAGCAGGGAGAAACTACTCAACTTCAGCAAGGTACAGCAGGATTCGTTGGGCAAATATAATCCTGGCACCTTTTTCGCGTCTAACAAGATGGACTATAGCATCATCCAAAATCAATTGGCGGAAATGCAGTGGCGGATAGAAACGCTGAAAGATTATGAATGGGACCCTTCATCCTATAACGTGATCGGCTCATTCGCGTATATCCTGAACGAGCATTATGCACCGCTTACCAAACGGTTAACCAGCTTTTATCAAAAGATGGCCTTTATACCGGCTTATTACAAAGAGGCTGAAAAACAGATCAAGAACCCGGTAGTAGAACTCACCAACCTGGCCATCGAGCAGCATTTGGGTGGTGTTGGCGTGATCGAAAAGGATTTTGCCGATTCGCTAAAAAAGACCAACATACCCGAGGCCGAGCAAAAGCAAATGCTTGATCGGGCAAAGCTATCCGCAGATGCCATAAAAGGCTTTGCCGAATTTCTGAAAAACCTGAAAAACGATCACCCACGCAGCTTCCGGCTTGGTAAGGAGTTGTACGAAGATAAATTCAAATACGAGATACAGGCAACTGAAACCGCACAACAGATATTTAACGCCGCCGTGGAACGGAAAAAATACCTGCATCACGAGATGGCGAAATTCAGTGTTAAGCTATGGCCCAAATACTTTGGCAACAAGCCGATGCCGACCGATACCCTGGAGCTGATTGGCAGGATGATCGATACGCTTTCTGTAAAACATGTAGAGCCTAACGAGTTCCAGAGTGCCATAGAAAAAACATTACCCAAGCTGACCGCCTTTGTAAAAGCAAAGGATCTGGTTACCCTCGATCCATCCAAACCATTGGTAGTGCGCAAAGAGCCGGGCTATATGGCGGGTGTGGCGGGTGCTTCGATGAGTTCGCCCGGGCCATATGATAATGCGCAGAATGCTTATTTCAATGTGGGCAGTTTGTCGGGATGGTCAGCTGAAAGATCTGAAAGCTACCTGCGCGAGTACAACCAGTATATCTTACAGATATTATGTATCCACGAGGCTATACCGGGGCATTATGTGCAGCTGGTTTACTCCAACAAAGCGCCGAGCATGATCAAATCCATCTTTGGCAATGGCGCGATGGTAGAGGGCTGGGCGGTATACAGCGAGCAAATGATGCTGGATAATGGCTTCGGCAACAACGAGCCCGAAATGCTGCTAATGTGGTACAAATGGCATTTGCGCTCGGTTTGCAATACCATACTGGATTACGGCGTGCACTGCCAGAATATGCCTAAACAAACCGCTATTGCCCTGCTTACGCATGAGGCATTTCAGCAACAGGCGGAGGCCGAGGGCAAATGGAAGCGGGTAAGTGTAACAAGTGTACAACTGGACAGCTACTACACAGGCTTTAAAGAAATAATGGACCTGCGCGAGGAATGGAAATCTAAAATGTCGGATAATTACAAGCTGAAAGAATTTAATGAGAAATTCCTGAGCTATGGCAGCGCGCCTGTAAAGCTGATCAGGGATGCGATGCTGGGTAAAGAAAAAGTTGAGGGAAACGGTACTAGTACCGATCAATCAGGGCATTGATTGAGAATCCTGTCATTGCGAGGAGGAACGATCCGCTAGCTAGCGGACGAACTTTGCAGGGTGACCATGCATAACGTGCGATTGCCCTCCGCTGGCTAGCGGATCGCAATGACAATTATTAGTTAGGCTTCCGCCAAAACAAAACATTTTTACCGCCGTTGGCATTATAATATTTTTTAGCCTATGAAAAAGATCATGATGATTGCCGTGCTGCTTGTGGCCGGCATAAACACCTATGCTCAAAAGACGAGTCTCGCGCTCAACTTAACCCAGGGAAACACCTATTACATGACCACCACTACCAAAATGCTGGTCAGCGAGGTAATTAACGGTAACAAACAGGATGTAACCACAACCATTACCGCCAAAATAGCCCATAAGGTATTAGCCGTAAGCGATACCGCCTATGAAATGGAGATACGATACCAGCGTGTCGATATGAAAGTGGAATCGGGCGGGCAAACCATGGACTTTAATTCTGATGGTAAAGAGAAAAGTATGTTTGCCAACCTGATGGCAAACATAGTGAATAAGCCCTTCACTATCATCCTGAATAAACTGGGCAAAGTGCGGTCGATAAAAAATATCGAAAACCTATACTCCACCATGTTTGACAGCATACCCAACCTGAGCGAGGGACAAAAGGCACAGGCCAAAAACCAAATGCAGCAGGCATTTGGTGCGGAGAATTTTAAAGGCAACATAGAATCGGCATTTGCTGTTTTTCCGCCAAACAAGGTGGTTAAAAATGATAAATGGGCCGTGGTTACCAATATGGAAATGATGGTACCGGCACAGGAAACTTTTGCCTATGTTTTGCAGGATGTTACCGATAACGCTTTCCAAATCCACGGAGATGGCGTAATCCAACTTGCGCCGGGTGCTGATTTTAAAGAAATGAACGGCGTGCCAATGAAATTCACCAACCTGGCAGGCACGTCCACCGCCGAACTGAAACTGGATAAAAAAACCGGTTGGATAACGGAGGCCAGGATCAGCAAACAGATCAAAGGCTCGGTACAGATCAAAGACAACCCTAAAGTTCCGGGCGGGCTGACCTTCCCTATTACTGCGACGGGGGATACGTCTATTTCAGGGAGTGAGTGATGGGGTAGTTAATTAGAGACTGGAGATTGGAGATTAGGTTACTGTCAGTTGGCAACTAATCTCTAATCTCAGATTAACTAATCTCTACCTCCAATGCCCCGGTTTCCAGGCATAGCCGCGGCGCAGATGACGCCAGTGGCCGGGAACCCAAGCAGCATGCGGGCGTGGCGGAACGGCCCAATAGCCACCTTTCCAGGCATAAGATGTACCGCGCGGCGCCCATTCTTCTGCTATCCAAACGTGATTGGGCGAAGGTGCAGGTGGTGACGTACGGTGAACCGACACCGGCGGACGAAGCCTTGCACGTACCACAATTTGCTGCGCTTTGCCGGCTGAAACAGCCAGGAACGTTACTGCTCCTGCTAAAAACAAAATTCTTCCGATCTTTTTCATAGTATGTAATCTGGTTTATTGTAAGATAAATTTAGGGAATTATGGTTTAATTTGGATTTGGAATTACTTGAAGGGATCATATTTGTTACCAAGGATAAATCGGGTGATTCAGATGATTCACTGATTCATTATACCATCTCTCTGAATCAGTGAATCACTTGAATCAAGCCTGATAATATCATATACTTTACTCTTTTTCTAAACGTTAGCAATAAATACATAACCATGTTGTAGCATTTATCTTCATAACTGGATATTGTCATTTTTTTACTAAACAACCCCATATCTCTTACTACTTATTATCTATTGCTAATAAGTAATTGTCTTTATAGTAAATCATACTGATTCAGGTGATTCACCGATTTAATATATAATCACCCGAATCAGTGATTCACTTGATACGCCATACATATTCGCTCTGCGTGATTTACAGGTGATTCAGGCGATTCACTGATTCAATATATAATCACCTGAATCAGTGAATCACCTGAATCGCAAGAACAAAAAACCATTTGCTATTCACCATTGGCAATCACTAAATTATTATCTTCGCTGTATGTCATTTGAAGAAGCAAAAAAGCGGGTTGCGGGTTTATCCGCAGAGTTAAAACAGCACAATTACAATTATTATGTGCTGGCCATGCCTACCATTACCGATCTTGATTTCGACAAGAAGCTGGAAGAACTGATCAGTCTTGAAACGCAGTTCCCGGAGCTGATCGACCCGGATTCGCCTACGCAGAATGTGGGCGGGTTTATCACCAAGGAGTTTCAAACGGTAAGGCACAAATGGCCCATGCTGTCTCTTGGCAATACTTATAATGAACAGGAGCTGCTTGATTTTGACCAGCGCATTAAAAAAGCCATCGGCGACAATTTTGAATATGTAGCCGAGCTGAAATTCGACGGGCTGTCGATGAGTCTGACTTATGAGAATGGTCAGCTGGCCCGCGCCGTTACCCGCGGAGACGGTGTGCAGGGCGATGAAGTGACCACCAATGTAAAAACCATCCACAAAATACCCAAACGCCTGCATGAAGGCGATTATCCGGAACATTTCGAGATACGCGGCGAGGTTTTTATGCACCTTAAAGCCTTTGAACGGCTAAACGACGAGCGCATAGAGAATGGCGAGCCACCCTATGCCAATCCACGTAACTTTGCTTCGGGAACCATCAAACTGCAGGATTCGAGCGAGGTAGCTAAACGGCCGCTGGATAGCTTTATGTATTTTTTGTATACCGATAAGCAGCTATTCAAAACCCATTGGGAAAGTCTGCAGGCGGTAAAAAGCTGGGGGTTCCCTGTGAATAGCGAAAGCAGGTTATGCGGCAACATTACTGAAGTGCTGAAATTCATAGGCGAGTGGGAAAGCAAGCGTTTCGACCTGAGTTATGATATCGATGGGATAGTGATCAAGGTGAACAACTACTCGCAGCAGCAGGAGTTGGGATTTACCGCCAAATCGCCACGCTGGGCGATTGCTTACAAATACAAAGCAGAGCGGGTAGAAACCGAACTGCAAAGCGTAAGCTACCAGGTAGGCCGTACAGGGGCAGTTACCCCGGTGGCTAACCTGAAGCCTATGCTTTTGGCAGGCACTACGGTAAAACGCGCCACATTGCACAATGCGAATGAGATTGTAAGGCTTGATTTGCATGAGGGTGATTCGGTTTACGTGGAAAAAGGTGGCGAGATCATCCCGAAGATCATCAGCGTGAACCTGGATAAGCGCAAGGCAGGCGCAGCACCTATCGTTTACCGCACCACCTGCCCAGATTGCGGCACGACGTTGGAACGCAAGGAAGGTGAAGCTGCCTTTTACTGTCCCAATGATGAGGGCTGCCCTACGCAGATCGTAGGCAAGATGCAGCATTTTACCGGTCGCAAGGTGATGGATATCGACGGGCTAGGAGATGAAACGATTGAGACTTTATATCAGAAGGGTTTTATACGCCACATCAGTGATATTTATGATCTACATGACAAGGCCGACCAACTAAAAACGATGGAACGCTTCGGCGAGAAGTCAATCACCAATATGCTGGACGGGATCGAAAAATCCAAGCTGATGCCATTTGATCGGGTGTTGTTTGGACTGGGTATCCGCTATGTGGGCGCTACCGTGGCTAAAAAACTGGCAACCTATTTTAAAAATATTGATAACATGATGTCGGCGTCTTTTGAAGAACTGAATGCGGTTGAGGAGATCGGTGACCGCATCGCCCGCAGCCTGATCGAATATTTTGAGGACCCAAAGCACCGCGAAGAAATAGAAAAGCTGAAAGAGCGCGGCCTTCAGTTTGTAGCCGAGGAAAAAGAAGTTGTACTAGCAAGCGAAAAGCTTTCGGGCAAAACCTTCATTATATCCGGCGTATTTGAAAAGTACTCGAGGGATGAGCTGAAGGATATTATCGAAGCCAATGGCGGGAAGATCGTTAGTAGTATATCTGCCAAATTGAACTACCTGGTTGCGGGTGATAACATGGGGCCTGCTAAATTGGAAAAGGCTACCAAGCTGAATGTTCCGATCATTAGTGATGAGGAATTGATGGGAATGATTGGATAAGCCTCACCCCAACCCCTCTCCAGGAGAGAGGGGCTTTTAAAAGTCTCCCCTACCGGGGGGGATTTAGAGGGGGCTCTTTAACAATTATTAACATTGTGCGTCTAACATCTTTGCCAAATAAAACACAACTTCGTGCAAAGCTGTCTGTATATGAAACAAACCCTATTCCTGCTCTTATCTTTTCTAATTTATTCCCAGGCTTTTTCGCAGCAAGTAACGGTAAGCGGCAAGGTTACCGACCAGCAGGGCAAGCCAGTCCCGTTTGCCAGTGTTTACATAAAAAACACCACCAGGGGTGCATCCGCCAACAGCGAGGGTGATTATTCCCTACAATTGCAGCCTGGCTCGTACGAAATAGAATATAAGGCCGTGGGCTATAAACAGGAGAGCCGCAGTATCGATCTGCCCTCGAGCCAGATCATCAATATTACGCTTACAACGGAGGTTTATGAACTGAATTCGGTTACCATTAACGCCAAAGGCGAGGACCCTGCGTATGCCATTATGCGAAAGGCTATCAAAAAACGCAAAGCTCATTTAAGTGAGGTAAAAGCCTATACCTGCGGAGTCTACATTAAGGGCCTGCAAAAGTTATTGGCTGCACCAAAGAAATTTATGGGTGCCAATATCGATCAACTGGGTCGTGAAATGGGGCTCGACTCTAATCGCCGGGGTATTATTTACCTGTCGGAATCTGAATCAAAACTGAGCTACCAATATCCTGGGCAGTTACATGAGGAAATGATCTCCTCCAAATTTTCAGGCAGCAACAGGATGTTCAGCTTTAACCGTTCGAGTGATTCAAAGGTTAACTTCTATGAGAATTACCAAAACTGGGATGGGTTGAGCAATCGTCCGCTGATGTCGCCGGTATCGGATAATGCGCTGTTCTATTACCGGTATAAGTTAATGGGCAAATCGACTGAAAACGGCGTGGTCATCAACAAAATACGTGTTACCCCAAGGCGCGAGCACGACCCATGTTTCGATGGATACATCTACATCATGGACGATAGCTGGCGCATTTACGCGCTGGATCTGTATATCACCAGCAGGGCCAATATCAATTTTGTGGATACGGTGAGGATCAACCAGCAGTTTTTGCCGGTGGATAAGGTGTGGATGCAATCGTCCAACAAATTTGAGTTTACGGGCGGTTTGCTGGGCTTTAAGTTGAAAGGATACTTTATTTCCGTTTATAAGGACTATGACCTGAACCCGGTATTTAAGAAGGGCGAATTTAACGAGGTGCTGCACATCCCTCAAAAAGTGAATAAAAACGACACGGCATTTTGGAATAAGGAGCGGCCCGTCCCTTTAACTTTAGAGGAAAAAACCGACTACCAGAAAAAGGAAAAGCTGGCCATCAAGCGGGAATCAAAGGTCTACCTCGATTCGCTGGACAAGGCAACCAACAAGGTAACGCCAGGCGGACTGCTGCTTAGCGGTACCAATATTATCAATCGCTATAAGCGGGAATTTTATCACTACGATCCGATCATCGGCTCGCTATTATTCAATACGGTTGAAGGCGTTACTTTAAATTATGGTGCATCTTTCAGAAAAAGGTATGATAGCGTTACTAATCGGTCTATCGGTTTTGGGGCCAATATCCGTTATGGTTTTTCCGATCATTTAGTCAACGGCAATGTGAATGCGGACATACCGGTGGGTACTTTTAAACTGAACCTCAAAGGCGGTTCGGATGTGGTCGACCTGAATAGCCTTGCGCCCATATCCCCCCTGGTGAATACTGTTTATACTTTATTTGAGCGGCAGAATTACGAGAAACTGTATCAAAAAGAGTTTGTACAGGCCTCACTTTCAGGCCGTATAAGTGGAGGCTGGCAGGCTAGTGCGTCTGTAGAATGGGCTAACCGGAAATGGCTGCCCAATAGCAATCTTTATAGTTTTTTCAGTCCGGGTGATCACGAGTTTACATCAAACAACCCTTTGGTTCCCGGACAGGATGTGCCTTTGTTTCCGGAGAACCGGTCGTTCAAACTGACCTTACGCACTACCTACGATTTCAGCAACAAGTATGAGACCTATCCTTTCGGTAGGCGTTACCTGCCGTCTGATTATCCAACCATCGGATTAACTTTCACCAAGGGCATCAAAAATATCTTCGGCTCTGATGTAGACTACGACTTGCTTGCTGCTGATATCAGCAAGACCGATATCAGCATGGGCGTTTATGGGCGGACTTCATTCTTTATCGGTGCGGGGAAATTTTTGAACGCTAATAATTTATATTACCCCGACTATCAGCAATTCAACGGAAACCAGGTTTTATTTTACACCGGCAAGATCAACAGCTTTTTATTGCTTGATTATTATCACTTCAGTACCTATACCGAATATATTGAAGGCCACCTGGAGCATAACTTTTCGGGATTCATCACCAATAAAATACCGCTTATCCGTAAGCTGAAGCTGCAGGAGATCGTCGACTTCAATTACCTGGCTACGCCTGAGTTGAAGAACTATTACGAGCTGGGTTTCGGCCTGCAGTACCTTGGTTTCAGGGTAATGTATGGCACATCATTCAACAGCGGCACAAATATAAAATCGGCTTTGAGGATCGGCGTCAGTTTTTAGGCTGACCGGTTTACAGAAATTAAAATATCTTCGCTGCATGAACCCATCTGCTCCGGCATTCTATCCTGCGGTTGAGCCAACCCTGTTGGTTATGCCTATCGAGGAAAAATATGGATTGAGTGATGTAACGTGTGACCTGTTGCTCCGTGGCGTAGGCGACACTTATAAAGTTGATTCGACACAAGGCGGGTTTATTTTGAGAATTTACCGGCCCACACATCGTAATCTCGCTCAAATACAGGCAGAGGTCAAATTATTAATCGGGCTAAAACAGGCTGATGTATCAGTATCCTACCCTATCGCGGACCACACGGGAGAATATATTCAGCAAATAGATACAATCACAGGAATAAGACATGCTGTACTTTTTAGCTATGCTCCTGGAAGTTCTGTGTCGATCTTAAATGAAAACCAGCTTAGTAGCCTGGGCCATGAGATGGCACGTTTCCATAATATTTCAGCCAATATTGACCTGGGAGATAGTCGCTGGAACTATGACCAGGAAACTACCCTTTTCAAGCCACTGGAAATACTGAAACCTTATTTTTCAGAAGACCATGAAGGTTATTCATGGCTGCAGCAAGCAGTGAAACTTTCAGCGGAAAAATTAGCCACATTATACACTCCGGCATTTTCAATCGGATATTGTCAGTTTGATTTTTTACCCAAGAACTTTCACTTTGAAGGTGACTCTGTTACCCTGTTTGATTTTGATTTTTTAGGATATGGCTGGCTGGTAAATGATGTGATGACTTTTTGGCAACACCTATGCCTGGATGTGCATTTCGGGAAAATGACACAAGACGCGGCAGATGAAGCTTATGATATTTTCCTCCGGGCCTATCGAGAAATCCGCCCGTTGAGCGAACAGGAATTGGCGGCGGTGCCTTATCTCAGTCTTGGTTTCTGGCTCTTTTACAGTGGGTTCCATACTACGCATGATTTGTTCCACCCGTATGTTCAGCCTCAGCATTTAAAGCCACGGTTCGGGATGGTTCGCCAACTCATGGACAAGTATTGGGATTTAGAAAAACAGGCATAATAAAAACTGCACCTGATTCATCCGTCCATAATCTCTAAATTATTATCTTAGCAGCCTTTTACAAATAGTGATGAATAAATTTTACGGCACAGGGGTGGCCATGGTGACCCCGTTCAATGCAGATGGAAGCGTGGATTACCCGGGGCTTAAAAACCTGGTTGATCATTTAATAGATGGCGGGATCGAATATCTCGTATCATTGGGTACCACTGGCGAAAGCGTCACATTGAGTAAGGAAGAAAAGAAGAAGGTATGGGCCTACACAGCTGAAGTTAACCAGGGGCGGGTTCCTTTAGTCGCCGGCATTGGGGGCAACAATACCCACGAGATTGTTGAGGAGATAAAG
>Ga0105237_10001315_pt1 | contig 32979 bp, 23 predicted proteins | sample KBSC24metaG_FD_81520 | JGI IMG/M metagenome (GOLD analysis project Ga0105237, IMG submission 81520) | Corn rhizosphere microbial communities from Kellogg Biological Station, Michigan, USA - KBS C2-4 metaG | ecosystem: Host-associated > Plants > Roots > Rhizosphere > Soil | place: Michigan, USA... | reverse complement strand
TGTACGCGCACACCAGCAATCCGCCCGGTGCGGACGGCGCGGGCCTGGCACTGGCGCTGGCCGCGGGCGCGGCGCCGCGCGACCTGGAATTCGTGCAGTTCCATCCCACTGCGCTGGCGGTGAATGGCCACGGCCTGCCGCTGCTCACCGAGGCGCTGCGTGGTGCCGGCGCGCGCCTGCTCGATGCCGCGGGCGCGCCGCTGATGCACGGCCTGCATCCGCTGGGCGACCTCGCGCCGCGCGACGTGGTGGCGCGCCGCGTGTGGCAGGCGCGGCAACAGGGCGGTGCCTGGCTGGACGCCACGCCGGTTGCCGGCGACTGGCAGGTCCGCTTTCCCACCGTGCTGGCGGCCTGTCTTGCGCATGGCCTCGACCCGCGTCGCGAACCATTGCCGATCACTCCGGTGGCGCATTTCCACATGGGCGGCGTGGCCACCGACCTCGACGGCCGCAGCTCGCTGCCCGGTCTGCATGCGGTGGGCGAGGCGGCCTGCAACGGCGTGCACGGCGCCAACCGGCTGGCCAGCAATTCGCTGCTCGAAGCGGTGGCCGGTGGCCGCCGGCTCGGCGCCGTGCTGGCCGCCACGGCGCGCGTGCCCGCCGGCGGCACCGGCCGCTGGATCGAGCGCGGTGCGGCACTGCCGCCGGAAAACCTGCCCGCGTTGGGCGAACTGCTGTGGCACGCCGCCGGGCCGGTGCGCGAAGGCGCGGTGCTGCGCGACGCGTGGCGGATGTGCGCGGCCGCTGCCGGCGCCGGCTGGCAGATGCGCCTGGCCAAGGCGCTGTTGCGCGCGATGCGCGTGCGCACGCGCAGCCTGGGCGGGCACTGCCGCGAGGATCGCGCCTGCCCGGCGTAGGAAGCCGGGACGCCCTGCGCGAAAGCGTCGGTCCCGGCCTGCGACTTCATGTCCGTCCGACCGCTTCCATACCCGTGCGTCCTGCTGACGCGGATCAAGACGCACCGCGGGTGAGTCCCGCACAGTGCGGAATCACCGACTTGCGAGCGATCCATGACCCGTCCTTCCTCCTACGATTACCAGGCGCTGCTGGCCTGCGGCCGCGGCGAACTGTTCGGCGACGGCAACGCGCGGCTGCCCGCGCCGCCGATGCTGATGTTCGACCGCATCACGCAGATCGCCGAGACGGGCGGCGCCCATGGCAAGGGCGTGATCCACGCTGAGCTCGACATCACGCCGCGGCTGTGGTTCTTCGACTGCCACTTCGAGGGCGACCCGGTGATGCCCGGCTGCCTGGGCCTGGACGCGATGTGGCAGCTCTCCGGCTTCTTCCTGCCCTGGCTGGGCGAGCCCGGCCGCGGCCGGGCGCTGGGCGTGGGCCAGGTGAAGTTCACCGGCCAGGTGCTGCCCAGCGCGAAGTTGGTGCGCTACGAGATCGACATCCGCCGCGTGATGCGCGGCAAGCTCGCGCTGGTGATCGCCGACGGCAAGACCTTCGTCGACGACCGCCTGATCTACGTGGCCAGCGACATGCGCGTGGGCCTGTTCCAGTCCACGGAGGGTTTCTGACATGCGCCGCGTGGTGGTGACCGGCATGGGCATCGTGTCCTGCCTCGGCGACGTGGCGGACACGGTGACGCGCGCGCTGCAGGAATTGAAGAGCGGCATCCGCGCGATCCCCGACTACGCCGCGCGCGGCCTGCGCAGCCAGGTCGCGGGCGAGCCGCAGGTGGACCTGGAGGCCGCGATCGACCGCAAGCTGCGCCGCTTCATGGGCGACGCCGCGGCCTATGCCTACCTCGCGATGCGCTCGGCGATCGCCGACGCCGGGCTGGCGCTGGAACAGGTGCGCCACCCGCGCACCGGCGTGGTGGCCGGCTCCGGCGGCGGCTCGGCGCAATGGCAGATCGAGACGGCCGATCTGCTGCGCGGCAAGGGCGTGCGCAAGGTGGGGCCGTTCATGGTGCCGCGCACGATGTGCTCCACCGTGTCGGCCTCGCTGGCCACCGCGTTCGGCATCCTGGGTCTCAGCTATTCCATCGCCGCCGCCTGCGCCACCTCGGCGCACTGCATCGGCGCGGCGGCCGACCTGATCCGCCACGGCGCGCAGGACGTGGTGTTCGCCGGCGGCGGCGAGGAGGCGCACTGGGGCATGACCGCGCAGTTCGACGCGATGGGCGCGCTCTCCAGCGGCTGGAACGAAACGCCGCAGGCCGCCTCGCGCCCCTATGACGCCGACCGCGACGGCTTCGTGATCGCCGGTGGCGGCGGCATGCTGGTGCTGGAGGACTACGAGCATGCGAAGGCGCGCGGCGCGCGCATCCACGCGGAACTCGTCGGCTACGGCGTCACCTCCGACGGCGCCGACATGGTGGCGCCCTCCGGCGAGGGTGCGGTGCGCTGCATGCGGATGGCGCTGGCGCACCTCACGCACCCGGTCGACTACCTCAACACCCATGGCACCGCCACGCCGCTGGGCGACATCGTGGAGCTGCAGGCCGTGCGCGAAGCGTTCGGGCCGGCGATGCCGCCGCTGTCCTCGACCAAGGCGCTCACCGGCCATTCGCTGGGCGCGGCCAGCGTGCACGAGGCGATCTACAGCCTGCTGATGATGCAGGGCGGCTTCATGGCCGGCTCGGCGAATATCGATGTGCTGGATCCGCGCGCCGAAGGTTTCCCGATCCTGCGCGAAAGCCGCGAGGCGCGCGTGGCTACGGTGATGTCCAACAGCTTCGGCTTCGGCGGTACCAACGCCAGCTTGGTGTTCGCGCGGGTGTGAGTCGTCGCGGGATGGTTCCGGCCGCCCCACGCAGAGCGGCCGGAGCATCGTTCAGTTTGCCGCCTGCATCCCCGGCTCGCCGTGCCAGTAGCCGTTGCGCGCGGCGATGCGCGGCGGCGGTTGCGGCGAGCGGCGGGCGTGGTGGTAGTGGGCGACGATGTCGGCCATGCCTTCGGCCTGCGGGTACAGGCGCAGCACGTCCACGCCCAGTTCGCGCAGCTGCGGCAGCTCGGGGCCGAGGTCGGTGATCTCGTCGCCCTGGATCTGGATGCCGTTGATGCGCAGGAAGGGCCGGCCCTCGCGGGTGGCCAGCGGCAGGCCGTCGGGGTAGTCGATGCAGCGGAAGCCGCACTGGTCCTTGGGCACGTCCAGCGCACGCGCGGTGAAGCAGCGCGCCGAGTACGCCAGCGGCAGGCGGCCGTAGGCGATCACTTCCAGCTCGGGCATCGCCAGGCCCGCGGCCAGCACGGCATCGCGCAGTTCGCGGATCAGCACGTGGCCTTGTTCGACGCCGGGCACCCAGCGGACGAGGCCGTCGTCCATCAGCAGCCGCAGCGCCGCGTGGTTGTACACGTTGAGCGTGGGTCCGGCCACGAAGGGCACGCCGCGTTCGCGGCACAGCTGCACGGCGGAGAGATCGTTCGCTTCGATCCAGCCCTGGCCTTCGGCGACGAGGCGCTTGAGCACGCCCAGTTCCGATTCGGCCTCGATCAGGGCGAGCGAGGAGAGCACCACCTGCTTGCCGCTTGCGGCCAGTTCCGCGGCCAGCGCGATCCAGTCGCCGGTGGCGAGTTCGCGGCGCTTGCTGCACACCGTTTCGCCCAGGTAAACGATGTCGACGGGCCAGTCCGCCGCCGCGCGGTAGAAGGCATGCGTGCGTTCGCGCGGCCAGAAGTACTGCAACGGGCCGAGGCTGAGTTTCATCGTGCTCTGCATGTCAGTGCCAGTGGCGGTGATAGGGGCCGAGCGTGGTCTGGTGGCCTTCGGCATGTCTGGTCAGCGCGGTCTGCCACGCTGGCTGCGGCGACCAGTTTCCGGGCGAGTTGCGGTAACGGTCGATCGCGTTGCGCCAGGTGCGGGTGACCGAGGTCACGTAGGCCACGCCGCGCTGGCGGCCCTCGATCTTCAGTGCCGCCACGCCGGCCTGGGCGAGGCGCGGCAGGAGTTCCAGCGTGTTGAGGCTGGTCGGCTCTTCCAGCGCGTGGAAGGTTTCGCCGCTCACTTCGAAGCGGCCCTTGCACACGGTGGGGTAGCCAGCAGGTTCGGCGGGTTCGAACCGGTCGATCAGCACCTCGTTGAGGCGCACGCTGCGGCGGCCGTCGTCGTGTTCGTCCCAGCGCACGAACTTCGCCGGCGAGCACACGCCGTGGCGGTTCGGCGAGGCGCCGGTAACGTAGCTGGAAAGCTGGCAGCGCCCCTCGACCATGATGCACAGGCTGCCGAACGCGAACACCTCCAGCGGCACCGGGCTGGTTTCGCACAGGCGCTCCACCTGCTGCACCGAGAGCACGCGCGGCAGCACCGCGCGGCTGATGCCGAAGCGCTCGTGCATGTAGCGCAGCGCGGGCGCGGTGGTGGCCGAGCCCTGCACGCTGAGATGCCGCGCCAGCGCGGGATGCGTGCGCGTGGCGTAGTCCAGCACCGCCAGCTCGGCGGCGATGATCGCGTCGCAACCCAGCGCCGCGGCCTTGTCCACCGCCGCCTGCCACTGCGGCAGGCGCGCGCTGTCGGGGTAGGTGTTCAGTGCGAGATAGACCTGGCGGCCGCGTGCATGCGCATAGGCGATGCCTTGCGCCAGCTCCGCGTCGGAGAAGTTGAGGCCGGGAAAGGCGCGCGCATTGGTTTCGTTGCGCAGGCCCGCGTAGACCGCGTCGGCGCCGGCGTCGATCGCCGCCTGCAGGGCGGGCAGGTTGCCGGCGGGACAGACGAGTTGCATGGGCGGCGCTCCGCGCGGGAAAGGAGTGCGCATCGTGGCTGCGACAAGCGGCCGCGCTTTTGACGCGGGTCAGTTTGTCGTGGATCAAGCAGGCAATCCGGATCGATCGCTAGCATCGATGCGACTGCGGCATCCGTCGCAGGCAGGAGTCCGTGGCATGCATCCGATGAGGTTTTCCATTCCCTTGTGCAGCGTTCTCGCCGTGCTGGCGCTGGCGCCCGGCGCGGCCTTCGCCCAGCACGACCACGCCGCGCACGCACATGCCGCGGCACCGGTGCCGCCGCCCGCGCAGCGCTGGGCCGCCGACGCCACGCTGAGCGCGGACATGGGGCAGATCCACACCGTGCTGGAGCAGTTGCGCCATTACGGGATGGGCCACATGGACACCACGCTGGCGCTGGATCGCGTGGGCGCGATCGAGGAATCCGCCGCCGACATCTTCGCCAAGTGCAAGCTCGCGCCCCGGCAGGATGCCGTGCTGCACGGCATGCTGGTGCCGCTGCTCGCCGCCGTGCAGAAGTTCAAGGCCGATCCCGCGGACATGGGCCAGCTCGCGGCGATGCGCGCGGCGGTGGCGGATTACCCGCGCTATTTCGAGGCGCCGGACTGGAAGCCGGAAGCCGGGCACGCGCACTGAATCGCTGATCCGGATCAAGCGTTCCGCCGCGGCAGCGGCGCACGCTGCCTCCATCGAAACGGGCAACGCACATGACCGACTACATCCAGGCGTGGCAATGCATCGGTTGCGGCAGGATCGAAGCGCCGCAGCCGTGCATCGGCGTATGCAAGGACCGCAAGGTGTTCATGGTGGGCAAGGACGAGCACGAGCGCGTGCTGGCCGGGAACGCCGCATTGCAGGCGCAGCTGCGACAGGCGCGCGAGATGCTGTTGCGGTTCGGCCACGCCAAACCCAAGCCGGGTCAGTGGGAAGCCGCGTGGCTCGCCTTGCAGGAGCAGGCGCGCGAGGCGCTGGCGATGCTCGCAGGTTCGGACGGCAGGAAACCGTAGGAGCGCACCCTGTGCGCGAATGCTCTGGTGCCGATGGGAACAAAAGCATTCACGCACAGGGTGCGCTCCTACGCCTCAAGGCGCCGGCGGCGGAATCGCCAGGGTCTCGTCGCCGGCGAGCAGCCGGTGGTGGATCGCGGCCAGGTGCTCCAGCAACTCGGCGCGTGCCGCCCCGGCGTAGGGATTCTCGCGCTGGATCGCGGCGAACAGGTGGCCGGCGTCGCCGCGCACCGCGGCGAGCATGTTGGCCAGGCCGAGGAAGGAGGGCGGTGCCACCGACAAGTCCTCGCCCACGCCCATCTCCACCAGTGCGCGGGCGATGAAGAACGCCAGCGCGTGGGTCTTCGCCATCGCGCGGTCGTGCGTGGCGGCGTCCTGCGCGATCACCGTGCAGCCCAGCGATTCGAACAGGGCGCGCGTACGTTCGGCGGCCTGCGGGTGGTGCGCGCTGGCGCACAGCACCGCGCGCAGCGGCTCGCCACGGGCGAGGCTGAGCGGTCCGAACAGCGGATGGGTGCCGGCATGCGGGACCGCCTCGCCGAGGTGTTCGTCCAGCAGCGCGCAGGGGTGCTCCTTCACGCTGCCCACGTCGATCACGGTGTGCCGCGCATCGAGCAGTGGGCGCAGTTCGCGCAGCGCCGGTTCCAACTGTGGCACCGGCATCGCCAGCACCACCCAGTCGGCGCCGGCGAGCGCATCGGCCGGCGCGGGTGCGGCCAGCGCCGCGGGGATCTCCGCGTGCTGGTCGTGGATGCGCACGACGTGGCCGGCGCGTTGCAGCAGGTCGGCGAAGGCGCAGCCGAAGCGGCCATGGCCGAACAGGGCGAAGATCATCGGGGACTCCGGCGGCCGGGCAGGGCGGGCCCGGCATCCGCCGATTCTCGCAGCGTTCGCCACAAGGCATCCATCCGCGCCTCCACCGCGTCGTCCGGCGCGATCGGCATGCCCCAGGTGCGGCTGGTCTCGCCGGGCCACTTGTTGGTGGCGTCGAGGCCGAGCTTGGAGCCCAGCCCGGCGACCGGGCTGGCGAAGTCGAGGTAGTCGATCGGCGTGTTCTCCACCAGCATCGCGTCGCGCGCGGGGTCGACGCGGGTGGCGATGGCCCAGATCACCTGCGACCAGTCGCGCGCGTCGATGTCGGCGTCCACCACGATCACGAACTTGGTGTAGGTGAACTGGCGCAGGTACGACCACACGGCCATCATCACGCGCCGCGCGTGGCCGGCGTACTGCTTGCGGATCGCCACCACGGCGATGCGGTAGGAGCAGGCCTCCGGCGGCAGGTGGAAGTCGACGATCTCGGGGAACACCTTCTGCAGGATCGGCACGAACAGCTCGTTCAGCGCCATCGCCAGCACCGAGGGCTCGTCGTGCGGCGCGCGGCCCATGTAGCTGCCCTGGTAGATCGCATCCTTGTGCAGGCGCATGCGCTCGATGGTGAGCACGGGGAAACGGTCCCGCGCGTTGTAGTAGCCGGTGTGGTCGCCGAACGGACCTTCCAGCGCGGTGTCGTCGGGATGGATGAAGCCCTCCAGCAGGATCTCCGCGCCGGCCGGCGCGTCGAGGCCGGTCAGCTCGCTGCGCCACAGCCGCGTGCGCTCGGCGCGCAGCAGGCCCGCGAATTCGTATTCGGACAACGTGTCCGGCACCGGCGCCACCGCGGCGAGCAGGGTGGCGGGATCCACGCCGATCGCCACCAGCACGGGGAAGGGCTGGCGCGGACGATCCACGCGCCAGTCGGCATGGTCCAGCGCGCCGCCGCGATGCGGCAGCCAGCGCATGATCACGCGGTTCGGCGCTATCACCTGCTGGCGGTAGATCGCCACGTTCTGGCGGCGCTTGCGGCTGCCGCGGGTGATCACCAGACCCAGCGTGACCAGCTTGCCCGCATCGCCCGGCCAGCAATGCTGGATCGGCAGGCGGGCGAGGTCGATGTCCGCGCCTTCCAGCGTTTCGTGCAGGAACGCGGCTTCCTCGACGTGGCGCGGCGCCACGTGGGCGAGCTGCGCCAGCTCCGGCCAGGTGGCCAGCGCCTGGCGCAGGTTGGCCGGCCAGCGCGGCTCCTTGATCGCGGCCAGCAGTTGACCCAGCTCACGCAGCGAAGCCAGCGGCCGCCCGGCCAGCGCCAGCTCGATGCGGCGGCGATGGCCGAACAGGTTGCCGAGGAAGGCGTGGCCCGAACCGAGCGGCTGTTCCATCAGCAGGGCAGGGCCGCCTTCGCGCAGGGCGCGATGGCACAACGCGGTGGTTTCCAGATGCGGATCCACCGGCGCCTGCACGCGCAGCAGCTGCTGCTGGCGTTCGAGCCGGTCGAGGAAGGAACGCAGGTCGTGGTGGCTCATGGTGCGGGGCCGGCAATGGCGTCGCCCAAGCCTCGCCGCTCGCGCGTGGTGTTGCCTTGATCGTGGTCAGCCGTGCGGCCCGTTGGCCACGCCTTGCCGCAACGCCTCGCGCGCGGGGCCGATGTCGATGCCGCGCGCGGCCAGCCACGCCGGATCGAACAACGTCTCCGCATAGCGTTCGCCGGGGTCGCACAGCAGGCTCACGATGCTGCCGCGCTCGCCGCGTTCGCGCATGCCGGCGGCCAGTTGCAGGCAGGCGACCAGGTTGGTGCCGGAGGAGCCGCCGTAGCGGCGGCCGAGCAGTTCCTCAAGCAGCCAGGCGGCGGCGATCGAGGTGGTGTCGGGCACCTCGATCACATGGTCGACCACGTCGAACAGGAAGCCCGGCTCCACGCGCGGTCGGCCGATGCCCTCGATCAAGGTGGGCTGGCGCGCCACCGCATCGCGGTCACGCCCGCGCCAGCCCTCGACGTAACCGCTGCCGGCCGGTTCGGCCACACACAGGCGGGTGTCCAGCCGGCGGTAGCGCAGGTAGCGGCCGATGGTGGCCGAGGTGCCGCCGGTACCGGCGCCGCAGACGATCCACGCCGGCACCGGCCGCGGCTCGCGCGCCATCTGCTGGATGATCGACTCGGCGATGTTGTTGTTGCCGCGCCAGTCGGTGGCCTGCACGGCGAGGCCGAACTGGTCGAGGTGGCAGGCGCCGCGCGTGGCGTGTTCGGCGGCGCGCGCATGTACCTGGGCGGGATCGTCGACCAGGTCGCAGCGGCCGCCCAGCGCCTGCACGTCGCGGATCTTGCGCGGCGCGGTGCAGGCCGGCATCACCGCGGTGAACGGCAGGCCGAGCAGGCGCGCGAACCAGGCCTCGGAAATCGCCGTGCTGCCGGAGGAGGCATCGACCACGGCCTGGCCCTCGCGCAGCCGGCCGTTGCACAGCGCGTAGAGGTAGAGCGAGCGGGCGAGGCGGTGCTTCAGGCTGCCGCTGGGATGCGCCGACTCGTCCTTGAAGTAGAAGTCGATGCCGGGAAAACCGGGAAAGTCGAGCTTGAGCAGGTGCGTGTCGGCCGAGCGCGCGGCTTCCTGCGCGAGCATTTCCAGCGCGGCGTGTACCCAGCGGCGCCCGGTTTCGTGCGGAGACAGCAGCGGGGAAACGTCTTGCATGGGGAGATCCGGACCGGGTTCATGCATGCACGATGCCCCCGGCCTTGCAGCCGGGGGCATCGTGCGGGTGGCGACTTGCCTGTTCACGCTCATTGGCCCGAGTTCGTTTACCCAGGCTCATTTGCCCAGACTCAGCGTGCCCTTCATCAGTGCGGCATGACCGGGGAACGTGCAGAAATACGCGTACTGCTCGCCAGCCTTGAGCTTGGCCACGTTGATCGTCGCGGTGTCGGACTGGCCGCCGCCGATCAGCTTGGTGTGGGCGATGATGCGGGTGTCGCCGGGCTTCTCGTAGCTGTCGGCGGCGCCGGCCTGCATGCCGTCGGCGATCACGCCGGATTCGTCGGCGGCGTGCGCCAGCACCCAGTTGTGGCCCATCGAGGCCACCGGCAGCTTGCCGGTGTGCTTCAGCGTGACCTTGAAGCTCTTGCAGGTCTTGGGCACGGTGATGGACTTGACGTTGTATTGCATTGCGTCGCTGGCCTCGACCGTGGTGCTGCATTCGGCCGCCATCAGCGGAGAGGAAGCGAGGGCGAGCACGGCGAGGACGATCAGTTTGCGCATGGGGACGACTCCGGTGGGAAAGTTGATGCATCCGGATTCTGCGCAGGCCGCAAGCGGCCGGCACTGATCTGTGTCATTTGATCGGACGATCGTGGGACCGGGTGATCGTGGATGCCGGGGACATGGACGCCTGTCAGGGTGCGTCATCAGGGGCAGGGCAGGGCCGCAACGCTTGTCCAAGCCGTGCACATCGCGAGAGCGCGCGGTACGTCGAGCTTGTGCCCACACCCAAGTCAAGACAGACCGTCGTATCTGCGTGACGCCGCCATCGCCAGTCGATCCTTCGTTGCTGCTGCAGTTCTGGCCATGTCGACACGATTGGAGTACAAATGTACTCCATGTCCGATCTCAGCTCCCGCCGCGCCGCCATCCTCACCTTCATCCGCAAGCGGGTGACGGAGCAGGGGCAGCCGCCGTCCCTGGCCGAGATTGCCGAGGCCGGTGGCTTGGCCTCGCGTGGCGCGGCGCGCAAGCATGTGCTGGCGTTGGCCGAGGCGGGACTGATCGAGGTGGCGTCCGGGCAGGCGCGTGGTATTCGCCCGGCCGGTCTGCGTACGCGTACCAGTCTGTTGCAGGTGCCGGTGCTGGGCCGGGTGGCGGCCGGTCCGCCGATCGGCGCCGATGCCGGTCTGCTCGACACGCTGACGCTCGACGCGCGATTGTTCGCCACGCGACCGGACTACCTGCTGCGGGTGCAGGGGGATTCGATGATCGGGGACGGCATCCTCGACGGCGATCTGGTCGGTGTGCGCCGCACGCCGGAGGCGCGCGACGGGCAGCTGGTGGTGGCCCGGCTCGAAGGCGAACTGACGATCAAGCGTCTTGCCCGCGGCAAGGGCGGGATCCGGCTGCTGCCGCGCAATCCGGCCTATGCGCCGATCGAGGTGCGGCGCGGGCAGGACTTCGCCATCGAGGGCGTGTTCTGCGGCCTGGTCCGCCGGGGGTGACATGGGCGCGGTGGTGGCGATCGATGCACTGCTGCACCAGCGGCAGGTCTGGCGTGGTCGGCCGGCTGCGCCGCCGGCCGGGGCGCAACCCACCGGCCATGCCGGCCTGGATGCGGTGTTGCCCAGTGGTGGCTGGCCCGAAGCCGCGCTGAGCGAGCTCCTGATCCCGGCCGACGGCGTCGGCGAATTGCAGCTGCTGTGGCCGACCCTGGCGCGTCTGTCGCAGGCGGGCGAGCGCGTCGTGCTGGTCGCGCCGCCGTATCTGCCGTTTGCACCGGCATGGCAGCAGGCCGGTGTGGATCTGCGCCAGCTGCAGGTCGTGCACACCGGGACACCGCGCGATGCATTGTGGGCGACCGAGCAATGCCTGCGCTCGGGCAGCTGCGGCGCCGTGCTGTGCTGGCCGCTGGGCGCCGACGACCGTGCACTGCGCCGCCTGCAGGTCGCGGCCGCCTCGGGACGCACCCTGGCGTTCGCGACGCGACCGCTCGGTACGGCCAGCCATCCGTCGCCGGCGGCGCTGCGCATCGCCATCGACGCCGCGCCGGCGCAATGGCGCGTGCTCAAGTGTCGCGGCGGGGTGGCGCCGGCGCAGCCGATCCCGCAGGGAGCAGGATGAGCCATGCGCTGGGCCTGCATCCTGTTGCCACAGCTGGCGCTGGACGGCGTGCTTCGCCGCTGCGCGGATCCGGATGCGCCCCGCGTGCTGGTCGGCGGATCGGCGCAACGGCGCATGCTGCATGCGGTCAGTCCTGCGGCGCGGGCGCTGGGCTTGCGCCGGGGCATGGCACTGACCGCAGCGCAGGCGTTGGCCCATGGCTTTGCGACGGACGCGTACCGCCCCGAGGATGAGGCACGCTGGCATCGTTTTCTGGCCGGCTGGGCCTACGGCTACAGCTCGCAGGTCAGCCTGCAGTTCCCGCATGCGCTGATGCTGGAGATCCAGGGCAGCCTGGGGTTGTTCGGGCCATGGCCGCGCTTCGAGGCGCGATTGCGCGAGGAATTGACGGCGCTCGGTTTCCGGCACCGCATCGTGGCCGCGCCCCACCCAGTGGCGGCACGCGTGCTGGCCAACGGGCACGACGGGCTGGCCATCGACGGCGACGCGCCGCTGCGACGCGCGCTCGGGCAGTTGCCGATCCAGCGTGCCGGCTTCGCGCCGGAGGTGGCCACCGCCTTCGCACGCATGGGGCTGCGCACGTTGCGCCAGGTGTGGGCGCTGCCGCGCGATGGCCTGGCGCGACGCTTCCCGGCCAAGGTGCTGCGTCACCTCGATGCCTTGCTGGGCGAGCGCGACGTGGCGCTGGAAAGCTATCGTCCGCCCGACCGCTTCGACCCGCGGATCGAGCTCGGCCACGAAGTCGAGTCGTCCCAGGCGCTGCTGTTTCCGCTGAAGCGGCTGACCGCGGATCTCGCCGCCTTCCTGGCCGGGCGCGACGGCGGCGTGCAGCGTTTTGTCCTGCATCTGGAACACGACCACGACGCCCGCACCCGGGTGCCGGTGGGCCTGCTCACCCCCGAACGCGATGCAGCGCTGCTGTTCGAACTCGCGCGCGGCCGGCTGGAGCAAGTGCAACTGCCGGCGCCGGTCCGTGCGATCGCACTCTGCGCCGACGAACTGCCACCCTTCGTGCCGGTGCATCGCGAGCTGTTCGGCCCGCGACCGCAGCAGGCGATGCCGTGGGAGCAACTGCGCGAACGCTTGCGCGCGCGCCTGGGCGAGGATGCCGTGCACGGCATGCAGGTGCAGGCCGACCATCGCCCGGAGTGCGCCTCGCTCAGTCCGCCGGACGTCCCGACACGGCGCGAGGCACCGTCGCCCGGCGCCGCGGCCGGTCCGCGCCCGGGTTGGTTGTTGGCGAAGCCCGTGCCGCTGCGCGGACCGATGCCACAACTCCTCGCCGGACCCGAGCGCATCGAGAGCGGCTGGTGGGATGGCGGGGACGTGCGCCGCGACTACTACCGCGCGCGACTGGCGACCGGGCAATGCGCCTGGGTGTTTCGCCCGATCGGCGGCGGAGGCTTCATGCTGCACGGCTGGTTCGCATGAGCTACGCCGAGCTGCACTGCCTGTCGAACTTCAGCTTCCAGCGCGGGGCGTCGAGCGCGCAGGAGCTGTTCGAACGCGCGAAGCATCACGGCTATCAGGCGCTGGCGATCACCGACGAGTGCACGCTGGCCGGCATCGTGCGGGCCTGGCAGGCCGCGAAGGCGGTGGACCTTCCCTTGGTCGTGGGCAGCGAAGTGCGCATCGATCGCGGCGCGAAACTGGTGCTGCTGGTGGAGAACATCGCGGGCTACCGGGTGCTGTGCCGACTCGTCACCGCTGCACGCCGGCGTGCGCCCAAGGGCAGCTATCGGCTGCTGCGGGAGGATTTTCCGGACACGACGGATGGCCTGCTCGCACTGTGGGTGCCGGACGATCCGGACGACACGCGGGAAGGGAATTGGCTGCGCACACGCTTCCCGCAACGGCTGTGGATCGCGGTGGAACTGCATCGTGGTCCGGACGACGCGGCACGGCTGGCACGGTTGCAGGCCCTGGGCCAGTCGCTGCAGTTACCGCTGGTCGCTGCCGGCGACGTGCACATGCATGCGCGCGGGCGCCGTGCGCTGCAGGATGTGATGACGGCGATCCGACACCACACCACCGTAGCCGAGGCTGGCGATCGGCTATTTCCCAATGGCGAGCGCCATCTGCGGCCGCTGTCTGCGCTGGCGGAACTGTATTCCTCCGAGCTGCGGGTGGAGTCTGTGCGCATCGCCCGGCGCTGCACGTTCGACCTCGGCCAATTGCGCTACCAGTACCCGAGAGAGCTGGTGCCTGATGGGCACACGCCAGCCTCCTGGCTGCGCGAGTTGACCGAGCAGGGCCTGCGCTGGCGCTGGCCGGGCGGCATCCCGACGAAGGCGCGGGACCTGGTCGAGAAGGAGCTGGCGCTGATCGCCGAGCTCGGCTACGAGAGCTACTTCCTCACCGTGCACGACATCGTGCGCCATGCCCGCAGCCGGAACATTCTCTGCCAGGGGCGCGGCTCGGCCGCGAACTCGGTGGTCTGCTATGCACTGGGCATTACCGAGATCGACCCCGACCGCATCGGCATGCTGTTCGAGCGCTTCGTTTCGAAGGAGCGCGACGAGCCGCCCGACATCGATGTCGACTTCGAGCACGAGCGGCGCGAGGAAGTCATCCAGTACGTGTTCGCACGCTACGGACGTCATCGGGCGGCGATCACCGCGGTGGCCAGCACCTATCACGGCGCCGGCGCCGTGCGCGACGTGGCCCGCGTGCTGGGGCTGCCACCCGACCAGGTCGATGCGCTGGCCCGCTGCTTCGGGCACTGGAGCGATGCACTGCCACCCGCCACGCAGTTGCGCGAGCAGGGCTTTGATCCGGACAGCCCACTGCTGCGCCGGGTGCTGGTGCTCACCGCCGAGTTGATCGGCTTCCCGCGCCACCTGTCGCAGCATCCGGGCGGCTTCGTGATCTCCGAGCAGCCGCTGCACGATCTGGTGCCGGTGGAGAACGCGACCATGGAAGGCCGCACGGTGGTGCAGTGGGACAAGGACGATCTGGATGCGGTGGGCCTGCTCAAGGTCGACATCCTGGCGCTGGGCATGCTGAGCGCCTTGCGCCGCTGCCTCGATCTGGTCGAACGCCATCACGGACGGTCGCTGACGCTGGCGACCATCCCGCCAGAGGATCCCGACACCTACGCGATGATCGGCAGGGCCGACACCATCGGCGTGTTCCAGATCGAGTCGCGGGCGCAGATGGCGATGCTGCCGCGGCTCAGGCCGCGCAACTTCTACGACCTGGTGATCGAGGTGGCGATCGTACGGCCGGGGCCGATCCAGGGCGACATGGTGCATCCCTACCTGCGCCGGCGCACCGGCGAGGAGCCGGTGAGCTACCCCTCGGAGGCGTTGCGTAAGGTGTTCGAGCGCACGCTTGGCGTGCCGTTGTTTCAGGAGCAGGTGATGCAGCTAGCGGTAGTCGCAGCCGGCTACACGCCGGGCGAATCGGACGACCTGCGTCGCTCGATGGCGGCATGGAAACGCCATGGCGGACTGGAGCACCACCGCGACAAGCTGACCCGCGGCATGCTGGAACGCGGCTACTCGGCCGACTTCGCCGCGCGCATCTTCGAGCAGATCAAGGGCTTCGGCAGCTACGGTTTCCCGGAGTCGCACGCGGCCAGCTTCGCGCTGCTGACCTACGCCAGTTGCTGGCTCAAGCGCCACTACCCGGCGGCCTTCACTTGCGCGCTGATCAACAGCCAGCCGATGGGCTTCTACAGTCCCGATCAGTTGCTGCAGGACGTGCGCCGCCATGGCGTGGCGGTGATGCCGGCGGATGTGCGCCACAGCGACTGGGACTGCACGTTGGAACCCGACCGGCGCGGCGGCCATGCACTGCGCATGGGGTTGCGCATGGTGCGTGGATTGGCCGAGGACGATGCACGACGAATCGAGCAGGCGAGGGCAGGGCAGGCATTCGTCGACATCGCCGACCTGTGCGAGCGGGCAGCACTCGACGCTCGCGCGCGTGAGCGGCTGGCCGACGCCGGCACGCTGCGCGGCTTGGCCGGCCATCGGCACCGGGCGCGCTGGGCGGTGGCCGGCGTGGAGGAACAACGCCCTTTGTTTGGTGCAGCCACGCAGCTACGTGAGCAGCCAGTGGTCTTGCCGTTGCCTGGTATCGGCGAGGATCTCCAGGCGGACTACGCCACGCTCGGCACCACGCTGGAGCGCCACCCGATGGCCTTGCTGCGTGCACAACTGCGCGCGCGGCGCTGCCGCAGCTCGAAGGAGTTGGTGGCCATCCCACCCGGGCGCCACATCGTCGTGGCCGGACTGGTGGTCGGCCGCCAGCGGCCGCAGACCGCCAGTGGCGTCACCTTCGTCACGCTGGAAGACGAACACGGCATGATCAACGTGGTGGTCTGGCGCCAGTTGGCCGAGCGGCAGCGTCGCCCCTTCCTGGAATCGCGGCTCCTGATGGTGGAGGGCACGCTGGAAGCCGAGAGTGGCGTGCGCCACCTGATCGCCCGGCGCCTGCATGACCTGACGCCGCTGCTGAGCAGCCTGGATGTACGAAGCCGGGACTTCAGATGACTGAGAGGCGATTAGGAAGGGTTATCGAGGGTACGGAGGAGGCCCCAAGTTCAACAGGGCATGTCATCCTTCGGCGACTGTACTCTGCTTCTGGCTGCCTCGAATCAACGAGAATGCTTCAGCAGAACCCCACTGCCAATGCCCGTCACTTCGAGTACCTGGAACGGTAAACTTCGAGCTAGCGACAAGGAGAATGTGTGGTGGAAGTGGCTCCCCTAGCAGAGGCCGACAAGGACTTTGGATCGTCTCGCAAGCGTACGATCAGTGAGATACGTGCTCACCTGCAGCGGCTGTTGCAGCCGGGCGTCCTCGGCATCTATACCCAAGTTGCAGTTTATGAAGTTTTTGCTCAGCCGCCGGGCAGTGCCCCACTAAATGTCTTGACGGTGGCTGTATTGGAAGAGGGGGTGCCTGGAGACCTTGAGAAGAAGAAAGAGTACCTCACGGCCCAGCAGGTTAGGGTAAAAGGGCTGAAGGACTGGGTCTTTGGTGCGATCGTGAAGCGCCAGCCTTTAGGCTGCCTCGATGAGGCATTGCTCGCGCTGGAGAGCAAGCGGCCCTGGATGCTCTGTGGTGATCGTTTAGGCGTGGGTGATCTGGAAGCGCTGGCTCCGCTCTTCGTACCACCAGACGGCGCTGTCGAGGTTCCGATCAATCGCTTGCTTCGAAACAATTTCTGGAACGGCTCTCATGTTATTCGCCTAAACAATACCGATAAGAAGCTGTTTCAACCGTTCTTCGACGATAGGCGGCGGCTTCAGGATCTGTCCGAAGCGCTTCAGCCGAACTTGCCGATGACCCTCGGTTCGATGGTCGATTACCTGGGCGATGTTCTAATCCAGCTGCCTGTAACGGCTACAGTCATCAGTCTGCGACGGTCGCCCAACCATGGCCCCCTTGGGCTTGAGGCCACTTGGCATCCCGGTCTATCGCCGCGACCGTTGTTGGCGGCGGCTCGCATGGACACCGAGCGTGCAATTGTGGGGGCGTCCGTTTCGGAAGCCTTCACCCAAGCAGTCTTTTTCCCGGAAGTTAAGGGGCACAACTATCCAGTACAGTTCGAGGTATGGGATCAACAGACGGGCTTGCTTGTGGCCGCCACAACACCCGTTTCTTTCCTGACACAAGGCACTATGCAGGGCCGGGTCATCGAACCCGAGCCACGGGTGTTCTCTCCATTGCCCGCATCAGGCGCGCGAAGTCCGGTGCGTGTTGAAGTGCACTCACTGCTGGCTCCCATCGTCGTGGGATCCTCTCCAGATACATCAGCCGATCGTGGCGCGAGGGAACGCGGTCATCTCGAGGAATCACATCGGTTAGCAGCCTCTCGCGAGTTTGTTCAGTACCGACCCACATCCAACGATCAGGGGTGGGTGGTGCGGCAACGGGCGCTCGATGACCTACGAGTTCTAATCCGGCAACATGGTGATCGAGGAGTTGACTTATGGGATCCGTTTCTTTCGGCCGACGACGTGCTGCAGACGCTCTTTTACTCCCCGGTGCTTGGCGTTCCGCTGCGCGCCCTGTCTAACAGGGAAGAGGCGCCGTCGGAGGATAAGCCCCCCGCGTCAGGCATATCGGATGCAGCCGACGACGTGGAGCGATTACAGACATCCATCGAAGATAAGCAGAGTCCGCATACCTGCGATCCAAACAAGAATAAGGCATTGCGCGAGCCCTTCGGTGTCGTGCAGAAGCGGATCCTTGATGCCCATGCTGGCAACCACTACGGCCTCAATTTAGAGTTTCGTGCTCGATTCGGCCCGAAGGGATGGGGGTTCCATGATCGGTTCCTGATTTTTCCTAATTCTCCCGACGGACCATTGGCTTGGTCGTTAGGCACGTCAGTAAACCAATTAGGCAAGACCCATCATATCCTTCAACGAGTGGGGAACGCTGCGTTGATCGCTGCGGCATTCAACGACCTGTGGAGAGAATTGAATGAGCCTTGTCACCAGGTCTGGAAAACACCATGAAACCGCAATTGCTCCTTGCCTTGGCGGTCCGCTTTCCCGATCACCCGCCAACGTCAAGCCTCCAAGAGGTCGATCTGGCGGCAATCGATGTAGAAAGCGCCGATGTACCGACGCTCCATGCCTTGGCTCGCCGTACGGCGATACGCCTACAGCCATTCAGCGCGATCGAGCAATGGGATGCATTGACAGCGATCGACCAGACGAATCTCTTGACGGAATTTGGATGGCTACTCCGAGCTTTCAGCGAGTGGAACGGTACTGACGACCCCCGTGGCCGCCGCCTATTTGCCCTTTTTGCTATAGCTAGCGCGTGGGACGGGCAAGGTGGTTATTGGCCTAGCGTCTCAAGCGTATCAACACCTGATGCCACTTGGATCCGCGCTGCGGAGAAGATTGTGCAAGGAGCGAGCGCAAGCCTTAGCGGATCTGCCGACGCACCAATCTGGGAACAAGACGAAGCGAAGTCGCTGCAAGAGGCAGATCGCGGTGAGGATTGGGTGCGCCTTGCCAAGACGCTGAATCGCTTCTCGAATGTAGTTGGCGACACGGTACTTACACAGGCGACGCGCGCACTAGGCGCATGTTCTCCTTTGCGCCTTTCCACCTTGCTCGTTGAGCGCAAAAGTTGGCTCGACTCTATACAGATCCTGCACTGCCTTGGTCCCGATGAGCGGTATCGAATTGCGCTCGCCTCGGGTACCGCACGGGCGCATTTTGCATCAATTGCCCTTTGTTACCAGCAACCTGCATTGGCGCTCGATTCGCTCACTCAATTGATCGTCTCCGTGGCAGGGGACGCGAAGCAGTGGGCAGCGCTACTTGATCTCTGCCTAGGCGCTATTACGCAATATTTGCCGATTCAAGCCGTCCTCGGGAGAGTGCTGACAATGGCGAGTGATGACGCGATCAAAGCGTTCGTTGATGCAGTGGAATTGTCTCCCTTGAACAACGATCACCATCCTATTTCTGATCTCTTGCTCAATTTCGTAAGTCAGGCGCCAGAGGCGGCGCGTCGAACACTATTGCACCGGGCATACGAGCGTTGGCATGCATGGTCTTTCGGACTACCGGAGGCTCAAGAGATGACGCGGGGACCCTCTGGATCGACATTAGATGTCGCTGTGTCCCGTTGGCTTGCTATGTATGCCGATGAGACGACGCTGATCGACGGCATGGCTGAAGCACAAAAGGCTATCGTGTCGATCGAGCAGCGGTGGCATGATTCTAAGACCACATTGAAGCGCCAGATGAACGCCTTTCGCTCGCGTTCCTCGATGTTCACCACCGCGCATGCCATGACGAGCAGTGGACTTACACAAACTTACACGCCACCCACTAACGAGCAAACGCTCAGTGCATATCAAATCGCACGTTATATGTGGTGACGATGCGATGCATGTGTGCTCGAAGTATCAATTCGGCACGACCGATGGAAGCCCTCTTCAATCCTCTCTTATCACGGTTCGAAGCTTCCGCCGACGTTGATCATCCCGGCAACACCAACATAACTCTTGGGAGCGGAGCTTGGCGATCGATACGTCCAACCCTTCCGGGCGTAGTCCCTGTTGGATCGAAATGATCACGTCTCATTGCCCAGCAGCACCAGCCCGCCAAGAGCTTGATGCCCTAGGTTGAGTTCGAGGTGATGTAGCTGGCGCGGTTGTGTGGACACGGCTCGTCGCTTAGGTACCGGCATGCGCAACGATCTGGCCCTTGGCGGACGGGCTGACTTGGTGCAGGCCAAGGGTAGCTATACATTGGACGAGGGCGTTGTGGACGTGTCGCGGGTGGCCTTGCAGGTCGACGTGGCTATGGAGCTGCCGCGTTCGGCACCAAAGGCACTGGATGCCTTGGTTGGATGACGCAGGTATGACGAGCTGACTATGATCGACGACGATACCAGCACAATGCCCATAGAGATCGATAAGGTTCGGGCATCAAAGGCAGGCCATGCTTTTCATGAAGCTTGGGCCGCGCGAACCGCTCTTGAGCTCCTGCCGCCGTCGACCGACCTTACAGCGATCACGCTTGAGGGTTTCGACGAGCAGGACGAGCAGAGCTTAGGGACTGGTGCAGTCGAGATTGCCGATCTTGTCCGGTACCACGGCGCCACGGATGTCGCACGGGCACACCGAGTTACGGTCGTCCAGTTCAAGTATTCGATCGCAAGCGCCCACACGGCAGTTCGAGCTGCTGACCTGGCATCGACCCTTAGCAAGTTTGCCGCGACCGATGCCGAGCTGCGGGCGACCCATGGTGATGATCATGTTCTTGCCGTGGTCCGCTATGAGTTTGCGACGAACAGACCCATCCACGAGAACTTAGGGAAGGCGATTTCAGCGGTCATCGCGAGTACGCAAGAAGTCGGTGATATTGCCCGCCAGGCAGGCCAGATCGCGCAAGCCCTCAAAGACTATCCCCATCCAGTTGCTGACCTGCTGCGACGATTGGAATTGGTCGGCAGCAAGGGGAGCTTGACCGAGGCTGAGTGTGCGATTTCCGCCACGCTCGCGGCATGGAGCGAACCAGGGGATCCGGATGCAGAGAAACGCCTACTCAAGCTGCGGAATCTCATCAGGATAAAGGCCGGGCCCGGCAGCGAAACGGACAAACGCGTTGACCGGGTAGCGGTTCTGGCTGCGTTGGACGTGGAGCACGAGGACCGGCTATATCCCACGCCTGACGCATTTCCCGAGGTTGATGTCGTCATTCAGCGCGAGGTTCTTGGCGATATAGCAGCCCTGGCCCGCTCAGCTGGTCTTCCTCTCGTTGTTCATGCGGCGGGCGGGATGGGCAAGACGGTCTTGATGCAAGGCCTCGCCGACCGATTGCGAGCCGATGGCCCCGTGGTGCTCTTCGATGGCTTCGGCGCTGGTCGCTGGCGGGATCCTGCCGACGGCCGGCACCTCCCAGAGAGGACGCTCGTCCACCTTGCCAATCTCATGGCGGGGCAGGGCCTGTGCGACATTCTGCTGCCCGTGGCGGACGTCACGGGCTTGCTGAGGGCATTCCGCCGACGGCTCGCCCAGTCGGTGGAGACGGCGCGGCGAACCCGCAGCGATGCATGTGTCTCATTGGTGCTTGACGCGATCGACCACGCCGGGCTTGCCGCGCGGGATACCGCGACATCATCGTTCGCACACCTTCTCATGCGCAGCATCAGCGTCAATCCGATCGACGGTGTTCGCCTCGTCGCATCGTGCCGGCCTGAACGGCTCGCGCTGGCAACTGGGGATGCCTCGCACCGTTCTTTCGCAGTTCCGCTGTTCACTGACGCGGAAGTGCGTTCCCTCGTGGGGCGGCGCGTACCGGACGCTTCGGACGACGAGATCGCCGCTTTGCTGACACGGTCCGGTCGCAACCCACGCTGTCTCGACAGCCTGATTACGACTGGACGACCGTTTGATCCCGTGTCGTTCCCTGATGCCCCGGGAGAGCCGCAAGATCTCCTCGACGTGCTGCTTCGCAAGCGTCTCACCGAGGCGCGCGAAGCTGCACGCGCTCGCGGTGCAAGCGATGCGGACATTGATCTCCTGCTGACGGGCATCGCTTTGCTCGCGCCCCCCGTTCCCATTGAAGAGCTTGCTGCGGCACACGGCCTGATCGCGGAGCAAGTTGAAAGCTTCGCGGCTGACCTAGCCCCCTTGCTTGAGCGAACGCCGCACGGCCTGATGTTCCGCGATGAACCGACCGAAACCCTGATCCGACAGACCTACGGTGCGGGCCAAGCCGGTCGTGATCGCGTTATCGCCGCTCTCCAAGAACGCCAGCTCACTTCAAACTATGCAGCCCGGGCACTACCCGCGTTGCTCACCTCGCTACGCGATGCCGATCAGCTCATCCAGCTGGCCTACGACCTGCGCGTTCCTCGGGGCGCTTCACAGGTAAGCATTCGCGACATCCGTCTGTCGCGAATCACGGCCGCGATCGCATTGGCGGGACAGTTGAACCGGCGCGACGATCTTCTGCGCCTGCTGCTGGAAGCGTCGCTCGTTGCCGCAGGCCATGAGCGATCCGACCGCTTCCTTTACGAGCACCCTGATCTCGCCGCCGTGGCAGGCGACCCCGAAGCTTTGCGACGGCTTTCCGCGACTCATGTTGGCTGGCCTGGGGGGAAGCACGCCGCGCTTGCACTTGCGAACGTGTTCGCTGGCGACCGAGACGAGGCCCGTCGCCACGCTCGGCGATCCATCGATTGGCACAACTGGGCCGCGCACACCAAACGGCGCACGCGCTTTAACGAATCGAGCACCTCAAGGCAGTGGGACGATATTGGCTTCGCCTATGTCGAGATGCTGGTAGGCAACGACGTGCGCGTTGCAGAGTTCTTCGCCCGTCGAGACGACGGTGTGGCCTTCGCCAAGTTTCAGGACTTGTTTGATCTTCTGGATCGACACCAGCATTCGGCGCGTCCGCCCAAGGCGCGCATCGCAACGCGGCTGTTACGTTGCCGACTACCTTCTCGCGCGCTCTACGCCGCCGCGCTTCCATTCGCCGGCCGTGATCCATCCCACGCCAGAAGACTTGTCACGGCACTTGCTGCGGCAGCTTCTGTGGATGGCAAAAGCGAAGGCTTGGCGATAGCCAGCGTCCTGGCGTCGGCGCTGGCGATTGAGCTTGGCATGGAGAGAGAGGCAGCAACCATTCTGGCTGGAGCTGCACTTACACCGCCAAGCGTCTACGACTATTCCAGTCAGTTTCCGGGCGACCGCGGGATCCATGTCAGCGTGCTGGCCGCCGGTGTTCGATCCGCCTTGTGCCGGAAGCGCGCCGCTTTGATCGACTTGGTGCCGACGGAATTCATCGAACTGATGCCTGCAAGCGCTCGGTCGCGGGGCGAGGCGACCTTCAGTCGGGTACTTAGCCAGAAGCTGGCCGCTCCGACGTTCGATGGCACTCGGCGCCGACGGAAGCAGCGTGGTGGACTCGATGAGGAGAAGCGATCGGACTATTCGCGCACGCTTAGCAGTCGGATACAGCCGATGCTGAACTACGCGCAGGGGGTCGCCGACATCATTCGTCCGCCGAGTGGAAAGACGCGGGACGAGATGGTGGCTGCGGCTTTTGACCGGCTTGTCCGTGATGTCGAGCAGTCCTCCAGCTATCCGTATCGGGACGGGAAGGCGTATCTCGCGCGGAACGGTTTCCGAGTCATTTTCGATCTTGCCGACGCGTTAGGTGCGCTCAATGCCGCCCTTGCGAAGCGCATGGCCGAGTGGGCAGCGAGTGCGCCAGGCCTATTCACGCCGGAGCTGACCAATCTGGTTGCTCGACTGTCATGCGTCCCCCAATGCCATGATGCTGCACTCCTCCTTGCCGGCGATGTTGAACGCAGGATCCAGCTCGATACCGATGTCGGATCCAGAATCTCAGCCTACGGAAGTCTCGCTCGCGCAGTCTGGCGAGTAAGTACTGACGAGGCCGCAGCCTATTTTCGCCGTGCGCTCGATCTTGCCGAGGCCATTGGCTCGGATGACTTCGATCGTACCAACCACTTGCTGGAGCTAACCGGCCGCTATTCGGGTCCCGAACTACCGCCGGCGGCAGCGCATACCTTGGCACGTATCCTTGAGCTGAATCAGAACGAGGATGGCAAATTCCCTTGGACTGAATACGCGAAAACGATGGTGCCGATCGCCGGGCGGGCGACGTTGGCTACGCTGGCACGGCTGGACGATCGCGACTCTGCTCGGCTCGGGCTGTCACTCGGCCCCGCATTAACTGTCCTCGTTCGTGACTCGAAGCTTTCTGTCGAAGCCGCCGCCGCTCTGTTTGGCTTGGCTGCACCGGTCGAAACCTGGACGTGGCGTGTCTCGGACTTCGCGTCAGAGATCATTAGCCGCCTGCCTCAAGAACGACGGGAATGGTTCTTTGATCTCCTTCTGGTCGAGATCGATCGCGAGGATCAACTTTCCCCAGCACGGGAGACGATCGAGCGGCTACAAGACCTCGCTGAGCGCAGTCTTCCTGCCGCCTCCCAAGCTCGAACACGCATCGACGGCCTTCTCGCTCGCCTTGGACCCACATCGGTATCGCCAATGGTCATGTCCCCGTCGACCGTGTCGGAGCCACCGCCCGTCTTTCCGGTCGACCTCACGGACTCGGACGACATTGACCGTCAGATCCTCAGCGAGGAGATTGACCAGTCGGGGCGGCGCTGGCCGGTCCGGACACTGATCAATCTGGCCAAGCGAGCCACTTCTCCTGCCGAACGCCTCGGGTTCGTTTGTGCGGTCGTTGAGTCAACGGCGGCCACGCTTGCCGACAAGATTCATGCGCTGGACGACTACTTGGGAGAGTGGGGCAGGTCGTCGGCGGCGATGCGCGATGCGTTGCCGGACCTGGGGCTACGCCTGGCGACCAAACACGCCGCCGAACTCGCCAGTTCAAGCACCGATGCGTGGGGCGCCTGGCGGGGGCTGGAGCAACATTTTCATGCCGACCGCGCCATCCTTGTCGAGCACGTCGTTGCAGCGCTCCGGAGCACCGCGGACAGCCTGGGTGGTAATGCCTGGCTCGCACTTGCCGCGAAACTGGCATCTGATGTCAGTGACAGCGCCATGGCGGAGGCCCTCGAACGGTTTTTGGCGACCACCGATGAAAAGCTGCCGCCCGAAGTTGGGGACGGACCGTGGGACGCTCGTTTTACGGTTCCGTCCGACGAGGCCACGTTCGTGGCAGGGCTGGTGTGGGCGAGGCTTGGCCATCCCGTCGCAGCCATGCGCTGGCGCGCGGCCCATGCGGTGCGCCGATTGGTAGCGGCCGGACGGTCCGATGTCATTGAACGACTGATCGAGCGCTTTGGGTCTGCGTCGAGCTTGCCTTTCAGCGACGCGAAGCTGCCTTTCTACGTCATGCATGCGCAACTCTGGTTGTTAATAGCGCTTGCTCGCGTAGCAAAAGACGCCGCTCGCGCATTCCTACCTCATTGCGCATTCTTTGAGCGAATCGCTTTTTCCGCTGAGTTCCCGCACGTCATCATGCGTGCTTTCGCGATAGACATACTTCGCGAGCTTGCGCGCTCCCTCCGACCTGAGGAGCACGAAGCGTTTATCGCCAAGCTCGGCCTCGCGAACCAGTCACCCTTACCATCGGCTCCTCGAGCTGATTATCGCGAATTCCGGTATGCCCCCAGGCCAGATGTCTCACCACAACCAAAGGACGGTTTCCACCTCGACTACGACTTCAACAAATATCAGCTTGAGCGCTTGTGCCGCGTCTTCGCTTGCCCAGGCTGGGAGGTGGAGGACCGCATCAGCGCGTGGGTGCGGCGCTGGGACGCAACTGTCCGAGGAATGCACGACTGCCCACGTAGCAATAGCGATGACACCTCTTGGTCTTCGGGATACGTTCCGAACCGCGATCGGTACGGGGGGTATCTCGGATGGCATGCACTCATGCTTGTTGCTGGTGAGTTGCTGGCGACACGGGTGATTGTCGGCGAGGACTGGCGCGGCGATGCCTGGGCCGCGTTCCTGAGGGAATACAAGCTGTCAAGAAACGACGGTCTCTGGCTTGCCGATATCACCGATCCATTTCCGCTCGACCTCACCAAGGCGGCGAACATGCCTATGCCGGAGAGCGGTGGGAAAAGCGCCGTCCGCGAAGACAACCATCTGCTGGCACCGTTGCTCGGCTTGCGGGACGGCAATCTGGCGACGGATTGGCTTCCGGTGGCGGGACGTTGGGCGATCGGGCGAGACACAACGGTCACGCTTCACAGCGTACTGGCGAATGCAAGTGACGCGCGAGCGGTGGTCATGGCCGTGTTGTCGGCTGAACCATTTTTTAGATGGTTGCCTGACGATGAAGATGAGGTTGCCCGTCATTTCGGCGGCGACGGTCACACGGTTCAGGCGTGGATAGCAAAGACGCCGAATCCAGAGCGCCAGCTCGATCGGCATGATCCTTATGGTGCCGAGACCGCACTCGACAGGCCTTTCCCATCCGATTGGACGCGAGACCTGTTTTGGATTATGGCGGATGATGATGTGACCCGCCGCTGGTCAATCGACGGGAGAGCAGCCTATCGAGCCGAAGCCTGGGGTGCCGAGGGTGGACGGGGCGAGTATGCCTGGAGCGAAACGGGATACCGCTTGTTCGTCAGTCGTGGCGTATTGCTTTCCCTACTTAAGGTGTCCGGGCGTAGCCTTGTCGTGGCACTCACGCTTCAGAAATACCATAAGGGAAAGTCAAGCGGACGTGCCGGAGACACCGGCGGATTTACCCATCGGTCGCTGGTGGTCGTCATCGATGAGTCCGGCAAGATCTGGTCGCCGCGAGGCCTTTCTCAACAAGCCAAGGAAGCTCTTGCGGCGCTCGACCCCGATCGGCGGCGTGATTTCTATCCGCGGTTCCGAGCGATCGCTGGCCTGCCCGATGAATGGCTATCTCGGCGTACCGACCCACCGATGAGCCGGCGATAGATTATCTATTTGAGTAGGCGAGCAGCAGGGTTGTCTTCGGCGGCACCGGCCTGAAAATATCCGATCACGCTCGCCACCGAACGGTGTTCCGTCATCGCCATCACCGCCGGGAGCGGCACGCCTTGCTTGCCGGCCTCGGTGACAAAGCCCGACCGCAGGCTGTGCGCCCCAAAGTTACCCTCCAACCCAGCGAGGGCGGCCCGTCGCTTGACGATCGTGGCCACCGAGCCCGGGAGCAGGGCGGGGCCGACCCGATCCTTCCAGATCCGCCGAAAAATCGCCCCCTCACGAATGCCCGCCGTCTCCAGCCAGGCCGTGAGCGCCTCGGCACTGCGTCCCAGGATCGGCTTGTCCGGCGTGGAATCCGCCTTGACCCCGGCCTGCTGCGTCTTGGAATACTCCAGCCGATAGATGTAGCCGTCCTCGCCGACCTTGCGCAGGTCGCGTAGATCGGCCGCCGCGATCTCGCTGCGCCGGCGCCCGCCGCTGGCGAAGCCGAAGCAGAGCAGGGCGCGATCACGCCGGCCTTCAAGGGAGTCGTCGCAGGTCGCCAGCATCGCCTCGAGTTCCGGGCGCGTGATGGCGGTCTTCTTGGTTGGCCGCTCGCCACGCTTGACCGCGGCGCGCCGGGCGCGGCTCAGCACCGTGCGCACGCTGGGCAGTTCGCAGGGATTGGTCAGCCGCTTGAGCTTGTGCGCCGTCGACAGCACGGCCACGCGCTGGACCACGGTGGCGAGCTTGAGCGGCCCGAGCTTCGCCTTGAGGCCGGCGGCGACCAGCGCCTGGTCGACCATCGGCGGCAGCTCGCTGACCAGGCCGGTCTTGCTCTTGCGCTGGATGTGGTCGACCAGGAACTGGATCACCACGGCCTCGTGGACTGGCAGGGTCAGTTCGACACCGAAGCGCGCCTGATGCCAGCCGGCCCAGTAGCGCAAGGCGGCGGCGTAGCTGCGGGTGGTGTTGGCCGCGGCCGCTTCGGCGAGCAGTTCGCGCACGGCATCCGCCGCCTGCTGGGCCAGCTGTTCCGGCAGTACCAAGCCGGCAGCGGGTGCGCCAAGGCTCGGCAGTGTAGATTTATGCTTCATAATATGTAGTGTATATTACGAAATAGGGCACCTACTAGCGATAATCATCACTTATCGCGAGTACGAAACCAAGCGGGCAGGGCGCCGATCGAGGAGACCATCCGATGCGCAGAGGCATTACCCAAGAGCAGGTCAACGCCGCCGCCGACGCGCTGGTCGCTGCCGGCGACAAACCGACGGTGGAAAAAGTGCGGGCTGCGTTGGGTACCGGCTCACCGAACACGATCACGCGGATGCTGGACACGTGGCGCGGTGGTTTGGCGGAACGTCTGCAGAAAGTGCTGCACCTTCCGGAGCTCCCGCCTGAGGTGGGGCAGGCGATGACCACGCTGTGGCAGCTGGCCGTTGGGCACGCTGAACGCCTGCTCCAGGCCCGGCTGGCCACGGAGCAAGCCTCCCTTGCGGCCGACCGGGCTCGTCTCGACGAGGAACGCGTGCGCTGGGCGGCGACGTTGACTCAGGCCGAGACCGCCGTTGCTCAAGCGAAGACACGCCAGGAACTGGCCGAACACGCCTGCGCTAACTTAGATGGCCAGCTCCGCGACAGCCACGCCCTGCGGGACGATTTGGTGCAACAGCGGGATCGACTGCAGGCGGTGGTCGATCGCGTCACCAGCGATCTCGAAGCCCTCCAGGCCGACAAGGCCACCCGGCTCACCGCGGCGGAACAGGAACGGGAGCGATCGGCGACACACCTACGCCTCGTCGAGGATCGCGCCCATCAGGAAGTCGACCGCGCCCGGCAAGAGACCAAACAGTGGCAGCAACGCTACGAAGCAGCCGAACGGAGCTATCGCGACACGCTGCGTACGCTGGAAGCGCGGTGCGAGGCATTGCAGAAGCAGTCTCAGCAGGCCGAGAAGGAGGTCGCGCGACTCTCGGGGCAAGTCTCTGCGCTCGAAATTTCGCTAGCCAAGGCGAGTGCGACGACAAAAATGAAACGAGCTACTCGATCGAGCGGATCTTCGAAGGTCAGCAATGCCAAGAAGCCGAAGTAGCGCCCCAGCGATAAATTTTCTTTCGGCAACGCGAAGCGGCTTACCCGTGCGCAAATGAGGAATTGAAATGGACTTGAAGACTTGGCTAGAGACGACTGGCAAGGGCGTCGATGATGCCGTCACGCGATGCTTGAATCTGCGCAAGAACGGCACCTGGAGCGAGAACATGATTACAGGGGAGGTGCTGACGGCGATCGATACCGTCGAGCCCATCGACTGGCGCGGATCCGGATTCCACGCGGGATTCCGCCTGTTCAAGGCCTCCGGACCGCATGAGACCGCCAACGGGGACATAGCGATGAAATTGGATTTCTCGGCGCCTGGCGCGGGGACAATCCATGGAACCAAATATTTTGAAGCGAAAAAGCTCTATGTGGAGACTGGCAAGTACGGCGCCTTCGACGGCTCCCAGTTGGCCCGTATGCAAGCAAAGCCAGGACATGAAGTACTTCTGTACCGATTTGGGCAGGGAGCCGGTGATTTGCTCGTCGGAACGGCCTTGTGCATACCTACGCCGATGGCGGTGCTACTTGAGAAACAAGGCCCCAAAGCGCTGGATCGCACGGCGACCCCATTCTTGGGCGTCTTGCTCGGGGCCCTCATGGGACGCGGCCTAGACTGGGATCTGGCCACGGCAGGCGCCTTCGAGGGCTTCTATAGGCACGCCGTGAAACCACCAAGCTTCAAAGTATTGGCCCGGCTCGGCCCGCTCGACTTTGTACGCGAGTTGGATAGCGTACTTGCGCCGGAAGGATACGAAGCGATGACCGAGCGCGATCCATCCGACGACCACGGCCACGATCCCGATCCTTCGAACGGAAATGGTCGTTCGAAGGGCAACGGGCACGATCTCGGCCGCTAGGGTTCGACGTCTAAGGTGGGCGAAAGCGGTGGGCGCTTTCGACGCGCTCAGCGCGTGCTCGATCTAGAACGTAGGCGTGTTGGTACGAACAACGATCACCGGGTAACAGTGAGGAGCTCGGCGGCAGATTGTTGGCCCGAAAGTGCGGCACCTTGTCTGCAGGCCGGCGTCGACTGTGGTTGCTTGAACCAACAATTTCGCGGCAGTTTGTCAGCGACGACGCTGAGAATGCGGCTGGTTGTTAGCCAATATCCGCGACGGGGGCGCCTTGTTGGCTGATAGGGGGCGGTTCCTTCGGCCCGGCGGTGGTGGTTCGTTGTCCTCAGACAATGCGGTCGCTTGCGATCCGTGATCCATCGCACGAGGATCAAGTTCTTAATTGCGCATAATGTATATTATGTCAAATTACAATGAAGGGGTTCACTTCCCTTGTACTGCGGGCGGCATAGTTTCCTGTTGGTTTGGTGACCCGCGCGACTGCTGGCTGCACAGTGCATCCACAAGGGGAAACTCATGGCATCGGAAGACCTCGACCGTGTCGCTGCGAGCCGCAATACCCTGGTTGATCCCTCGCGTCGTCGCCTGCTGGCAGGCCTGCTCACCGCGTACACCGCCTCGCTGATTCCCTGGGCACTGGCGCAACCGGCGCCGCACGCCGATCGCGGCGCGTTCACCGCGCTCTCGGCGATCCTGGTCGGCCGGCAAGTGCTGGATACCGCGCTGGCCAATCGCATCTACGACGCCCTCGTCGCTGCCAATCCGCACTTTCCGACCGACGTGCAGGCGCTGCTGACGCTGATCAACGAGCGCCACATCGATCCACAGCAACTGCAGGGCGTGCTGGACGGCGAGCATTCGCCGCTGGCGCCGTTGCCGCGGCAGATCCTCGGCACCTGGGCGCTCGGCGTCGTCGGCAGCGGCAAAGACGCGCGCTGCGTCGCCTACGAGACCGCGCTCGATGCAGTGATCGTGGCCGACGTGCTGAAGCCGCCGACGTTCGCCTACGGCGCGTACGGCAGCTGGTCCGCCAAGCCCAACGCTGAGGAGTGAAGTCCGATGCCCGCACAGTTGTCGGCTGACATCGTGGTGATCGGCGCGGGCATCGTCGGTGCGCTAGCGGCGCAAAGGCTCGCCAGGCAAGGCGCCTCGGTGCTGATCCTGGAGGCGGGGCCGCGGCTGGAGCGCGCCCGCATCGTCGCCGCGTTCCGCAACTCGCCGATCAAGGGCAACTGGATGGCGCCCTACCCGCCCTCGCCGTGGGCGCCGCATCCGATCTACGTGCCTGAGGACAACGGCTATTTGAAGCAGGCCGGCCCGTATCCCTACCCGGCCGAGTACATCCGCGCGGTGGGCGGCACCACCTGGCACTGGGCGGCGCAGGCGTGGCGGCTGGTGCCGAACGACGTGCGCATCAAGAGCCTGTACGGCGTCGGCGTGGACTGGCCGATGACGTACGAGGAACTCGATCCCTGGTACCAGGAAGCGGAGGAGCTGCTCGGCGTGGCCGGCGCGGACGACACCGGCTCGCCGCGCCAGCATCCGTTCCCTATGGAACCGGTGGCCGAGCCGTGGGCCATGCGCCGCGTTCGCGAACGGCTCGCGCCCACCTACCCCGTGGTCGCCAACACCGTGGCGCGAAACAGCCGCGGCTACGACGGCCGGCCCGCCTGCGTGGGCAACAACAGTTGTCAGCCGATCTGCCCGGTCAACGCGCAATACCTCGGCATCAATGCGGTGGAAGCGGCCGAGGCCGCCGGCGCGAAGGTGGTGCCGAACGCGGTGGTCTTCCGCATCGAGCACGACGCCAAGGGGCGCATCGCGGCGGTGCACTACTACGCGCCGGACAAGAGCGAGCATCGCGTCACCGGCACCACCTTCATCCTCGCCGCGAACGGCATCGAGAGCCCGAAGCTGCTGCTGCTCTCGGCCAGCGACAAATATCCCAACGGGCTGGCCAACAGCTCCGGCGCGGTCGGCCGCCACCTGATGGACCACCCCAGCACCTCGCTCACGTTCTATGCCGACGAGGAGATCTGGCTCGGCCGCGGCCCGCAGAGTCCGAGTTCCATCAACACGCTGCGCGATGGCGCATTCCGAAGCCAGCACGCGCCGTACCGGCTGGATTTCACCAACATCTCGCAGGTGCTCAACGTCACCAACGATCTGATCAAGGAGGGCGTCTACGGGACGGAGTTTGCGAAGCAACTGCGCTGGCGCGCCGCCCGTCAGATCAACGTGAAAAACGTGCTGGAGGTGCTGCCCAATCCCGACAACCGCATCACGCTCAGTTCGGAAAAAGACGCCATGGGCATTCCGAAACCAGAGGCGCATTACTCGATCGGCGACTACACGCGCCGCGCCGCGGAAGTGTCCAAGGCCGACTTCGCGAAGATCGCCGAGTTGATGGGCGGCACCGGCCTGCGCTACAGCGCGGAGGGCAACTTCGCCAACAACCAGCACATCACCGGCACGATGAGCATGGGCAACGACCCGGCGAGCTCGGTGGTCGATGCGTTCGGCCGCACGCACGACCACGAGAACCTGTTCGTCTGCAGCACCGGCGTGATGCCCACTGCGGCCACGATGAATTCCACGCTCACCGCAGTGGCGCTGGCGTTGCGCACCGCCGAGCACATCCTGCCGGCGAAAAAAGCGGCTGCGGTCAACGCGTCCAGCGACCACAAGGCGAGCCTCGCATGAACGCGCCGATCCGCTGCCTTGCGCCGCTCGCCCTGCTCGGCCTGCTCGTCGCCGCATCGGCCCATGCCGCCGACATCACCGATGCCGCCCTGCTGCAACGCGGCCACTACCTCGCCACGGCGGGCGACTGCGTGGCCTGCCATACCGCGCCCGGCGGCAAGCCCTACGCCGGCGGCCTGCCCATGCCCACGCCGATCGGCGACATCATCAGCACCAACATCACGCCCTCGACCAGCGCCGGCATTGGCCGCTACACCGAGCAGCAGTTCAGCGATGCCTTGCGCAAGGGCATCCGCGCGGACGGCAAGCACCTGTATCCGGCGATGCCGTACACCGCGTACGCGCAGCTCACTGATGACGACGTGCGGGCGCTGTACGCGTACTTCATGCACGGCGTGGCGCCGGTGGACAGCAAGCCGGCGCCGACCCGGCTGCCGTTTCCGTTCAACCTCCGCCTGTCGATGGCGGCCTGGAACCTGCTGTTCCTCGACAACAAGCCGTACACGCCCGACCCGGCCAGGAGTGCCGAGTGGAACCGCGGCGCCTACCTGGCGCGCGGACTGGCCCACTGCAGCACCTGCCACACGCCGCGCAACCTGCTGATGGCCGAACGGTCGTCGCGCGAGCTGGCCGGCGGTGCCGTCGGCACCTGGCTGGCGCCGAACATCACTTCGGACGCGAACAGCGGCATCGGCAACTGGAGCGAACAGGACCTGGTCGACTACCTGAAATCCGGCCACGCCCGCGACAAGGCGCAAGCGGCCGGCCCGATGGCCGAAGCGGTCGACCACAGCCTGCAGTATCTCGAACCCGCCGACCTGCAGGCGATCGCCACCTATCTGAAAACCGTGCCGGCGCAGCATGACGCCGCCGATACGCAACCAGTCGACAGCCGGGGCGCCGCGTTCGACGGGGTAGCCGACCAGCGCGGCACCGCCCTGCCCGACGACGCGCAGCAGTGGAGCGGCGCGCAGCTCTACGACGCCAACTGCGCCAGCTGCCACCAGGCCAGCGGCGAAGGCAGTTTCGACGGCGGCCTGCCGCCGCTGTTCCACAACACCGCCACCGGCCGTGCCCGTGCGGACAACCTGGTGCTGGTGATACTCGAAGGCATCCGCTG
>Ga0105237_10001311_pt1 | contig 33072 bp, 59 predicted proteins | sample KBSC24metaG_FD_81520 | JGI IMG/M metagenome (GOLD analysis project Ga0105237, IMG submission 81520) | Corn rhizosphere microbial communities from Kellogg Biological Station, Michigan, USA - KBS C2-4 metaG | ecosystem: Host-associated > Plants > Roots > Rhizosphere > Soil | place: Michigan, USA... | reverse complement strand
TGGGCCTTGTTCGCCCTGAATGCCTTGTTCGCCTTGAATTCCTTGTTCGCCTTGCGGTCCTTGCGGTCCTGTAAAACCGCGCGGTCCTTGTGGTCCCACAGATCCCCCACTTCCGCTACCTTCGCCAATGACGATAGAAGCACTCATGCATTATTTACCCTATGCAACTAACCAGTGAAATACTTCCATGAAAACCTTAAGACCCGTATTACTGTTATCAATCGCGATACCAAGCTGTGTCGGCGTGATCCCTAACGCCGATCGCGTTGTGGTGGTGAACACCTGCATTGCGTCAAGACTCGGTCCACCCGAAACAGTAATGTTAGTTCCATCATCCGTGATTGAAACGAACCAAGGATTGCTAATTAAAAACGACGATTGTGTAATCTGTGATCCACCGTTAGTCGTCAGGGTTGTGAATGTGTAGGCACCCATTCCGAGACTACTTACACGTGTGGGTCCTGCAATGAAAACCTTTGTGCCGTTCGAAATCGCAACGCCAGTTAAAACGGCGTCGGCATTCGCACCCGCTAGCAGCATTCCGATCGTGAACGTATACGGCGTTGATGGGTAAGCTGAAAGTCGAAGAAACCGGACCGAGTCGCCTGAATTAGTCGGTGCCATCAACAGCAACGCGCCATTCGTTAGTGTGGTGGCTGTTGCACCACCCTGATTAAGAAAAGTAAGCGTGCTAACGTCTGGTGGTTTTGTGACCGCATGAATCGGACCCATGAAGCCCGAACCAATCCCGATGTACGGTGATACCGCCGTCACAGTTGAACCACTGCTTCCGGATTCTCCCGAAACGTTGATATTCCAACTCGCGATGGTTCCGGAACCACCTGTCAGCGTCACGTTGATGACGAGTGTTGTACCCGAATAGCTGGTACAAAGTCCTTCGACGAAGTTGGCACCGTTTGACGAGTCTGATGCACGCACACGGGCACCCGCCGAATATGCAAGTCCTGACTGCGTCGTAAAGGACTTCGACCCGGTCGCAATAGCGATCGAACTTGTCGACGTCGCCGCGTACCCTGCACCCGCCGCGCCATTCGTGCCGTTTGTTCCGTTCGTGCCATTGCTGCCCGCCGCGCCCGTTGCGCCCGTCGCGCCGACATCACCAGCAAGATTGATATCCCAACTCGCAATAGTGCCCGAACCACTCGCAACAGTGGCTAAAATCGTCAGCGTGGTTCCCGAATACGCGGTACAAAGACCTTCAACATAGTTTGTTGGGGTCGATGCATCGCTAACACGGACACGTGCACCCACGGAGTACGCAAGTCCCGATTGCGTCGTGAATGATTTGCTTCCGGTTCCGATCGCTACAGAACTTGTCGACGTTGCGAGGTATCCAGCACCCGGTGCACCATCCACGCCCGGAGTTCCGCCGCCGCTACCTGCACCAATTACGACTGTTTCACTCATCTGTCACCCCCGGATTCATGCCCTAGATAAGAAATCACAAGCGTCGGTGATGTTCCGCCCGACAACGCGGAAACGTTCGGACGTACGAAAGCAACGGCACGGTACACGACATGGAACATAATGTCGCCTGCACTTGCGTCTTGATCGCCTGACAGGTCGAACCAGTGCGTTGAATCGAGTGAACCTTCAAGGTTCACGGTCGCGGCGCTAGGACTTCCGGTCACGATAACCGCGACCGTATGAACGTCGTTACTGTTCACGGAAAGCAAAGCGCCTGTTCCGGTTGCGGTCATTGTCCATGTACGTTGCTCTGTACTCACTTAATTTTCTCCTAGCGTTCAGACCCGTCGTGGGAACGCATCAATCAAGCTTTTTAAATTGTGGTTCGTCACTGTAACGCCCGCCGCGATCAGTTGCGGAATCATCGTTCGGAAACGCGGACGCCATTGTGCAAATTTGTCTTCGTCGGAAGCCATGTCGTACCCGACGAGATGAATGTCTTGCGAGCCCTTCAAGACAGCTAGGTTAATGGCGGCATAGCCGCTATTCCCGCCGACGCAAAGAAAATCAGGCATCGTAGACAGTCCGTCAAAGTGGGCGCGTTCTAGCACCTTTAAACCGTCAATGCGGGTGCATTCAGGCCATGTATCAAGCGCGAGCGTTGCGTATTTCTCACCCGCATGTGCTGCGATCGTTTCGCGGTTATCAAGTATCCACTTCGGATCAGCAGAAAACAAAATCAAAGACGACGGAACAGGCGGACGCTTTAGGCGTGCCGCCGCTCCATTGATCGAAACAACACGCTTGCCGTCAAGCCGCGTACTGTCAAAGTCCACAACCGACGGTCCGTTTGCAACGATCCAGACTTCTTTCCAATACGGTGGCGCGACTCGACTATACATCTTCTTCAAGTGCGGCAAGCCGCTTGATTAGTTCATCTTTCGTGCCGACAGTTGGCAAATCCTGCGTACCGCAAAGTTCGGAGAGGTCTTTTTTCGACAGCGCTTGTAATTCGGTCTCGTTGAAAATCTTGCGACGTACCGGAGCGTTGACACTCGACGGTGCGCCGACTGTCCCGGAGACGGGCGTCTCTACGGGACTTGGTTGATCGGGCGCGAGATCGATTTTGTGCTGATCGTAAAGTAGACGCAACCACTGATCGTTGACGACAGAGGTATCGAATACTTCCCCTTCTTTGAATACGCGGCGCGGTTCGCCACCCATGTCGATTCCTGCACTCGTCAGGACCACAAACTTCATTGTCCTGTTGATCATCTTCGGATGCACTCGACAGTAAAGAGGCATGGCGATTTACCCGAGAACTGCGCTGTACAGATAACCGAGTGCGGGCGCGACGAGACCAAAGGCGTACGCCTGTTGGATTTCGACGATGTCGGATTCACGTTCCTCGACGCGGTACTTCTTGATGCGCCATCCCGAAGACGTCACACCTTCAAGTCCCTGCCAGTTGAACGTATAGCCGCCCGACGCAACCATGAGACCGGGTGCGGGTGCTGCGTACGTCAACAGTGCGTTTGGTCCGCCGATGAAATCGAACGTGTCGGTTGCCGCGCCTTCGGGCGAAGTGGTTTGCACGGCACCCATGACAACAACCTTGTCGACTTCGAACAGTGCCGCCAAATCGGAATTCGTCACCTTGACGGGTCCGGGTGCGGTCTGCCCGTACTTCAAGCGGTCGATGATTTCGGGATTCGTCTTCAGCGCTTGATGGGTTTTGTAACCGAGAACCAGAACATTCGGTTCGTATCCGGTTGACGCGTGAATCGCAACCTTGCCTGCAAGGATGTCTTCGATCGGCGTCGAACCGCCCGTGTTCCAGTACTTGACGTGCGTCGAATCGGAAGCGCCCGCCTGTCCGGTAACGGTGGTGCCCCAACCACTGCCCGCAGTAAAGTACGCGGATGCCCACGCGATTTCACGATTCAGAAGCGCCTGATTCGTCAGGTACTCCGTGGCCATGTAATCGAGGTTAAGCATACGATCCGCGTTGCGGCGGATACCATCGGGAATCGGGTACCCGAGTGCCCAATCATTACAGGAATACGCGGTCGTCGAAAGGCGTACGCCACCCATTTCGACAAGCGCGCCCGGTGCCCGCTGCTGCATCACGTGGCGCAACAGATCAGCACGCGACCAACGATAGAAGCTGTCGGACTTGTGTTCGACGGGCACAGGCGGAAAAACACTCATCGCAGCAAGATCGACGTTCTGAACGCGAAACGCTTCGGTGAGCATCGTTAACGGTTGATTTACGTGAACGTCACTCTGTGTTGGAATCGGCATTTAAATAATTCTCCTTGATTGAAATTGAAACGCTTCGCTTACAGCTTCGCGATCGGTTGAAAGACCATTCGGACAATGCCCGCAACAGAAATCGTTTCGAGCGATTGCCCTAAAATCCAGTCCCCGGAAACGGACCGGAACGCCTGCCCGGTCGCGTCCGACGACAAGAAGTCGCCAGTGTTGACAGGGGCAGAGCAATAAACACGCGTGATGTCACCGGGACGACAGCACTGTCCGGGTTGACCTTGCGCGGTCGGTTTGTCCTGCAAAACGGTGGTTGCGTACCCGCCGAGTGTTGGCAGTGCAAGTTGACCGCTGCTGTTAATCCGCATAAAGCGGAACTGATAGGCGGTCAAGTCTGCACTTGCCGGAAGAGACTTCGGTCCTGTGATTACGTCGCTAGCCATTCTGTTTTCTCCTATTCGTTAGATGAAGGGCACCGCGTACGATGCCCCGTTCCGCTTTACTGCGTTAGTCCTTCATTCCGGCTTCGTACTCTTCGTACAGATCCGGGTTTTCCTTCAAAGCCTTCGCGAACGCGATTTCTTTGCCGACGCCGTCGCGCTTCGCGATTTCGCCCGCCTTCGCTTCCAGTTGCCCCATAACGCCGACGCCTTCGCCGCCACCCGTGCCGCCGCCGTCCTTGCCGATCGGACGCAAGTTCGACTTCATCAGCTTGTTGGCGGTTTTCTGCGTTTCAAGGTACTGCTTAAACAACGGCGTGTCTTCGCCGCCGCACGCATCCGCCATCGCTTGCAAGGTCGCGCCCTTCTCGACGTCCGTGCCGCTCAACTTGTCGATATGGGACTTCGCGATCGATGTGAAGTGTAACAGGCGTTCGCGCTTGTGGATGTCGGCAAGGTCGGTCTGTGACTTCGTCAACGCTGTTTTCAGCGTCGCGTTCTCGCTGACGACCGTGTTGACCTTCAAAACCAGCGATTCGTATTCGGCCTTCGTGATGTTGACCGCGTCACCTTTGTTCACGTCGCTACCATCCTCGCCGTCGTCGTTCTTGTTCGCTTTCGCGGCCTTCGCCTTCGCTTTCTTGTCGCAGGCGTCCATCATCTCTTTCTTGCCTGCATCGTCCGCCGCCATGTACTTCTTTTGATCGTCGTCGGACATTTCATCGAAGAAGGACTTTTCTTTTGCCGACATCTTCTTTGCGACTTCCGCACGCGACTTGAAGAACTGGTTTTCCTCGGTCAACGCCGTGATAGATGCGGCTTGTTTGGCGATTTCCGCATTCGCTTTTGCGATCTCTGCGTCTTGCGCCGTTTGCTTTTTGACGATGTCATCGATAGTCATTTGATCTGCGGGCATTTCTGTTTCCTCACTTTTTAGAATTTCGGGCAAGTCATCACTGCCCTTATCGGGATTTGCTTTCTTCCATGCAGAACGCACTTTAGCTTTCACTGCGGCGCGTGCCGCATCCGGTATCTCCACCGTTTGGCCACGATATCCACCGGGACCGAGTGCCGCGACTGCTGCGCCGACAATACGCGGATCGGGATCACCGCCCGGTGTACTTGTCAAACGAAGCTTCCATTCCGAAACGTTGTCGCTCGGAGTGTACGCGAAATCGGACTTCGGAAAGATTTTCCCGTCGACCGTTTTGCCTTCGATGGCTTTTGTTACTTCGTCGATTTCGGCGTCTTCCTTCGTGATAATGCCGAATCTTCCAGCCGCTTGACTTAAATTGCGCGCAGTTAACGACGCAGTCCGTGAAGGATTCGATGCGGCATTGTCGTGCGCCTTGCTTGCCAAGATGTGTGCGGATAATCCATCCGTCGAGTTTGCTTGCGTCGCGGCTTGCAGGTGGTGTGCCGCTGCTGCTAGATGCGCGTCTTTATTGTCGGCATGCTCTGCCGCGTGTTGACCGGGTCCGACGCCACCACCCGCCCGGTATTTGCCCTTGTCGCGTCCCTGATTCATCGAATACTTTTCGATGTCACCATCACGCTTGAACAACGCGATCGTGGCACGCGGCACATGCGCGCCTGTCTTCGGGTCCTTCTCTGCATTCGCAGGACGGTCAACTAGGCTGACTTCCCGCACGGTCAAGTCCGTTAATTGATTCGCCATTTTAAAAAACCGTGATGCGCCTGATATTGGAATCGCGGATAGCTACCCGCGCAAACGAAGGCAAAATAATACAACCATGACTTGCTTTTCCGGGGTGTGCAGAACTGTCGCCGTGAATTAGGAACCCGTCACGCCCGAAGACGTTTGTACCCGGTCGCGGGTAAAGATGCGCGACTGTGGGACCAAAGCGCGGGTCATTGAAGAAAGACCCGATGTTGAACTCACCGCGTGGAATTGGTCCGACGTCATGAACAGATTCTTTATCAGGGTTGTTGTATCCGGCATCGATGCCTGAATACCCCGTAGAGAACACGACGCCGTCTTTTAGAAGCTGTCCTGTTTTAGATCCGTATGCCCAAGAGGTCATCGTCCCCGGTTAAGGATTTCGCCGCCTGCTTCGCCAGAAAGCATTACGTCGATTTGATTCGGCGTCGACCAACTACGGACACCGTACTCTGCGATTCGTTATTCCCTATATTCTAGGATGGATCACACGACGCAAGATCTTGAGGTCCCCCGATGGCGACGAAACAAAAATTCGTTTCGGTTTAGCAAGACGTTTTCGAAGCTTCGCGGTTTCGTTCAGGTGGCAAGCGATGCACAGGGTGCGCAAGTTGTCGATACTGTTCTTGCCGCCTTCCACCACAGGAACGATGTGATCAGCATCCCACCAGTCACCCCATGAACGATGATTCGGAACATGCAAACTTTCTGAATACTTGATCGCGGCGGCACGGTCTTTCCTCAACAGGTGCGAATGCTTTGCAGACTGCATGCACGTGTCGACTTTGCAAATTGCGCAAATCCCGTGATCACGTTTTTCAACTTGCCGCCGAATGTATGTCCAATCATTTTCGCCTTTGAAAATTAAAACGCATTTCGTTGAACACCAGTAAATGCGACCGGACGGAACTTCAGTTCCGCATACGCAGACACGCCGCCCGGTCGGACCGCGCTTGTCGGCAACGCCGTGTTTCTTTCGGTATTGTTCAGCGGTCAAGAATCGCGACATCGTTTTTAGGTTGTTGGCTTTCGCGAAGGAATTCCGAATTTCGGCAAACGAACACGGTCAACCACCGCTTGCGGCAACCAGATTGGAGGTGCACACAATCCGGGTGTGGGATCGTAGCAACCCTGATTTGGCACACATTCCCCCTGATCGTAACAATCAAACGTCCCGTCCGGGTTCTGCGTGCAAATGATAGTTCCCGTGTCTTCACGATGGGAACCCATCGGGCACTCTGCACTTGCAACCACAGAAAAACACAGCACGAGGAAAAACAAAGTGGCAAGTATTTTCATGAAAAAAGCGTAGCACGTGAAAAAAGTGTTGGACTTCTGAGGATGTTTATAATATTATAGATTTATGAGCAACGTAACTTTTGAATACGACATTGCACTGTGCATGAACGAAAACGCGGCGGAACCCGTCATTCGCAATACCCGCAAAGACGGCACAGGCCAAAGCATCATCTATGATGCTGCTGATCCATCATGGTTTTCGGTAACGTTGACCGTTGCAGATCTTGAAGCCGCAAAGCAGATCACCGCCGTGTTCCCGAAGTACGTGAACATCAAAGCAAAAACGATTTGGTCGTATGAAACTGGTACTCGCAAGGTTGAAGGCTATGTCACGATGGACGTTCGAATGGTTCCGTGTTTGCGAGTTGGCGACGCAAACGAAGCGGGCGCGCGCCGCATTAAGGGTTTCTTCAAGACGTGCGCAAAGAACGGGTTCACCGTGACACGAATCAACAAGTGGGGCAATTCGTCGCCAAAGTCGGCGGAAGATTACGGTTGCTAGCTTTTGCACCTGTGGCCAATGATCATCAAATCGTGGGGATTGACTATGATTGTGCATAACGCCTAGCTGTATGCATGTCGATTCCCCAAACACGAAGTTCACTTTCAAATCCCTGCCATGAAGATGGCGGATACGACTTCTCAGTCATGCCATAAATGCCGTACTTCGATTTAAACGGTGCGTTCACCCCTGCACGACGCACGGCACGAGGTACCCAATATTTCGGTAACGGAACAACTGAACGATACGGGTTATTCTTGCGATACGTCCGTTGATATCGTGCCTGTCTTGCGCGATGGGTTTCTAGGTTTGCTTCGCGTTTCGCCTTGCGTTCCGTGAGCAATCGAAGCTTATTCTTTTCCCAATATTCCCGTGAATATGCTTTTGAATCCCACGCCATAACTCACGCTGCGATTGCCGCACGCTTTCCACTGCCGCCGATTGACCACGCTTTTAAACGTCCGGACTTCACGCCCGCCCATGTAACCGGGTCGTCAATCTTGAAGCCACCCCACCATGCAATGCATTTTAGATCGATCGTCGCAAGAATCCCCTGCTTCCGCAACGATGCAACCATCGCTTGAACCTTTTCTTCCGTGAACACAACCGATTCAACAAGCCGCCCGATACCGCGAACCACACCGTCACCTGTCTGTTCATGCATTTCACCGCCAGTGCGCGCGTCAAGCACGAAATTGTAAGCACAAGCTTCAAGCATTTCCGGAACGATGATGTCACCTTGCGTATCGACAACACTGCGCCCCTCGACGGTCACAACCGAGAACCACCCAAAAGCGATTTGCTGTTCGCCGTCGACTTTGATGATGTCGCCTTCGATTTCGTAAAGACCGGACGCATCCGACGCATCATTGATGCCTTCAAGACGGTATTGCTTTACGGCAGATCCAACCGAAAGCCCTACGCTAGTGACGCCGAATCGAAGTTCATTGTCTTCGGTTCCGTCGTCAGCGTCAGGTTCTTCGGTGCCCGCAGGAACGTACGTAATAGTGGCGTGTGGTGTATAGCCGTTGAAATTGTTCTTTGGCGCAATTCCTGCCTGTCCTAACGCGTTTACAAGCCCGTCACGGAACGCTAGCAGTTCATCCGACCGAACTACCGCATAAATGACGTCAAGCCCGTCTGAGTGCTCCGTAGCGTCAAAGCGCCCGTATCCGTCAAACACCACTTCAAACGGCGCGATCTTGGCACAGTATGCGGCGGTAATGTCCTCGATTTTCTTTAGGTCTTCAAACGGGACGTCCGCAAGCTTGCCGAAATATCCAAGCGTGATGTGGATGTCTTCGGGTGCTTCACCACCTTCGACCGATAACGCTTCTTGAATGGCTTGCGGTGGCCAAAGCGCAAGCATGACACCGTTTCCGGCTTTCGCGACCGTAACGTCACCATCAAAATGCTTGTCAAGCTTACGCAGGATCTTTGCAGTCCAAACACCTGCGTACGTGTCCGCCCACGACCACGAATCCGGCTGTTCATTCTTTGTGATCGCTTCGTCAATCGCACACACGATGTCAAGCGATAGACTTTCGCCCTTTGCGATTGTTTCGGTCACGACATCCGTTGACCCATTTGCGTGCGCACGCTTTGCCGCTGATACCAGCGTTGCAGGCGGATCGTACGTTTTCTTCTTGCCGGGTTTCTTTGGTTTTCGAAACGGGTCGATTGTCGGCAGTACACCGACTGGTGAATCCTGGTGGACATCGGTTGTCGTGAGAACATCTTTCGCGATGACGTCACCATCACACAATGCGATCGGCAACGCTTCAAGCCAAAGCTTTGGTTCCCGTTCGCGATCTATGGCGACGTCATAAGGACCGATCTTGACAACGACGGTAGCGTGCTGCTGAAAGAATGAAGATCCGAAGTCTGCGCCGACGCACTTGTTGCACGACATAACAAGACCGTTTTCGAATCCAATCATTGCAGCTTGCGCGTACCCGACGTCCGTTTTGTACAGGATTTCAACCATGTCAACCTCGCGGAATATATCCGAGCAAATACAGAATCAACAAAACTACCACGATTAAAGCAAGTGGTCCCCCAAATCCATAGTACGGACCGAATCGCGGCGTTGCATAGTATCCGCCACCTAGGAACAAAATCACCAGGATGATAATTAACAGAAGCATCGTCTTTCCCCTTTTTCTATTTGTCGTCGCGCCCTTCGCGTTCAAGAATTTCCTTCAACACGGATATCGACGTCTTCAACTCGTTCAACATGTGCGCATGCGTTTCTTGGGTTCGTGTAATTGCTTCGACCGTTTTCGAGGTGAACAGATTGATCTGTTCTTGCGAACTCGACATTCGTGCAAGGTTCATGGTGACACCTCGCAAGTCGATAATCGCGTCTTTCAATGCTTGGTTGAAAGACCCGCCATCCTTTTCTGCGATTTTTGCAGCGGTTTGGAGATCAAGTTTTAGTGCGTCTATGCGTGTCGCAAGTTCGGCTTCCGTGATGCCTGACTTTTTCCACCAACCGAGCATATTGCCCGCCAGTGCAAACGCACCCGAAATTCCCGCGCCGCTAAGCAACGCCACCACGTCTACGGCCATATCGTCATCCCCCGCAATCGGTGCATCAACATTCCGTTTACGTATCGCTTTGCCGCCCATAAAAAATCCCGACAATTTCCTTTCGCGAAATTCGGGCAAAACTTAACTTGATCACGCAACCGCAGTCTTCCCCGGAAACGACAACGTGATCGAGCACCGACACGACGGGTGCGGATCTGGCGGTTCCATTATTCCCGGTTCAAACTCTTCGTCAAGTCCTGCAAGCTTGCCGTCGAGGTCATCGCATTCATCACACGTTCGATCATCACCAGACGTGACCCACTTGCGACGAACCCCAACACCTAACAATCCCTGTTCTTGCGCTTGCCGCCACAGTTCCCGCTGTCCGGAATTCGACGCACGGATTGTTTCTGTTCGTGCGATCGTCTGTGCGCGGTGTGTCAAGTAATTCTGTCGGTACCGATCAACCATCGCGTCGATGCGGTCCTGTGATAAACCTTTCCCGTTTTTCAGGGAAGCAAGAAGTGATCGATCATAGCGTCCATCACGTAATGCGCGGTCAAGAGCATCGCGAAACTTTCCGGTTTCAAGTTCGTTCCGGTAGTTCAACAACGCGCGTTCCTGCATGCGAGTTAATCCGATCGCATCACGAATTTCAATCGCCTGTTCGTACGGGTGCCCACCTTCTTGAAAGGCACGCGTCAACACTTCTTGGATTGTCTGCTTTGCATCAACCGTCAAATCTCGAATCAAGTCAAATGTGTAAGACTCGATCGCGTCAACGGCTTTCGGGTTCATCAGGTTAAAAGACAGCTGCGTCGATATCGTCTTTGGGAGTTCCGAAATTGCGGTATTCGCGCCTGCAAGAAAGGTTTGTTGTAAGGCGTCACGAACGCTAGCGATTCCAACCTCAATGCCGACACCTTTCAACGCGCCCGCAAACGCTTTGTCAAGCCCGAGAATTGCAAGAACCTGATTCGCATTACGTGCTTCGATCGCTTTTGCAAGCGCGTCTAGGTTGACCGTATCCTTCGCGGCTTTGATAGCATTCAGAAACGCACGACGGACTTTCGGAGTCATCTTGTCAGCAATACGGATGATGGCTTCGTCAGTCAGCGCTTTTCGAATGAACCGTACCGCCATAGTTAAAGTTTAGTAGGTTCTACGACGTCGTAATTTGTCAGGTACCGCACGCCGCCGCTTTTCTACTAACTCCGTGGTTTGAACTTCCTGTTGTCCAGCATTATCGCCTGATTGAACAGGATCGTCACCTTCGTCAAGTTCCGCTGTGGAGTCGTCATCAAGTCCGAATGTTTGCGCCATTTCTGACGGCTGATCCGGCAAGTCCGCCTTTTTACGCAAGATTGACGCGGTATCAGGATCAGTCAACGCAATGCCCGCCGCCGCAAGCTTCGCAACGTAATTACCGAGTTCTTCAAGGTCACGGCCTTCGATCTCACCCGGTACCAGCTTCGGCGCTAAACCTAAGTCCATGCCGTTCAAATCCATCAATCGTGGAATCGCATGACGATTCATGACTGCTGCAACTGCCTTCATAAACACTGATAGTGCACGTGCAAAGATCTGTGTCGCCGAAATGTGAAGCGCCCGCGCGCCTGTTTCGGTCTGTCCCAGTTGGATAAATCCGGCAAGCACCGTGTTTAAGATGTCTTGATTGTGGCGCTTGATAATTGCACCTGCATCAAATTGCTTGCCGCCTGCGGTCTTCAACAGTTCAAGCTGAACGACTCGGTTGCCACTGCCGTCGAATGCAGCGGGCAGTACTGCGCCCATTTGCGAGTCAACACGAATGTTCCGGATCATGCGTTCTGCTTTAGCACGCCCGCCCATTTGGGCGATTGCTTCCGCCGACGCATACAGCACAGGCAAGCCGCAAAGATCGCGTTCAAGTCCGATGCCTTCAACTTCTTCGTCACGGGTTTTCAGCAACCACGGACGAAAACAGTTACGCAGGACTGAACGTCCTTCGGGATTATTTTTGATTGATGTGGTGCGGAAAAGTAACAGACGTTCAATCGGAATCGGGATCGTTCGGAAATTTGGTGGTGCTAACTGCACGCACCCGCGTAATCCGCCTTCATCGTCCCATTCCCAGTACTCGATTGATTCCTGTGCGCGCGGTGCAAGCTTGCGCCACCCGATCAGACCGTCATCGAATCGACTGACAGATTCACCCGTGGGACCATCGCGCCGCTTATAGACAGGTTCCGCAAGGCTGAATCCGAACGTGAACATGTTGACGGTTTCAGCGATGAAATCTTCCCACGTGTGGGACATGTCGTCCATGCACTCTTCAAAGAATCGTGCATATCCAACAGCTTTTGAATTGCCTTTCGCTTCTTCGACGTACCAGTCGGTCGTGCGTAGGATTGTTTCGAGAGCAAAGAATAGCGCGCCAAGAACGGCGTCATTGTCGCGCATTTGCCGGAAGATTTTTCGTTGCTTGTTAACCGAGAGTTGCGCAAGCCATTCTTCATATACGAACCCGACGCCGCGCGTCCGCAACAATCCGGTTGTGCCGAACTCTTCAGTTGGTTTTAGGTCTGCATACTGCTGAACGCCACCCGGTAACACCATCGGAACGGCAGCGGGTCCGCCACCGTATGCGTACGGTACGGTTGTTGCTATTTTCGCAATGCGATCAATCAATGACATGGGCGTTCTCGATTAAACCGTCGGTTACTGCGAATTATAGCCTGATAGTTCAATCGAAAAGCTATGACGGTGCTGCAACTACCCCTAAGACCGACGATCGCTTAAAACGCCTGCTAGACCCAAAGTTCAACAACGTCAGGGTCGTCGGTCTCGGAACGCTCTAATCTGGTTAGTCCTAACGGCAGACATGCGCGCGCCGCTTCAAGCGTCGGATATGTGGTTTCACCTTCCGGGTGCGCACGGTCTGCACGATCACCACGGATCGAGTACTTCTTGATCTTGAATTCTTCGCCGACAACTTTTATGACATGCATGCGAAGGTGGTCAACATGGACGTCAAGACCTTCTTCCGTCATCAGCTTGTGCCACAGTGCACTGAACAGGAACCCTAACGTGAACATGTGGTCGACAGATGTAAGCGCGGGGAATTTCTCGACGAATTCGTGAAAGGTCGGAAAGTTGACCGTTACCCAATTAAGTACAGCGGTCGGATCAGTCGTGGTCATGATGCGCGTCAAAATCGCGCTTGCTTCGGGTGGCGCATTCGGTGGAAGCGCGGTCTTCGGAGTCATGAAAACATTGTCCGCCCGATTTAGGAATTTTAAGTTCGGAATTTTCCTGCAATTGTTCGGAAGAATCCCAATGTGGTAAATGAGAACGTTTTTCGATCAAATTGATTTTTGTTAAAAGACGGGTGCGGCATGACTCGCACATTGAAACGCAGCATACAGGTACGCCGCAAATTTCGCAAAGCTGATCACGCCGCAAGAAGCTTCCAACAATATCGACGGGCTTGCCGCACTCCGCACAATCGATCATTTAGTTGTCAAGGTATTCCGGCTTCACCACATCCCGGTTGAAGTAGTCCCGTATCGGCACAGGCTTTTCTTTTGTGGTCGCGACATAGTCGCTGTAGATAGCCTGATGCTGCGCGCACACGTCATCAGAATTGTAGGAATTCCAAAGTAGACCGAGACATACCGGACACGGGTCTTTCAGCTTCTCGACTTTCTGTTCCTGTAACAGCTTTTCCGCTTCACGGAAGAAGTTCGTGCACGTCTTCTTGATCAAGGCGGCAAGATTCTCACGGTACGGACCCGACAATCTGGCGATATCGTTCGACTCGAATGTGCTAACGGTCTGTCCGTCGTTGAAATAGACACCTAGGCGTTTCTTTCGCATGTTCATATTAGTCGTCCCATGTACAATTAATCGGTTCACAGTTAGCAGGATTTTGTTGGATGTGATCGCAACATTCCGATAAATCTGCATCTTCATGCATGCCGTATTCATTCGGGCGTAAGGACTGCCCCTTAACCCAAAATTCTTCCCAGCATGTATTACACCGGACAAGAACATTCATCGCAATATGTCCTCAAGCGTCATGATCGTCGGAACGACTTGTTCGTCAATACGCGGTGGCATCAGTGCCGCGATCTTCTGAATCGCTAACAACAGTTGAACGTTTGCGCCCTTTGCGTCCGGGTCTGCGTCGGCAAGTTCCTTTAGTTTCGGATACCCGCCCATTATCGACTCGTGAACTTCTTGTCGCGTGGCGTCACGACCTTCGCAGATCCATTCCGTCTTTGAAGGATCACCAATGCGGAACAGCACACCATTCGGCGTGCGCACGACATGATAGATATCGGTCGTCCACAGCAGCGTAACGCCCGGATTCCGTGCCAGTGCGAAGCCTGCGGAGTTCTCGACAAGGTTGTCGTTGTTGATGAGGTCGTCTTCGCGACGAACCATATGCGGGCGCGATAAGAACGGGCAGTTCTGTGCACTCCACATCGCGCACTCATGGTGTGAAGGCGGTTCCGATGAAATCCGGGTCACACCACACATCGGACCGAGTACAAATGTCATGTTCTTGCCAAGCTTTTGCCCGCATACCCAACACAGCATTTGTTTCATTGCCGCGACAAGCTTACGTGGGTCCATCGCACGCCATTCAGGTTTGCCGTCAATGTAGTCGACGAACCACGGGATCGGTGCATTACCGCGCGCTGTGTCCCGTACCAGCGTCTTCATACGTTCAGGTAGCGTTTCTTCGTTGAAGGTCATTGTTCCCCCGTGCGTGCTTGTGCGGTGGCTTTGTTCTGTTTCCATTGCCGGAATTCGGCTTGTTCGGCTTGCGACATAGCAGGCACAACCATAACAGCACTGTCGATGGTTCCGACATCAGGGATCTTGAAATCAGGACCGAGAAGATTAACGCGTTGCAGGAACAACAGGTCGGAACGGAGCAACGCTGTCTTTCCAGAAAAGAAAGCTTCAAACATGCTGCGCATTTTTGCGTATGCATCCTTGCCGAACACCGCGCCCGGTGTGATGGTTTCATCATAATCAAGTTCCGGCGTCACGCAGGTTGCACACAGTTCGTTGTGTAGGGCTTGCGCCTGCGTGGTTGCGGCTTCGCGTTGCACGATCGCCTGTTCGTACCGTGCCAGTAGATCGACAAATTCGTCTTGTTCCATAATTTATTTGCACTCCGTTTTTATTGGATTCCAGGATGTCGTAGTACAGGGGTGATAGAGTTGCCCGGACCGAAACGCCGCAATAGTCGTGAACATGATCATGATTACAAGCGCCATGTAAATTATGAACGCGCCGCGATAGTGCGTCTTCTTCTCGATTTCAAGTTCAAGTTTATCGGCTTCGGCGGTTTCAACCCAAACACCAAATACCGCAACTACAAGCGCCACGATTGCAAAAATCGTGCACGCTAAATACAATCCATCAACGTTGATCATTGGTTTTCCTATACACGCACAAAATCGCAGTCGCCTGTGTGACCGGGATTGCGTCCGCAGTAAACACGTACATCTTTCGTTTTGTTGTTCGGATCTCGTTTAAGTTCCCAGTTTGAACAGTACGGGCACGTGCCCGCCTGTGCAGGGTCCGCAAGTACATAGCGTTTCCACGGAACACAGAGTTCGATTCCGCCCGATTGCGAGACAAGAAAAAACATCGGGCCGTCTTGATGGACAATCTGTTGTCGCTTCTCTTTTCGTGCCCGTTCAACTGCTTTGACAGGATCTTCGCGAAGATCCTGCATGATCTGTTCGCTGTAGTGATAGGCGGAAACAAATTGCAGCAAGTGCGAAAGGTCAAGCAAACCTTCGCCTTCTTCGCGCCGCAATAGCAGCGGTTTGTAATTCTGTTCTTTTTCCATTACCAAATGTTCAACCCTTCTGTCAATTGACCATAAAGCGCGGCAGCAGCATTGACCTCGATTCGTCCTTTTGCCGTCAATGTGTACAACGTTTTCGAACGCCCACCTTGTTTGAATGTTGGCGGACTGAATTTTGCGCTGATCAACTTCTTTGCTTCAAGGCGCGCTAACGCCGTATAGATCGCGCTGTCTGATGTGCGGTACCCGCGTTGCCGCATGTCTGCCGCGATCGCGGTACCCCAACTATTCGGACGCCGAAAAATCGTTATCAAGACAGCGTGTTCAAGCCCGATCACGTCAGTCGACCTTGACGCCGTCAATGACGATGTTGTCGAGACGGTTGTGCACGTCCTTTAAGACAGCACGGTGTTCGATGGTCACGGACCTGACGGACTTCAATTCGTAAATAGCGACGTCGTTGTCTGCGTCCGCACCTTCGATTTCCGTGTAAGCGTCGTACGTGTTGTTGTTTTCTGTGCCCGGATACACGTACAGGATTTCAGGAAACGAGTTCGTCAATGCATTGGCGGACCGCTGTTCAGCAAGCTTAATCGCGGGTTGCTGTTCAGCTAAGCTTGCAGGGAAATCACGTTTGATTTGAAGACGTTCTTTTACTGGTTTGGTGGGTTTGGTTAGCTTTTTGTTCTGCATGTGTGAACTATACAGAAATAGAAAAGCCGCTGAACTAGTGAGTGGGCATCACCAATCCAACGGCTTTCGGGCAACGAGAGCAACGCTCTTATAGTTTACTTGATTTTCGACAGACGTTCGCGAATGACCTGATAGTCATTGCGGACACGTGGCAAGTACCCCATTCGATCCTTACCCGCGCCATAGTCAAGACGTTCGATCAGCACATCTACCCACGTGGTACGGTCACGATTCAGATACGTGAAGACGCGGTCACATTCCCGTCGAAAGATCTCATCTAACGGAAAGCCTGCATCGAAATAGTCACCGAACCCTTGCCCTTTTTGTGGTGGAAAGGTTGCAACTAGATCACGATCCATCAACGCGCCGAACCCGACAAGACTGATACCTGTTCCTTCGTACTTCGATCGCCACGGGTCCGGAACATTGCACACCAGCTTACCGGGTTCATAGTGGGCGAGCATTGCGTCCCAATCGACAATAACGTCGTCGTCCTGTGTGGCCACAATGGTCGGAAGCGGACCACGGCTGATTGTTGACGTGCCAAGTCCGATCATTGCCCAATAACGACCGTAGACAATCTGATCGCCGTGCTGTGATTGAATGTTATTGAAGACATCGATCCGTCTAAACCCGCACACCGAGTTCATGACTTTCGAAATGTCACGGTCCCCTTTCGTCACGATCGCGATGTGGACGTCGGCGCGCGTGATCACTTCGTATGCCCGCCGATACTGAATGGTGCGTTGTGGCCTTTTGCTGCTTCTAGCGCCGCGATGTCAGCGGGTGTGGCTTGCCGTAACGTCATCCACTGTCCACTAGGATTCAGCACAACAATCCAACCTCTTGCCCAATGACTTGCATTCGGATCGATGTACCGCATTTTACGATTGCTTACTGCGTCAAAGAACGTGATACCGGGCACCGTTTCAGGATTAAAGCGTCCGGAACCAATCTGTACAGGCATTGGTGAAGTACGTGTCGCCGCCAGATTTACGACAAGCTTGTCGTAATCATCAGTGAGTTGCCGGATTGATGCGCAAAGTTCTTCCGTCTGCCGCTTTGAAAGCGTTACACCTTGATCGCTCGCGATCATCAGATCTGCGACTTCTAAAAATTTAGACGTGTCCATTATTTCACCGCTTTTTCTTACCTATGCCTTCGCACGCTTCGCAACGCACGACCTTTGAAACTGTCACGAATGAATGGTGTGTATCACCGTCACGCGTACCACCACAAGAGCCTCGTGTGATATCGACTGCATCGATCACGGATACTTTGCCGAATCCATTGCACCGAATGCACCGTTGATCTGGCGGAAGATTCGGGTCCGGTAGATTCTTGACCGGATCGTATTCAAACGGCTGTTGTGTGCCTTGATTCTCGTCAGGAAGCAACGGCAGTGTCGGCGGTTCACCGATATCCTTGACGTGCGTGATCACCTGCCCGGTATCGCGGTCCGTGAAGGTCACGGCACCCGCTAGAAGTACCGTATTTGACGTTTCTAGGGCGTCAGGCGCGTCTGTGGTGCTATCGTCGCCTATTTCCCTGTGCGGAACGTTGTAAGCCTTTAAAACGCGTCTAACGAGGTCCACATGTGTCGGTGGCACAATGAAACCCGGTTCAAGCCACGAAGCCCCACGTTTCGGCGGCACCCGCTTGACGGTATCGGTTATGCACTGTTCAAGCCATTCGATGTTCGTGAGTTCGCCCGACATTGCTTCAATGTCCTGCACGATGAAAGCGCCGCCTGTGTCTTCGTGGCCTAAAGACATTCCATGCCGATGAAAAACCCGGACAAGGTCTTCAATGAAGGCGTCGACGTCCGGGCGGTCAACCTGTTTGTGGTCGTTGATGTCGAAGTGCATGCCGTACTCTACAGTATTGGCGTAACGCTTATAAGATGACATCCGAGACCTTCTAACGTGTTGAGAAAATCGTTCTTGACAAGGTCTGTTTTGAACATCATGAAGCATTCACGCGTGATCATACGATTGTCGGCGTACTCGATCTTGAATGTCCGTGCCTTCAAGCGGACCTTTTCACGCTGTTCGGATTCGATCGCGTTCGCAAGATCTAGCGCTTCAAGAGTCTGTTCGTCGGCAATCGTGTTCTTGCCGCGCCGCAAGCGATCACCAACCCAAAACCGAATCGTTGCAGGTGTGGACTCATCGCGCGCCAACAAGACAAAAATCTTTTCACCATTATTCGCCCGATTCAGGCAAGAATGCGGATCTGAAAGTTCAAGGCATTTAAGCATAGCGAACTATACAGATATTGGGTTTAGTGTTCGGTAGCGCGGTCGACAACGATGTATTCGTACTCGTCTTTTTCAACGTCGTAATGGTCCGCTATAAGTGAAAGGACTTCAGCGGGATTCGATGCACTATTCGGAAAGTGTCGGATCTTCAAAGTGTACGGTGGGCCTGTCGTGCCATCTTGCCGCGCAACAAGTCCGACTTCTTCGTACAGGAACTTTCCATTGTATTTAAACCTGATTTTCATTCGCCACCGTCTTCATCCGTGCCCGTAACGTCGACCACCGTGACGGACGGTTTGCGCCTCAAGAGAATCGGGCGCATCGAATTCGTCAGTTCAATGAACCAGATCAACGCCCACGCAACCCAACAGAATGCCGCGATGCGCCATCCTTTCGACAACATCAAACTCAAGATCGCGGCGGACACGCAAAACTTCCACACGTTTGAAAGAATCATCTTCGGATTACATCCCCCGATCCGTAAATGCTGTCAACAAGAAATGGATTGTCCGCCAGTAGATCGGAAGCTTCCGCCGTGACGATCGTTTCTTTGGCGGTTTCTACCAAACGCCTAAGATTCACGGTTTCGGCTTTGTTTGAATTCATCCGGGCAAGCTTTCCCGTCAGGTACTCCGCGCTTGCTTCAAGGAAGAATTGCTTGATTGTCTTGTCGCCGATCGCGTTGAAATACGCAGACCACGCACGCCCGTAGGACGAAAGAACAACTTGCCCGTTTCCGGTACAGAAGTCAACAAAGAAAACTTGGATGTTGTCGAGACCCGGAATATCAGGCGCAATCAGATAGCAGGATGCATTTGTTCTCGTAATCATAAGGGAACTATACAGCAGTTCCTATTTTACCGCCGCCTTTCGGATGGTGCCCGTCTTCGTCAGCGTCGCCTGATACGCCAGCGACTTGACTTTGCTGTCAGCGATGAATTCCTTCGAAGGAACCGCCTGCACGTCGGCGTCGTAAAAAGTACCCGTCGACATGTTCTTTGTTTCGATCGTGTAGTACGGAGTCGTGACGCCGTCCGTTGTGCAGGTGCCACCGTTGAACCCAACAGACAACACCGTGAACCAACCGCCTTTGTTGAACGGTCCGGGCGAAACGTAGAACAACCACCCGACCTGAACGGCGGACGCCTTGACGGTGCGGAGTGCCTTACCGTACGCAATCGCCGCCTGTGCGCGCTTCGTGTAGACATGACCTTTGCCCGCGCAACCGAAGCAAGTGGTTCCATACATCGAACAGTAGCTATAGTGCCCGCTTCCACCGCAACGGGTGCACGGCTTCGTTTCGTATGCGGCGGTCAAATCGATCTCGGTGGCGGTTGCGGTTGCTTCGATGGTCGTTGTCGTTGTGGTTGTCATGTTGTTTCCTTCCTACTCTTCTATAATATTATAGAGTTGTAAGCAAAGTCCAACACTATTTTGGATTTATTTTCGTACGTTTGATCAGCTTGGCAACCGCCAGTGCTAAAAGAAGCGCGTGCGCCGCAATCATCACGTTAAAAGCATTCATATTTCGAAGTCGCTTTTGCGTGCGATGTATTTGACGCCGTCACGGACAATGATGATGCATTCGTCGACCGTCAATCCGGTGTCCTGCATGAACTGGCGGATCGTGTCTTCTTCGTACTGCATTTGTGCACGCATTGCATCGTTAACAATCTTGTCGAGTGCCGCGTGTGCCGCGACGCTTTCCGAATCATCCGCAACCATCGGCGCAAACCGGAACGGTACCGTGATCTTTGCAGGTTCGCGAAGATGTTGAAGCGCTGATTTCCAATCAATTTTAGATTCTACCATATCAATGCAAGTACCTTACCAAGACAGGTTCCAAGAAACAAACCCGCTAACGCAGTCAACACAGAAAACAGCTTGTACCCCTTGCCAGTTGCCGCACATGCGGTTTCTAATTGCGTCGCAAGTGTAGCGTTCTCGTCTTTCATTTCGTTATAACGCCCGATCCAATCGTCAATCCTCCCACGAAGTACATTATTTTCTAACTTCAGTTCGACGATTGAATCAAGTGCTTTCGCGATTGACGGTCGCGGCGGTTCCGGCGTCTTTGTTGCCCACTGCCCGCACCAATCGAAGCTGTCGACGATCGGAAACCCGCGCTGTCCGTGACCGGGCGCATACACATGACAAGTCGAGTGCCCGTTAGCAGGCGCGACACCAAAGAACTTGCATGTGCCGCATTTCATTTCTGTTTGATCTGGCATCAGTCGGTTATCGCTTCAAAAAAGTAATTGTGCCCGATTGGGATTTCGTAATCAGGTGCAAGTTCTTGACACCGCGCCGCAAATTCGACGCGTGTGCATTCACGCAGGATCGAAAACACGTATTCGCCTAGGGTGAACCGTTCCCCGACAACAATTGGTTCACCGGACGAAAAAATAAACGGCGGACCTGTCGACGTCATGTGTTCGATGACTTCTTCGTCAGGGACGCCGTCTTCGTGATACATGTGCCGCATTGTTTACCGTGGTGGTGTTGACGCCAGTGCGTACGCAATTGCAACAAGCACCAACCCGCCCACAATTAAAGCCGCGCCTGTCCCGAGCATCACGGCAACGCCCGCCACGATGACACCAAACCCAAGAACGCCGATGAAATCGCGGTAGTCGTAAAGCCAATCAAATTCATACCAGTGCGGTTTACGCACCGTAACGAAGGGTTCTTCCGGTTCATCCACGTCAGGCGTTACATCAGTCGTTACATCACGTGCGCCTGTGGCTTCCGCAAATACCTGATGGACCGTGTTGCTAAGCTTACGCGCCTGATTGACCATCTTGACCTGTGAGTCAAGCGCCGCCGCGATCGCCCGGTTCCGGCGTTGATCACGTTCAGCGGCTTCATCGCTTTCCGGATCAAGTTCTGCATCCTGTGCAAGTGCTTCAGCGGCATTCTTGGTGCGCGTCAATGCTGCATCATTCAAGATCAGATTTAAAACCGGATCTTTCTGCATTTCGGCGTACTCGTTTGCCGCACCCGCCGCGATTTCTTCCATTTGTTCCGGTGTCATCATTTGAGACCTAGCAACCCGCCAAAGCCACCGAGGTCGAAATGGCTTGTCGGTGTGTGCGTATTGGTTGACGGCATTGCGGTCTTACCGTATACACAACTGCCTTGACGGTGATCAGCGCGAAGCTTACGCAGTGCTTTCAAACCTTTCGTTTTCGGATGCAAAGTCAGCGGCATCACGCGCCCGCCTAATTCTGCATCGCGTCCGCTTCCACACCAGCATGTCGCAACATTGCCCATCAAATGATTCTTTGTGCAAAGGTTCATGTTTTATTTCCTCAGTGAACTATACGGAAAAGGGCGAACAGCTTTCGCCGCTCGCCCTTACCTCTTCATCTACCACGTGCCGACGTCGGTACTTCTGAAGTACTGTACAGCTTACGGACGTTGACCCTTTGTTCCGACATTCGGGTTATGGACCAAATTCTTCGGCGCACCCGGTGTGACATCGCGGGACGCAAAAGCAGCGGCGGTTTCCGGTCCGGTACCGGGTCCGGTCGCGGGTCCGGTTCCCTGAACAGGAATGTTCGTTCCGGCATTCGGAGGAACGGCGGCAACAGCGTTACCAAGTGCAGTCGCCGAATTGGTGAACTGAACGGTAACGGCGTCAATTGCCTGTTGGATGTTATCGGCAGCGGCTTGATTGACGCTGTCATCGGCGCGAATGGCTTCCTGGACTGCCGAAGAAACAGCAGCGGCAAAACCATTCAACAGTACGGTTGCGCTTGCTTCCGCACCGAGTGTATTGTTCAACTGCGTGGTCAACGCGCCAATCGACGCGTTCAAGTTGTCAAAGTTTACGGCCATGTAAAAGAGATCTCCTTACTCTTCGATTCTAGCCTTGTTGTGCTTCGACCGCGTCTTCAAGATGCCCGGTCGATTCCGCTAACTGTACTGTTAAAGCCTGTACTTGGGTAGTAAGCGCGTTGATTTTCGTTTGCGTGTCGTCTTTCGATTGCACGTAGTTGACGTACGCTTCTAGTGCAGGTATCTGAACGTTGATCAAGATACTAAACGTGTAGTTCACCGCATTCTCCATTTCGACGGTGCTGTTAATTCGTCTTCGTCGCTTCCGTCGCTGTAATCGTATTGTCCGCCGTCAACACTATCGTCGACCATTCCGAGTTCAAATAAATCGTTCCGTCCGCGTGCCGACGCCAGCATCAAAGATTCCGCACGGTCCGGGCTTTTCACGCCACGCTTGACAAGTTCATCTTTACTTTCGATTTTGATCTTTCCATCAGCAAGATGTGAATAACGAATCGCGGCAAGTTGCCCGATGGTTTTCTCGTCAGTGAGACCCGTGATAAATCCGTCTTTAAACTTGAGACGTAAACCCCAATAATATTCAGCCTTCGCGTTGAAGAACTTCTTTTTGTCTGCCGCCGCAACACCCACATTGATCGGATAGACGATCGTCTTGCCGTCACGGTTGTAGCGGTCGCACATGTGCAAGTAGATACCCCAACCAACACCGATTGAATCGACATTCAAGCGCTTTAACTTCGATTCGTAGGGTTCAAGCGCTGCAATCACGTCGCCGCGCGGGTCCGGAAATGGCCACGCTTTGACAAGTTCGACATTGTCGTTGTCGAGAACGGTTAAGGACGTTTCAGCTTCGCCCGGTCCTGCGACATCAAGCCCTGCCATTACGCCGTCACCTTGTTTGCTTTTCTCGTTGTATTTTGATCGCTCAATCCATGACAACGGAACAAGTGCGTCTTCAGATTCACTCGGAAATTCACCGTATACGCGCGACTGCACGTAAGGATGCTCAAACCCGAACTCCTCGATCATTTCCCGGACCCACACGCGCGAGCACAGGTACGGACGGACCGATTCTTCTAGTTCATCCTTCATCATCTTCATCAGGTTGCGGTGCCCGGTTCCGCGCCGCACCTTCTTCATCACGACACGCGACTTTCCATCGGGACCGACTTCCGGTTCCTCGCGATCGTATTCGATATAGCAATCTAGGAGATTAGGAGTATCGAATGCACTGATTGTGATGCACTTCCAGAGATCACGCTTTGTCGTGAAAGCGTCGTGGAAATCGCCACCAACGATTGTAGGATTGCCGATTGCAAGAATGTGAACGATACCACCCGCGCGCAATCCGTTGATTGCTTCCCACACTTCGGGACGCACACCGGGCGCTTCGTCGAGAACGATTAGAACGTGTGTGCCCTTGAAGCCTTGAAAGCGGGTCGACTCGCGGGTTGATATTCCGATCGCATAGTTTTTGTCGGAAATCTTCAGTTCCGTCAACAGTGGCGTCGGAAATGCTACTTTCGAATGCGCGGCAGACGATCGGATCTCACCCCACGACAACTTTTCAACCTGCATCCAACCGGGTGCTGTGGTGATGGCGATACCTTCCTGGTACTGCGCAATCCATGCAAGGACAGCGTCCGCAGAAATCATCGTCTTGCCGGAACTATGGCACGACCGGACGGCAGTTCGGCGGTTCTTCCACAGGCTATCTAGGATTTGTTCCTGTAATTCCCAAGGATCATGGCCTAGAACACCACGGCTGAAACCGACCGGGCTTTTTAAAGCGGTCGTATTCGCGTTTTTAAGGCCACTAGGCGAAACAGGACGGCTTGCAGGTACTTGCGGGCGCTTGACGGGCACCAAACGATTCTAGCGCCTTTATTTGAGCGATTGGATTAACTCGACAATTTCAGCAGCAAATCAACGGCGGACTTGTCGCAGGAAGATTCCACTCACAGGACTGGAAGCTCCTTGTTAACCTGCTCACTGATCTTCTCGTCAGCTTGGCTTCTAAGCTCCGCAAAACGCGCTCCACGATCCTTCACACGTTGCTCAGCTGCACGTGCTTTATCGCAGTGCTCTTGAGTGTAAGGGAAACCGTGGTACAGTCCACAGTCGTCACAGTAACCGTCGTATATACCCATCGACAACCTCCTTCTCGGTACGCTGAACCATGCTGGACTTGCCGAAGCCTTCAAGCATTTTGATACAGCGATCGCAGCACTTGTGAAACCCGCCTTTGGTCTTCACATAACGAACATGCTTTTGACCACACAGTACGCAATGCTGATCAAGGTATCGCGGTAGCGTCATTTATTTGATCAGCTTTTCAAGCTTGACGATCGCTTGCCACAAATCACCCATCGTCATTTCGATGTCTCGTTTGATCGTTGCGTGCATGGCCTTGATGCGCGCGATCTCAGTTTTGTACTCGACAGAGTTAACCCACTCTGCGAATACACCCGGTGGCGTGTCGTGTGTACCAGTTCCCCCAACAACATCAAACGTTGACGGCATAGACTTCTCACCTGCATGCATTATAGTCGCTGTCGCGCTTTGTTTGATCGCCTGTTCAAGAATCGATTGCTTCGTGTACTCAGTGTCGATTCTGGCAAGGATTTCGTTAACACGCTTAGCACGCAAGTTCTCAATCTGCGCCATGATCCGCACAGTATTCAAATCAGTATCCGGATAGAGTTTTGGGTTGTGCGCGATGTTACCGACATACGTTGATGCGCAGACCTCGCACTGTTCAATAACCTCGGTGGCACACGGGTTCCCGGACTGCTTCGCGGCACGTTCCGTGTAGACCGTGTATGCGGCGGTCTGCACATCCTCGGTGCTGCATGTCTGACAAACTCCGATAAGAATCTTTGGTTCGCTCATCACTTCTTGCCTTTGGCCGATTCTTTGGCCTTGTTGTTTTCATTGTCCCAGTTGATTGCACCGTGCCGTCCGCACTTTTCGCAGACGAACTCTTTCGACCGGGTTGCGGTCTTGTGGCCGCACACGCAAAACGCCTGATAGATGCTCATTGCTTGCCCCTTGATTTTTCAAATGCTGTGACCGCATCCTTCAATTCGTACGCGATCATTTCCATCGAACCATACAGTTCGTACGACACCGCAAGCATATTGTTTGCCGCCGTCACTAATGCACGGTCTGCCTGTTCACGTTCGGCAAGTATGCGGTCCGCCATTTCACACTTGACCGCGAAGTCGCGCCCGTTCATCTGTTCGCCGAAGTGCTTGGCAAACCACTTGTGCGCGATCATGGCGTCGTTGTAAATTGCCATCATCGGACGTTCACGATAGATCGATTCAAGCTTCTTGTCTTCTTCGGTCCTGGTGTCCTGCCACGGCTGATTATTCGCCGCGCATTTCTTCCCGTCAGGTCCGTAATGCGGCACGACATTCGCAGTCGGGTACAAAAACACTTGGCACCCGCACACATGGCACTTGTAAACGTTATCCATTACGTTTTCATCCTAAAGAACTTGCGATATTCGGCAAGAGCGGTACGTAGTTCGGTCGCGATGCCATCGGACATGCCGTATGCATCTTCAAGGTAATCGCGCGCCAGTATCGCGGCGGCAACAAGCCTGATTTCTGCCTGTTTACGGGCTTTGTGACGCGCCGCAATCGCACGCACTGCGTCACGCAAGTTTAGCTGTTCATCCATTGCTGTACTTTACGGTTTCGAAAACACGAAAGTTGCATGCCCGCCAATATCGTTGTAAGCGGGCTTGTCGTACTCGACTTTCCAACCAGCAACTTGATAGATCTGTTCGACGTCAAGCCAGTGGTTTGCGAAGATGTCGGACCGTTGCCACCCGCGCCCTTCAAGATTCGCGACCACATCGTCTTGTCTGACATGTGCGGCGTTGCCGACGTACGCTTTTGCAATCTCTTCGTTGAACGCTTCGATCACGACACTCGGAATCACGCGCAACTTCTCGTCAGCAATGTCGACGGGCTTGATTGCTTGTCCCCTATACGCACGGTCCATAACTTCTATCGGCGTCGATGGTGCTTGACGGCATTCAAGCACCTTGATACGTTCGGCACATTCGTCACGCATTCGGTGGTACTCGTCACGTTGTTCATGTGCGTCAATGAGGTCGTTGTTCAGGCGAAGATTAAGCATGCACTCGTGATCAAGCTGTTGTTGCAGTTTGTCGCGATGCTCACGCAACCCATCACTGATCTTGTCTGCATCAAATGCTTGCCCTTTGAATTTGTCGCGGCTTTCGCGCGTTTGAGTAAGTTCACCGTGAACTTTGGCAAGGTCAATACGAAGTTTGGCGAGTTCTTTATTCAATGCCGCGATATCTTCTACTGCCTTGTTGTCTAATGGAAGATATTTCAGGCGTTCAATATGCCTGTCACGTTCTGCTGCTGATTCTTTCGCGGCGTTACGGGCTTCTTGCGCGTCGTTGCGGTACTGATCACGATAGTATTGCGCCCAATTCAACGCTTGCCAAAGTACGCGGACTGCACCCTGCACTTCATTCGACAGAATTATGCCCGCGAGCGTTTCTTTTGCACTGCTGATTGCAGCTCCATCATGTTCAGGACACACAGGCTTCACGGGCACAGGTCGACCGAACCGATACGTACCCGTGGCCTGTGCAGGCTGATCACGCGGTTCATCGTCGAAGGTAGGGGTGTACGTGCGCAGTGCTTTCGGAAGTGCCGACGGAAACGCTTTCTGCAATGCGTTATAAATGTGGGGCAGTTGGAATGGTCCGAACTGTACGGACGCATCATTCAACGACAGGTCAACATAGACGGCTTGTGGATGGCTCGCGAAGTCAACGACTGCGCGTTCCTGGTTTGTGTAGATGCTGATTGATTCGGGTCCATCAGCGGTGTGAAATAGTAGAACCTTATCGTTCTTCATCGTGGTTGCCCCTTCATTTCCTGAATCATATGGTCGACCGTGAAAGCAACTATATCGATGTCGGTGTGCTCGATCATTTGAAGCGTCAGATATTTGCACATTGACACGTGCTTATAGGTGCGATCCTTCAACGCAATCACAAGCGTAGGATCAGGAACAAGCGGGTGTGGTTCATCCGACGAAAACGTCAGTGACCAATCACGTCCGACACGTTCATTCTTCCAACACGTCAAGATCGCCATTGCATCACTGGCGTGCTTCACCAAAAAGTTGATCTGCGCCGCCTGTGTCATCGGAATGCTTCGATCATCTTGGCAACCTCGAAAGCGATGACGTCAAGGTTTGCATCTTGCGCGGCGGCAAGCGATACCATACGCGCCATTTGGCGAGTAATGCCTTTTTGATCCTTGTATTGGATACGAATTCGAATCTGTCCGAACTCGCAGTCAACCAAGTACTCACGGTTATCGGGGTCTTCCGCACACCAGTCGTTCAGTTGACCGATTGCATTTTCACTGTTTAAACCTGCCATTCAGGATTCTCCGGTTCTGGAATGTTGCGCGCTTGCCAGTTCGACGGGCGTGACGACGGCGGTACCGCCCAACAACCATCTTTGACGATGCTGACAGGCACGCTGTTTAGCATCTCTGCTGCCACTACTTTACGGGCAATGTCGCAAGCGTCTTCGAACGTATAACGCCCATTACGCGCACGATCGTTTCCTGCATTCCGCAATGTATCGCTGAATGTAAGCGTGTGATCAGTTTGCCCGTCATGATGCGGATTGAACTTTCTGGTGGTGAAATGCTTGGTGTGGTTCTTACCGTGTGGCATCACAACCTCTCGACGAATGTCTTCGCGACCGCGATCATCGCGGCAAGCTTGCAATCCTTCACGTGTCCATCAGCCTGCCCGTTAAAGCAAAGTGGACAAACCATTTCATGTTGCCGTTCAATCCATTCAAGCTGTTTCAGGATGTCGTACGAAATACGCACGTAGTTGACAGAAAGCGTCATGGTGACGGCGTCAAGCACGTTGTGTGTTTGGCAGACCGGGCGGTCGCCTTCATACACGTTCTGTTTTACTTTCGTTCCTTGCCGCCATGTTGGAATCATTTGCTCACGAACTCCTGATCGAAACAGTATCCGTCAAACTTTACATGCTTTGGTGCGCGACCGAATAGCAGGCACGCCGCATTGTACGCTTCCTGCAACGTGTGACCTGTGCGCCACTTCCAAACAACGCCGTCGACGGAGAATAGCCAGCACTTCATAACACCCGGAATCTTAGCAGCACTGCTGTGATTCGAAATGCAGTGTTGGATATAGGTCTTTACTTTTTTCTCTGCCATTTTTCGACCGATGCGTTCAACCGTTCTAGCTCATACTTTAACGGCGACGCTGCAACGCGTGATTCCTAATCAACAATGCGTTCATCAACGGGAAGCGACAGGTCTAGGTAAATGCCCCACACGATAGCGGCATGCATGCTCAACTTCATGTACTGCCGCCCGTATACCAGCCAAGCAATCCGAAATTTCATTTTGTTCCCTTGACTTCTATACGGTGAAAGGTCGCGTCGCGTGATTCTTGTTCAGACGCGGCTTTCAGACAAGCAGCACACAGGGTGCTTTTTGCCGGAAACGGTATTTCCACATGGCACTTGTAGCAAAAGCTGAAGACTTGCCCCGCAACTGCATCACCGATGCTCATAAAACCCCTGTGGTTGGATTTTTAAGGTACCTAGAATCGATCGCTACCCCTGTGGTGATCCTGTCGGACCCGGAAACGCTTCTAGGGCTTTAAAACGCCTGTATGCGGGTCTATGTCGTTGACCTGTGCGGAAATGTCAAGACTACGGATCAAACCGCGTTCGAAGCTGTTGACCTCGAATCCGCCGTTTGCTGGATCGATGATTGCAAAATGCCCTTCGGTCATCGCGAAACACATACGCCCGACCAAATTGATTGACGCCGTTTTCTGATTCGCACCCACGAACTTAACGTCGATGTGAATGGCGTTCGGGACAATCAAGTGTGGACTGCCCGGAACTCTTGCGGGTCTTTGCCCGTACCGCCACGTGCAGTCATCACGCTGAATTGAAAATTCTACTTCCTTGCCGTCTTTGCCGATTAGTTTGGTCATTTGGTTCCCACTTCGTCAATCCATACTGCTAACCGATCGAGGTCTTCCGATGCGTCTGCCGCGACGTCATTCGTACTCAACACCGGACAAATCATGTGTGCGATGTCACGCAGGCGCGACGCCGTAATCGGTGCTGTTGAAGATTTGACCGACATCCGCTTTGCCAGTTCAGCAGCAAACAGTTGCAACGCTTCGTCGTAGGTGGCGGCACAACGCCCGTGACTGAATGGTGAACAGTTCTTGATCGTGTAGACAGTTTGTTGGATTAGCAATTCGCGCGACATTGCCGGAATGATAGCGTCGCGTTCATAACTGTTCATCCGCAACCCCTCGAATTCCGCAATCGCAATGTTGCCGCGTCGGATCAGTTCTTTGATCTCATCACGGACTAGATCGGGTTGCGGTCTGAATCCGGACAGTTTAGAGAAATCCATAAGAGTAATCTAAAAGTGCGGACGGCTTTCAAAGTCGACAACCCACTCACGAAGACGTCGGTCATACGCACGCTTGCGGTTAATCCAAAGTTTGCGATTGCGGATTAGCTTCTTGCCGGAAAGATCGCGGCTCATGTTCTCGACATTGATCAAGATGCTGTTCATCGCGCGTTTCTTCGGCGGATTCGACGCGGTTATGTGAAACGACTGGATTGGCATCAACGCGGTGTGAAGTTTTGACAGACGGATTGCTGCTAACTGCGTGGCCTTTGCATAATCGCTAAGCCCACGCGACAACTGTTTGAAGGATGCTTCCATAGCGGTCTTTATGACCTCACTAGTCGGCATAGGTGGCGGTTCCTTTCCGAGTTCAAGCATGTCACCAAACACCTGATTGCAGAGTTCGTTATGTCGTGTGGAAAATTCGTCAAGGATTTCGCTTGTTGATGGTTGCTGTGGTGGAAAAATTACGTTATCCATTCGCGACCTTCTTTCGGTTCTCTGAACTATACGGACACGCAGGATTGCCACACGCACAGCTTGCCGCACCGTAGCAACCATGACCCATTAGCGGGTGATAACGCCGCTTCTGTTCCTCGGTGTGCAGAGTTTGCGATAAGCATGCATGACACAGATCCGCAGGCGTGGCCCGTACGTCGGCGCGTTCCTTGCTTGTCACGGCCGTGCCTGTCCTTCTACACCCCGCGCGATGCGATCACGTGTGCGCCGTTGTAATGCCGTTAACGCGGCTTTTAAATGCTCGATCGCGTCGACGTTGTCTTCACAGGCAAACGGACCTGTTTGGAAGTCACGCAACTGATCAAGCATGATTGCAATCAATGCGGTGCTCTGTACGCCATTGATACCCACTTCCTTGACCGCGCCGCATTGAAATTCAATGCTCGCAACCGCCGATGTAGCGGCGGCGTCAGCACTGTTCTTGCCTCGAATTTGATAGAAGTGGTGCGCGCCACCATTCGATAGTTGACCAACAGCAGCAACAACAAGGTGTGGTCCGTTCTCTTCGCCTGCAACTAGGTGTTCGGTGATTCGTTTCATTTATTCCCCCTTAAAGAATCTGCTAAACCACGATGACGGCTTTAATAGCCGTCGCTGTAAGATCACATTTGGCGAGTAGGTGAACGCATGCGGATCAGCATCATGCAACACTTTCAATGCCGCGATGACATCGTCAATCGGTGCTGTGCGTCCTGATGCAAGCGCCAGTTCACGGGTATCGTATGTGCACTGATCGAGGATTCGCTTTAGCCGTTCACCCGGTGTCAACTTCGATTCAACGTAATCAGCGATCGTCCAAAACTTAATGCCTGATCGTTCAAGATTCTTTTTGCGAATGTACCGGGCGGTTTCAATGCGTTCGGCGATTGTGTCCCCACGTTGCCACTTTGGATAGATGTGCATCATTTTTTGATTACCGGGTTTGTGGCTTGCCGCATTGCGATATCTAAAGCGAATCGCGTGCATGCAGCACACAGATCGGCTTCACGCCGTTCATCGCGGTCGCTTGACGTCGGACGATTGTCATGTTGTTCGATCGTCACCAGCAAGAAATGGTCTATTGGTGTATCGTCAAGCAAGACTTGGAATCGTGAATTCTGCCCTTCTTGTGCGAGTCCTACGCCACATCGATCACACCTGATGTACTTCGTCGTGACGATTTCTTCTTTGACCATTAGATCCTCACCAAAACCTTCTCGTTGATGCGAAACGCTTCCGTACCGTCATCCCACGTGACCCGGTACCATGCAAGCGATTCACCCGTCGTTAATACTGTGCGTTGCCCTTGATCGCACTGTGCCGTAATGGTGCCTGTCTGCTGTTCATGCTGAACGCGAGCACCCACAGGCCACATATCTTTTGTCCGTTGTTGTGCGGAACGAAACCATCGTGTCGGCATAATTATCTCCGTGGGTACGTGAACCAAAGCACCAAGCACGACGCGATCACCAGCAACGGTGCTGCAATCTTGTGATCATTCCGCGCAATATGTGCAAGCCCGACGCCTAGTCCCCAACCACCGAACACCGTCAATACGAACTTGATCATTGCTGTACTTTACGGTTCTTGTCGGAATTGCTCAATCGTGGTTCCTGATCCGATCGTCTTTGGAGTATCCGCGTCCGCGATCATCTGGCGGAACATCTCAAGGCTAATGGCAGAGTTCGCCAGTGCACGCCCTTCAGACTCCGCATAAAGCCCGGTCATCTTCGCCAGCTTCTCTAATGCGTTCAGCTTGTCGGCAAGCTTGATCTTTGTTGTCGTACCGATCTTGTATCCCTTGTTGATCTTCGACATCAGGTCTTCGTGTTCGATACCTGCGATCGCTGCTGCGGTATCGTCGTCAAGGTCCTTGATCCGCTTCAACTGCCCGTCATCATCGAATGCTTTCCTGATATCGGTGAACGCCAGTTTCGCGATCTCAGCAACGATTCTGTTCGGTGTTACCTGTGCCCGTTGCGTCGCTTGCTGTTCTAGCTCACGAAGCCTTAGTTGGATCTTGGGATTTTTTAACAACACGCAAGCACGCGAACTAATTGTTGGAAGTCCCCAATCACCACACGGAAACGCCTTCATATATGCGTCGGTTGCGTTTGTCGTGGTGAAGTACTCGGTACAGAAGTTGATCTGCTGGTATGAGAGTTCCGGGTACGGTGTTGTTGCTGTCGGCGTCCGGACCGATGTCTTAACTGCGGCTTTTCTCTGTGGGGCTTGTTGCTGCTGTTGTGACGCCTGCGATTGCTGATTTGATGATTGCGGCTTTGATGCGTTCGTCACGGTCTGCGATGCTCTTGTACTTGTTGTTCGCTTTCCTGACTGCGTCCTTGTCTGTTGCGCCTGCTTCGTCTGCG
>Ga0105237_10001308_pt1 | contig 33108 bp, 28 predicted proteins | sample KBSC24metaG_FD_81520 | JGI IMG/M metagenome (GOLD analysis project Ga0105237, IMG submission 81520) | Corn rhizosphere microbial communities from Kellogg Biological Station, Michigan, USA - KBS C2-4 metaG | ecosystem: Host-associated > Plants > Roots > Rhizosphere > Soil | place: Michigan, USA... | reverse complement strand
CAACTTTCAGAAATATGTTGGATATTTCTTGCGTTTGTGGGTTATTTGATATTTGTTCGTTTTTAGTCAATCCGATTTTTTGAACTGCTTTCAAAAACCTTTCAAACATCACAGGCTTAACTAAGTAGTCAGTTGCTTCTATTTCAAAAGCGTCGACAGCATATTCGGTATAAGCTGTTATAAATACCACCTTAGGATGCGTTTTCAGCGATTTGATAAAATTCAACCCTGTTATTCCTGGCATTTCGATATCAATAAATATCACATCAACCTGGTGCTGATGCAGCGCCCCGAATGCCTCGATGGCAGTTTGATAACTGCCCAGGCATTGCATATCAGACACCTGGTCGATATAAGAAAGGATCAGTTGCCTTGCCAGCGGCTCATCGTCAACGACAATACAATTGATCATGCTTTTAAATGGATGGTTAGATTTACCGTAAAAATACCTGCTTCATCATGAATAACCAACTCGTGCCTGCCGGGATAAAGCAGGTCGAGCCGCTTGCGCACATTCATTAAGCCGATACCGCTTCGTGACCGGTCATACTCATTATTGTCTATTGGTTTTGGGTTAGATGTCTGAAAGATCAATTCATCGTCATCAACCGCTAAAACCAGCTTCACCCACTTATCCGGGATATCTTTATGCAACGCGTGCTTAAAAGTATTTTCGATCAATGGCAAAAACAACAACGGCTCAATTTCTATCGACTCAATATCTCCCTGCATCGCAAAATCAATGATTTCTGCATGGTCATGTCGTAAATTCTCAAGGCCGATATAGCTTTTGATGAATTCAACTTCCTGTCGCAGCGGAACCTTTTCGTTTCGGGTATCATAAAGCATGTAGCGCATAATGCCAGACAAGTCATTGATCATCAGTGGCGTTTTCGCCGAATTCTGCACGCTTAGTGAATACATATTGTTTATGGTATTAAAAAAGAAATGTGGCTGAACCTGCGATTTGAGTTGGGTGAGTTCCAATTTTAACTTTTCATTCTCGAGCGTAGACAGATCATGCTGATTCTTGAATAATAGTTTGATCACATACAGGGAAGTTCCGGCCAGCAGAATAAGAAAAGTGTAACCTACATCTGTATTAAAATATCCACGGGTAAAATCCCATGGGCGTGCTCCGCTGATATTGTGCCGATATACTTCAGGTATAAATGGCATAGCCAATACAGTCCCTATGCCCAGCCTTTCACTTAAACCATAAAGGAACAGATAAGCGGGCAGCAATAAAGCAAATAAACCATAGCGCTTTTTACCTACAGTACGCGGGAGATACACACGGTAGAATAAAATAATGACTGGTAGCTGCAAAATATTAATGACAACATAACCTATCGAATTGGGGATTGTCGCTTGGCTCCACGTTTGTAACCCCACACAAAATGGACTTAAAACACCGATAACAAACAAATATGAGACTTCTGCAATAAGGCTTTTCTGTTTATAATCAAGTTTGGAGAAAGAAAATGGCATCGTACCAAATTACATTATTCTTTAATTGCAAGCAGAGATTTTCGATGAACTTGTGTTTTTACGGGTTGAATTTTTAAAGCCGCTGTTCGGCTCCTCGGGGTATTATTTCATCTAATATATTTAATTCCTTGTGTCATACTCTGCAATTTTGGATTAGATACTAAAACTAACCCAATTATAAACTCATGAAATACCTAAATTCATTTAAAATACTTTGCTTAGGTCTGTTAACGTTGCTTAGTGCACATGTTTTCGGTCAGACAAAAACTCAGGAAATAGCAACATTTACCAAAGTGTGGGGATTTTTGAAGTACCATCACCCGGCTTTAGCGTCGGGAAAAGTCAACTGGGATTCGGTTTATGTGCGCAATCTCCCTAAAATTCAGCATAGCGGCAGTAACATTGAATTTAACAAGCTTCTGCTATCCATTATTAATAACCTTGGTGAATTACAAAAAATACATCCCGCAATACTCTCTGATAGCCTATTTACTCAAAATCACGACCTGCGATGGATCGATCAAAATCAATTGATTAGTAAAGCGGTTAGAAGCAAATTAAAGGACATATACACTTATCGCAACCAGGGAGATAATCAATACATCAAACTAAAGTATCAGACTGCCGATTACAGCGGCGAAAACAAATATGATAGCATGGTCCTTCCCGATCAGGATTACCGGTTGCTTTTTTTAGCCCGGTTCTGGAATGCTATTAATTATTTCGCGCCCTATAAATATGAGATCGGCGAAGAATGGGGCAACGTTCTATCGAGATTTATCCCTAAAATGATCACTGCTAAAGACACTCTATCTTATTACCAAACCCTGCTACAACTTGCCGTTTCACTAAATGATGGTCACTCCCAGCTAACGATTGGCAGTGAAAATGCTCCGATCAACAACTTGGTTTTCGGCAAATATACTGCGCCAGTATACGCAGTTATCATCGATGGTAAAGTTATCGTGAGGAAGCTGGCCGGTGATTCATTAAATACGATCAATCTTAAAAGAGGCGACGTTATTTTAAGTATAGATAACGAGCCTGTTGCTAAAAGAATAGCCCGGCTTGGCACCTATATTTCGGCGTCTGGTAATGTATCCAGAAATAAGTACCTGGCGTGGATATTGTTTGACACCCATAACATCTATCAAACACTCAAAATAAAAAGAGGTGATAAAATACTGACTGTCAAAGTCAAATGTATCCCGGCAGCGAAAAGGGATTGGCGTGATCTTACTGATTATACATTTAACAACACGGGTTATAAAACCATTGGAAATTCTATTGCCTACGTGTACGCCTCGCAAATATGGCATGGCGATATAGACACTATTAAAGCATTAATAAAAAGAAGCAAGGCGGTAATATTTGATGTAAGAAATTACCCCAATAACGATGATTTTTATAACATATTCGACATCTTTTTACCGGAACCAAAAGTCATCAATCAATCGCTCTACCTGTCTATAAATAACCCAGGATATTTTAAATGGCAGCCGTCCCCAAGATTAGGCAATATTAACAAATCGCCTTATAGTGGCCCGGTTATTATACTTGCTGACGAACGAAGCCAGAGCCAGGGAGAATACTCAACCATGTGTCTGCAAACTATACCGAATTCGGTAACCATAGGCAGTCAAACCGCCGGGGCAGATGGGGTAGTAACCCAGATTCCCATGGGTGGAAAACTGGCTATCTCCTACTCCGGCTACGGTATATTTTACCCGGATAAAACCCCGACGCAACGACGCGGCATAAAAATAGATATCTCTGTAAAAAAGACAGTTGAAAGCGTGGTGAAGGATAAGGATCTTGCGGTTGAAGAAGCTTTGAAATATCTGAAAGAGAGAGGAATAGATTAGCAAAAGGTCTTACTTTTATTCAGATTTTTTCAACATTATTTTTTATATGGTTTATATTTGTTTTAATCGATGTTACATATTGCGGAAATTCAGCGTAATGATATATAACCTCAACTGTTAAACGAAATCATGAAAAGTAAACCCATCCTTGTTTTGATATTCCTGGCATTTGCCGTTTCAATCTCATCCTGCCAGAAAGGACAGCATGTAAACTTGCCATATGTACAAGTTAACGGAGCCGATAATGGAAAACCCGTTAGCCTTGCACAGGGCCAAATGCTCAAAGTTGATCTCGGAAACCCCGGCGATGGCGGTTATACTTTTGATACCCCACAATACGATGCTTCAGTACTAAGTTTAAAAGGCCATACCCACACCCCTCCGGCAAACACCAATCTAACAGGAGATTTCGGAACAGATACATGGGAGTTCATTGCGCTGAAATCAGGTGGCACCTCTTTAACTGTAACGGCCAGCCGTTCTTTCCAGGCTAACAGCGCAGTTGTTATTTATACAGGTAATATTGCGGTCAATTAATTCCCCTGTCAAATCATTCTAAACAAAAAAAGCCACCTGTCTTAACAGGTAGCTCTCCAGAATATATGTTGAACTTTTGCAAAAGTCGGGGATTATAAACCGGCCAGGTCCATAGTTTTGTTTACCGGTGTATTTTCGGTATAGTGGGCAGCAACCAGGTTATATTTATTTACACTTGTTGATGTACCACGATCGAGGTTAAACAGTTCGGCACTACCGCTCAGGTCAGCTTTAGCGTGATCGGCTACGGTTACATTAGCGCTGTAAGCATCTAAGTTTAGGTTTGCAGATGCATTGTTGTGCAGGTCAACATCCAATTCTATCGGCGACAGTTTGCCAAATGATTTTACTTCAGCATTATCATAAACTGAGATTGAACGAAGGTCTTGCGCAGTAACCCAAACCACTAATTTCTGATCAGTATAAGATGAGATACGTAATACACCTTTCTGGCTTTGAACCAAAGCGCTCTCAGAATAGTATTTGTTATAAACCTTTACCTGGTCGCTTGAACCGTCTGATACAAACAGCTGCACGTTTCCGCGGATTTCGATTTTGTTGATTTTGGTTACGTTGGTAAGCACTGTGCTTACTTCGTTATTACTTTTTACAGCTGAATCATTTTTAGTAGCTGCGAAGGTTGAGTTGCTTATTCCAAATACTATGGCTGCGATAGTTACTATGGATAAAAATTTTGTTTTCATTTTATTTAATATTTTGATTGTCAGTTTTTTGTATTTCTCTATTTTTTAAATACATCCATAAGACGTAGTCAAAATAAAAACGTTACATCAAAATATGGTCAAATAGATGTACGCCGGGTTTTTCCCGGCGAACGCCGGAAAAGTGTCGGTGAAAATTTGAGAAATTAGTGAATAGTTAATCAGAGATTAGTTGATCAGGCTGACCGAACAGTTTAAAATGAGTTACATTATCAGGAAAAATCCTTCAAATCCGGAGAGCGTGTTACAGGTAATACTTCTCACCGTCTGTCTTTATCTTTCCGGCATCTAGTAATAAACGGAGGGTTTCTATGCGGTCTTTTTCAGTACCGCTCTTTATAGTGGTGATCAATGTGCCAATGGTCAGGTTATCAATGCTTAATAGCTGCACGATCTCATCTGTTATATTATCTGCTGTTTCACTTAGGTTTCGCTGGCGCTTTTCTTCGAGACATACATCGCACACCCCGCATTTATCCACATTCGTTTCATCAAAATAGGCGAGTAACATTTGGCTGCGGCACTTCTTATGTTCAGCGTAAGCGAACACCGCCTCCATCTTTTTGCGGTAAGTGGCTTTGCGTTCCTCAATATAACGTTTGTTTATGATAAGGTTTTTATTATCCTGCCTTGGCCTGGTATAAGTTACCTGTGGCATATCAGTTTGCTGCAGGTAATTTAATATGCCCATTTCCTGCAATTGTTTCAGTCCTTCCATTACCTGTTGCACACTCAGATTGCTCCGTCGGGCCAGATCATGTTCGCGCAAACGCACGTAGTTTTCAAAAGAACCGCCATAAGACCGCAGCAAAGTTTTAATAAAAGGGTCCCAGGATGAATTCTGGATCTGGAAATTATACAATTCCTCGTTCAATATCTCGAACCTGAACCGTGAAGACAAAAACACGCTTTCATTGAATGACAGGTATTCATCCTGTTCCAAAAACTTTAAGGCATTGAGTGTTTTGGCGGGATCGAGTTTAAACCGTGTGCAAAATTCGCCCAGGTCAAGATCAAAACTTACCCCTTCACCTGTTCCGTATGCCAGCTGGAAGTAGTTGCCAAGATTATGATAAACCAGCTTGATCTCGTCAACAGAAGGAAAATTGGTCAGGAGCTTCTTTTCATTTTTGATACGGTCGGCATGGGTATATAGCAATACCGCATAAGCTTTTTGTTCATCCCGCCCTCCCCTGCCTGCTTCCTGATAATACGCTTCCAAACTTTCGGGCATATCCTTATGGATCACAAAACGGACATCTGGTTTATCGATCCCCATCCCAAATGCATTGGTGGCTACAATAATGCGGGTGCGGTTATTTTTCCAGTCTTCCTGTTTAGCTGAACGCTGTTCCATGGTTAAGCCTGCATGATAAAAATCAGCCTTAAAACCATTTTCCGTATAAAACTTTGCTATCTCGGCGGTTTCCTTGCGGCTGCGAACGTAGACTATACCGCTGCCTTTTACGCCTTTGGGTATATCGAGCAGCTTTTTGAGTTTATTTTCATCGTTCTGAACCACATAGCTGATATTCTTCCGCTCAAAGCTCTGCTGGAAAACATTGAATTGCTTAAATAACAACTTTTGCTGGATATCGTCCCTCACCTCAGCGGTTGCCGTGGCGGTAAGCGCCAGCACGGGAACATTAGGATGCAATTCTCGCAGGTCAGCAATATGCAGGTATGGCGGCCTGAAATCGTATCCCCATTGTGATATACAATGCGCCTCGTCAACCGCGATCAGGTTGACGTTCATGTATTTGATACGTTCACGAACTAATTCTGACAGCAGGCGTTCGGGCGACAGGTACAAGAATTTGACCGGGCCATAAATGCAATTATCCAGCGCAATATCTACCTCGCGCTTACTCATCCCGGATACAATCGATACTGCTTCGATCCCTTTGGCCTTTAGGGTCTCCACCTGGTCTTTCATCAAGGCGATCAGTGGCGAAACCACTATACATATTCCTTCTTTTGCCAATGCCGGCACCTGGAAACAAACGGATTTTCCGCCGCCTGTGGGCAGTAGAGCCAGGGTATCCCGGCCCAGCAAAACAGACTGGATGATCTCCTCCTGTAATGGACGGAAGGCATCATGGTTCCAATATTGTTTTAGTATTTGCTGGATGGTCATCTTTAATTTCGGACGTCGAATTTACAATTTCGGAATTAGTAATCGACAATGAAGAAATTCGATATCCTATAATATTCCTAAATTCGCGGCATTAATACCGCTAACTATGAAAAAGACTGTTCTTATATTCATATTTCTTCTTTTAACCAGCACCTTATATGCTCAGAAATGGAATGTGGAGAATCCTCCCGGGCCATCAAAGAAAGTTACGATCACTACCGACGAAGGTACATGGATGGATTTGGATGTTAGTCCGGACGGGCAGAATATTGTGTTTGACCTGTTAGGCGATATTTATACCATCCCGATAAAGGGCGGAAAGGCTACCACCTTGGCCACGGGTAAAGCCTGGGAAGTGCAGCCCCGCTATAGCCCTGATGGTAAACAAATATCCTACACCAGTGATAAAGACGGCGGTGACAATATCTGGATCATGAACAGTGATGGCACCAACAAACACGCTGTTACCAAAGAAAGTTTCCGGTTATTAAATAATGCATCGTGGACGCCGGACGGGCAGTTCCTCGTAGCGCGTAAACACTTTACCGGTACCCGCTCGTTAGGTGCGGGCGAAATGTGGTTGTATCATAAAACCGGGGGTGAAGGCATCCAATTAACCAAGCGCAAAAACGATCAGCAGGACGCAGGCGAGCCGATCGTATCGCCGGACGGTAAGTATATCTACTGGAGCGAAGATGTTACCCAGGGCCCTTATTTTCAATATAATAAAGACCCCAACCAGGGTATTTACGCTATACAAAGATTAAACCGGGAAACCGGTCAAATAGAATCCGTGGCTGGTGGTGCCGGGGGTGCTTGCCGCCCGCAGATATCCCCTGATGGCAAACTATTGGCCTTTGTAAAAAGGGTAAGGCTAAAATCAGTATTGTATCTGCAAAACCTGGCAACAGGCGAAGAATGGCCCGTGTATGAGGATCTATCAAAAGACCAGCAGGAAACATGGGCAGTATTTGGTGTGTATCCTAATTTTAACTGGACACCAGATAGCAAAAACATCATTTTTTATGCCAAAGGCAAGATATGGAACCTTGATATCGCAACATTATATGCTACACAGGTACCCTTTGAAATAACTACGACACAAACCATTACTGAAGCACTACATTACCCGCAAAAAGTTTTCCAGGACCAGTTCCCGGCAAAAATGATACGGCAACTCACTACCTCGCCCGACGGCAAACAGGTGGCCTTTAATGCTGCGGGATACATTTATGTCAAAACTCTTCCTGATAGTATTCCGAGGCGTATTACCAACACTACTGATTTTGAATATGAACCCGCTTTTAGTCCGGATGGGAAATCTTTAGTATACATAGACTGGAATGATGAGCTAAAAGGTTCCATTAATCGTATCGATCTCACCACCCGCCTCGTAACACGCCTTACGGCCGAAAAAGGGCTTTACTATGCGCCAAAATTCTCAAATAAGGGCGATAAGATCATATTTCGTAAAGGTGAAGGCAATGAAGTAATAGGTTACTCCTTTGGGAAAAATCCAGGCATTTATACCATGCCCGCTGTAGGTGGAAAGCCTAAAATGATCATTAATAACGGCATCTATCCGCAGTACTCCACCGATGATTCTAAAATATATTATCAAAGCAGTGAGGGTGAAAAAAGAGCGTTCAAAATGATGGATACGACCGGGGCGAACCAAAAAACGTTGTACACCTCAACTTACGCAACCCAATTTGCGCCAAGTCCTGACGGCAAATGGATGGCTTTCACCGAGTTGTTTAACTGTTACATCACCCCAATGGTCAATACAGGCAATCCCCAGGATCTGTCGGCCACTAATAAGGCCATACCATTGAATAAGCTGACAAGAGATGCCGGCACTTATACCCACTGGAGTAAGGATAGCCAAAAACTGATGTGGACCTTAGGGCCAAAGTACTTTACCCGCGATATCCGCAGCGCCTTCCCCTTTGTTGATGGTGCAGATGACAAAACTCCACCCATAGATACTGCCGGTACGGATATCAACCTAAAACTAAAAACAGATTTTCCTGATGGGAAAATTGCTTTTTCCAATGTGCGCATCATTACCATGAAGGACGACCAGGTAATTGACAAGGGTACCATCATCATTGATAAAAACAGGATCGCCCTGATCGGCAAAGCTGAAGACATACCCGTACCTGCTGATGCTAAAGTGTATGACCTTACCGGCAAAACCATTATGCCCGGCATAGTGGATGTACATGCGCATTTGCACCCAAGTCCCGATGGTATTTCGCCGCAGCAGGACTGGAATTACTTTGCTAACCTGGCTTTTGGTGTAACTACCGCGCATGATCCTTCAACCAATACCGAAATGGTATTTAGCCAGTCGGAAATGCTGAAAGCGGGTAATATGGTTGGCCCGAGGGTATATTCAACCGGTTCTATTTTGTATGGCGCCGATGGGGACTTCAAAGTAGTGATCAACAACCTGGGAGATGCCTTATCGAACCTGCGCAGGCTGAAAGCGGTTGGCGCATTCTCGGTTAAAAGCTATAATCAGCCCCGCCGGGAGCAGCGCCAGGAGATCATCGAAGCCGCGCGCCAACTACAAATGGAAGTGGTGCCCGAAGGTGGCTCCACCTATTTCACAAACATGAATATGATACTGGACGGTCATACCGGCATTGAGCACAATATTCCGGTTGTACCTGTGTATAAAGATGTGAAAAGCTTGTGGAATGCCAGCAAATCAGGCTATACCCCTACCCTCATTGTAGCCTACGGCGGATTATTTGGCGAGAATTATTGGTATGACCGTACCGATGTCTGGAAGAATGACCGCTTGTTAAATTTCACCCCGCAATCCATTATCGATGCACGCTCACGCCGCAGAATTACTACTGAATATGGTGATTACGGGCATATCGAAGTTTCCAAATATGTAAAGCAAATCGCCGATGGAGGCACTAAAGTGAACCTGGGTTCTCATGGGCAATTACAAGGTCTCGGCGCACATTGGGAGCTGTGGATGCTGGCACAAGGCGGTATGTCTCCGCTGCAGGCTATTCGTTGTGCAACCATGAACGGCGCTTCTTATTTAGGGATGGATAAAGAGATCGGTTCCCTTGAAACAGGCAAACTGGCCGATATGATTGTGTTAAATGACAACCCGCTAATTGATATCCGCAACAGTGTAAAAATAAAATATGTAATGGTGAATGGCCGCCTGTATGATGCTGACTCCATGAACGAGATCGGTAACCGCGAAAAGCCACGGCTGCGTTTTTGGTGGCAACTCAATCGTGGCGAAATGGTAAACCTACCGGTAGGCAACAACGAGACCTGGTTGTTTACAAGCCAGGATGGTGATTAGTCGGGAAGGCCGGAAGTCCGAAAGCTGTAAATTAGATATCTTTCGGACTTAGCGGTTTTTACTGACTTCCGGACTTCTTTATCAGCCAATTATAAAATCCCGGAAAATCACCGTTCCATTGTTTTTCATTGTGTTTGGCGCCTTTTACGATCACCTCGGGTGTATTTTTCGTACTGATGCCTTTTGAGCGGATAAGCTCAGCCATCTTTTGCATATCGGCAACCATACTGTCGCTTTCTGAATCACCGCATACAAAGTATATTCTTGAATATTTTTCGAGGTGATGATCAGAAGCATATTTGTATATCTCGGGCGGTAGCCAGAATGAAGGTGAAAATACTCCCGCATTTCCGAATACTTTGGGGCATTTAAGTATGGCGTACATGGATATCAATCCACCCATTGAGCTGCCCGCGATGGTTGTATTTTGTGCATCTCCTTTCGCCCGGTAATGGTTATCTACATAAGGCTTCAGCGTTTTTACCAGGAAATCGACATAATCATCCCCCTGCCCTTTCCCGTATTTGGTATCATAAGCATTATACTCGCTCATCCGGTACTCTCCTCCATGATCAACTCCTACAATGATGCACTGATCCTGTTCAGGCAGTTTATCCATGATCTCATCAATTCCCCATTCGCCATAACCGGATGTATACGCGTCGAAAAGATTTTGCCCGTCGTGCATATAGATCACCGGATATTTCTTGCCCGACGATTCATAATTTGCCGGCAGATATATCCACACCCGCCGCTGCCTTCCCAACTGTGGCATATCAAATTTTTCACTGATGATATGAACATTCGCACTTGCCGTATGCTTCTTTTCTTCTGGTTTAAAACTATCCTGCCAACCGGCAACTTCCATTGTAATAGTTGTATCATGGGTGATGGTAATGCTGCGGTTTTCGACCGGCTTACCCAGAGCAGTACACTCCACTGTTTGCCAGCTGCCTCGGGTGACCTTAAAGTTGTAAACACCCTTCGGAAAAGCCCTGGTAAGCTGGTAATATCCGCTATCATTTTTAGCCATTTCATCAGGCTTATTTCCGGGGTTCCAATTGTTAAAATCTCCGGCCAGAAACAGGTGTAAATCAGGGTTATTGGGGCCTGGGATTTTGCCTGTTTTGAAGACCACACTAAACTGTCCAAACGCCAAAAAGTTTTGGCAAAAAAGTAAAAACGCGCAGAAAAATATTTTTTTTATCATTTTAAATTGTCTACTTAACAGTTAATCAACCGGGAACGTTCCCGGTAACGTTTTCATTAAAGTAAAATTGCCAAATGTGTAATTTTGACACTTTGTTTCGGTTTAAAACCATCAAATTTGCAAAATCCGCTATAATAATTGACTTTTTTTTATTCTAAACACCCCCACAAAACATTTCTTTAAAGTTAAAATTGCTTCGGCAAAATGACCGAAAATTATCTTTTATATAAAATTTGGAATTATTACTTCTTAGTGTAAATTAGTCACATGCTGTTAAAGCAAAGTTAACAAACCAATTTATAGCCGGCACTACACGCCAATTTTATTTACACACACAAAAAAAAGTATGAGAAAAAATTACTCAAAAAAGTACCTGCTTCTTTGTGCATTTCTGATGATGTCTGTTATGGCATTTGCACAAACAGGGAGTATCAAAGGTAAGGTGGTTGATGAGACCAACAATCCCCTTCCCGGCGCATCCGTTAGTATTGACGGAACCACCATCGGCTCGGTTGCCGATGCAAACGGTAACTTTACGTTATCGGGCATAAATGCCGGCAACTATTCCGTTACTGCCAAGTTCATCGGCTATGTTGCAACCAAAAAAACCGTAACCATAGGTTCTTCCGTAGTTACACTTACTTTCGCTTTACAATCTGAAAACACTAACCTGAATGAAGTGGTGGTTATTGGTTACGGCAGCGTACGGAAAAAGGATTTAACCGGTTCAGTTGTGGCTATTTCGTCAAAAGATTTTAACCAGGGCCCTGTTACTACGCCGGAAGCGTTGATAACCGGTAAAGCGTCAGGTGTTGAGATCACCTCAAACAGCGGCATGCCGGGTGCAGGAAGCACTATACGTATACGTGGCGGTGCATCATTAACTGCAAGTAACGATCCGTTGATCGTAATTGACGGTATACCTATATCAAATGAAAGTATTAGTGGCGTTGGTAATGCATTGAGCACGATCAACCCAAATGATATTGAGTCGATCGACATATTAAAAGATGCATCAGCAACAGCGATTTATGGTTCGCGCGCATCGAATGGTGTATTAATGATCACCACCAAAAAAGGCAAAGTTGACAGCAAACTGGCCATTAATTTTAACACATTAAATACCCTCGCAAAAAACACTAAAGAATTTGACGTGCTAAATGCCGATCAGTTCCGTAACGTTGTACAAACCCAGTATCCTACAGCAGCTAACGAACTCGGCTCTGCAAATACCGATTGGCAAAAGCAAATTTATCGCGAGGCTTTTGGTACTGATAATAACATCAGCTTTACCGGTGGTATTAAGGGCCTTCCTTATCGCTTATCTGTAGGCTATCATAATGAAGATGGTGTACTAAAAACAGATAATTTCAAAAGGACGAGTATAGATCTAAACGTGAATCATGACTTTTTGGATCACAGTTTAAAGATCGACCTGAACTTAAAAGGCACTTATACCGACAGCCGTTTTGGTAATTCAGGTGCTATTGGCGCTGCAGTTGCTTTTAATCCTACGCAGCCAATCTATTCTGGTAACGCCAATAAATTTAACGGTTACTATGAGACCGTTGGCAACGATGGCACACTTAATGGAAATGCTGTAAGAAACCCTCTTGGCTTGCTTTATGGAACTGATAACACTGGTACCGCTAAAAGAGGTATCGGAAGTTTGAATGTAAATTATGTTTTCCCTTTTTTAAAAGAATTACAATTTAATGCAACAGTAGGCGGTGATATTGCCGACGGGCAGGGCACGAACTTTACTGATGCAGCTTCTGCGGTAAGCGCCGCAAACAATGCCGGAAAAGGCTCGCTAAGCCATTATTTTAAAGAGAATTCAAGCTATAACACAGATTATTACCTGAAATATGCGAAGGATTTTAAAAACATCAAAAGCCATTTTGATATCCAGGCGGGATATTCATTTCAATTTTTCAAGATCTATAACAGGCCTGAGTTAAGCTATTATGCTGATGGGTCATTGGTAACAGGTTCAACTTTGGGCCCAAATATTCCCGGCCTTTATAAAATCGAATCCCCGTTTGGTCGTCTGAACTACATTTATGATGATAAATATTTATTAACTGCCACTTTCCGTGATGACCGGTCATCACGATTTGGCCCGGATAACAGGAACGGTTATTTCCCTTCCGTAGCTGTAGCATGGAGAGTCAAACAGGAAGATTTTCTGAAAAGTGTTGATTTTCTGTCTGACCTAAAATTGCGTGCAAGCTATGGTGTAACAGGCCAGCAGGATCTCGGCAATAATACTGGAGCCAACAACTCTTTCTTCCCGTACCTTGCAATTTACGAACCTGGTAATACAGGAGCCGGTTACCAATTTGGGAATGGCTATACTACCACCTTACGTTCTGACGCATATGATGCCGGTATAAAATGGGAAACAACAAAAACCTCAGACCTCGCATTAGACTTTGGACTCCTGAACGGCAGAATCACTGGTACAATAGACTATTATTACAAAAAAACCTCTGACCTTTTATTGCAAACGCCAGTGCCAGCGGGGTCTAATTTATCCAACTACTTGTATGCCAACATTGGTGACATGGTAACCAAGGGTGTTGATTTCAATGTAAGTGTAGTTGCCGTATCATCGAAAGACTTTAACTGGACTTTCGGTTATAATATTTCTTATAATAAACGGAGTATATCAAATATCTCACTGACTGGTGACCCAGCTACAATAATTACTACCGGTGGTATCCCTGGTGGTGTGGGTAATACTATCCAGGTTGACAAAGCTGGCGGTGCGCCAAACGCATTTTATGTATTTCAACAGGTTTATGGAACAAACGGCGCTCCATTGGAAGGCGTGTATGTTGACCGTGATGGCAATGGTTCTTCCCTTAATGATAAATATCAATACAAGCAGCCAAACCCAACTGTGTTTATGGGCTTCAACTCTAATTTCACCTATAAAAAATGGAATTTAGGTTTTACCATGCGTGCTAACCTGGGTAATTATGTATATAATGCCGAAGCGGCAAGTAATGGTGCATACCAGGGCCTCAAATTTGCCGGTTACCTGGTTAACCTTCCGGCAAGTGTGTTAAAAACCAACTTCCAGAACTATCAATTATTCTCTGACTATTATGTAGAGAATGGTTCGTTCCTTCGTATGGATAATGCTAACCTGAGCTACAATTTTGGAAAAATTGCTAAGGTAGCAACCTTAAGGGTTACTGCTAACGTATCCAATGTATTTTTAGTAACCAAATACACCGGCCTTGATCCTGAGGTAAATAACGGTATTGACAATAATTTGTACCCACGTCCGCGTATTTATTCATTAGGATTAAACGTAGGCTTTTAAAATATTAAAACACTATTATGAGAGTAAGACATTTACAATCGCTGGCATCCGTTATAGTAATGGCGTTGCTGGTAACAGTTAGTTCCTGTAAAAAGAACCTGATGCCCGAGGGTGAACTCACTACGGCAAACGTTTACACCGATTTCAACAATTACCTGCCGGTACTGGGCAAATTGTACACTGCTTATGCAATAAGCGGGCAAGCCGGCGGAGCTGGCAACCCGGATATTCAGGGTATTGATGAGGGTTTCTCAAATTACCTGCGCGAATATTTCAATATGCAGGAGTTAACTACGGATGAGGCTATTATCCAGTGGAATGACGGTACGGTACATAACTTACATGACATGACCTGGAATCAACTAAATGAATTCATTACCGCCATGTATAACCGTATTTATTATGAAATTTCCCTGGATAATGAGTTCCTGCGTAACACCACTGATGCAATGTTAAGCAAAAACGGCATCACTGGTTCAAACCTTACGCTGGCTAAACAATACCGTGCTGAAGCCCGTTTCCTGAGAGCCCTATCCTACTGGCACGCGATTGACCTGTATGGCAATGTGCCATTTGTTACTGAAGCTGACCAGGTGGGCGTGTTTTTTCCAAAACAAAAGTCACGTGCAGAAGTATTTTCTTACATCGAAAGTGAATTAAAAGCCGCAGATGCCGATCTTGGTGCTCCCCGTTTTTCGTATGGACACGCGGATAAGGCGGCAGCATATACTTTACTGGCAAACTTGTATTTGAATGCGAAAGTTTACACAGGTACCGATCACAGTTCGGATGCGATCACTTATGCAAAAAAAGTGATCGACGCCGGGGGTTACACCCTTGAGCCACACTTTAAAAACCTTTTCCTGGCTGATAACAACAAATCAAATGAGATCATTTTCCCAATTGAGTCTGACGGTATACATACGCAGGGATATGGTGGCATGACATATATTATCCATGCCTCAATAGGAGGCAACATGAGTCCTGCTGCGTTCGGAGTTAATTCTGCATGGGGTGGCTTACGTACTACTAAACAATATGTAGCATTGTTCTCAGATCCAAGCGGCAACACTGATAAACGTGCGATGTTTTTTACTGATGGGCAAACATTGGATATTGCCGATGAATACAATTTCCAAAACGGGTATGCTATTACAAAGTTCAAGAATATTGACCAGGCAGGTAATAAGGGAAGCGATCCTAACGGCAATTTCGTAGATACTGATTTCCCTATGTTCCGACTGGCAGATGTTTACCTCATCTATGCTGAGGCTGTTTTACGCGGTGGACAGGGTGGTAGTGCAGGTACGGCGCTCGACTATGTCAACCTGGTACGTACCAGGGCCTATGATGGCAGCACCTCTGGCAACATAAACGCCAGCCAATTAACATTACCATTTATCCTGGACGAAAGAGGCCGCGAGCTGTTGTTTGAAGGACACAGGAGAACTGACCTGATCCGTTTCGGTAAATTTACCGGAGGCGATTATCTATGGCAATGGAAAGGCGGGGCGTTGAATGGCACCAGTGTTGGTGATTTCCGTAATCTAATGCCGATTCCATCGACTGATATTATCAATAATCCCAACTTAAAACAAAACCAGGGTTATTAATACGCTTAAAAATATTTGACTTGACCTCTTAATAATAAGTGAGTTAATTAAAAAAATAAAAAATGAAAACAGTTTTAACAAAATTTTTAGCCATTAGCGGTGTCGCGCTGCTAATGCTGGCATCGTGTAAGAAGGATGAGCAGAAGGTGGTAGCCACAAGCGGTACGCCGGGAGCATTGCAGGCCTCGTCAACCACTATAGTTTTAACCAAGGCTGATATTGCGAACACCGCGGTAACTTTTACCCTGACCAACGCTAATTTCGGTTTCAAAGCTGCTGCAACTAATACTTTGCAGATCGATACCAAAGGTGACAATTTTGCTACTCCAAAAGAATTCACCATTGGCAGCGGGGTAAAAACACAGGCTTTTTCTGTCCCTGATTTTAATGCCTTGCTGCTGGCTTTAAACCTGCCTACAGGAACAGCCTCACAGGTTGAAGCAAGGATCAAATCATCCATTGGTGCTAATGTAACCCCCGTATATTCAAATACGCTTGATATGACAGTTACACCGTTTGCACTAGTTTCTTTTCTGTATGTGGTTGGTTCCTTTGACGGATGGCCACCATTGCCTGCTAAAGGAACTGATAGTTTGATATCAGCAACAAGTAACGGTATATATACCGGTATTATTAATTTCCCTGTGGGTAAAGTTGACTTTTTAATACTACCTCAAAGCAATAACTATAATAACAAGTATGCCACTTCTGACCCGCTTAATACTACAAGCAGTACAGTAGCTGTTAATGCCGCTAATAACTTTTATGCACCGGCAGGCGGCGGCGAATATTGGGTTACGCTTAATGTAAACACAAACACCATTACATTTACTCCTGCTGCTTATTATAGCATTATCGGTAATGCAGCACAAGGATGGGGTACTGATGTTGACATGAAATACATTAATGACGGCAATCAAACGTGGGTAGCAACACTTCCGTTATCTGTTGAGTTGCCGCCAAATGACGGATATAAAATAAGAAAGAATCATGACTGGGGCGTTAGTTATGGAACTACTGCTGCCAATGATGGCAATTTAACATCAGCCAGTGGCATAAATATAGGTAATGCAGTTGCAGGGACTTATAAAGTTACATTCTGGTTAAATCCATCGGACAATACCGGTAATACTGCATTGTATACGGCAGTAAAACAATAATACAGAGTTGATTGATTGATTAGCCCGTCCCCGTTAATTCGGGGCGGGCTTTTTTGTTGATAGGTATAAGCAAAAAAAACTTACAAAGTCTTAAAGACTTCGTAAGTTTCAATCAATATTATAAATAAAAAGACTATTTCCTGTCTTTTATACCTACATAATCTTTATTTACATCGCCTACATAAATCTGGCGTGGACGGCCGATAGGCTCTTTATGCTCTTTCATTTCTTTCCATTGCGCTATCCAGCCCGGCAGGCGGCCTAAGGCAAACAATACGGTAAACATATCTGTTGGGAAGCCTAATGCACGGTAAATGATACCTGAGTAGAAATCCACATTAGGATATAATTTACGCTCTACAAAGTACGGGTCTTTCAACGCGTGCTCTTCCAGTTTTTTGGCTATCTCGAGTACTTCGTCGTCAATACCTAATTTCTCAAGGATATCGTCGCATGCTTTTTTAATGATCTTGGCGCGTGGGTCGAAATTCTTATAAACGCGGTGGCCGAAGCCCATTAAACGGAAAGGATCATTTTTATCTTTCGCCTTCTTGATCCATTTGTCGGTATCTCCCCCATCCTCTTTGATCTTCTCCAGCATTTCGATAACCGCCTGGTTGGCACCGCCATGCAGTGGCCCCCAAAGTGCCGAAATCCCTGCCGATACCGAAGCATATATATTTGACTCAGATGAACCTACGATACGCACAGTTGAAGTAGAACAGTTTTGCTCATGATCTGCATGCAGGATCAGCAGCGTGTTCATAGCGCTCACGATTACCGGGTCAATTTCTATCTGCTCTGTGCGCTGACCAAAGGTCATGTGCAGGAAGTTGGTCACATAGTCGTATTTATTCTGCGGATAGATATACGGATGGCCCAACGATTTCTTGTATATCCACGAAACGATGGTGGCCATTTTACCCAGCATCTTGATAATGCTAAGGTCAAGCTCGTCAGGCGTTTGGTTTGATTTTAATGATTCAGGATAAAACGCGGATAAAGAACATACCAGCGAAGACAACTGCCCCATCGGGTGAGATTTTGAGGGAAACCCGTCAAAAAACTTCTTCATGTCCTCATGCACCAATGTATGGCGGCTGATATGAAGCTTAAAATCTGATAATTGCTGCTCGGTAGGTAAATCGCCATAAATAAGCAAATAAGCAACTTCTATAAAGCTTGATTTCTCAGCCAATTGCTCTATAGGGTATCCACGGTATTTGAGTATTCCCAACTCGCCGTCCAAAAAAGTGATGGAGCTTTGGGTGGCCCCTGTATTTTTGTAGCCGATATCCAGCGTCACATACCCGGTTTGGTCCCTGAGTTTTGAAATATCAATAGCTTTTTCACCTTCAGTACCCTCAATAACCGGGAGATCATAAGTTTTATCACCTATTTTTAGTTGCGCTGTTTCCGACATAGACGTTTTTTTTATCGGAACAAATGTAAATAAATCCGGCTATTATAAATGACGGCAAAGTTTACTATTTGTAAAAATGTTGTAGGTGGATGGAGTTGTATTAGTTAGATTGGTTATATTGGTTATATTGGTTGTATTGGTTACACTTAAACCTAATCAACTCAATCAACCACTTAACTTAATCAACTCCTCCTAATTCGACCTTATCGCTTCAACAGGATCAAGCCTTGATGCAGAATAAGCAGGAACGATACCCGAAATAACCCCAATAGCGACCGATGTGAACAGGCCTACCATGATATTGTGGAAATTTAGGATCACCTGGATATCTATCATCCATTTCACCAGGAAAGTCCCACCATAAACCATTCCCAGGCCTATCAACCCTCCCATAAGGCAAAGGATAATGGCTTCAATCAAAAATTGCAATAAAATAAAGTAATTTTTGGCCCCAAGTGATTTCTGGATACCGATGATATTGGTACGTTCCCGAACGGATACAAACATGATATTGGCTATACCAAACCCGCCAACCAGGATAGAAAATCCACCGATAATTGCACCGGCCACATTGAGTACGCCGAATACCTGGTCAAGCTGTTGCGAAACTATTGATGTCTTGTTTAAAGCAAAATTATCTTCTTCGCCCGGCCTTAACCGCCTGATCGAGCGCATTACGCCCCTGATCTCGCTTTCTACATCTTCGTCAGTGAGTCCAGGTTTGCCTTTTACAACGATCTGCGGGCCATAGCTTTGATCCTGTATATCGATAATGTTACGGGCGAAATTAAGCGGCAATAAAATCGATTTATCATTTGATATACCGAGGATATCGTTACCTTCCTTGGCAAAGACGCCAATAATAGTAACGTAACGGCCCATCACTTTGATCTTGTTCCCGATAGGTGTTTCATACGGAAAAAGATTAGCTGCGATATCAAAGCCGATAATTACTACCGGCGCGCCTGTTCTCGATTCCATTTCGGTAAAATACCGCCCGCTGGTAAAATCAAAATTCCATGTTTTATCATGATCCTGGGATGCCGCACCAATCTGCGCTCCTTCGATGGTATTGCTTTTATACTTTATGGTCCTGTTTGCAATCCCTACTTCGTAAGATACTGCCAGTGCGGTTTGACTGCGACGCTGCACTTCCTCAAAATCCCTTATCCGCGGAACAGGGCGTTGTAAATATTTCCACCACGGGAAGTCTTCTCCCCCGCCCCATGGCCATTTTTGAATATAAATGCTATTGCTGCCCAGTTTGTTAACGCTGGTCTGCAGATTATAACGCAAAGTATCCACAGCGGATTTTACAGCGATGATGGTAAATATACCTATGGTAACACCAAGCAATGAAAGCAAAGTGCGCAGCTTATTTTGCCTTAACGAATCAAAAGCAAACAAAAAGCTTTCACGAAAAAGTTTTAAAAAGATCATAATTATTGTGATTTCACAGATTACTTTTTTGGATTACACCGATTATTCTATTGGATTGCACTGATTGCCTGAAGATCAAATTTACCCACTAATTCCCTATCTACATTAAGACTATATTACCGCAATTAAGTTACACAATTGATCAACACTATTTGCAATATTGTTTGTTAGTCACTTAATCAGTGTGATCTATAAAATAATCGGTGAAATCACCAAAAAATATTCGTACATTTGCGCCCTAAAAATTCATTAGTTTTAACATGAAATTATCTCAATTTAAATTTAACCTGCCCGACTCACTAATTGCACATACACCCTCCAGCATCCGCGACGAATCGCGTTTAATGGTACTGCACAAAGATTCCGGCAAAATTGAGCATAAAGTATTTAAAGATATACTCGATTATTTTGATGACAAGGATGTAATGATCCTTAACAATACTAAGGTGTTCCCTGCCCGCATGTATGGCAACAAAGAAAAAACTGGTGCCACCATCGAAGTATTTTTGCTGAGAGAACTAAATAAGGAACTCCGCCTTTGGGACGTTCTGGTTGATCCGGCCCGTAAAATACGCGTTGGCAATAAGCTTTATTTTGGCGACGACGACTTATTAATTGCTGAAGTAGTAGATAATACCACCTCACGCGGCCGTACCATTCGTTTCCTTTTTGACGGTACTGACGAAGAATTCAGGCGCAATGTGGAGATCCTGGGCGAAACACCGCTGCCAAAATATATTAAACGCAAAGCTACCGCCGAAGATAAGGAACGTTATCAAACAATTTTCGCCAAGCACGAAGGCGCAGTTGCCGCCCCTACTGCCGGCCTGCATTTCAGCCGTGAGCTGATGAAACGCCTCGAACTGAAAGGTGTTGAATTTGCAGAAGTTACCCTGCACGTTGGCCTAGGCACGTTCCGCCCGGTTGAGGTTGAAGACCTGACCAAGCACAAAATGGACTCCGAGCAATTCATCATCGAGCAAAAGCAAGCTGATATTGTAAACAGGGGTATTGAAAGGAAAAACAGGATATGTGCTGTCGGCACCACTTCTATGCGGGCTATTGAGTCGGCCGTGTCTGCAGGAAAAACACTAAAAGCCGCTAACGACTGGACCAGCAAATTCATTTTCCCACCGTATGATTTCAGCATAGCCAATTCAATGGTTACTAACTTCCATACACCGGAATCTACCTTACTTATGATGGTAAGCGCCTTTGGCGGATATGAGCACGTGATGAATGCATACGAAATTGCCGTAAAAGAGAAATACCGTTTCTTTAGCTATGGCGATGCCATGCTAATAATCTAATTTGCTTGTTGGTCATTAGTCACTTGTCATTGGTCATTTGTTTGTTTAGCTTAAGGCCTTCATTAGTCTTACCATTGACTAATGACTAATGACTAATGACTAATGACTTTTCAAAATACGCCATTATCGTAGCGGGCGGCTCCGGCAGCAGGATGCAATCCAGCGTACCCAAACAATTTTTGCTCCTTAATGGTACACCTGTGCTAATACATACCATTAATGCATTTCATCAGTGCGATACACAACCGCAGATCATTGTTGTGCTCCCGACCGATTCCCATGAATATTGGAACGAACTATGTGCTGAACATGGCTTTGATGTTCCCCACCAGTTAGTAAGCGGCGGCGAAACACGTTTTCATTCGGTAAAAAATGGCATCAGCCTTATTGATGATGAAGATGCCATCATCGCGGTGCATGATGCAGTAAGGCCACTGATCAAAAAGGAAGTGATCGATGAATCTTATGAGTGTGCTTTAAAATATGGAAATGCCATTGTTGCCATCAAAAGCCGTGACTCGGTAAGGCAAATTAAAGATAACCGCTCGGTAAGTTTGGTGCGGGATGAGATCTACCTGATCCAAACTCCGCAAACTTTTCAATCTGCTCAATTGAAAAATGCTTATCAACAGCCCTATCATGCCAATTTTACTGACGATGCCAGCGTGGTTGAACAAACGGGTGTAAATATCAACCTGATCAATGGGAGTTATCAAAATATCAAGATCACGTTTCCGGAAGACATCGCGATAGCGGAATTCCTGTTAAAACAATAGCCACCCCGCTTTTTAAGCAGAATGGCTATCGACTGGGTCATTATTTTTAATGAATTGATCAGGCTCGCCTGATCACTCCCAGGAGTAAAGCTATTATGGCTATTACTAAAAGAACGTGGATGATTCCGCCTGCCGAGTAAGCAAAGAATCCTATTGCCCATCCAATTATCAGGATAACGGCAATAATGTAAAGTAAACCTCTCATAATGTAAATGTTTAGTTAGATGAATGTTCACTCATCATAACTAAAACCATTCCAAAAGGTTTTAAAATAAAAAGCCCCGTAAATACAGGGCTTTTTACCATTTAAATGGCGTTTTTAGTATTCGTCTTCGTTAAAGAAGAAGTCATCTTTTGTAGGGTAATCAGGCCATATCTCTTCTATATTTTCATACGGCTCACCGTCGTCTTCCAGGGCCTGCAAGTTTTCAATAACCTCAACGGGTGCTCCTGAACGAATAGCATAATCAATTAATTCATCTTTGGTTGCTGGCCATGGCGCATCCTCTAAATGTGATGCTAATTCAAGTGTCCAATACATATATATTTTTATTTATTCGGTAAATTTAATTTTGGCAAAAGTATAATATTTTTAAATTGATTATCAAATAATTTTCTCTACATTTTTACACACGCGGAATCCATTGGTTTTCAGGTATTTTATTATCGTTGGCGATCTTCCTTGCCAGCGTAAATAAGTAATCGCTCAACCTGTTCAGGTAAATATTCACCCGTTCGTCCACTTTACTTTCTTCGGCCAGGTGCACGCTCAAACGTTCGGCACGGCGGCATACGCATCGTGCAATATGGCAAAAAGAGATCACATTGCTGCCCCCCGGCAAAATAAAATGACGCAATTCAGGTAAAACTTCATTCATTGCGTCCATCTCTTTTTCCAATAATTCGATATCGGCATCATGCAGGTCGGGAATTACCATCCTGGATTTTTCAGGGTCCGAAGCCAGCGACGAGCCGATGGTGAACAATCTATCCTGTATTTCTTTTAACACCTGCTTGTCGTGCTCCGCTATATCATGATCACGTATCAGGCCGATATAAGAGTTTAGTTCATCCACCGTACCATAGCTTTCAATACGCAGGTGGTGTTTGGGCACACGCGTGCCGCCTATCAATGATGTAAAACCTTTGTCGCCCGTTTTGGTATAAATCTTCATTTGCTGCAATTTCGAATTTATTTTCAATTTTTACTCAACTTAGGTAACAGAAATATATCAAAACTCTTACCTGTTGCGTATGTTGTTAGATTTGGCCCTTATTAAGTAATGCTATCCATCATGAGATCATCCTTTGTATTAACTAAAGCCGTGCCTATCATATTATCTGCCATATTACTGCTGAGCTTTAAATGCGGGGGTGCCAATGATAAGCCTCCTGTTGTCAATAATATACCGGTAAGCAGTTTTTTGAGTGAAAAGCAGTTTAATGATCTTTTCCCACAGCGCGATCAGTTTTACAGTTATGCCGCTTTTATAAAAGCGATAAAGCAAATGAACCTGGTCAGCATCAAAGTAGTAAAACGTGCGGTTTCCGTTTACCAGATCACGCGGACTTACAAGAGCACAGGCAAGTCGGCAGTAGTTCGCCAGGATGAGGATTGGAACGAGGACTGGGCAAAAAAGAAACCAGACAGCTCATATCTTGTGAACTATGGCAATTTTTGCAGCGAAAAGGATCTGCAAACCAACAAGAAGGAACTGGCGGCCTTTTTTGCCAATATCGCCCACGAAACCAGGCATGGCGAAAACGGGAAATACAATGATGGACTGATGTTTATCCACGAAAGCAACACAACACTACCATATATTGCCGAAAATGATGAATACCCACCGGTGGCCGGCAAAAAATATTATGGCCGCGGGCCTTTGCAACTGAGCTATAACGGCAATTACGGCTATGCGTCCGATTGTATTTTTGGAGATAAAAAAGTTTTATTGAATAACCCCGAACTGCTGGAAACCGATGCGGTGATCGCTTTTAAAGCGGCTATTTATTTCTGGATGACGCCCCAAACCGCAAAGCCATCCGCGCATGATGTGATGATTGGTAAATGGCTGCCCAGGGCTTCAGATAAGGCGCAGGGAAGGGTTCCGGGCTTTGGGATGACTATCAACATCATCAACGGTGCGGTGGAATGCGGGCAGGGAGAATCGATGTTCAGCATGAATGACCGGATCGGTTTTTATAAGTACTTTTTGCAGAAGCTTGGAGCTACCGATGAGAATTGCGCCTGCTCGTGCGGGAAGATGGCGGCGTATAAGTAATGAGTGAAGGAGTGAATTAGTGAGTGGGGAGTTTTATTGAATTATTGATTTGGGGGTTGTTTTTAAGACAAGTAAATATATGTTTAAACATTTTGTTGCAAGGTGTTGCATAGTGTTGCGTTCTGTTGCAAAGTGTTGCTGTTGCACAATGCAACAATATGTTGTAACATATAATGGATTTTGAGGAATAAATGCTGCAGAAAAAGCGCAAAAACGGAACGAATTGCGATGGAATCCGGCTCGAAAGCATCAAACTTTGAATAATAATCGTTAAATTTTTATACTTGTAAATGGATTACCCATTTGATACCGTTGGCCTTAGTGGAGAGGTTATCGACAACTTCCACGACATCTACAAAACCTTAAAAGCAAAATTCAATATCCAGTTTACCGGGGATATCAATTTCCATTTAGAGGATTTCGAGATATTCAGGCAGTACCTGGATATTAATGTAAGGGGTTCTTTTGTGATAAAGCACTTTGGTAATGATTGTTATATCCTTTTCCTGGAAACTCATTATAAACATTCTACGATGCAGGGCCATGGCATTACTGAAAGGTATGAATACCAGGTATGGGCCCTGGCTTATCTGAAAAAAGATTTTGGCCGTGTGATGATCCGGCGGGAAACGCTTGCGGATAAGATACTGGAGCTGATACACCCTATCGAACTGGATTTTGCAGAGGACAAGCCTTTTAGCGATACTTTTTATGTGCTGGTAAATGATCACCAAAAGGCGGTTTCAGCCATCGACCGGAATTTCCGTAACGCGGCCATGGATATCAGGCATGATGATTTTACGATAGAGATCGTCAACCACACATTGATTATAGGTAGTCGCGAGATGGCATCACCTGAAAAAGCAACTTACCTGGCCGATTTTGTAACAAGGGTGTGTTCGATATGTTGAAGACGCGGGAAGTGTGCCGTTAGGAATTAATACCTTTAGAATTCATTCTTATGAAATATCTCTTTGCACTTCTGCTAATCACAACGGGCCTGCTAAATTATAGCGGTCAAAAATCAGGTGACGGGCAAAGAGATCAATCCAACGCTCTAGCAATTCCGGGGCGGCCCGGCTCGATAGGAATTATTGGAGATACTGCCGATGTTAAAACTTCCACAAAAGCAGGTACCGCGATGATCGGCGGCGGTCGTGATGATGATGCGGCATTTAAATGGATGCTGAATCGTAGTGGCGGTGGCGATGTTGTTGTGCTGCGAGCATCTGGGACTGATGCTTATAATCCTTATATCGATAGTCTGGGCAAAGTAAATTCAGTAGAGACGTTAAAGATCGACTCCAGAATTTTGGCTAATAATGATACCGTAGCTTATATCATCAGGCATGCGGAAATGCTGTTTATTGCCGGTGGCGATCAGTCCAACTATATGAAATATTGGCGGGGCACCAAAACCATGGACGCCATTAATTACCTGCTGAATGTAAAGCATGTTCCGGTTGGTGGCACGAGCGCAGGTTGTGCCATATTGGGCGGGTTCTACTATAGTGGCGAAAATGGAAGCGTGACGGCCCGTGAAGCATTAAAAAAACCTTACGATACTTTAATGAAGGTGTATGACAATGATTTTTTACATGCACCCTATTTGAAGGATGTGATCACCGATCAGCACTATATAACCCGGAGCCGACAAGGTCGGCACGTGGCTTTCCTGGCCAGGATCATTAATGATCACAAAATTTTCGCAAGGGGCATCGCTGCGGATGAACACACCGCAGTGTGCGTTGATGAAAAAGGAAAAGCCATCGTATTAGGGAGCAGTAAAGCTTATTTCCTGCTGACGGATAATAAAAACTCGCCTGAAATGTGTAAGCCAGGTCAACCCCTTACCTGGGATCGCAATCACCAGGCTATTAAAGTATATGAAATGCAGGGAACTGAAACAGGTACAGGTAGTTTCGACGTTACTCATTTTGATCCGGCGAAAGCCACAGGTGGCAAATGGTATTGGTGGTGGGTGGATAAGGGTGGATTAAAACAGCAGAAAATAAACTAAACCGCTGCGGTATGCCTTTCAACCTTCTGGATGTTGGTATTGGCAAAATCATTTTCAACCAGTCCGTCACGCATACGCACAATACGGTGGGCGTGCAGGGCAATATCTTCTTCGTGGGTTACTAAGATTATGGTATTTCCTTTGGCATGAATATCTTCGATCAGGCCCATGATCTCGATGGATGTTTTGGTATCCAGGTTACCGGTAGGCTCATCCGCAAGAATGATAGAAGGATTATTGATCAGCGCACGGGCCACAGCAACACGCTGGCGCTGTCCACCGGAAAGCTCATTAGGTTTATGATCGATACGGTTTCCCAATCCAACATTTTCCAAAGCACTTTTTGCACGGTCTTGCCTGTTTTCTTTGTTAACACCGGCATAGATGAGCGGCAGGGCGACATTATCCAAAGCCGTGTTACGCGGCAGCAGGTTAAATGTCTGGAAAACGAAGCCAATCTCCTCGTTACGCACCTCGGCCAGTTCGTTATCGGTCATGTGGCTTACGTTGATGCCGTTGAGGATATATTCGCCTTTGGTTGGCGTATCCAAACAGCCCAGGATATTCATCAAGGTAGATTTCCCAGAACCCGACGGACCCATTAACGCCACAAATTCGCCCTTATTAATGGTTAAAGATACCGATTTAAGCGCGTGAATAACTTCAGCACCGATCACATATTTACGCCCGATATCTTTAATGGTAATTAATGGTTTATCTTTAAGGCTAATTACTGGCTCCATCCGTTTTTCTTGTTTTGACTATAAGGGCACCTGAAATGTTACAAGGAAATATTTTTTTAGTCCGGAAGACTACTTCAACCTCCGGTCTTTCCGAATTACGGACTTTCCGACTTCTTACTTATCTATCACCTTCGCTACCAAAAAGTAATTCTCATCATGTTTTGGTGCATTTAGCAGTGCTTCCTCATGTGTGATGGTTTGTTTGATAACATCCTCGCGCAAAACATTCACCTCGTCTGTCATGTAAACCAGTGGCTCAACCCCGGTCGTATTTATCTCGTTCAATTTAGCCATAAAACCGAGGATCTTGCTCATATCGGCAATCATCTTATCCGTTTCATCCTCCGCCAGTTCAAGCCTTGCCAAATGTGCTACCTTGTCTACGGTCTCTTTATCGATGGTCATGTTCGTCCAGTTTCTGTTTGATCACATTATAAACCTCATCCCGCAGCGCGTCAGCATCTTCAATATCACGACCCGCTGTTTCAATAGGTTGGTGTACAAATATATTACAAATCCCCGGTCTGCTGCCATATTGGCTTCCCGAATCCCACATTACCTTCCAGGTATCCGGTGAGCTTATGGGCAAAATGGGTATTTTTAATTCGATTGCCAGCCGGAAAGGCCCATTTTTAAACTCCTGCAATTGTGGCGGATAAAACTTAGAGATCGTCCCTTCCGGGAAGATCACTACACTCATCCCTTTTTCCAATCGTTCACCCGCATGTTTAAATGCTTTGTAGGATGAGATTTTACTATCGCGGTTAACGGGTATATCGATCGTTCTGAAAAATATGCCCAACAACGGATTTTCCAGCAGTTCATGCTTACCAATAAAACAAAAATTGTTCTTGATAAGCAAACTAACCGACATGATATCGAGGTTTGAGGTATGATTAGGGCAAATAATATAAGTGCGCGACCAGTCAACCGGCTGCTCCATCTTCACTTTGTAAAGTATCCCTGATATGGTTGAGCTGAAAAAGGCGCACATTTTCCTCAGCACATTCATCATCGGGTACCGGGATGGCTGACGCGAAGCGAAATAAATAAACGGCCATAAAACGTAAAAGATAAAAGCCAGGCTATACCGGTAAAAAGTACGATGGGCTTTTTTCAGGATCAGTTTCATCGACCTCAAAAATAAAAAACCGTCATGAAAAATTGCAAACGATATGATATTAACACTGCGCAATATAACCTATTGTTCTTCAAACTTTTGCTGTATAATCTGATAGACCTGATCTCGCAGGTTATCTGCATCATCAACGTTCAAATGCGCGGTTTCAATCGGTTTATGTACAAATATATTGCAAACACCCGGCCTGCTGCCATATTTGGTACCGGTATCCCAAAGCACCTTCCAGGTATTTAATGAGGTTACAGGAATGATAGGTATTTTAGCTTCAATAGCCAACCGGAAAGGCCCATTCTTAAATTGATGCAAAACTGGAGGATACTCATCCCCTATTTTCCCTTCCGGGAATATGATCATCGTTACCCCGCTCTGCAACTTTTCCATCGCCTTTTTAAAAGCACGGAAGGATGACATTTTGCTGTCGCGATTAACCGGTATATCAACCGTTCTGAAAAAAAGGCTGGTTACAACGCCCTCTGTCAGCTCCTCCTTTCCCATAAAGCTGCAATCACTTTTTACCAGTACGCACATGGCCGAGATATCCAGGTTGGAAGTGTGATTAGGGCATATGATGTAAGTTTTTGTCCTGTCTAACGGCACTTCATAGGTGAACTTATAAAAAATACCGGCAAACGCCGAACTGAAAAATCCCCAGGCGCGCCGCAGTTTGTTCATATAGATATAGTCGGATGGCTTGCGCGAAAAGTAATACAGCAGCGGGTACATCAGGAAATAGAAAAAAGCTACGCTGGCCACATAAAAATAAGCGTGTGCTTTTTTCAATATCAATTTCATCGGTATCAAAAATATAAAAATTCCTTACTTTCGCCCCCATGGAAACTGTTGTTAGTGGTATACGATCCACCGGGAAACTGCATTTGGGTAATTATTACGGGGCTATTCAAAACTTCGTAAAAATGCAGCATCAATATAATTGTTATTTTTTTATCGCCGACCTGCACTCGCTTACTACACACCCCACTCCCGACGATATGCACGGAAATGCGAAACAGGTGCTGGTAGAATACCTTGCAGCCGGTATCGACCCGGATAAGGCAACAATCTATCTTCAGTCTGACGTTCCCGAAACAGCCGAACTATATTTGTTTTTGAATATGAATGCTTATGTGGGTGAACTGGAACGGAGTACATCATTTAAAGACAAAATACGTGCGCAGCCCGATAACGTAAACGCAGGATTGCTGACCTACCCCGTTTTAATGGCCGCGGATATCATTATACATAAAGCTACCAAAGTGCCGGTAGGTAAAGACCAGGAGCAGCACCTGGAAATGGCCCGCACCTTTGCCAACCGTTTTAACCGTTTATATAACAAAGAATATTTCCCCGAGCCTTATGCGTTCAATTTCAGCGATAACCTGGTGAAGATACCGGGCCTTGATGGAAAGGGGAAAATGGGAAAATCGGAAGGCGAATCAAACGTGGTTAATTTATCCGATGAACCCGAAGTGATCCGCAAAAAAGTAATGAGGGCAGTAACGGATTCAGGCCCTACCATTACTCAGGAAGGTGCTCAGATGCAAAAAGAAATTGCAAACGTTAGGGAAGTTTTTGGAATAAAATCACCTGCTGTTCAAAATTTATTTGATTTGATGAAAGTGGTATCATCTGTAGATACTTTACAATATTTTGAAGATCAATACCAAAATAAATCAATCCGTTACGGCGACCTTAAAAAACAGCTGGCCGAGGATATGATCATAGCTACCGCCCCTATACGCGAAAGGATCAATGCGATTGCCAACGACGCACCTTATTTGCGCCAGGTAGCAAAGCACGGGGCCATAAAAGCCCGCGAAAGCGCCTCAAAAACAATTAAGGAAGTCAGGGAAATCATAGGGTTCAAAAGTTTTTAGTTTTGAGTCCATGGTCAATAGACCATAGGCCATAGCAAACTATCACCATTGACCATCGACTATGGTCTATGGATTAAAAGCAAATTTTGACTTTTAACTTTTGAATTTTATCTTTAGCGAATGCACATAGCTGTTGTAGGAAACATTGGCGCCGGGAAAACCACGCTCACCGAATTGTTAGCCAAGAATTATGGCTTCGAACCCCTTTACGAGGCCGTGGACAATAATCCATACCTGGAAGATTTTTACAGCGACATGAAACGCTGGAGCTTTAACCTCCAGATCTATTTCCTGAACAGCCGCTTCAGGCAGATCGTTGATATTCAAAAAAGCCAGAAGAATATCATACAGGACCGTACGATTTATGAAGATGCCTACATCTTCGCCGAGAACCTGCACGATATGGGCCTGATGACCACCCGAGATTATGAGAACTATGAGGCAATATTTCAAAATATTACCGCCTTCATCAAACCGCCCGACCTGCTGGTCTACCTAAAAGCATCCGTGCCTACCTTGGTAAACAATATTCAGCGCCGGGGCCGTGAATACGAGATCGGTATCCGCCTGGATTATCTGTCCAAACTGAATGACAAATACCAAAAATGGATCGGCAACTATAAATTGGGTAAGCTATTGATACTGGATAAGGATAAGCTTGACTTCGCCAACAATACCGAAGATATGGCCACTATTGTGCAGATGATAGAAAGGGAGATACACGGGCTGTTTTAGGTATTAGCTTGGAAGTTTTACGTAATACGTTGTACATCTTGCCTTTTCAATTTCGATTAGCATCCTTAATTATAACCAAGTTCTTCACAATCGTAAAACGTACAACGTCAAACGTATAACATAAATGAAAATCTTCGGTATCATCCCAGCCCGCTACGCCTCTACCCGTTTCCCCGGAAAGCCATTGGTTGATATTGGTGGCAAGAGCATGATCCAACGGGTGTATGAGCAGGCCAAAAAATGTATTCATTTATCAGAAGTTATTGTCGCTACCGATGATGCCCGGATATTTGACCATGTAACCGGCTTTGGCGGTGTTGCCGTAACGACCTCATCCGACCATCAAAGCGGCACTGACCGTTGTGCGGAAGTCGCTTTAAAACATCCCGGATACGATACCATCATCAATATACAGGGCGACGAGCCTTATATCGATCCGGAACAAATCAGCAAGCTGATTTCCTGCTTTAATGACGGCAATACGCAGATCGCCACACTCATCAAAAAAGTGCTTACTGAACAGGAACTGCACAATACAAATTCGCCCAAGGTTATCATCAATAAGCATTCAGAGGCGATCTACTTTTCACGCTCTCCCCTGCCGCATATCCGCGGACAGGAGCCGCAAAACTGGCTGCAGCATTTTACTTATTTTAAGCACATCGGCATCTATGGTTACCGGGCCGATATTTTACAGCAGATCACCAAACTGCCCATATCCCCGTTAGAAAAAGCCGAAAGCCTGGAACAGTTGCGCTGGATAGAGAACGGTTATAAAATTAAAGTAGCGGAAACTGAGCTTGAAACTTATGCGATTGATACGCCGGAAGATTTGGAAAAAATAACTAAATTCAAATAAAAAATTCAGGAAATGAAGTCCCATAAACTTGTATTAGCAACTCTCTTTATTTTTATAGTAATAAGTTAGCCCGGATTTATAATTCCAGACTAAATAGCGCCTCGAATAATTGCGTAGGATCCAAAATGGCCATAAAATAAAAGTAATTAAAATAGAGGTGGAAACTTATGCAATTGATATACCGGAAGATTAAAAAATCTTATATTTGGTTAAATTAATACAACCTTTTCCTTATCATGAATGCATTCGCAAAAAATTTAATGATCTGCAATATTCTATTATTGGTATCTTCCAGTCTAAAAGCTCAAAATAAAGATTACGTTATCACTACCCAAGGCGATACACTTTTATGCACTATTACAACTAACGACTTTATCAGGAACGGCAAATACAAAACTCAGCAAATGAATACGTCAAGAGAAATATTAATAGATGAAATAAAGGAATATTATATATCAAAAAGTAGAATTTTGCGCAGAAAAGTATTAAAACGCCCTAACAAGGCGAGTTCAGCTAAATTTATGGTGATACTTGAAAATGGGAAAATTAATTTATACGAGGAAGAGATTAATCATACATATATGACCCCTGGCCCATATGGCGGGATGTCCACAAGTTCATCAACTATATGGTATATGTCTAAAGGATCTGATACGTTAAAGGCTATAAAAAATACAGATCTTTCAATATCGACTCTGTTTTTTAAATCAAGAGCAAGTCGGGAAAATGAATTTGCAGAAGCTATTAAAGATAATAACGATGTCTATAATAAATATTTAGCAGATGAGAAGTTTAGTTTCAATCAGGTTAGAGACCTTATACACTATTACAACACAGGAAAACCACTTAAATTGAATGCAGTAAAAGATTATGTAATAAAGAAAAATAGCGATACTATTTTTTGTGAAATAGACCCCGCCTCATTCAATACAACTGGCAGGTATAGAATTACCCCAAAAGATAAGTTTATAAAAATAGACACCTCCATAACTGAATATTTTTTGAATAAAGATTCTTCAATATTTTTATTGAAAACTTTGCCTAACGGCAAACATGCAACGTATGTTAAATGCCTTGTGAAGGGGGCAATTAATTT
>Ga0105237_10001305_pt1 | contig 33170 bp, 24 predicted proteins | sample KBSC24metaG_FD_81520 | JGI IMG/M metagenome (GOLD analysis project Ga0105237, IMG submission 81520) | Corn rhizosphere microbial communities from Kellogg Biological Station, Michigan, USA - KBS C2-4 metaG | ecosystem: Host-associated > Plants > Roots > Rhizosphere > Soil | place: Michigan, USA... | reverse complement strand
GGTTTAGGCGCTTCAAAAGTGGCGGTGCCGTCTCTGGGTGGTACCATCAATATCACCACTAAAAATACCGAAGCACAGGAAGGCGGTACTATATCGCAATCGATAGGCACATTCAATGAGTATAAAACTGTGGTTTCCTACGCCACCGGCTTAACCAAATCAGGTTGGGCAACTTCGTTCCTGCTATCCAGGAGCCAGGGCGACGGTTATGCTCCGGGCTTATATTATACAGGCTACAGCTATTTTGCCAACGTATCTAAAGTGCTGAGCCCATCGCAGACATTGTCATTCAACTTTATGGGTGCAACGCAAAACCACGGGCAGCGTTATACCTTTAATACCATCAACACTTACCGTACAAGCCCGCTCGGTACCCGTTACAACTCGGATTACGGTTACCTGAATGGTCAGCTGCTAAGCGCTGAGCAAAACTACTACAACAAGCCGCTGGCATCCATCAACCACAGCTGGAGAATTAATGATAAATCATCGCTGGCAACTGTAGTTTATGGCTCGTGGGGAGATGGCGCAGCCCGTTACCTGGCAGGCTCAAACGTAACACTTACTCCAGGTGCAGGCAGCTCAGGTGTGCCAAGAACAGGTGACGCCTACTCGCCGATAGATTTTAACGGCATCGTTAAGCAAAACCAGGCTAATACAGATGGTACCTCAAGCCGTTATTTCCAGAATACGGTTAACAATCACCAGCAATATGGCTTCTTAAGCACCTACAAAACCAAGCTTACCGAAAACATAGACTTTATTGCAGGTATTGACGGACGATACTACGAGGGTGAGCATTATTACCAAATGCAGGATTTATTAGGCGGTCAATATATTCTTGATAAGCGGGTAAACAGTGCTTCCAGTCCTTCGGGCGATATCAACAATCCTAATAATTATGTGGGTGTTGGCGATAAATTCAACAACGATTACCGTTATGAAGTTGCATCGGAAGGTGTTTATACACAGGCAGAATATGTTAAAGATGCACTGTCGGCGTTTGTGAGCCTTGCCGGTAACAACACAAGCAACCGCAGGGTTGATTATTTTGACTACCTGAATTCAGACCCTGCCCGCACCAGCAAATGGGTTAACTTTTTGGGATACCAGGCAAAAGGCGGAGCAAACTATAACATCGATGCCCAGAACAATATTTTTGCAAACATTGGCTATATACAGAGAGCACCGTTGGTTGCAAATGTATTCCTGAACAAGCTAAATGACATTAACCCCGATGCAAAGCCGGAGAAGCTGATGAGCTATGAACTGGGTTATGGTTTCAGAAGCTCGATGTTCAGTGCAAATGTTAACCTGTACCGGTCGTCGTACAAAGACAGGGCAAAAACAACTGCTTTTGTTGACCAAACTGATAACTCTTTTTATACGGTTAATATCTCTGGTATTGATGAATTGCACCAGGGTATAGAGCTTGATGCCAAGTTTCGCCCGATAAAGGAAGTTACCCTGAGCGGTAGCCTTTCTATTGGCGACTACCACTACACCGCCAATACAGGCCCATCGCAGGTTACCAGCGATGCTGGAAAAACTTTTACACAGGATGCATTATTGCTTAAAGGATTAAAGGTGGGCGAATTCGGTACTGCTAATACCAGCGCCCAAACCACTGCTGCGCTTGGTCTTGATATACAGGTACTGCCGAAAGTAAAAATAGGCGCTAACTGGAATTATTATGGCCGTTATTATGCATCGTTCGATCCGTCGAAACTTACTACTACGCAGCAAACGCAGGCAACCGTTCCGTATTCAAACTACCAGCTGCCAAACTATTCGACGATGGACCTGAATGCGGTTTATCGCTTCAAATTTGCAGGCCTCGACGCCTCATTTATCGCTAACGTGTATAACCTTTTCAATACCGCTTATGTTGCGGATGCGTTTGAAACGGGTATACCATCAAGCGCGGCAGGGTACAATTTTGTTACCCGTACCAATAATATGGGCGTATGGTATGGTTCGCCAAGAACTTACATGACCACCCTGAAAATTAACTTTTAATCAGCATTTGAAAAGATATTGTTATGAAAAGATTACTATTTAATATCATGGGTATTGCAGCGATAACAATTGCGTTCAGCGCTTGCCGCCCCATGGACAAAACTTACAAAGAGTTAGGGCCTGTACAAACAGTGCCGCAGAATTTTACCTTAACGCTGGCTGCTGCCGATTACGGCCTGTTACCGACAGGTAACTATGCCAAAACTTCACTCAGCTTTAAAACAAAGGATGATGCTGCAACAAGCATCCCTGTTATATTAAGCTCCAAATATCCGGGCTACGCCAATAAATCGAGCGTGGCAGTAACTTATGCAACATCGCCGGCTACTATTAAGCTTGCCGATTCGCTATATGCCGATGTAGCCTACTCGCTCACAGATGACGATTATTTGCTGCTCCCCAATAATACGTTTAAGGATTTCAGCGCTTCGCAGATATTGAAATGGTTGCCGTATAAATATCCGTCTCCGGCTCCGAATCAACTGGCGCTGTTAACCTTTAATTATTATGAGAGCGGTGTGCAAAGCATACAAACCCAATCGTTCCTTTTTTTAAACAGTACCTGGACAAAGATTTACACCATTTCGCCCGCGCAATATCAATCGATCGGGAAAGGCGGAACATTTAACGATTTCAGCTCATCGGATGCGCCGAATCTGCCAAACTACTTCAATACGTTCCTGAAAGCCGACCCGGCTGTTGCAGCAACGGCTAAGGTTGGCGATGTACAATACGTGAGCTTTAAGTATTTCGGCTCTGCCAATAATCAGCGTGTGCTTCCATTAACCTATAACGGCAGCAACTGGACAACCACTGCTAATACTGCCACTTTAACATTTGCAACAACTAACGGAGCCTGGGTTGCTGATAATACAGTTAACTACACACTTGGTGCAGCCGACTATAGCTATATAGCTACCCAAAGCACCGCCGGTACTGCAGATGCCCGTACAGACCTTGGAAAATATGGCGACTTTACCATTACAGGTAGCGGTACTAATGTTTGGTCGGACGCCGATGTGCAGGCTGCGATGGTAGCGTTGTTGAAACACCTGTATACAGCACCTGCTGTAAATCAGAAATTTGTACTAACCTATAAGGCCTACAACGGCGCTACGGTTACACTGGTAAAAACATTCCAGTACAACGGTACAACTTTCGTACAGATATAACATTGCTTTTTTAAATCTGTTAATACAATGTGAGCCGTCCTGCTGATACAAGCAGGGCGGTTTTTTGTTTGCGATGGTTTTTAAAAAAAATATCAACATAGCACTTGTTTTAATTATATGCCCGCTATCGTTTTAAACCAAATAATTTCACAAATAGTTAACAATCATTAGTATTGGGGCAAGTTAAGTGTGGAGAAAATTCAAAGAATTCTTAACATTAATTTAATGCGGACAATTAAACCAATATCTACCTTTGCACCACATTGATTAATTAACAGATTTAAAAATTAAAAAACAACGTATGAGGAAGTTTTTACTTTTCATTTTACTCAGCGGCTTTACATTCTTTATCGGTAAGAATGCTTCTGCCCAGGGTGTAACCACGGCCAGCGTTAACGGTATCGTTTCCGACGCAAAAGGCCCTATCCCCGGTGCAACCGTTACCATTACACACACGCCTACAGGCACTGTGTATTCAACCGTTACCCGTACCGACGGTCGTTTCAACCTTACCAACTTAAGGGTTGGCGGTCCTTATTCTTTTAAAGTAACTTTTATCGGTTACAAAGATTTTGCTCAGGACGATCTTACCTTATCTATCGGCCAGGATCAGAAAATTGATGCCAAACTGGTAGATAACACCACTGCCCTTAGCGAGGTAGTAGTAAGAGGAACAGCAGGCAAGGTAATCAACTCATCACGCACCGGTGCACGCGAAACCGTTAACCGCCAGCAGATTGAGGCTTTACCTACACTTAACCGTTCATTAGCCGACTTTACCAAACTTACCCCATCTGCAAACGGTTTAAGCTTCGGCGGTCGCAGCAGCTTGTTCAACAACATCACTGTTGACGGTGCTTTGTTCAACAACTCTTTCGGTCTGTCAGGCACACTGGGTGGTCAAACCAACTCTCAGCCAATTTCGCTGGACGCGATTGACCAGATCCAGGTTGATATCGCGCCTTATGACGTTAGGCAGGGTAACTTTACCGGTGCAGGTGTTAACACGGTAGTAAAATCAGGTACCAACACAGTTAAAGGTACTGTTTATGATTACATCCGCAGCGTAGGCTTAACCGGCTACAGCGCCGGAAATGTGAATATCAAAAAAGTTCCTTTTACTTATCATACTGATGGTATAAGTGTTGGCGGCCCGATTATCAAGAACAAATTGTTCTTCTTTTTATCAGGTGAGCAGGAACGTTTAAGTAACCCATCTTCGGCTTTCGTTGCAGCAGCAGCTCCCGGCCAGGGTGGTACCGGTAACGTATCGCAGGCTGATGCGCAAACGCTGAACGCTATCGCGGCTAAGCTTGCAGGTTACGGTTACAACCCGGGTGCTTACCAGGGTTATAACTACCTGACCAGCAGCAACAAGATTACTGCTAAATTTGACTGGAACATCGACAAGAATAACACTTTGAGTGCCAAATATTTCTACTTAAAGTCGTTCCGCGATAATCCGCCGAGCAACTCAAACTCCGGAACTAACAGCTTTAGCCGCGGCGCAAGTTCTACAACGCTTCCTTTCTATGGCGCCGGCTACCGCATCAACAATAACTTTAATATAGGGATTGTAGAGTTAGATACTCGTTTCAGCAGTAAGATATCGAACAAATTAACCGTTGGCTATTCTGCTCTGCGCGATTTCCGTACTTTCTCGGGTAGTGGTGGAAGCATCCCATTTGTTGACATCGGCAACGGAAGCAACGATGGCAATGGCAACATTGTTAACGCAAATGCTACTTTAACTTCATTCGGTTCAGAGTTGTTTACTGCAGGTAACCTTTTGTCAACCAATATCGTCCAGTTTTCTGACGACTTAACTATTTTCTCTGGTAAACATGAGTTTACCATCGGTACCAGCAACCAAATACAGAGCTATACTAACGGTTTTGCTCCTAACTACAACGGTATCTATATATTCAACTCAGCGTACGACTTCCTGCACGATTTACCGGCGAACCAATATGCTACACGTAACTCGGCATTGCCTGACGGTTCATTCCCGTTTGCTAAAATCAAAGCAGGTATTTATAGCGTATACGCACAGGATAAATTCCACGTTACCGATAACTTCCGTTTAACTTATGGCGTACGTGCCGACTACGATGCATTCCCAACCACTTTACAGGCTAACGCTAACGTAACCGGTATAACCTTCCAGCAAGGTATACATGTTGACCCATCGGTATTACCGAATAACCGTGTTCAGCTATCGCCACGTGTAGGCTTTAACTGGGATGTTTATGGTGACGGCTCTACACAGGTTCGTGGTGGTTCAGGTTTATTCTCAGGCAGTATCCCGTTTGTATGGATATCTAACCAGGCTTCAAACAATGGTGTACTGTTCGGTTCATATACCGTTAACAAATCAGCTACTCCAAATGATCCCCGCTTAATATTCAACCCTAACCCGAATGCTAACCGCCCGGCGCCAGGTGCAGTTGCTGCCAACACCTCGTACGAGCTTGACATCGCTGACCCTAAGCTGAAATATCCAAAAATCTGGAGAACTAACTTAGCTGTTGACCAGAAATTGCCATGGGGCATTATCGGTACCATAGAAGGTGCATACAGCAAAGATATTAACGCTATCTACCATGAAAACCTGGTACTTTCTGATGGTTCTCATGTTTTGCCTGGCCCGGAAGGTCAGATACAGTATGACAAGTCAAATGCATACACCCAATCTGCTGCTACAGCGCAGAACCCTTCTATAACCTCGCTTTATTACATGACTAACACAAGCAAAGGTTATTCATATTTCATCACTGCGCAGTTACAGAAAAGCTTTGCAAGTGGTTTATATGCTAACATCGCTTACACCCACAGTGGTTCGAAAGACGTTAACGACGGTGGTTCAACTGCAAGCACCATCTGGAGCTCACGTGCTACCTCGGGTAACCCTAACGGCGATTACCTGTCGAACAGCTCGTTCGTACAGCCAAACCGTATCATTGCATCATTGGCTTACAAAACACACTACTCGAAAACCACCGCTACCACTTTGGGCTTAATTTTCGAGATGGCTAATAATGGAGCTGTATCTTATACTACTACATCCAATTCTGGCAAAGACCTGAATAACGATGGTCAGACAGGTAACGACCTGATGTGGATACCAAGAACTCAAAGCGACATTATATTGGTAAAAGATTTCGCCCAAGACCCACGCAGCGCGCAGCAAACATGGGATCAGCTGAATGCATTTATCAACCAGGATAAATACCTGAGCTCGCACAGAGGCCAGTATGCTGAACGTAACGGAGTTGTATTACCATACTTTAAACGTCTTGATCTGCATTTTGCACAAGATTTGTACATTAACGTAGGTAAAACCAAAAACACCCTTCAGTTTACTGCCGATGTTATCAACTTCGGTAACTTGCTGAACAAAAACTGGGGCCTTTACCAGGATTCATACACCGGCTTTAATAACGGTAACACTGCCGTTCTTAAATACCAGGGTCTTGATGCGGCTACAGGACGCCCAACTTATTCATTCCCTTACCTGAACAGAACTAGCCTGACCCCGGTTACAACTTCATTCGTGAACGAAATCGGTCAGATATCTCGTTACCAGGTACAGTTAGGTTTCCGTTATATATTTAACTAATACCGAAACAAGTACATAATTTTAAGGCCCGGGGCAATTTGCCCGGGCCTTTTTTAATTCATTTGAAACAGCTAAATTTGATGTAACAGGATTAGATATGGGAAATACATTAGATAAGGAATTATTTCAGGAAATTCTAAAATTGGATGAAATAGAAAAACAATCAGTATTACAAATGTTAAAAGCGTTTTTGAAAGGGCGCGAAAATAAAACTGACCGCATAAACATCGAACAATATAATCGTGAAATCGACGAAGCTATAGCACGCGTGGAAAGCGGCGATTATTTTACACATGAGGACGTTGAAAAAATGGCAAAAGACTGGTAGTGGAAATTAGTAAAATTACCTGGGACAAACAAGCCGTTGTATATCTCCGCAAATACATCAATTATATCAGAAAGGATTCTCCTCAAAATGCAGAGAAAGTAAAAATGGAAGTCTTAAGGAAGATTAGCGAACTATTAAAACGGCCGGAAATTCATAATCCTGATAAATACAAATTAAATAACTCTGGTGATTATAGAGCATTCGAAGTATATAGGCTCAGAATTGCCTATCTTGTTAAAAAGATGAGATAATAATTGCCCGAATAAGAAGCACTGATCAGGAGCCTGTAAGCTACTAATTAGCCAACGCTGTGTTTAGTTCAGTTATACACAAACTCCCCAAATTCCGAGCGTACGGTAACCTGCTTTTTATCCAATGCTTCAACCCGGCCGATAACCTGCGCATCCACATTAAAGCTTTTGGATATAGCAATAAGGTCATCTGCAATTTCTGCAGGCACATAAAGTTCCATACGGTGACCCATATTAAATACCTTATACATTTCCTGCCAGCTGGTTTTTGATTCCTGTTGAATAAGGTTAAACAAGGGAGGTACAGAGAAAAGATTATCCTTTATAACATGTACATCATCAATAAAATGCAGCACTTTGGTTTGAGCGCCGCCGCTGCAATGCACCATGCCATGTATTTGTGAACGGTAGCCGTCCAATATTTTCTTGATGATTGGGGCGTAAGTACGGGTTGCCGATAGTACCAACTTGCCTGCTGTTACGCTTTCGCCATTGCCGATATCCACTAAATCTGTAAGATTTTTACTGCCGGAGAATATCAACTCATAAGGTATGGCCGCATCATAGCTTTCCGGGTATTTTTCCGCAATAGTTTTGTTAAACACATCATGTCTGGCTGAGGTAAGGCCATTTGAACCCATGCCGCCATTATATTCCTTCTCGTAGCTGGCTTGTCCGTAGGAGGCCAGGCCCACGATTACATCACCCGGCTGGATGGTATGGTTAGATATCACATCTTCCTGTTTCATGCGGCAGGTAACGGTTGAATCCACGATGATGGTCCGCACAAGGTCGCCCACATCGGCAGTTTCCCCACCTGTTGAGTAAATACCAATGCCGGCCTGTCTTAATTCAGCCAGGATTTCTTCAGTACCGTTAATGATGGCTGCGATGACTTCTCCCGGTATCAGGTTTTTGTTTCTGCCGATGGTTGATGATAGCAGGATATTGTCAATAGCGCCCACGCAAAGCAGGTCATCCAGGTTCATAATGATGGCATCCTGCGCAATACCGCGCCAAACAGAAATATCGCCGGTTTCTTTCCAGTAAGTATAGGCCAGGGATGATTTGGTGCCGGCCCCGTCGGCATGCATGATATTGCAATACAGCGGGTCGTTAGTTAAAATATCCGGTACAATTTTGCAGAAGGCTTTTGGAAAAATGCCCTTGTCAATATTTTTTATGGCATTGTGTACATCGTCCTTTGAGGCGGAAACCCCACGCTGGTCGTATCTTTGCGAAGAAATCATCTGCAAATATAATAGTTCATGGGTTATAGTTCATGGTTCATAGTTTCACAAGCACGAATTTAAGAGACACGAATTCCACGAATTGAATCGAATAACACCAATCTGGTTGTGATATGACACTAATTAAATCGAATTTTATTGGTTTGTTTGAGATAACGCGTTTTAAAAATTCGTGAAATTAGATTTAATTAGAGAAAATTAGTGCCATTCAATAGCTTTGCACAAATGTTAACACATATCGGCCCGATATCTGTTTAATAAGATTATACCCCATCGCTTAATGAAATTTATCTCCTGGCTCCGTCTTCAACTTAAAACTGCATTTGACAGAATACGAAACGAAAACTTAAAAAGGAACGCCCTGCAGGCTATCCCTTTTTGGTGCGCATCTATTATTACAGGCCTCGCCGCCGTATTGTACACCAAAATGTTTGTAGCCGCTGAAGATATTACCACGTTTGTTTTTAATCACCATGCCTGGTTGTTGTTCATTTTGTCGCCGGTTTGTTTTGTATTTGCCTGGTGGCTGGTGCAGCGGTTTTCGCCGTATGCGCGTGGCAGCGGTATCCCGCAGGTAATGGCGGCCATACAAGTATCGTCACCCAAAACTACCGGTATAGTCGATAAGCTTTTGGGTTTTCGCATCATTATCGTAAAAGTTTGCTCCAGCCTGGTAATGGCGATTGGCGGTGGCGCCATTGGCCGCGAAGGGCCTACCATACAGATTGCTACGTCAGTTTATAAAATAGTGTACCAGTTGCTGCCTAAATGGTGGCCAAAAATTGCAAAGAAAAACATGATGGTTACCGGGGCAGCAGCAGGTTTGGCAGCTGCTTTCAATACGCCATTGGGCGGTATTGTGTTTGCCATTGAAGAGCTAACCAAAACGCATTTCAGCTATTATAAAACTGCCATATTTTCATCAGTTATTATAGCCGGTTTATCGGCACAGGCGTTGCTGGGGCCATACTTATACCTTGGCTACCCTAAAGTTGATAATTTATCGGCCTTTATATTTTTTGGCGTTGCCCTGGTTGCTGTGATATCTGGTTTATGCGGCAGCGCTATGTCGAAGCTGGTGTTGTTCATCTTTAAAATAAAAGCAAGGTTTAAGTTTCAATGGCAGCACGTTGTTTACGTGGTGACTTGCGCACTGATATTGGTGTCGATGGCTTTTTTTGTTAGTCAAAGTGCGCTTGGCTCGGGCAAGGACATTATGCAAACCACATTGTTTACCCAACACAAATATGTTGCCTGGTATACCCCGTTATTGCGAATTGGCGGCACCCTGGTATCGTTTACTGCCGGGGCTGCGGGTGGTATTTTCGCTCCGGCCCTGGGTGCCGGAGCAAGTGTGGGCTCATTAGTCGCCTCATGGCTGAACGTAACTGAAACCAATGCCAATATGTTAATTCTTGCAGGTATGGTTGGCTTTTTAACGGGAGTTACGCGTTCGCCATTCACATCGGTAATATTGGTTTTGGAAATGACTGATCGCCACAACGTTATCTTTCACCTGATACTTGCCGGCATGATTGCCAGCCTGGTGTCTATATTAGTAGATAAGCATTCGCTTTACGACCATTTAAAAGTGCAATATATTAAGGAATTAAATACACCGCAGGAAACGGAACTGACGGAGCAGGTAGATGATGCGATTATTATGAAAGATTAAAAGGTATTCAATCTTGGCTTCAATCGCTCCGTTAGGAGCGAAATATTGGTAGAAAACCATTAACCCAACGTTAGCGCTCCGTTAGGTGCGTAGCCAGCGTATGCAAATTACATAACTTAGATGTTCGGGATATGCTTTTGGCTGCCATTTTTGCGATGGGTGTTACCCATCGCTGACAGATGTAACCCTTACTGGGTATTTGAATTTAGTTCCACATGTATTTCTTTCCCTGAAAGGGATACATCTGTCAGCGCAGGGCATCGCCCTGCGTCATCAGGACGGGTTTTGAACATGCAAGATTTCGCACCTAACGGAGCGTATTGTCCTATTGGATCTTTTCTACCAATATTAGGCCCCGATTGGGGCCGCATGGTTAAAAGCTTACTTTATAAATAACAATTCCCTAAACTTTGGCAACGGCCATAAGCTATCATCCACCAATTGCTCCAGTTTATCTACATGGTAGCGTATCGGCTGAAAGAATGGCTTAACTTTTTCATCGTATTCGATAGCGCGATCACGGATATCTTCAATGTTATTGGCTCGCTTACGTTCGCTAACCATAGCCTCAATGTTGGACTTGATAAAGTTTACGTGCTCCGAAATCCGTGTAATGATATCCAGCTGTGCTTCATAGGTACTTTTATCCAGGCCAAGGTCTTTTAAACCTCTAACGTTTTCTATCAAGCGGGTCTGGTAGGTTAGCGCCGCTGGTATAATAACATTAGTACCAAGCTCGCCGATAACGCGGGCTTCTATCTGCAGCTTTTTGAAAAAGCTTTCCAGTAATATCTCGTGACGTGCATGTGCTTCACGCTTGCTGAATACGCCGGTATCGGCAAACAGGTATTCTGTTTTGTCGGATATCATAGCATCCAGCGCTTTCGGAGTAGTTTTAATGTTGCTCAACCCACGGCTTTCGGCTTCAATTTCCCATTGCTCGCTGTAGCCGTTACCCTCGAAACGAATATTTTTCGACTCCTTGATGTACTTTTTGATAACCATCAGCAAGGCAACGTCTTTTTTCTCGCCTTTTTTTATCAGCTTATCTACATCATATTTAAACTTCTTAAGCTGATCGGCTACTATCAGGTTCAGCACTGTCATCGGGCTGGCCGAGTTTGCCGAAGATCCAACCGCACGCAATTCGAACTTATTGCCGGTAAAAGCAAAAGGCGAGGTGCGGTTACGATCTGTATTATCTGGTAATATCTGCGGTATTTTTGGGATGCCCTGCCATAGCATCGCATCTTCTTTTATTTTTTTGCTGATGCGCGAGGTCTCAATCTCGTCAAGCACATCACTCAACTGTGTGCCCAGGAATATCGAGATGATGGCAGGCGGCGCCTCATTAGCGCCGAGGCGATGGTCGTTATTTACGGATGCAATGCAGGCACGCAATAAATCGGCATGCTCATGAACCGCTCTGATGGTGTTCACAAAAAATGTAAGGAACATCAGGTTGTTTTTTGGCGTCTTGCCCGGTGATAACAGGTTTTTGCCTGTATTGGTAATCATCGACCAGTTGTTGTGCTTGCCCGAGCCGTTGATGCCTGCATACGGTTTTTCGTGCAGCAGTACTTTAAGGTTATGCCTTTTGGCCACGCGGTCCATCAAATCCATTAATAATTGGTTATGGTCGATGGCCAGGTTTATTTCTTCATATATAGGTGCGCATTCAAATTGCGATGGCGCAACCTCGTTATGTCTTGTTTTTAATGGTATGCCTAACAATAGAGCTTCGGTTTCCATATCCTGCATAAAGGCATATACGCGCTCCGGTATTGCCCCAAAATAATGATCTTCCAGTTGCTGGTTTTTTGCGGACATGTGGCCGAATAAGGTGCGGCCGGTCAGGTACAAATCAGGGCGTGCATTAAATAAAGCGATATCCACCAAAAAGTATTCCTGCTCGATACCTAATGATGCATTTACCTTTTCGATGCTTTTATCAAAGTAATGGCAAACATCAACAGCTGCCTTATCCAGCACATTTAACGCCTTTAATAAAGGTACTTTATAATCCAGCGCCTCGCCGGTGTAGGATACAAATACCGTTGGGATACATAAAGTACGCGCCATTATAAAGGCAGGCGAGGATGGATCCCATGCGGTATAGCCGCGTGCTTCGAAAGTATTGCGTATGCCGCCGCTTGGGAAGCTTGAGGCGTCGGGCTCCTGCTGTGCGAGGGCGTCGCCCGAGAAGCGTTCTATCGCACCGCCGTCGGCAGTTGGCTCAAAAAATGCGTCATGCTTTTCGGCGGTCGAACCTGTTAATGGCTGGAACCAGTGCGTATAATGGGTAGCGCCTTTGCCCATCGCCCATGATTTCATTGCCGATGCCACTTGCTCGGCCATATCGCGCGGAATGGGTTCGCCTTTATCAATAGAGTTTACGATTCCCTGGTAAGCCTCGGAAGAAAGGTACTCCTTCATTTTCTTTTTATCGAAAACGTTGGCTCCAAAAAAGTCGGAGATTTTTTGAGAAGGGAATTTTACTTCAGGAATAGTTCTGGCGAGCACTGTCTGCAAAGCCTCAAAACGGATATTGCCCATGTAGCGGAGTTTTAGATTAAACGGTCAATTTCAAAATTAGGATTATCCTTTATTATATGGTTGATTTTTAGAATAAATATCACAAAAAGTAAAAATTGACAAAAAAATGAGTGGCTTTTTGAGTTCTGGTGTGTGAGTTTTGCTGTTTCGCTCAAAAAAGTGTGATTTATATCACCTTTTATTAAATATTTTCATGAAATTTTGATTTTGGTGGTGTTATTGATGATTTGGTTTGATGTTTGCCAATTTTAAATTCAATTTGAAATTAAAATGATGGAAAATTGATTGATAAATATTCAAAAAATGGACTTAAATAATATTGTTTTTTATTATTTTGATAAAAATTACGATTTTAATGTTAAATTATTGTTCTAAAATTTGCTTTTGTTAAAAATCGTCGATAATTTTAAAGAAAATTCAATAAAAAACGCATGTTTTTTGAATTATTATCAAAAAATAAAGGAAAAATAGGTATTGTTTTTAATGAATTTTATAAGGCTTAGTGTATTCACCAATCAAAATAATATCAATCAAACTAAATTTAAACTAATCAAACAATGAAAGTAAGATTTACAAAGGACGGCTTGCTCAGTTCGGTCCGACAACTGACACGAGACAAATGGCGGTTAGGCGCAACAATTTTTGCAGGAAAGATGATAGGCCTCGGGCTGGTCATATTTGCAATGATGTCGCTGCCCGGAATTTTTGGTACAAAGGCACACGCTGCTGCCGAAACGTACACCGCTCATGAAACATCATTAATTAATACCGTGAATACGGTATGGACGCTGGTTGCCGCATTTTTAGTATTCGGTATGCAGGCAGGCTTCGTAATGCTGGAGGCTGGTTTTGCCCGTAAGCGTGAAACCGTTAACGTATTAATGGAGTGTATTTTTGATACCTGCCTTTGCGGAATTTTATTTTACGCTGTTGGTTATGCATTTATGTTTGGTAACGGAAACGGCTTTATCGGCTGGGGCGGCTTAGGCGCCGACGGTAAAACCATTACCAACTGGTTCTTTTTACAAAATACTCCTTTAACCTACGGAACAACCGGTATTCCTGTTCTTGCTCATTGGATATTCCAGTATGCATTTGCTGATACCTGCTCAACTATCGTATCAGGTGCGATGATAGGCCGCACAAGTTTCCGTGGCGATATCCTTTACAGTATTGGTATTACAGGGTTTATTTACCCGATTATTGGTCACTGGGCATGGGGCCCGGATGGTTTCCTTGCGCTGATGGGAACTGCCGGTAATTTCCTTCCTGCACTAGGCCAGGGCTTCCGCGATTTCGCCGGTTCAACTGTTGTTCATACCATTGGCGGTATGGCGTCGCTGGCAGGTGCTATTGTGTTAGGCCCGCGTTTGGGCAGAATTTTTGCCCGGGACAACAAGGAAAAAGGCGGATTGCCTGCAGGGCACAACCTATTGGTTGCAGCGGTAGGTGGTTTTATCCTGTGGTTCGGCTGGTATGGCTTTAACCCTGGTAGTACGCTGTCTGCTATGGATGGCCAGGGTATCGGCCGTGTTGCTGCAAACACCACGCTTGCTGCCTGCGCCGCCGGTTTTACAGCTATGCTGGCAGCTTTATGGTGGGGGCCGACCAAAGGTAAATTCGACCTTGCATTCACCGTTAATGGTTTCCTTGCAGGTTTGGTGGCTATCACTTGCCCATGCTATTGGGTTAGTCCGTTCGGCGCTATTATGCTGGGTGCTGTTGCAGGCTTCATTGTATTTGCCGGCATTTACATTTTCGAATGGTTCCGTATTGACGACCCGGTTGGCGCGGTTTCAGTACACGGTTTAAGTGGCATTTGGGGTACGCTTTCGCTGGGCTTATTTGCCTGCGGTAAATATGGTGCAACCGGCCCAACCGGCGCTGATGATTCTGCCCCTGTTGCAGGTTTATTTTACGGAGGCGGCACTCACGTACTGGCAGCGCAGGCTATCGGTACATTCAGCATCGCCATAGCGGTATTTGTGGTAACCTATGTAATGATGTTTATCATCAATAAATTACCAAACCCATGGAGACTGCGTGTTGAAGAGCATGGCGAGCTTGGTGTTGGCGGCCTGGATATATTCGACCACGGAATCGAAGCTTATCCTCCGCAGGACGAAGACGTAAGCTTGAGCGGCTTATTTGAAACAGCACCAAAGGTTACTGCTTAACCTTTAAAATATTACACCCTTATGCGGCTGGCTGATTGAATCTGCAATTACCACCCCATAGCGCCGGTCGCATAAGGGTTCTTTATAAATAATACCCTTTTACTATAAATAGAACTGAATTACGCACAAAATAATTCGGACCCAGATAACTATGGCTTAAAAATTTTCAAATCAATCAAAACTTTCAATCAATTTAACTCATTATCATGAAAAAAAAACTTTTACTTTTTGGTTTACTTGCCGCTTCTTTTGTAACTACTAAAGCCCTCGCGGTTTCTATGCCGGCCGACACTGGCAAGACTGCTGCCGCCGACCCGCCACTAGTGTTTTCCGGCTCGGTTGATACCTATTATAAAGCAGACTTCTCAGGCCACTCCAATATCCCAACCAGCTTTGCTAACGAGAATAACTCTATTTCCGTTGGTATGATTGATTTGGCGCTGAAAAAGAAAGTAGGCAAAGCCGCATTCGTTGGCGAACTGTCTTTCGGCCCACGCAGTGACCAATCTATTCCCACTGCAGGCTATCATATCCAGAACTTATATGTTTCGTACGACGTTACTTCGGCTTTTAACCTGACTGCCGGCTATATGTCGACGTTTATCGGTTACGAGGTGATATCGCCTGCCGGTAACTTTAACTACTCTACTTCATACCTGTTTACCAGCGGTCCGTTCCAGAACGCAGGCTTTAAAGCTACTTATGCATTCAGCGATAAAGTGAGCCTGATGGCCGGTATCTTTAACAATAAATGGAATTACTATTCTTCATTAAGTGCTGATAACCAACATTTCGGAGATGTATCTACTTTCGGCGCGCAGCTGATGGTTGCTCCCGTTAAAGGCTGGACTGCTTACTTGAACCTGATTGCTGGTTCTTATTCAGGAACTGAGTTTGATTTAACTACTTCATACCAGATTACCGATGCGTTCAAGCTGGGCTTAAATGCTGCAACATTCTCTGCTCCAAATAACGGCGGCGGTTTCTCTGGCGTAGCTTTATATCCGCAGATAGCGGTATCGCCTATAGTAACCTTCGGTTTAAGGGGTGAGTACTTTAAGGTAAAGGATAACGGCGGCGATGTAAAAGCAATTACCGTTACGTCGAATATTAAGGCCGGTCCGCTTACAATCATTCCTGAAGTAAGGTTTGATACCAAGAGCGATGCTTTTGGCGCATCATTTACCGACAGCAACGGAATGGCCACTAACCACGCGTCGCAGTTTGTACTGGCCGCGGTTTACGCTTTCTAACTATTAACTGATCTTATTATATTTAGGTTTATTGTTTCAAAGCCGCTCTCTGTTCGCAGAAGCGGCTTTATCTTTGTGTTATGAAAAAATTGATAATCCTGTCGCTGTTTGCCCTGTTCGCCGTGCCGGTGTTTGCGCAAAAAGATTCTTTGGCGTTTGATGAGAATAATAAGTATATCTATTACCAGGTTGTGGAGCAGCCGGGGATAGTTGCTGATAGTTTATTTAACCGCGCTGAATACTTCTTCAGTAAGGCTTATCCGCAACCGGCACTTAATTTAAACAGTGTAGATAAAAGCGAAAAAACCTTAAATGGTTCGGGTAGCTTCCTGGTATCAAAGAAAACGCTTGTTACCTCGCATGAAGATGGTTTAGTAGCATTTAAAATGCACATTGGCGTAAAGGACGGCAAATATCGTTACTGGCTTACCGATTTTGTTTTTAACCCATACCAGCGCAACAGGTACAATAATTATGAATCGATTCCCGGCATCTATATCCCACTGGAAAAATCCGAAGGAAAAATTGATAAGAAAGATTTGGCTGCCTACTTGGATGGGGTGCTTTTAAGCAGCCGTAAAATAGGAGCAAAGCTGAAGGAGTTTATGCTGAAAAAACCGCCGGTGAAAAAGGAGCCTGCGGTCAAGAAGATATCGACTAAGGATTGGTAGTTGGGGGAGGTGAAAGGATAAAGGTGAAAGGTTTTTCCGGGTTCCACCGGATTAAGCTTATCTTCCAATATCCGAATAGCGATAGGGCCATCGGCCCGGAACATATTATAGCCACGGGTTTTAACCCGTGGCTTTTTATATTTGGTAGTTTTTTAGTTTGGGTTGATAGTTTGAAGATTTACAGTTCCTCGTCGTGCTGAGTTTTATCAAGGCCCATCGCTTCTTCTTCGGGGGATACGCGCAGCTTGCTGATCATATCGGTTATCTTTAATAGTAGTAATGAACCGAAGAACGCAAATGCCGATACACCGACAAGCGCAATTAAGTGAACAACGAATAAATGAGTTTCACCATAATATAAGCCATTACCGGTTGTATTTGCTGAGTTAACATTAACGTGTGCGAAGATACCGGTCATCAGCATACCCACCATACCGCCGACGCCGTGGCATGGCCATACGTCAAGCGTGTCATCTATGCTGGTTGATGTTCTCCAGATAACAACCAGGTTACTAACCACTGCGGCAACTATACCTACGATTAATGAATGAGGAATGGTTACGAAACCTGCCGCCGGTGTGATGGCTACGAGGCCTACTACTGCTCCAATGCAAGCACCCATAACCGAAGGCTTTTTGCCGCGCAGCATATCGAAGAAAATCCAGGCGATTGCGGCTGCTGCAGATGCAGTAGTTGTTGTACCCAAAGCAGTAGCAGCCAGCGTGCCCGAGCCAAGTGCCGAGCCGGCGTTAAAACCGAACCAGCCGAACCAAAGCAAACCGGTACCTAATAATACATAGCTGATGCGTGCCGGAGCATGCGCCTGCTGGTTACGCTGTTTTAAATATAGAGCCGATGCGAGCGCAGCCCAGCCTGCCGACATGTGTACCACGGTACCACCGGCAAAGTCCAATACGCCGAGTTTAAACAGGAAGCCATCCGGATGCCAGGTTGAATGTGCCAGTGGTGCGTAAATAACGATCATGAACAGGCAGAGGAAAATGATATAAGAGTTGAAGCGGATACGCTCGGCAAATGCCCCGGTGATAAGCGCCGGTGTTATTACCGCGAATTTTAACTGGAACATTGCAAATAGCACCAGCGGAATGGTTGGAGCCAGTTTCCAGGTGGCATTGCCCAGCATGCCTTTCATCATAAAAAATGTTTTTGGGTTGCCGATGATGCCCTTGATGTCATCGCCAAAGGCAAGGCTGAAGCCGAATATCACCCAAAGCACAGTGATAATACCCATACAGACAAAGCTTTGCATCATGGTTGATAGTACATTCTTTTTGCTCACCATGCCGCCATAGAAAAAGGCAAGGCCGGGAGTCATGATTAAAACAAGTGCGGTTGATACCAGCAGCCAGGCGGTATCGCCGGAGTTTATCTGGCTGTCTTTTACATTTACAACGTCGACAGAAGGATAGATAAGGGCAAGTATAACTACTATAATAAGTACGCCAAAGGGTATGATTTTTTTCATGTTCAAGTTTTTGGGAAAGAGAGTAAAAGGTTGATAACGAAAAATAAAGGATGAGGTAATACTGCGCGAAGCCCAATCAAAACCCGCGCAGTATTAAAACTAAATTAAAAAACAATGAAGCCGCAGATGTAATCAGCACCGGCAGCAATGTTTCTATTCACCTTTTAATGCTACCAAAAGTCGTGAAACGGAAAAAGGATGAGTCTGCGGAAATGCGAAAGCTCGCTGTTGCCCCGCCCGCAGATGAAATTGAGATAATTTACAGATATAGTATAGGTACTTAGTCTGTTATTTAACCCCTGCGAGAAGTGGATATTGCGATGATGAAGGATATTTATTATCGGAGTAGGTGCCCTTGTTAAGATTAATTCATAATTGAAAGGGTAATCCTGGTTTTTATTTAAAGATTTTGATAAAAACTTTAAATTTTTTGATTCGAATGGTGGTGTACTATGCAACTTATCTTTTCCGGAGCAGTATATTCCGGAAAACATTACTATAAATAGCGTGATTATTTTAAATAATCTCATTTGCATAAAATAAAAGTAGTAATTTTTTAATTTAAGTCGAACTTTTATGTAATTATTTTAAATAAATTGTTGTTTTTGTAAAATAAATAGATTTTAACTAATCTTTATTGATATATTTTTAATTCTATTTTCGAATTAGTTCGATATTTTATAACTGTTTGTTTTATTTTTTTAATTGAGTCGGCAGATGTGCTGATTTTTAGTTGAACCCAGGCGGATAAATGCAGTAACATCCATTCTTCGACCAAAATCATTTAAAGCGTGGAAAAACGACAAAGTCTATTGGCACCAGACTGCTTTTTTGTAGTGTCGCCCAAGTGCCCATCTTTATTGTACGTCCATCGGAATGCCTGTAACCGTAGACTTCCGACCGTCAATCGTCAGTTGGGGCGGAGCCTGGAATAATACTTTGAAAGCCGGAAAAATCTCTCACGTTTTTTCGGCTTTTGAGTGCTAACAGCCAGAAGCGCGCAGAATTTCGCAAAAGTCGCCTCAATAATCGCTGATTATAGAAATCCACAATGTTGCATTTGTTGCAATATTTACAATCAACTAATCTTTTCGTTATAAAAATACACATTGTTGCATTTGTATTATTGAAATATTTATAAAAGTAACAATGTTGCAATAACTTGAATTTGCATAACGTTATATTTATAAAATTTAATTTCAATCGCTATGCTTATCTCAAAATTTAATTTGTACAAGAGCGAGTGGCTCGAACTTGTATTTGATGACCGCAACAAGGACTATGGTGCTTATGAACTGCGCAAAACATACGCGCCGACGATGGTAAGAGCCATGATTATCACATTTATTGTGGTAGGGATTACCTGTGCAGGCAGTATCGTGCTAATGCATCACAAAAATTTTGTGCATGTGACCCATGTAGATCAAACTTTGCCGGTTCCTCCGATTAAGGTTGACAAACCGTTAGAAGCTAAATTGAAACCAAAAGTTGATCTGCCAAAAGTTACCACAATAAGAGACGTACCGCCTACCGTGGTGCCGGATAACAAGGCAGAAAAGCCCGTTGAAAATGATAAGATTGTTGGACAGGCCGGGCAGCAGACCCTGAAAGGTACTGATGATCCGATTGTCGAGATCCCTGATGATAAACCAGCAGCGGGAACGGGTGCGCCAGCCATTGATAATTCCGTTCATAATTTAGGTACGCTTGACTTTATGCCTGAACCGGTTGGCGGCGCAGCAGCCTGGTCTAAATTCCTTAATAAAAACCTTCGTTTCCCGCCAGCGGCCCAGGAAGACGGCGTGAGTGGCAGGGTTTTCATGAGCTTTATCATCGAGAAGGACGGCAGTCTTTCAAATATTACTGTAGACAGGGCTGCCGGCCATGGTTTTGACGAAGAAGCCTTACGTGTATTGAAGCTGGCAAAAGCCTGGAAACCCGGTATGCAAAACGGACAGGCTGTGCGGGTAAAATATTCTATCCCGATTAACTTCCAGCTACAGGATAACTAATAAACCAAAAAAACTAAAACGCTATGCTAACCTCAAAATTTGATTTGTACAAGACCGAGTGGCTCGACCTTGTATTTGACGACCGGAATAAAAACTACGGCGCCTATGAATTACGCCGCGCTTATGCGCCCACTATGGTAAAGGCTATGGGTATTACATTTTTTTCATTAGCGGTTTTGTGCGGTGGCTATGTTATTGCAAATGCAGGAAAGGAAATTTTACATCGTACGCATGTTGATTTGAAGCCCGATGTGCCGGTAGTAATAAATCCTAAAGTGGTAAAACCGCTGCAGCCTCAAAAACCTGCAAGGCCCGAACGGGTAACACCGCCTGTAAAAACAACCCAATTTTTGGAAATGGTGCCAAAACCAGATCAGGTAGCTGTTAATCCGCCAAAAAATATAGACTTGCGGGGAGCAATTGGTCCGGTAAATACCAAAGGTGATTCTACCATAACTAATACCCCGCCAGAACGCAAAGCACCTGAAGGGCCTCCGGGAGGTACGCCTAACGGCAACGAGCCTATTACAGATTTTAAGAGCCTTGAAGTTATGCCTGCACCAATCGGCGGTATGGATGCCTGGTCAAAGTTCCTAAACAAAAATCTCCGTTTCCCATACGAAGCGCAGCAGGACGGCGTAGGGGGCAAGGTTTTCCTGAGCTTTATAATCGAGAAAGACGGTCATTTGTCTGATATCTCGGTAGTAAGGGCCGCAGGTCATGGTTTTGATGAGGAAGCATTGCGCGTATTGAAATTAGCCAAAGCCTGGAAACCCGGCATACAAAACGGTCAGCCGGTAAGGGTAAAGTATACTATCCCGATAAACTTCCAGGCACCGGAACAATAAGCCGGACGGGCCAGATTTGTCAACTTTTTAAAAGTTGACAAATCTCCTAAGTAAGAAACTAAAGTAAACTAAACTGAGCACAGTAAATAAAAGCCGGTCCGCATGCAGGCAAAAACTGAACAAGGGTGATAATAGTTCCGGGCTGGCTTTATGGGATAACATTAAAGGATAAACTCTTTTTTGTTGTCCCTTTTTTATTTCCTAACCACCTGTGGTTGTGTCTCCACAACCACTTTGCAGGATGTTTGGAGAAGCACGGGCGTTGTGCAAGCGGCTGTGAAGACACAGCCGCGGGTGGGAAATGAGTTTTACCTTCCACCTTTTACCTTATTCTCCCCGGTTTTTCCTACTTTTGCAAATCCTTTCAAAAAAACGATACTACATTGGAGCACCTGGAATTAACTACCGTTGAAACCGCCAAAGATTTAGGCTTACTACCCGAAGAGTTTGAACGCATAAAAGAGATATTAGGGCGAGTGCCCAACTTTACCGAATTGTCCATCTTTTCGGTGATGTGGAGCGAACACTGCTCGTACAAAAATTCTATCACCTGGTTAAAAACCCTGCCGAAAGATGGTCCGCGTATGCTGGCCAAAGCCGGTGAGGAAAATGCCGGGCTGGTTGATTTAGGCGGCGGCGTTGGCTGTGCCTTTAAAATTGAATCGCATAATCACCCCTCCGCATTGGAACCCTACCAGGGCGCAGCTACAGGCGTTGGCGGGATCAATCGTGACATCTTCACCATGGGTGCAAGGCCAATCGCACAGCTAAATTCATTACGTTTCGGCGATTTAAGCCTCGACCGTACCAAATGGTTGGTTAAGGGCGTAGTAAAAGGTATCAGCCATTATGGCAATGCTTTCGGCATCCCAACAGTTGGTGGTGAATTATTTTTCGATGATTGCTACAATGTAAACCCGCTGGTGAATGCATTTTCGGCAGGCATTGTAAGAGAAGGCGAAACTGTTTCTGCAACATCTTATGGTGTGGGCAACCCGGTTTACATAGTAGGTTCCGCTACAGGTAAAGACGGTATACATGGTGCGGCATTTGCATCAAAAGATATTACTGAAGATTCTGTTAACGACCTTCCTGCCGTACAGGTAGGCGATCCATTCCAGGAAAAGCTGCTGCTTGAGGCGACTTTAGAAGTTATTAAAACCGGCGCTGTTGTTGGTATGCAGGATATGGGTGCAGCAGGTATTATCTGCTCCAACTCCGAGATGTCGGCAAAGGGCGAGCATGGTATGGTTATCTATTTGGATAGGGTACCGATGCGCCAGGAAAACATGAAGCCTTACGAAATCCTGCTGTCTGAATCGCAGGAGCGTATGCTGATTGTGGTACACAAAGGCCGCGAAGCTGAAGTAGAGGCCGTTTTTGATAAATGGGATTTGAACTGTGCGATTATAGGCGAGGTAACCGATACCAAACGCCTTGTATATTATATGAACGGCGAAATGGTGGCCGATGTGCCTGCCGATGATTTGGTTTTAGGCGGCGGCGCTCCGGTTTATACCCGCGAGTACAAAGAGCCTGCTTATTTTGCTGAAAACCAGAAATTCAAAATAGATGATGTTGAAGAGCCTGCCGATTTAATTGCAGTTGCTGAACATTTGATAGGTCACCCAAACATCGCCTCAAAACGCTGGGTGACTGATCAGTACGACTCTATGATAGGTACCTCAACCATGACTACCAACCGCCCAAGTGATGCTGCCGTGGTTGCAGTTAAAGATACTGACAAAGCGATAGTTATTACTGTGGATTGTAACTCACGTTATGTATACGCTGACCCACAAAAAGGTACCTCTATAGCAGTTGCCGAAGCTGCACGTAACATCACCTGTGCTGGTGGTGAGCCTGTGGCCATAACCAACTGTTTGAATTTTGGTAATCCTTACAAGCCGGAAGTTTACTGGCAGTTCGTCGGCGCCATAAAAGGCATGGGCGAAGCTTGTCGTAAGTTTGAAACCCCGGTAACCGGCGGTAACGTAAGCTTTTACAACCAGTCGACAGATGACGGGCCTGTATTCCCAACGCCGACCATTGGTATGCTGGGTGTGATGGATGATTTATCAAACCTGATGACATCGGACTTTAAGCAACCGGGCGATTTGGTTTACTTGATAGGTGAATCTGTTAACGATATCGCTTCATCGCAATACCTGGCATCGTACCATAAAATACTGGCAGCACCTGCTCCGCATTTTGATTTGGAAAAGGAATACGAGATGCACCAGGTTATTAAACAGCTCATCCAAAATAAAATCATTCAGTCTGCCCATGACGTGGCCGACGGCGGTTTATATGTTACCCTTGTAGAGTCATCTTTGCCAAACAAGCTTGGGTTCGAAATAGAAACTGACAGCGCTATCCGTAAGGATGCATTCTTATTCGGCGAAGCACAGGGTAGGGTAGTGGCGAGTGTTGCGCCAGACGACCAGGAACGTTTCATCGAGTTGATGGCTACCAGCGAAGTTGAGTTCAGCCTATTGGGTACCGTTACCAACGGCTTCCTGAATGTCGACGAGCAGCTATTTGGCCATATCACCGATATCAAGATGGTGCATGATAATGTGCTGCACGAGATATTGGGAGCGTAGATCAACGTGAAGGTTAAAGAAATTATAAAATTGATTGAAGGTGACGGCTGGTTTTATTCGAGACAAACCGGCAGTCATCGACAGTTTAAACATCCTTTTAAAAAAGGAACGGTAACTGTCGCCGGTAAATTAAGTGATGATTTAAACCGTGGTACTCAAAAAAGCATTTTAAAGCAAGCAGGTCTTGAGTAATCTATCTTTGCCAATTATTCGTTAAATTTGAGTAATGGAAAAATATCTTGTAGTGATTGAAAAGGCAAATGCAAACTATTCGGCATTTTCACCGGATATGTGGGGCTGTGTTGCGACAGGTAGCACAGTTGAAGAAGCATTGTCACAAATGAAAGAGGCTTTACAGTTGCATCTTGAATCGATAATTGCCGATGGAGAAGATGCCCCCAAGGCTAAAGGAATAAGTCAGCATATAAGCGATGGAGTATTTAAGGAGGGTGAGATTGCTGAAGAGTATTTTATAACTGAGGTTGAGGTTTCAATGCCTCAACACGCTTGATGTTTGGTCAATAGAGCTTTTCATTTCAATCAAAGGCCTACAACAACCCAAATCTTTCACTGCTATATCTCAATGTTCTAATCTCCCGGACACCGTTATCGTCCGTTACGTCCCGCCTGAAATTGTTCATCAGTTTCCGACGGTCTTTGAAAGTTAGCTTTTCAATTTTTTCAACTAAATCCAATTGTTCGGGCTTTGATAACTTGCTAAACAGCCGAAGCACTTTGCTGATATTTGCGGTTTCCATAATTCATCTCTCCTTGGGCTCAAAATTACATATAAAGCAAGAGTGTTTGCTTTAAAAATGAAATGTTGTGACAATAGGTTTACTTTTCAAGCGTATTGTTTAGACGTGCCCTTTATATAAATTTATCTGCGTTTTACCAACTGCGGTAAATTCGAATATCTTTGGTATTTGAAACCCAATTATGCCAGCTGCTTCTGAAAAAAATATTTATGATGCTATTGTTATCGGCTCCGGCATTAGCGGGGGCTGGGCTGCGAAGGAACTGTGTGAATTAGGTTTAAAAACCCTGGTACTGGAGCGTGGCCGCAACGTGGAGCATGTAAAAGACTACCCTACAGCTACAGTGCCGCCATGGGATTTTAAACACCGCGGCCGCCTGACGACTGAAATACTAAAGGACAACCCGTTAATCAGCAAGGCAGCAGGCTATGGCGAAGATAACGCCCACTTTTTTGTAAAAGATAAAGACCATCCATACATACAGGAAAAGCCTTTCGACTGGATACGGGGTTACCAGGTTGGGGGCAAGTCGCTTACATGGGGCCGGGCCTGCCAGCGCTGGAGTGAGTACGAGTTTACCAACCCCGAGCGATATGGTTATGGTATTGCCTGGCCGATAGGTTATAATGATGTTGCCCCCTGGTATTCGCATGTAGAGAAGTTTATTGGCGTTTGCGGTAACAAGGATGGGCTTGATTCCATGCCCGATGGTGAGTTCCTGCCGCCGTTTGATATGAATATTGTTCAGGAAACCATTAGCAAAAGAATAAAAGAACATTATCCTGATAGGCATTTGGTACACGCCCGCTGGGCGCACCTCACCAAACCCAACCAAATTCACATAGACCAGGGCCGGGTAAAATGCCAGGCTAGGAACCTGTGTATGCGGGGATGCCCGTTTGGCGGATATTTTAGCTCGGTAAGCTCCACACTGCCGTGGGCTAAGCGTACGGGCAATTTAACAGTGAGGCCGTTTTCGGTAGTGCATTCCATTATTTACGACGAAAAGCTCGGAAAAGCAACTGGCGTAAGAGTTATAGATACAAATACCAAAGAGCAAACCGATTATTTTGCCCGCATTATATTTTTAAATGCTTCGGCGCTGAACAGCAATTTGATTTTGCTTAATTCAAAATCAAACCGTTTTCCAAATGGTTTGGGTAATGATAACGGTCTGCTTGGCAAATATGTAGCGTTTCAAAATTACCGGGCATCAGTCGGTGCTGAGATGGATGGCTTTCTCGATAGCTATTATTATGGCCGCAATCCAACTGAACTTATCATGGCAAATTATCGTAATCTGTCCACACAGGAAACGGACTATTTTGGCGGCTTCACCACCTTTATGGGCGCTAACCGGGAGCGCGGTCCGGTAGAAAGTGCAAACGGCGAAATTGGCGCTGATTACAAGGACTCGTTGACAGAACCTGGTCGCTGGACGCTTTACATGTATATGCAGGGTGAAACTGTGCCGAAAATAACCAATCATGTACGCCTGAGCGAAGACCAGAAAGATCAGTGGGGTATACCTTTACTGGTAACCTCGGTTGAATATGATGCTAACGACGAACGCATGGTGCAGGACTTTTTAAAGCAAAGCAAAGAGATGCTGGAAAAGGCAGGCTGCAAAAACGTCACCACCTACGAAAATAAGCAAAATCCAGGCTTGGATATCCACGAAATGGGCGGCTGCCGTATGGGAAAAGACCCAAAGACTTCGTTGCTAAACGAATGGAACCAGCTGCACCATTGCAAAAATGTTTTTGTTACTGATGGTGCGTGTATGACAAGTACCGGGAATCAAAGCCCGTCAATATTATATATGGCGCTTACTGCCAGGGCGGCAAATTATGCGGTAGGGGAGATGAAAAAGGGGAATTTGTAAACCCGCTGCGCCCGTTCAAGTGTCCACACTTGAACGTAAACAGTTGTGAGTGTCCACACTCACGATTGAGTTAAGCGTGGACACTTGAACAGGCGATGGGGTGAGATGATTTTATAATAAATTCGATGAAAACACTCAAAATAATAATTGTTGCAAGCCTATGTTTTATGGGCTTTGGCAAACCGTCCTTCGCCCAGGACCGTTACCAGGCCACCTGGGAATCCCTGGCAAAATATAAAACACCCGATTGGTTCCGCGATGCCAAGTTTGGGATATTTATACATTGGGGCGTTTATTCCGTTCCGGGGTTTGGGTCGGAATGGTACCCGCGGCAGATGTACCAGGTTGGTTCAGATGAGTATAAACATCACGTTGCCACTTACGGGCCGCAAAATAAATTCGGATACAAGGATTTCATCCCTATGTTCAAGGCCGAAAAATTTAACCCGCAGGCATGGGTGGCCTTATTTAAAAAGGCAGGTGCCAAATATGTAGTGCCGGTTGCCGAACATCACGACGGTTTTGCGATGTATAAAACATCCCTCTCCAAATGGAATGCCTTCGATATGGGGCCTCATCGCGATGTGGTAGGCGAATTAGCTGCCGAGGTTAAGAAGCAGGGGCTGGTTTTCGGACTGTCATCGCACCGCATAGAGCATTGGTTCTTTTTAAACGGCGGGAAAAAGTTTGATTCGGACGTACTAGACCCGAAGTACAACGATTTCTATGGCCCGGCGCATGAGGAAAATGAAACCATGTCGCCTGAGTATATGAACGACTGGCTGATGCGCGATATTGAGCTGGTTAATAATTACCAACCGCAACTGGTTTGGTTCGACTGGTGGATTGAGCAGCCGGCGCTTACGCCGTATCGTAAATCATTTGCTGCATTTTATTACAATAAAGGGCTGGATTGGGATAAAGGCGTAGTCATCAACTATAAAAACAGCTCGTTCCCGGATGGCACGGCGGTGCTTGATTTAGAGCGCGGCAAGCTGGGGACAATAAGACCGCAGGCCTGGCAAACGGACGATGCAATCGGTAACCAATCATGGGGCTATATTGCTACCAATACTTTTAAGGACGCGCGTTACGTGGTTACCAACCTTATCGATATCGTCAGCAAAAATGGTAACCTGCTGCTGAATATCGGCCCCAAACCGGACGGAACGATCACTGATGGAGAAACACAAACATTACTGGGTACGGGCAAATGGCTCGAGGTAAACGGCGATGCCATATACGGCACACGCCCATGGAAGATTTATGGTGAAGGCCCCACCAAATCAGCCAGCGGTTCGTTTGCTGACCAGAAAGAACCGTTTACCTGGCGGGATGTACGGTTTACCACAAAAGGAGATGCACTGTATATCGTTGCTTTAGGTTTACCCAAAGGGCCGCTCAGTATTAAAGCATTAGGCGCAAAGGCAGGAAACGGTAAAATCGCCGGAATAAAAATGCTGGGCGCTGATGAGGCGGTTTCCTGGACCCAGAAGGATGGTGAATTGATTATACAACCCTCAAAAAAGTATCCTTCAGATTATGCGGTAAGCTATATGGTGTCATTCGTTCGCTAATTGTGATTAACTCTGTTATTTTTGCGGCTATTAATACAAGTTTTAAAATTGATAAAGTGACAAAATTTAAGGTCAAATATTTACTGTTCGCTATTCCGTTATTATTTCTTTTAGCATCGTGCGATAAGCGGCAGGATAAAGCCGAGGCATTGGTGAGAGATTATTTGCAGGAGCATCTGCCAAATTTTGAAACTTATAAAAGCGAAGGTTTTTCGAAAATAGTTCAATTGAAGGATAAGACTTTTCCAGGCGCCAAAGCTCCCATTCTTGCCTATGGCCGTTGGGAGATTGGGCATAAGTACAGCTACAAAAACGGGAATGGCGCAACAGTTACCGAAACCAAGTTTTTTCAGATAGACAACACTTTTACCCATGCTTCCTGCTGCTATGTACAAATGTCTGATTCGCGATAGTAAACAGCGATGGCCGGTCGTTTAGGATAGTTTTATGTTTAGATTCAAACAGTTTACTGTCGACCAAACTGGTTGCGCCATGAAGATTAACACGGATGGCGTGCTGCTTGGCGCAATGGCAGCAGCTGAAAATCCGGCTAAGATACTGGACATTGGAACGGGAACCGGAGTAATAGCCCTGATGCTGGCCCAGCGGTACAGGGAGGCTGAAATAGATGCGGTGGAAATTGATGCTGCTGCCGCGAAAACTGCCGAAGCAAACTTTGAAAACTCTCCGTTTAGCACGCAACTGCAAGTATTTACTTCGGATATTGCCGACTTCTTCAGGAATCATCCGGAGAACAAGTATGATTTAATAGTCTCAAACCCTCCCTTTTATATCAACGCGCTCGAATCGCCGAAGGCTAATAAATCATTAGCTAAACATGCGAGTATTGATTTTTTTGAAAGGCTGATAAAAGATATTGCAAGCCATTTGTCGCCGGATGGTTTATGTTGGATGGTACTGCCCGTACAGACCTCCATTTTTATAAAAGAGTTGGTAGCGCAAAATAATTTGCATCTGCAAAAGATGATAACTATACACTCATTTGAAGATTCTGAATCGCACCGGGAAATTGTTTGCCTGGGGTTTAAAGAAGTTTCCGTCGAAATAGTTAAGTTCGTCATCTATCAATCAAAGGATATTTATTCGGATGAATACAAAATGTTGCTAAAGCCTTATTTTCTAAATTTTTGATGAAAATAGCCTCAATTTGCTTAACCATACTGCTTTTTATTATAACCTCGGCAAGTACATACGAGATTTTTGAAGCAGCTTATATCTTTGACAGCCCATTAATTCCACACCAAGTGGTTGTCGAAATGCAAAAATCGTATATGATACATACGGCTATAGCACTCGTTTTTTTCCTATTGTCACTGTATGTGACTATCAAACGCGAAACTCTTGCGAGCTTTAAAACAGTTGGAGGAATTGTTTTGGGATATATTCTTACGATTTTTGTATTGAGCTTTATAATTGTAAATGGTTAAAATAGGCCTCATTTCCGACACCCACAGCTACCTCGACGATGCCGTTTTTAAACACTTTGAAAACTGCGACGAAATATGGCATGCCGGTGATTTCGGCAGCATCGCAGTAGCTGATAAACTGGCTGCCTTCAAACCATTCAAAGGAGTTTACGGCAATATTGACGGCAACGAAATACGACAAACCTACCCGGAACACCTGCGCTTTAAATGCGAAAATATGGATATATGGATGACCCATATCGGCGGATATCCCGACAGGTACAGTGCGCAGGTAAAACCGGAAATTTACACCAACCCGCCGCAGTTGTTTATTTGCGGACACTCACATATCCTGAAAGTTATTTTCGATAAAAAGATAAACTGCCTGCACCTCAACCCCGGCGCAGCCGGCAAACAAGGCTGGCAAAAAGTACGCACCCTCATGCGCTTTGCCGTAGATGACGATAAGATTAAAGATTTACAGGTGATTGAGTTGGGGGGGAAGTGAGTTTAGTAAGTTGATTGAGTTAATCGAACAGAATCTTAAACTAATCAACCTAATCTAACTTAATCAACTACAAAAGCTTCGCATTCTCCGCTTCAAATGCCGAATCAATCAATAACCCCTTCTGCTTCCCGGCGGCTACGGCCAGTTGGTCGCAGCGCTCATTTTCGGGGTGACCGTTGTGGCCGCGAACCCAAACGAATTTTATTTTGTGGATTTTGCTGATTTCGAGATAACGTAACCAGAGGTCTTTATTCTTTTTCCCGGCGAAGCCTTTTAACAGCCAGCCGTTAACCCATCTTTTTTCTATGGAGTCGATAACATATTTGGAGTCGGAGAAGATGGTGACGTCCTGGTTGGGAGTTTTTAGGGCCTCCAGTCCTTTTATAACAGCCAGCAACTCCATGCGGTTATTGGTAGTCTTGCGAAAGCCCTCGGATAATTCCTTATAATGTTTGCCCGAGCGCAAAATTACCCCATATCCGCCCGGCCCCGGGTTGCCGCTGGATGCACCGTCTGTAAAAATTTCAATCATACGCCCCATAGCCCCCTGAAGGGGGAACAAAAATAGCAAAATTTAAACGTTTTTTCTGGGCAGAGAAGTGTTTTTACTCCCCCTTTAGGGGGCCGGGGGGCCTAGTTTCTTACTTTTCAACCGCAGCGAATTTCCAATCACCACTACATCGCTGAAGGCCATGGTGAATGCGCCGACCATTGGATTGAGGAAACCGAGGGCAGCTACCGGTATAGCTATGATATTATAGGCGAATGCCCAAAATAGATTTTGTTTGATGGTAAGCAGCGTATGCCTGCTTATCTGTAAGAATTTAACAACGGAATGCAGGTCGGTATTCAGCAGGATTACCCTTGCAGATTGTATGGCTACCTGGCTGGCATCGTTCATGGATACGCCGACATCGGCGCGGGTTAGGGCAGGGGCATCGTTGATGCCGTCACCAATCATTATGGTTTTGCCTTTCTGGCGATAGATGTCGATTACGTTTAGCTTATCCTCCGGCATTTTTTCGCCGTGTACCTCATTGATGCCGATGAGCTTGGCAACCTTAAGGCAGCGATTGTTTTATCGCCGCTCAGCAAAACAGGAATGATATCCATTTTTTTAAGCTGTGCTATCAGCGTGGCTGCGTCCGGTTTTATTTCGTCGTCGATGGAAATTTGCGCCAGCAGTTTTTGATTTTTATAGAGCGAGATGTTAAAGCCACTTTCGTCCGCAGATTTCCCGGAACCTAAAAAGTAATGATTGCCTTCCACGTCTTCAGCCCGCATACCAAGGCCTTTTTCTTCCTTAACTGATTTTAAAATCACCTTATCCTGCGGCAACGATTTCAATTCATTTACCAGCGACTTTGCTATTGGGTGGCTTGAACGTTCCTCTATGGCCGTAATGATTCCTCTTACCTGCCCGAGGCTGTTTTTACCTTCAATCTTTATTTCGTTGATGCGGAATTTTCCCGTTGTGAGTGTACCTGTTTTATCGAACACCACGTATTTTGTATGAGCTACGGCTTCAACCGTATCGCCGCCTTTTATCAGGATACCGTTTTTGGCAGCGCGGCCCAAACCGACCATTACCGCGGTAGGCGTTGCCAGTCCCATAGCACAGGGGCAGGAAATAACCAGTACGGCAATAGCGTTCATCAAAGCAGTTTGCATCGATGTATGTGCTATAAAATAAGTAACAGCAAATGTTATCAGCGATATTAATATAACCGCCGGAACAAATATCGCAGCTACCTTATCGCCCAGCTTTTGAACAGGCGGCTTGGCGGCTTGAGCTTTTTTCATCAGCTCGATTATTTGGGCTAGCACGGTATTTGAACCGACTTTGGTAGCCAGCATACGGATATTGCCATGCTGGATAATGGTGCCACCGATTAGCGTAGCGTATTTTTCTTTTTCAACCGGGATGCTCTCACCTGTGAGCATACTCTCATCAACCGACGCGCTGCCCGATAATACTTCGCCATCCACCGGAATTTTATCGCCCTGGTTTACCAGCAACGTATCCCCGGGCCGAACTTCCTTCGCGTTGATAACTTCAACACCACCATTGATCACCCTGTTTGCGGTTACATGCTGTATTTTTATCAAATCCTTAACTGCTGAGGTAGTTTGTGTTACCGAGCGTTTTTCGAAAACATTGCCCAAGAGCACAAGCGTAATTATAGCGGCGCAGGTCTCGTAAAATTGGTATTGCTCGCCCAGGTTTTGAGCGGTACCTACAAGGCTATATACGAAAGCAGCAGTTGAGCCCACAAATATCAGCACATCCATATTAGGCACGCCACCACGGATAGAGTTAATGGCGCTTTTGCCGAAATGCAGGCATCCTACTAAAAATACCGGTATACAAAGGGCAAGCTGAACGATTGGGTTGTGCAAAAAATGCCAGGGCAAAATCATGTGCAGCAGGAGCGGGGCGGTCAGTATGGCGCAGAGGATGAATTTATTTTCCACCTTTTCATAAAAAGGCGTTTGATGGGTACTGATATCTTCCACCACCTTAAACCCAAGACCTTCAATATCCTTAACAATTTCGGGCAAGGCAACCGCGCCATCGTTGGAAAACTTTACCTCTTCCCCCGCAAAATCCACGAGGATATTGTGCAAGCCCTTCTTCTCCAAAAGCTTATGGATAGACATGGCGCAATTGTTACAATGCATCCCGGTCACGTTTAATTCAATCAATTGCTCAGCCATGTTACAAAGGTACCCATTAATTAAAATCGTTCTAAATAAAACGGGTAAGCCGATTGTAATTTTGTGAGCGAGGATGTTGAAAGGTTGTAAGGTTGAAAAGTTGTAATGTTATAAGATTGGGAATCAATTGATTTGATAAGCTTGTTTTCAAGAACATTTCAACTTTACAACATTCAAACATTACAACTTCGCAAGAAAATAAAAAACACTTTGCAAAATCGACCGGAATTCCTATTTTTGCAACCTCCAACACGGTAGATGTAGCTCAGTTGGTTAGAGCATCGGTTTGTGGTACCGAGGGTCGTGGGTTCGAGCCCCATCATTTACCCCATTTCTAAAAAGCCTTTTTACAGTAGTAAAAGGGCTTTTTTTAT
>Ga0105237_10001302_pt1 | contig 33189 bp, 34 predicted proteins | sample KBSC24metaG_FD_81520 | JGI IMG/M metagenome (GOLD analysis project Ga0105237, IMG submission 81520) | Corn rhizosphere microbial communities from Kellogg Biological Station, Michigan, USA - KBS C2-4 metaG | ecosystem: Host-associated > Plants > Roots > Rhizosphere > Soil | place: Michigan, USA... | reverse complement strand
CCTGACCCGGCTGATGCGGTACGTCGAGTTCATGAAGAAGGTCGTGCCGCTGCACGACGACCTCTTCGACTTCTTCTACGAGGCGCTGCCCGGCTACGAGCACGTCGGCGAGCGGCGGATCCTGCTGGGCTGCTGGGGCAGCCTCAACGACCCGGCCTACTGCGACTTCCGCTACCAGACGATGGGCGACTGGGGAAAGAAGATGTTCGTGACCCCCGGGGTCATCGTCGACGGCAACGACGTCATTGCGTGTTATGAAGTCACGCGTCAGGCGGCCGAGTATGCGCGGCGTGGTGGTGGCGCAGTGTTGATTGAAGCCAAAACCTATCGTCGCAAAGGTCATGCTGAACACGACGATCAGCGTTACGTCGCGCCGGGAGAGATTGAGTGGTGGGAGAAGAACAACGATCCGGTCGATCGTTACGAGCGATATCTGCTTGACTGTAATTTGGCGACGAAAGAAAAGCTCGACGAGATCGTCGAGGGCGTGGTTCGCGAGATTGACGAAGATTGTGCCTGGGCTGAGTCTTCACCGATGCCCGAAGGCGAGCAGGCGGTGTACGGGGTTTTTGATAACAACGTCGTACCGCCCGCGTTTCGACCGAAAGTCCTGGAGGGGTAGTAATGACAGTAAAACCGGCAAATTACAAATATCGATGTACCGAAGGTACCTCACTTACCGGAGGAAAAGGAATGGGATACGTACATGCAGAGATTGAGCTAACAAATTACGATGATGTGGTCTTCAAGCGACGCAGTTGGGCTCCAGACGCGGAAATACGTCATGTCACGACGAGGGCACTCGTAGACAGCGGCTCGTGGGATCTCGTCCTTAATGAAGAGATCCAACAACAACTTCAATTGCCGTTAGTTGGAAAGGAATTTGTGGCACTCGCAGACGAGACTCTATTGGAAGTCGATATCGTAGGTCCGGTTCAGGTTCGGTTCGAGGACAGGACGACGCTTGTCGCCCGTGCAGTTGTTATGCCAACAACAACTGAAGCTTTATTGGGCGCGTATCCGATGGAAGGCCTCGATGTGTTCATCGATCCAAAGCGAGAAATGCTTCTAGTAAATCCCAAGTCGCCGGACAATCCGAAGTCGAAAATTAGACAAGTCGTCAGTCTGAGTATTTAACGATGTCAACTGCCGTCAAAAAAGAACACAAATCCGCGCGCCCTGAGCGTGGCGGGCAGGCCACGATGGTCGAAGCGATTCGCCAGGGCATCTGGGAAGAGATGGAACGCGATCCGACTGTCTTCGTGATCGGTGAAGACGTCGGCGCTTACGGTGGAGCGTTCAAAGTCACTGATGGGCTGCTCGACGAGTTTGGGAAAGAGCGAGTGATCGACACGCCGATCTCTGAAGGCGCGATCGTCGGAGCCGCATGTGGCGCGGCACTGATGGGAATGCGACCCGTCGCGGAGTTTCAGTTTATCGATTTCATTTCCGCGGGCTTCGATCTGCTCACTAACTACGCCGCGAAGTGTCGGTATCGTTGGGGTGCAGGAATACCGGCGGTGTTTCGTGGTCCATGTGGCTCCGGAGTGAGATCTGGGCCGTTCCACTCGCTAAACGCTGAATCGTTTTTCCTGAACACCGCGGGACTAAAGATCGTCGAACCATCGACGGCGTACGATGCGAAAGGCTTGATCAAAGCAGCGATTCGCGATCCCGACCCGGTGCTCTACTTCGAGCACAAGAAGCTTTACCGCTTGCCGCGTCTGCGTGAGGAATTGCCGTCAGACGATTACATCGTCGAGATTGGCAAGGCGCGTGTCGCGCGGTCGGGGCGCGACTTGTCGATCATTACTTTCGGTGCGATGGTCCTGACGGCGCTCGACGCAGCCGAAGAACTCGAAAAAGAGGGACTCGACGTCGAGGTGATCGACTTGCGAACGCTTGCGCCACTCGACAAGCCTGCCATACTCGCAAGTGTAAAGAAGACAAGCAAAGCCATCATGCTGCACGAAGCGTCGCGCACGGGCGGCATCGGCGGCGAGGTCGCGGCAATGCTTGCTGAAGAAGCTTTTGAATGGCTGGACGCGCCGGTGATCCGCATCGCGTCGATCGATACGCCGGTACCGTATTCACCGCCGCTTGAAGACTATTATTTGCCGCAAACGAAAGACGTCGTCGATGCGGCGCGAAAGCTGGCGGCCTATTGAGTTCAGTAAATTGATTTGGTCTTTCTCTGCGTATTTCTGCGTTGAAGTCCTGTTTTTAACGCAGAGGACGCAGAGATACGCAGAGAACGCAGAGGAAAAAGCCGGGAGAAGAGATGAGCACTGAAGTGGTGATGCCGCAGATGGGTGAGTCCATCGCGGAGGGAACGATTACGAAGTGGTTGAAGAAAGTCGGCGAGCGCGTCGAGCGGGATGAGCCTTTGTTTGAGATCTCGACGGATAAAGTTGACGCTGAGATTCCGTCGCCGGCCGCGGGAACGTTGACTGAAGTCAGATTCAACGAAGGCGATACGGTTGAGGTCAACACCGTCGTCGCAGTGCTTGACGGCGCTCAGTCGGGAGCGGCGGTCGCGGAAGCGCCTGCTGCGAAACCCGTTGAAGAAAAGCCGGCCCAGGCGCCACCACCGCCACCTCCCCCTGCACCAAAGCAGGAAGCGCCCGCACCACCACCGCCGCCACCACCGCCGCCACCGGCATCAGCACCTCCGCCACCTCCGCCCGTCGAGACGAAACCAGCACCGCCACCACCTCCGCCGCCGCACGACGGAGCCGACGCGACCGCAGAGGAACTTCGCCGCACGAAGTCGAGCCCGCTGGTCCGCAAGATCGCGCAGGAGCACGGGGTCGACATCTCAAGACTCGAAGGCACTGGGCTGAGTGGTCGCGTTACCAAGAACGACATACTGAGTTTTATCGAATCGGGAACTACCGCCGCCGCACTTCAACGCGCACCCGAGCGCACGGCGCCGCCTGCACCCGCTCCGGCGCCAACTCCGGCTCAGCCGGAACCCGTCGCGCCGCCTCCACCAAAGCCAATGGTTGGAGATCGCGTCGAACAAATGAGCGTGATGCGCAAAAAGATCGCCGAGCACATGGTCCTGTCGCGGCGTACCTCGGCTCACGTCACCACGGTTTACGAAATAGACATGACACGCGTCGCAAGACTTCGTGAACAGCACCGAGATACGTTCTACGAACGAACCGGAACCAAGCTGACGTTCATGCCTTTCATTTTCGAGGCGGTGATAAAAGGACTACGCAAGTTCCCGATCTTCAATGCGCAGGTCAGCGGCGAGCAGATCATTTACAAGCAGGACATCAACCTCGGAATGGCCGTCGCGCTCGATTGGGGATTGATCGTTCCGGTAATCAAACGCGCCGACGATTTGAGCATTTCCGGTCTGGCCCGTGTCGCAAACGATCTTGCAGACCGCGCGCGCACAAAACAACTCAAGCCTGACGAGGTAACTGGCGGCACGTTTACGATTACGAATCCAGGCGTCTTTGGTGGTCTATTCGGAACGCCGATCATCAATCAACCACAGCTTGCGATCCTCGGCGTCGGCAAAATTGAAAAGCGCGCCAAGGTTATGACTACTGACGATGGTGAGGACTTTATCGGCATCCGTTGGATGGCCTATTTCGCCCTGAGCTTCGATCATCGCGTAATCGACGGCGCCGATGCGGAGCGATTTCTTGCTTTCGTAAAGGAAGAATTAGAGGCCGGCGACTTCTCGGTTTAATCTCTTTCAGAGCCACAGATCTTCACAGATTTCATGCAAATTCGAATGAATTCGCATGATTCCGTGATAATCTGCGGCTCGTCTTATTGCGATCTAGTGGTGATTCGATGAAGAAATGCGGAGGGTATTGACTTAGCTTCGGCGAAAGAATAAGAGATGTCATCCGCAAAATTTCACTAGCGGGAGGCGAGGAGCGAGGACTCGCCATGAGCAGTTGAAGAAGACGCGCATTTCAAGGGGCGCGTTAACTTTCTACAAGTTTGAAGGAGATAAAATCGATGGTATTCACTAAACATAGAATGTTTGCCCCGGCAGTGCTTATCACTGTCCTCTTAGCCTTCTCCGCCTCCCCTATTCTGGCTCAGGATACGACCAACCCGTCCGGCTCGCGCACAGTCGCGAGCGGTCAAAAGATGAAGCTTAAAGGCGTCGTTACTCGACGTGATGCTGATACGTTCACCGTCCGTGACATGAACGGCGTGGATACGGTTGTTCGTCTTAGCGACAGGACCACCGTGAAGACCAAAGGTGGCTTCCTGCGGGGCGGCACCAACTACGCACAGACCAGCATCCTGCGCGGCCTGAACGTAGAGATTGAAGGACGTGGAAATGGTTCCGGTGAGTTGGATGCAGAGAAGATTCGGTTCAACGAAGCCGACATGCGAGTTGCCCGCGCGGTTGAATCACGCGCTGCGCCGCTGGAGGAAAGAGCCAGTGACACTGAGAACAAGCTGAGCCAGGTCGAAGCGAATGCGCAACGCCTGTCGGGCCAATTGGAAGAGCTCGCTGCTGTTTCGAACGCTGCACGCGGTGGTGCGAAGGCAGCCCAGGCAACGGCTGATGCGGCTGTCGCCGGTGTCAATGCGACCAACGAGCGCATCTCGGCTCTCGATGATTATCAACCGCAGGAGACTGCCGCAGTGAATTTCAAGTCCGGCAGTGCGGTGCTTTCTCCTGACGCGAAGACCACTCTTGACACCATTGCCAGCAAGGCAATGAATGCCAAGGGCTACGTGCTCGAGGTTTCGGGCTTTGCGGATTCGCGCGGTAGCATCAACCTTAACCGGCAGTTGAGCCAGCGTCGTGCAGATGCGGTCATTCGTTACCTGGTTGAGAACCACAGTATCCCGTTACGGCGGATCATCACCCCGTATGGCTACGGTGAATTGCAGCCAGTGGCGGAGAACACAACGCGTGAAGGTCGTGAACAGAACCGGCGCGTTGAGATTAAGCTGCTTGTCAACAAGGGACTAACAGCTCCTACGCCGACGATGAATCCGGGCACTTCGGGTTCCGGCAATTAATCAACCGAAGCGGAGTGCAACTCCGCGGACGTGACGTGGCACCAAAAGAGTCATGGATCATGCCGTCATAAAAGCGGTACGATAGAATTGACATGCAGGCCAGCTCATTTGGCGGCATGATACAGACTCGAAGGGTGTCAAGATGATTGTGGGGGTTGAGAAAAAACTTTTGCGGCCGGCAATCCTTTTGGGAGTGCTGGCCATTTTTCTGTCCATACCAACCGTCCTGGGCCAAACCATAAAGGACCTGCCGCCCCCGCCTCCACCCTGGAAACCAAAGCCGACGCCTACTCCGAAACCAGTTGAGCCGGAAGTGATCTCGGATGTTATCAAGACCACTTCAAACCTGGTGATGGTCCCGGTTTCAGTTACCGACCAGCAGGGCCAGGCCGTTCAGGGACTGACTAAGGATGATTTTCGTTTGCTGGAAGAGGGCAAGCAGCAGGAGATCTCCGGGATTGGCGATCCGGAGCAAGTGCCGTTAGCGATCGCTCTGCTGTTTGATGTGTCGAGCAGCACCAGTCAAAAAGGTTTCTTTGCATCGCAGCAGAACGCAGCGGCGACATTTTTGAAACTTGTGATGAAGCCCAGCGATAAGGCTGCGATCTTCACCATCACCGATAAGCCGACGATGATCCAGCCACTCGCTTCGGCCGACACTTCAGCCGCAAAGATGTTGACGATACCGGCTGCTACGACACCAGTTCCGACGGCTTTCTACGATACTGTCTCAGCCGCTGCGAAATATCTAATAACAAGCGCGCCAAGTAATTTCCGGCGCGTGATCGTGGTGTTATCTGATGGGGACGATAATTTCAGTGAGCGTATCCAGCAGATGTCCGTTGCCGACGCGAGGGCAACGCTGAGCGGCCAACAGCTCCCTGCGGGCCGGCTTGCTATACAACAGCGTAACCACCAAATCGCAGTCACCGAAGTCCAAAGAGATGTGCAGAAGGCTGATGTGATTTTTTACGCGGTGAATCCTGGTGGTCCTTCAATTAAGCTGAATCAGATCGCAATGCGTGCTGAAAGAGGCATGGAAGCAATTGCGGAAACGACTGGCGGGACGGCGTTCGTTCCGGATTCAGATAAGGATCTCGAGCGCGTGTTTCGACAGGTTGCAGCGGAATTGCGCGGGCAGTACTTGCTTCAGTACTACGGAAACTCGGAGGCGCCGTCGGGAGTGTTTCGAAAAATTCAGGTTGCTGTTCCCGCGCGCAACGATGTGCGCGTCCGCGCCCGGCAAGGCTATTACCCAAAGAAATCCGATTAGGCCGCAGATTTTCGCAGATGAACGCGAATCTGATCTGCGTTCATCTGCAAAAATCTGCGGCTACATTACTATTGCCTCATTATCACCAGCACGTCCGCGAGTCGATTGACTACGTCGAGAAGGGTTCGGCCGGAGCGGTCGAATTGGTTCGCTGCGGCTTGTTCTTCAGCAGCCGCCGCGCCCGCTGCCACGCCCGCGAGTTTGATGTAGTACGGCTGAAGCTCAGGCGTCGCGCGAAAGTCGATCTCCAATTTGTCCAGGCCTTCGCGAAAAGCCATTATGCTTGATTTCACGCTCGCTTTGCTTTGCTGATTCTGTTGCACAACGGTGGGTGACGCTTCATTTCTACGCACCGCCTCATCCACGGCCGCGATCCCGCTGTTAGCACCACCAAGAATGTAGATAAACCTCGTCAAGAGCTTGATCTGCTCGGCAACTCGCTGCGCGCCCTGCGTCCGCACCTGAATCACGCGCGTCGCCTCTGCGGTGGCTGTGGTTGGTTTTTGCCTCGAGGTCGATCGGTTTCGTGTCTGTCCGAACGCTGTAGAGGGAGATAAAAGCAATATGGTTAATAGGGTGATGGCGATGCGTTTCAAGGTGTGTTCTCCTTCTACTGTTCTGGTTTCGTGTGTGGGCTAATTGTACCAGAGACCAACACGGCTGTTAGAATGACGCCTAAACACCGCGTTCTGGTTGCATGATGAAGCAAAGAAAGCTTTTGGTCCAACGTCTCGGGCTCGTCGATTATGAATCAGCGCTCACGATTCAGAAAGAGACAGAACTGGCAGTCAAGTCAGGCATTCAGCCCGATACGCTTCTGCTGCTCGAACACCCACACACGCTTACGCTCGGACGGCGCGGCGAGAGCTCGTCAATTCTGCTTGACCAGGACCAACTCCGGTCGCGCAACGTCACTCTCTTTGAGACTAACCGCGGAGGAAAAGTGACTTATCACGGCCTGGGCCAGGTCGTGGGCTACCCGATCGTCAATTTGAGTCCTGACCGCGAAGACGTCCATCGTTACGTGCGCGATCTCGAGGAGGTTTTGATTCGCACGATCTCGGATTTTGGCATCCGCGCGTTTCGCATCGAAGGGTTGACGGGTGTTCACACTGAACGCGGGAAGGTGGCGGCGATCGGTGTACACATCGCGCGCTGGGTTACGACACATGGCTTTGCGCTCAACGTAAATACCGATCTCAGTTATTTCGATTTAATCATCGCGTGCGAAGGTGAGCCCGTGACTTCGATGGAAGTTTTGCTCGGTCGTGAGACTGAGTTGAGCGCCGTCGAAGATCGAATCGTGGTCCATTTCGCTGATATATTTGCGATGAACGTTCCGGAACAAGAGTCTGTTTCTATATGCTGAACATCGAAACGATCAAGCAGGCGCGCGAGCGAATTGGTTCGCGCATACATCGCACACCGGTCATCACTTCGCGCCAGTTCAACGAGATCGCCGGCAAAGAAGTCTTCTTCAAATGCGAAAACTGGCAACGCGCAGGGGCGTTCAAGATTCGCGGTGCGACGAACAAGATCCAGTCGCTCACGCCTGAAGAGAAGCAACGAGGCATCGTAGCGTTTTCATCGGGCAATCACGCGCAAGCTGTGGCGCTCGCGGGTCGTGAAGCAGGCGTGCGCGTTCTCGTCGCGATGCCGGAAGATGCACCGGCGTCGAAGGTTGCGGCGACTCGCGGTTACGGGGCGGAAATCGTTTTTTACGATCGTCAAAAACAGGACCGCGAAGCTTTTGCGCTCGATCTCGCCGAGCGCGAACGGCTGGTGATGGTGCCGCCTTACGATGACTATTTCATTCTTGCGGGACAGGGAACTTGCGGACTCGAGCTGGTGGAGGAAGTGCCGGATCTCGACTGTGTGCTGACGCCTTGCAGCGGTGGAGGACTCTTTGCGGGTGTGGCGACTGCGGCAAAAGCATTAAATCCAGGAATCAAATGTTACCCGGTCGAGCCGGAGACGGCTGACGACACGCGCCAATCGGTCATGAAAGGAGAACGCGTTTCGATTCCACCTCCGCCGACGATTGCGGACGGATTGCGCGTTCAGATACCCGGCAAACTCACGTTTCCAATCTTGCAGAAGGTCGCCGACGACGTTTTGACGGTCTCTGACGAAGAGATCATCGACACGCTGCGCTTTATGCTGTTTCGCATGAAGGTGCTGGTGGAGACTTCAGGCGCCACGGCAGCCGCGGCGGTGATGTTTCAAAAGTTGCCGGCGGACGTCAAACGCGTCGGCGTCGTCCTCTCGGGCGGCAACATCGATCCCGACCAATTGCAGAAAGTCATTTCACAGGATTGACAGGATTTACATGTTAATCCGGATAAATCCCGTAAATCCTGTGAAGCTGCCTTTTCGTACGAGGCCCATCTATGTGTAAAATCCTCGCAGAGGTAATCAATTGGCCCGCGAACTTCGTGTAATCAGCAACAATCAGAGAATCCGTCAGCCGAAGCCGGAATGGCTTCGCATCCGCCTGGGCGATCCGACCAACCAAAACCAGGTGTTGCAGTTGATCGAAGGACTCAACCTGCACACGGTTTGTCAGGAAGCGCGTTGTCCTAACATTTTCGAATGCTGGTCAGACCGCACGGCAACGTTCATGCTCGGCGGCGATATCTGCACCCGACACTGCGGCTTCTGCGCGGTGGGAAAAGGTCAGCCGGGCTCGTTGGATCCGGAAGAGCCGCGTCACGTCGCAGAGGCTGTCAATCACCTGAACCTCGCGCATGCGGTGATCACTTCCGTGAACCGCGACGATCTCCCAGACGGCGGCGCCGCCCACTGGGCCGAAACGATTCGCCAGGTCCGCGCTGCGAATCCCGACTGCAAAGTCGAGGTGCTGATTCCGGACTTCAACGGCGACGAAGCCGCGCTCAACACCGTTCTCGACGCTGAGCCGGACGTGCTCAATCACAACACTGAGACCATCGCGCGACTGTATCGACGCGTCAGGCCTGACGCGAATTACCAGCAATCGCTGACACTGCTGCAACGCGCCGCGACTCGACGCGATCGCGAAGGACGTGGGATGTTTACAAAGAGCGGAATCATGGTCGGCCTCGGCGAAACGTTCGATGAAGTTGTTGCACTGATGCACGACTTGCGCTCGGTTTCCTGCGACATCATGACCATCGGCCAGTATCTCCAACCACATGCTCGCCGCCTGCCGGTCGAACGTTACGTCACGCCGCAAGAGTTTGCGAAGTGGCGCGAGATTGGAATGACACTTGGATTTCACCACGTCGAGTCGAGCCCGCTCACGCGTTCCTCGTATCACGCGCGCGAACAGGCCACCAAATCGTGAAAGCCACAATCTTCAGACAGCATGGCGCACCGGAAGTGCTCGAGTACGGCGACGTGCCGGAGCCAACGTTTCGCCAAAACGAAGTCGTAGTGGAAGTAAAAGCGTGTGCGTTGAATCATCTCGACATCTTCGTTCGAAATGGCTTGCCGGGTATCGAGATCCCGTTGCCGCACATTCTCGGAAATGACGTTGCCGGCGTTGTGCGAGAGGTGGGCGAGCTTGTGACCTGGGTGAAACCGGGTGATGAAGTGATGGTCCAACCAGGAGTTTCGTGTGGTCATTGCGAAGCGTGTCTCAGCGGACGCGACAACATGTGTCGAGAGTACGACATTGTTGGTTATCGTCGCGACGGTGGTTATGCGGAGCGCGTCGTCGTTCCCGGCGTCAATATTATTCCCAAGCCGCCTGGATTAAGTTGGGAAGAAGCTGCGGCTCTGCCATTAGTGACGGTGACGGCGTGGCACATGCTCGTGACGCGAGCAAACGTGCAGCCGGGTGAAGACGTGCTGGTGCAGGCGGCGGGCAGCGGCGTTGGTTCAGTCGCGATTCAGATTGCGAAGCTGCGCGGCGCACGCGTGATCACGACCGCGAGTTCAGATGAGAAGCTCGCGAAGGCTCGTGAATTAGGTGCTGACGAAACGATCAACTACACGCACGCCGATTGGCCGAAAGAGGTGCGGCGATTGACGGATCGCAAAGGCGTCGACGTGGTTGTCGAGCACACAGGCGCCGAGACGTGGCCGGGATCTATTAGCGCGCTAAAGAATAATGGACGGTTAGTGACGTGTGGCGCCACGAGTGGTTACGATGCACGCACCGACTTGCGGCAGGTTTTCTATCGACATCTGACGCTGCTGGGATCGTTCATGGGATCGAAGTCGGAGTTGCTCGAGGCGATGAAGTTTGTAGCGACTGGAAAGATCCGCGGTGTGGTCGATCGCGTGTTGCCGCTTAGCGAGGCGCGTCAGGCGCATGAATTGATCGAGGATCGTGCGCAGTTTGGAAAAATAGTTTTAGCCGCAGATTTACGCGGATGAAAGCAGATCCAATCTGCGTTCATCCGCGTAAATCTGCGGCTAAAATATTACCGGGCTGAGTAATCCTCAGCGATGTATCTCTTCTTCAATGCCGCCAGGTTCCCTTCCTCGAGGTTGAAGTTTGTCCCCGCGATTACTTTTCGACCCTCGTCTGTGGTGACCCAGTCGACGACTTGTGGAGCGTTGGTTCTGAGGAACGTGCTGTCGTCTTTATCGAGAGGCTTCCTGTCTTTTCGCGAGAAGACCCAGATGTAGGTATATCCGCCGTTGCGGATGTACTGGAGATCTTTTTCGAAGCCGGTCAGCGGCGATGCGACGGGCGTTGGCGATGTGGGCGCGGGAGTTGGAGCGGTGTTGGAAGTGCTCGGTGCGCTACTACACGCGCCGAGCAACAGCAGCGCTCCGAATAAAAGAACAGCTCTCACGGCACCTCCTCCATCTTCTGATCGCGAATATACATGATCGTACACTCCGTATCCTCATAAACAATATCAAACCAGCCGCTCAATCTCGCATGCTCAAAGAAGTCGTGATGGTTGTTGTCGGAAAATACGTAACGCGCACCGAACTTATCGCGAATTAACGGCCCGGGATCCTCTTCCCGCCCGAGTGTAATGCCGTCGTAGAGTCGCGAGAGTTCCGGATTTTTTTCATAGAGATAACTCGGATCGAGCCCTGACACGTAGTAATGCGACGAATCGTAGTAGAAGAGACGTGGAAAGTCGTCCCAATCTGTGTTGAAGATGATTTGACCTGGAGGCACGTTAGCACGCAGCCATTCTGCCCCGGCTCGATAGTAATCGTGTCGCTCACTCTGCTCGATCTCCTTGACGGTCGCTTTAAGATTCATCGACAGAAAAGCACTCAATAGCAGCGCCACCACCGCCATCGCGATCGTTCGGACAAGATCACGCAGATCCTTCTCTTTCGGAGGCGGTGGGATACCTTCACGGTCGAGAAATGGTTTGAGCTCCTCCAGGATCTCTTTGGGCAGCCGCGTGAGGTATGGGCGGTAGCCCTCGAGCCACGGCTGCAAAGTGAAGCCGGCAAACAGCACCGCAAATGGCGGCCAGTATTCCGCGATCCGCTTCCAACGCGCCGTCATGATCATGAGCGCTGTTGAAAGCAGCAGTAAGAATATTGGATAGTGAGCGCGTCTTCGTTCTGAGGGCTCGAAAGTCACATACCCGACAAACATCGCCATACACGCAACCGCCGAATTACCCAGGAACTCCCACGAATCATACGGATACCATTCCGACCCAACCTTCGTGTCGAAGTCTGACATGGTCACCTTGATCTTCATGTGTTCGGCAAGCTGGAGAAGGTTTTTGGGAAAGTAAGGATTGATTATCAGGCCTGCGGCACACCCGGCCAGCACAAACACCAGCGGACGCCACTCAAACCTCTGCTCGGTGATAGCGATCGTTACCACCCAGAACACGGTCGCCATGATGAGCAGCACGAAGAGGTCGTAGGTCCACGTGAAGACGAGCGCGAGTGGCAACAGTAGCGTGTATTTTCGTTGAAAAAAGAGGTGAATCGCGATGACGAGGAAGATGATGGCCAGCGGCGGCGCCTTCGCCATGTTCATCCGAAACAGAAACGGAGCCGAACACGCGAGCAGTCCAATCAACCACACGAGCGGGTAACGAATGCGATACCGCATCAGCAGCCAGTAACACGAAAGAACAGCCAGACCACCAAAAAACGCGGACGAGATTTTCGCGCCCAATCGCGGGTCGGAAATCGCAGCGAAAGGAATTTGGATGATGTGGAACAGCAGATGATGGTCCACGTAGTCTTTGGGGTTCAACGTTGTGAGCGGCAACCATGGAAACGCGGGCGGAAACGTGTTGCTCTTCATTGATGCCCAGAGCTCGCGCGCCCATTTGATGTGATAGTAGCCGTCAAAGTCGCCGCAGCAGATCGAATCGGTGGAAAACTGAAGCTGCCAGAAAATGATGCCGATCGCGATGGCGCCGGCTACGAACTGAATGACTCGAAGGGATGATTCGGATTGAAAGCGGGAGAGTTTGCCGGCCGGGGTCGTCATCAATCGCTCAACTGTCTCTCGACGTGAAAGCTCACAGTTGTTCGATCAAGTCGAGTAGTGCTCGAGGATCGATTGGTTTGGTCATGTGTGCATTGAAACCCGCGTTGGTCGAGCGTTGCTTGTCGTCAAACATGGAATAGCCGGTGACGGCAACCATGGGAACAGTCTCATAACCAGGCAACAGTCTTATTTCTCGTGCCAATTGGTAACCGTTCATCTCGGGCATGCCGATATCGGAGATTACTACGTCAAATTGTCGCTCGCGCGCGGCCTTGAGCGCAGCGGGCGCAGAAGCCGCGGTCACCACGGAATAACCGGCATGAGTCAACACGACGGCAAGCATTTCAGTCACGTCGGCAACATCGTCAACCACCAGCGCAGATCTGCGCTCACGAGGTTCTCTTCTTAACGCCTCGGAATCCACAGGAAGGTCTGCGGAGTGGTTAGAGTGGTTTGACAAAAACTGGCTCAGATAGTGAACCGAGGACGGATAACCGGAGGTATCACACGATGAGTAGTATTCTCGCATCGAGACAGCCTTTCCGCGTTTTTAGCCAGCCGCGTGTGGTGTGGAGAGCAACTTTACTGTAGCTGAAACAATCGATGGTGTCTACACAGTTTGTCTAATTTTTGATGAACACCTAATCAGAAAAACATCGTGGACAGTCTCAAATTATTTTGTTACGGTGACGCCACACTCAGACCAACAAAAGGAGCTAACGAAATGGCAGCCAGAAAAGGAACCAGGAAGTCCAGAGGCGCGCGCAAAGGCGGCAAGAAGGGAATGAAGAAGAAGAGCGCGGCCAAGTCTTCAGGACGTGGAGGCGCAAAGAAATCAACGAAGAAGGCGGCCAGGAAGTCAACGAAGAAGTCAGCGAAGAAGGCTGGCACTCGTAAGGCAGCGAAGAAGACCACGAAGAAGGCTGCGAAGAAGGCGGCGAAGAAGACGACCCGAGAGAGCGCCGGCAAGCGAGGTACTAAGAAGAGCTCGAAGCGCAGCGTCGTTCCGCCGGTGCCCGTTGCGGAAAGCGAAGGAATAATAGTGCCTAACACCTCAGGCTCTGAGGCCGAAAGCATGGGTGGCGAATCAGAGGCGGCCAGCGAAGAAGCTAGTTAGTTTGCCGGACTTTCCCGATGTATCCAGCCGGCAATCTTTTTATTCCCGCAGAGCACGGCCAGTTAGAAGCCATTCTCAAAGAGCCCCGACAAGGGCCGCCGAAGGGCGTGGCCCTGGTGCTACATCCCCATCCTCTTGGCGGCGGCACGATGCACAACAAAGTCGCCTTTCGTGCTGCCGCCGCTCTTAACGATGCCGGTCTCACCGTTCTGAGGATCAACTTTCGCGGCGTTGGTCAAAGCACTGGTATACACGACGAGGGCCGTGGAGAACAGGATGACGCGCGCGCCGCACTGGATTATTTGTCTCGACATTATCCAGGTCTTCGCATGACGATGTGTGGGTTTTCGTTCGGCTCGAGAGTCGGGTTGGAGGTTGGAATACACGACCCTCGTGTCGCATATCTGATTGGTATCGGCGCTCCACTCGGAAAGTATGACTTCAGTTTCCTCTCCTCATGTCGAAAGCCTCTGCTCCTGGTTCATGGCGAACACGATGAGTTTGGCGACGCCGAGCATTTGCGGAAGTTAGTAGCGGAGCTGGAGAAGAGTGTTCCCGTGCGGCTGGTGGTGGTCCCCGGCGCCGACCATTTCTTCGAAGGCCACCTGGACGAGCTCAAACGCGTGATCACGGAGTGGATCACCGAACAATTAGGATAACGCCATGCCCGACTACTTAGACCCAGCAATACGCATCACATTACTGCCGCGCGATACCAATTCACGAGGCACCATCTTCGGCGGCGTTATTCTCAGTTACATCGACACTGCCGGAGCCATCGAAGCGCATCGTTACACAAAAATGGAACGCTTCGTCACCGTGGCGATGAAGGAAGTGATCTTCCACAAACCGGTTTTCGTGGGCGATCTCGTGAGTTTTTATGCGGAGACGGAACGCGTCGGCACGACTTCAATAACCGTTCGCGTCGTCGTCGAAGTTGAGCGTCTGAACAAGGACGAACGCGTCCGCGTCACGGAAGCCGAAGTGATTTATGTAGCAGTCGACGAGCACGGCGAAAAAATGCCGATTATTAAACAATAATCTTGTGCTCCTTTATGTGCCTCTTTGTGGCTTAGTTTAATCTCGCCTGCATCCTTCTGAGCGCCACCGCAGCCTCCGTAAAATCCGGCTTCTGCTCGAGCGCAAGACCATAATGCCTCGCCGCTTCGAGAAACCGCCGTCGAGTTTCATAAACCCGGCCGAGATTGAAATGCGGAAACGCGTACGACTCGTAACGCGGCGCCAACAGCGCCCGCTTGAACCAGCGCACCGAGCCGTACGGATCTCCTTTCGCCAGCATGTAGCTCCCGATGTCGTTGTAGGGATTACCGAGCGTCTCGTCTACGCGAATCGCTTCCAGACACTCGTCGATCGCCTCGTCATAACGTTTCTGAAAACTGTAAACCCAGCCGAGGAATGTATGCGCCTCCGCGGTAGGGTAGGTTTCGATCGATCGTTTGTAGAGTTCGATCGCGCGTTCGTAATCGTGGGCAAGCTGGGCCTCATACGCCTCCTGAAAGAGTTGATTCGCTTCGAAGCGTCTGGCCGCTGATGAATCTTCGTAGGTATCCATCTCTGATTTGAGCCGCAGATTTTCGCAGATGAACGCCGATCTGATCAGCGTTCCTCTGCGAAAATCTGCGGCAACTTTACTTACAGTCCATCGCCTTCTGGGCTACATCGAGCCGTTTTATGCGTCCTTCAACTTTGGGCGCGATCGGTTTCCCGGCGTTGATGATCGCTTTTTTTACGACGTCGACGTCAAGCGGCGCTTTGTCAGGTGGAATGATTACTTTCGAGCCTTTGAGCATCGAATAACCATCGCCACCGTCGATCGCGATAAAGCTCGTCGTCGTCAACGTATAGTTTTTCGCGTCGTCCAAGGGTAATCCGTTTACTTTTACGTCTACAAGCCTCGAACCCGCCGGCCGCCTCGCGTCGAAAGAAAACTGAACGCCGGAAACCTGCGGGAAACGTCCGGGCTCGGCATCTTCCGCGCTGCGAGCCACACCATGTTCAAGCGTCGCGCGGAGTGTTGCTCCTGTTATCTCGATCTTAACGAGACTGTTTTTGAAAGGCAGGATCGAAAGTAGATCTCTCGTCGTCAATTTTCCTGGTCCAATAATCGTGTCGGCGCGAACGGAGCCGCCATTCATCAGACCCACATCGGACGCCAGCGAACGTCGAAACGCGTCCGCGATGAAGTTGCCGACGTTGGTTTCCCGGTTACGGTTTTCAGCACTGCGAGCATCGAGCTTCACGGTGGTGCGTCCGATGGGTTTCCCCAACTCGGCGAGCAGCGCGGCGTACTTCTTGTAGATTGCGGAAAACTCTGTCGCTTCCGGGGTGGTGCTGTCGACGGGGATCACTTTCCAATCGATGCTTTCGAGCTCACCGGATGTCGGCGAGATGTTCAGGTCGATGCGACCGAGCTCGCGAGCGTCGGACGTCATCTTGAAAATCGGCGCCGAGCCCGCATGCGATTCGAGTAACGTGTGTTCGTGACCGCCGATGATCAAATCCACGTCGGAACAACGAGCTACTTCCTTGTCTTCACGCATCGACAGGTGAGTCAACGCAATCACGACCTTCACTCCCTGCGCGTGCAGTTGCGAAACCATCTCTTTCGCGATGTCGCACGGGTTGCGAAACTCGACGTTGCTGCCTGGCTTCGAAGTCACTTTTGTTTCCGGCAGGACCAGGCCAAAGATCCCGATCTTCACGCCGCCAAACTCGCGCACCACGTACGGTGGCACATCGGCGAATGTCTTGTTTGTCGTAGTGTCGATGACGTTTGCCGCCACCCAACCGAATTTCGACTCCTTGATTCGCGCTTTGAGCACGTCTGGTCCGAAGTCGAACTCGTGATTGCCGAACGTGGCATAGTCGAGACCGACGCTGTTCCACGCTTCGATCATCTGCGCGCCTTTGTAGGTTATCGACTCGACCGACGGTGAAATGGTGTCGCCGGCCATCAGCAACAGCGTGTTTGGGTTTTCCTGCTGGATGGATTTCTTCAGTGTCAGGACTCGGCCCAGACCTCCTTTTGTACCTTGATCAACGGGCGCGAACTGATAGACGTCATTAACCTGAAGCAGCGTTACCTTAACGTTGCACTCGGTCTTCTGTTGGGCCGCGATGGAAAAGATCGCGGCGAGGGCAAGAGCCAAAGCCAGCGCTGTTCTGCGCGCGAACATCAAATGACGGTTCATAGTTTGACCTTCCGAGCGTGAGTTGGAGTTGGTTTATCTCTGCGGCCCTCTGCGTATCTCTGCGTTCTCTGCGTGAAAGACAGATCTAACGCAGACAACGCAGAGATACGCAGAGGGCCGCAGAGAAGCAGTATACTCAGGGTATTCGATGCCGGATAGAGAAACACTATTCATAACCGGGTTTCCAGGTTTTATCGCGAATCGCCTGCTGGAACGTCTCGCACGTAAAGACACCGGTTTCATCTTACTGGTTCAGCCGTCGCTGCGAACTCGCGCCGTCGAAGAGATCGCGCGAATCGCTCGACTCACGGGAAGAAAGACGGCCGAATTTCAAGTCGTCGAAGGTGACATTACTCAGCCCGGGCTGGGTTTGACACAGACGGATCTCGAGCTGGTCCAACAGCAAACCACGCGCGTTTTCCACCTCGCCGCGATTTACGATCTCGCCGTTGCACGCGACCTCGCGCTTCGTGTCAATCCCGGCGGCACTCGCAACGTGCTCGAACTCGCTCGTTCAATGCCGCATCTGCGACACTTCCATCACGTCTCAACCTGCTACGTTGCCGGAAGACGCGAAGGAGTGATCCTCGAGTCGGAGCTGCGACACGACGCTGGTTATCGCAACTTCTACGAAGAGTCGAAGTACCTCGCGGAATTGGAGGTCGAAGCCGCGAAGAACGAATTGCCGATCACGATCCATCGACCGGCCGTTGTTTGCGGTGATTCTCAAACCGGCGAAACGGGGAAGTACGACGGTGTTTATTACCTGATTCATTACCTGCTGCGTTGGCCCAGGCTTTCGTTCATCAACATCGGGAATCGTGAAGTCAGCCTGAATCTCGTTCCAGTGGATTTCGTCGTCGATGCAATGTCGGCACTCGCCTTCGACGACCAGGCAGTCGGCAAGACATTACAACTTGCAGATCCGTCACCGCTGACGACGGAGGATTTGTTCAACGCGATTGCCAAATCGATCGGCGATCGACACTCGCGTATCACTGCGCCGGCGCCGGTGGTCTACCGTTTTCTAATGTTGCCGCCATCACCGCGAATCACGGGTTTGCCACATCACGCCGTGCCTTACTTCTTCGTCAAACAACTCTACGACTCCACTCAGGCGCAGCAACTGCTCGCCCCACACGGCATCAAGTGCCCGCCGTTCGAGAGCTACGTCGACAAAATCATCGGCTTCGTCAGGCAACACCCGGTTATTAACCACGGATAAACTAGATAAAAAATGGATCAGTCAAAATCTGTATTAACTGCGGCTTGACAATTCACGGGTTTAGAATTAGTCTAAATCCATCGTGAAAGTAAACAAGCCAAAACCGAAGCTGACTCCCCAAAGAGAGGCGGTTTACCAGGTCATCCAGGAGCGGGACGACCACCCAACCGCCAGCGATATCTTTGAGGCCGCCCGGCGGCGCTTGCCCAGTATTAGCTACGCAACCGTCTATAACTCGTTGCGTTACCTGAAAGACGCCGGGCTGGTTCTCGAAATCAATTTTGGCGATAGCGCCAGCCGCTACGATCGCGAAACAGAACGCCACGACCACGCCATCTGCAACGATTGCGGAAAGCTGGTCGACTTCGATCTGCCGGACGCCGCCAAGCTCATGAATGCAGCGGCGCGAAAATCACACTTCCAACCTCAGTCGGTTCATTTGACCCTGAGGGGACGTTGTCCCGATTGTTGCGGGTCCTATCGAAAGGATCGGCCCGGGCTAAATAGGAACTAATTCAATTAACTTGGAGGATACATGACAGCAGCAGCAGCAGTAGCAACAGAAAAAGCGCAGGTGGGCCAGCCGGCGCCGGATTTTGAGATGGCCTCGACGAAGAACATCGAGAAACTCAACGAACCAGTGAAACTCTCCGATTACAGAGGCAAGTGGCTCGTTCTTGTTTTTTATCCATTGGATTTCACTTTTGTTTGCCCGACTGAATTGACGACCTTCAGCGATCGCTACGAGGATTTCACCGACATCGGCGCAGACGTTATCGGTATTTCGACTGACTCGGTCTATTCGCACCGCGCCTGGTTGAACACGCCGCGCGACAATGGCGGCGTTCAGGGTTTGAGCTACCCGTTGGCAGCGGATGCAACGAAGACCGTTGCGCGCGACTACGGCGTGTTGATTGAAGATCGCGGCATCGCGCTGCGCGGTCTGTTCGTGATCGATCCGGAAGGCATTCTTCGTTACAAGGTCGTACACGATCTGAACGTCGGCCGTTCGGCTGAAGAGACGCTGCGCGTAATCAAGGCGTTGCAAACGGGTGGTCTTTGCCAGGCTGAGTGGAAGCCAGGCGACAAGACGCTTAACTAATTCAATCTAGCCGCAGATTGCACAGATTGATCTGTGTAATCTGTGGCTGGTTCAAACCTGGGATTAAAGAAGATGGGAATGAAAATTGGAGCACCGATGCCGAGCCTTGAAGGGGCAACGGAATGGTTTAATGGTACGCAGGCTCATGCCGAAGCGGAATCTTTAGGACGTCCGACGCTGATCCACTTCTGGTCAGTGAGCTGTGGGATTTGCAAAGAGAACCTGCCGCGCGTGGCACAGTTGCGCGATGCGAAGCGCCCTCAGGGTTTGCGTGTGGTCGCGGTTCACATGCCAATGTACAAGGCAGACCTGGACGTCGAACGAGTGCGCGATCAAATCGGCATTCACGGAATGACCGAGCCTGTTGCGGTGGATCACAAGGCTAAATTGCGAGACGCATTTCTGAACGACGAAGGCTACGTGCCGGCGTATTATTTCTTCGACGCGGAAGGCAAACTCAGAAGCTTTGCCGCGGGCGGACGAGGATTTGATATGGTAGTGGCCGCAATCGAACGCATTTTGCCTCAGCAAGCCGTCATTAAGGATGAGGTCAGTACCGGGAGCGGTAGCGACCGGGTCAGTGCAGAAGTCAGTTAGTAACGGCCCCTAATAACTGTCCGAACTGAAATAACAGATAAAGACTTACGAAGGCACTGGCGATCGCCAGTGCCACTAATCCCACGATAATTCCTCCGACGAAGAGCCAGTCGCTCGTTCGTCCTTCTCGAGCTTCTTCCGCCGAGACAGTCGCTCGCCTTCGTAGCAAATCGAGATTCATCTGGTTCGACTTCCACCACGCATCGACGACGTCGCCGACAACCGGTAATGAACCGACCAGGTAGTCAATCCCGATGTTCAGACCCATGCGAAGCAATGTGATCTTTGGAACGCGGTAGCGAACCGCTGCGGCGAGGATGTAAAACGAAACCAGCGAGGTCGTCGTGTCGCCGAGACCGGGAATGAGTCCGATCAAAGCATCCAGTCCAAAACGCCAGCCAAGCACGGGCACTCGGAACAGATCGTCCATGATCCATCCCAACCGCTCCAGACTTTTATCCAGGTTTGTTGATCGAGGAGCCGAGTTCCGCCGGAGTGCGAGATCGTCAAAATTAAGAGCTTTCATCTAATACGTGTTACCTGCTGCCAAAAAAACTTTCCAACTTTGGCGACTGCGTTGAACGGGTTGTCGCCCGATTTTTGGGGAGTTTGTTTCCCGGAGGCGATGCCCAGCGTTGTTGCCAACTCCTGATCTGGGGGTGCGATGTCTTCGTCGCCTCGCTTCGCGGTTAGCCAGCGGGTAAATGTACGTCCAATCATTCGCCTTTGTTCAACTGGAGCTTCGGCGACGAGGGCGATCCGCAAGTCCTCGAGTTGGGCGATCTCGTAGACATTGGCCTGGTAGTAGTTTCGGAGGGCGGAAAACATCTTCTCCTCGCCGAGCGTGCTTTGCAGGTCGACAAACATCAGCGCGCCCTTGGCACTGACGATCGCCGCGTATTGAAACGTGTTGCGGTAGTCGCGCGAGGGACGGTTGGCGTCCATGTCGTCGCCACCAAAAGTCCGGTACAGACGGTAGACACCGCGAACCTGATCGTTCAAAACAGCCGCCGCCTTCTCCTCGCCGTAGGTGCGTTTGTAGTAGAGCAACGACGACCATGACGCGAGTGCTTCGTCGAGCAGAGGCTCACGCGCGGGATCGTTGCCGACGGCTGCGCCCCACCATTGGTGTGCAACGAGATGCGCTACGGTCCATTCAAGACTTTCCTCAACCGACGGACGTTGCTCGCGAATGATCTCCGGAAGATTCCGCACTGCGGGCGAATCGAAGTCGACAAAATACGCGCTCGCAATTACGTTGAGCCCTGAAAACTCAACACTCCCGAGGCCCGCAATCAGCGGCGCTTCCGCGACGCTGATCGTCTTGAACGGCAGTGGTCCAAATAATGACGTGAACACTCGCAGCGCATTTGCCGCGACCACTAACGCGCGTTTACCGACTCGTTCATGCTCGACAAGATAAATCGATCTGACGTTGACGCCGTTGACTTCGGTGTGTTCGCTGCGCAAACCGCGTCCGGCGAGGATCGCGAAGTCGCGCAAGGCTGGGGCGGTGAACGTTTGACCCTTTTCGGTTTTCGTTTCCGTCTCAGTGCCTGAAGTGAACACTTCCACGCCGGCATTCGTCGCAACGTTGACTTCGTAATCCGCAGCTTCGTTGAAGACGAAGTCGCCGACTGAAGGTTCGACTTTGCGTCGCCAGTCGTCACCGTCGCGCACTGCGAGCACCGGATACGCGGCGCCGAGAAGCATCACGCCGCGACACATAAAGTTGATGTCGCGCGCGCGTCGCGTTTCTCGATCGCTGCGCAACGCGGCGCTGACTTGTTTGACGACGTGAGTTGTCAGGCTGGTTTCGTCCCGATCGATTTCGGGCACTGAACCTTTGAACTTAATGACGATTTCCGTCGAGGCTTCAGGTGCAACAGACTCGTGCAGGTTTACTCGGAGCGTCGTGCCCTGATCGTCGAGTGAAGAGAAGAGTGGTGTATCGTCTGCGCCGGCGCGCACTTCGAGAATGTCGATTCGCGGTTCATCGGAATCCAATTGTTGGTCGCCGGTCTTGAGGTTTGGATAGAGGTGAAAATAAACGAGCGACGTAGGTTTTTCACCCTGGTTTATCCAACGAATTCTTTCGACCCCGGTGTAAGTGAGCTTATCGAAGTCGATCTTCAGATCGATCTTGTACGAGTGTCGCTCTTGCGCATTAAGAGAGATGCCACACAGAAGCACAAAAAGTGCTCCGAATATTATTGTGTCTCTTTGTGGCCTCATCATTTGATTACAATCGACTGAATCACGTCGCCGCGCACGATTTTATCGACTGTCTCCATTCCCGTTACAACGCGACCAAAGACCGTGTAGCCGCCGTCGAGATGCGGTTGCGGCGCGTGTGTCACAAACCACTGCGAACCACCCGTGTCCTTGCCTGACAGAGCCATTCCCACTGCCGCGCGATCGTAAAGTACCTGGTTGATTTCGCAGCGGATCGTATATCCCGGACCTCCGTTGCCATCCCCACGTGGGTCGCCACCCTGAATCACGAAATTCGCTACCACACGATGAAAGGTGACGTTGCGAAAGTAATCTTTTTGGGCAAGCTGAACGAAGTTATCAACCGTTAGTGGGGCCGCTTCGGGGAGAAGCTCAATAGTAAACGAACCTTTGCTCGTAGTCACGACGGCGCGAACGCTTCTGCCGATTCGCGCGAGTGCGCGTTTGTAGTCTGCGTCTGTGTTCCGTGTTTGCACGGTCCCGACTTCGGAGCTGAAATCACCGGCGCCGTTGGCTTTCAGCAAATCAGCCGCACGCTGGCGAATGAGATAGTCGCCCGATTTGAGACCTGCCTTTATTTGCTCGTTTGCGGCTGCCGTCTTTTGTTTTGCGAGCGCGCCGAGGATTGCGAGAGCGGCATCGGTTGAGGGATTGTTCGACGCTTCCGGCCATGCAGCGGCAAGCGCGCGAGTGTTTTCTTCAGAGGGAGGAAGATCACCGAGAATACTGGCGGCCGATTCTTTAATCGATATGTCACTTTCTTTGAGTTGTGCCTGTGCGACTGTCGCGAGGTCTTGAGGTTTGAAAGCCGCTAGTGCACGCAGCACGTCCGGGATTGCATATTCAGAATGAACTGCGACGAGCGTGTTTATCGTGAGACCCGAGTTGCGGTAATCGAGCATTGCACGCAGTAGTGCTTGTGCGTGCGCAGCGAGGTCAGCTTTGTTCCTGACTGTTTCCGGCAAAGCTGCGATCTCGCCGAGGCCAGCCGCGACACCTGATGCGGCGCGCCAGTCGAGAAGAATTGTTTCCTGAACCTTGCGTCTTGCCTGGTCACCCGTTCCGAAGCTCGCGACGTAAGCAGTTGGAGCGATACGTGCGAATGCGACGTCAATTTCAGGCGCGCTGTGGTTGAAAGCTTCGCTCAGTTTGCGCAGCCAGGCGACGGCCGTCGGATCTTCTTTTTGAACCAGGAGGCGACCGAGCGTCGTCGCAATCTCGAGCACTTCGTTGTTTTCCGGGGCCAAGCCGTGGGTCGTTATTCGTTGGCTGAGTACGTCGCCACGTTTCAGCAGCGCGTCAGCGGCTCGTGGATCTTTCAGTGAAGCGAGTGCGCGAATGGCGCTGACTCTGACGCGTGAATCTGGATCGCCGGTTGCGCGCGCCACAAGTGCGTCGAACGATTGTTTGTCTTCGGTTATTCCGAGCACGCGTGCGGCGTTCGCGCGAACGTTTGGGTCGATGTCTGCGGCGACTAATCTTCGTAACTCTTCGTTACCGTCTTTCAATCGCAGACGTGCGAGTGCGTTTGCGGCGTCGGAGCGTACGCGCGGATTTGAATGAGTCAAAAACTTCGCGATAGTTGGACCAGCGTCTGGCGCGCTGGAACGCAGCGCTGCGGTTAAACCGAAAAGGATCGTTTGCGGATCGGCAGTTCCGCGTCGCTGCAATTCGAACTTGAGTGCGTCGACGATCGCGGCGCCGAGCTCACGCTTGCGCGCTTGCTGATCGGGTGGCAGTGCGCCCGCGATTTTGCCGAGCGCTTCGATCGTTCTGGCGCGGAGTTCGCCTTCTGTGCTTGTGTTCTTTAGCGTTGTGACCAGCACGTTTGCGCCCGCTGCGGATTCAATCTCGCCGAGCGCGAACGCTGCCATTGAACGAACGTTTGCGTCCGCGTCCGTTTCAAGGAGGTTTGCCAGAGCGACTACCGCGCCTTCGTTTCCGATTCGTCCAGCAGCGAGTGCCGCGCGCCGGCGTACAGCGGCATTCGGACTCGACAGCAGGTTGCGGAGGTCGTCGTCCCAACGCCGCTCATCTTCTACTTTGGTGATGAGCAAAAGCGTCGCGGGCGGGATCGATTGCCGAGCAGTCCGCTTGACGCGCTTCTGAGCAGAAGCGACCGACGACAGCACCAGAATGCAGGCCAGGATCAGGGGCGCAATTTTGTTAGACATGGGACCTGAATCATATCAATCCTGATAAATCCTGTAATCCTGTCAAAACAAAAAGGGGTGGCCACACGGAGGGCCACCCCTGGAAAATAAAACTTTCGTAACGCCCTAGCTCACGACATTCGACATTGCGGGAATCTCTGCCGCTTTAGCTGCGTCAGCTCGCAAAGTTGCCATCTTCGACGTGTCGAGTGGCTTCTCTTCGACCTTCGTTTCTTTGGGCGTCTCTTTCCTGGCCTTATCGGCTGCCGTCGCCATTTGCATCATCTTGCAAGTGCCTTCAAACATCGCGCCCTGCTCGATGATCAGCGACGGAGTTTGAATGTTGCCGTTCACCTTGGCCGCCCGGCCGAGCTCCAACCGCTGCGTCGCAATGATGTCGCCGTTGATGGTCCCATGAATTACGGCCACTGCGACTTCGATATTTGCGTCAACTTTTCCATTTGCGCCGACGATGAGCGTGCCGCTCGACGAGCTAACGCGGCCCGACAAGTGGCCGTCTACTCTCATCATGGCCTTAAAATTAGCTTCGCCGGTGACCACAGTACCGCCGCCCACGAAACCGCTAAGCGTCCCTTCTTTGATGTCTTTAGCCAGCGTTTCACTCTCGGTCATTGCGCGTGAGCCGCTGGGTGTCGGGTCGGCTGCCGGTTTGGTATCAACACTTGTTCCCTGGTAGGACTGGTAGGTTTTTGGTGTTGAGTAATCAGGAACCTCCGGTTTGTGGCTGGAGTGATCGTTTTCTTCCTGATCTTTGGCGTTCTTTCCTATCCTGAGCATCATATACCTCCGTTAAATATGGGGGCGCGGAAGTTTAGTCACCGGCCGGGAGCATGAAAGCAACGAAACGACGCGCTTGCCTTTTGTGTGGATTGATCCTAGCACTGGAACGCTAGTACGAATGACGCCGCACAGAAGCGGGCTAACTATGATAGACAAAACGCGCTCCCGGTGTCTAGCTTTGTAACAATTTTATAATTCGTGGCATCCTGAACACAGAATATGAAGACCGAGAGCAGGATCAAAACCAGGTTACTACGCCGAATCGGCGAAGCAATCGCCGATTTCGGCATGATTGAAGACGGCGATCACGTGATGGTCTGTCTTTCCGGCGGCAAAGACAGTCACACGTTGCTCGACCTTTTGCTCGATATTCGACAGCGCGCGCCCGTGCGCTTCGATGTGCTGGCCGTCAATTTGGACCAAAAACAGCCCGGATTTCCCGCAGAAGTGTTGCCTGCTTACCTCGGCAAGCTCGACGTTCCGTACCGCATCGTCGAGCAGGATACGTATTCCATCGTCAAACGACTCGTTCCCGAAGGCAAAACTTACTGTTCCGTCTGTTCGCGGCTGCGCCGAGGGATTCTTTACAACATCGCCGTCGAGGAAGGTTGCAACAAGATCGCTCTCGGGCACCACGCTGACGACATAATCACGACGCTCTTACTGAATCTGTTTTACATCGGCTCTTTGAAGTCGATGCCGCCGAAGCTTCGCTCAATTGACGGGCGCAACACGATCATCAGGCCGCTGGCTTACTGCTCCGAACGCGACATCGCTGAATATGCCGCGGAACGCCAATTCCCGATCATTCCCTGCGACCTTTGCGGATCTCAGACCAACCTGAAACGCGTGCGAATCAAGACTCTGATCGCGGAGCTCGAAAAGGAGATTCCTCACATCCGCGCCTCGATGCTGAATGCGCTGGGCAATACTGTTCCCTCGCATCTCCTCGATCACGAACTCTTCGACTTCAAAAAGCTCAGCGCCGCAACCGGAGACGTCGAGGCCGAACTTGATCTCGCGATGGACCACACGGATACGGATCTTAGTCCAACCCTGGTATCGCTCGGCTGATCCTTTGTGTCTTTGTTTGTGCCTTTTTGTGGCTTATGAAAGAACTTGATTTCAGCGAGTTTCCGCCGGGCACCGTCACTGAATACACGACGCTGGTCTGTCTCGCGTGTATCTTCGACATCTTCACAAAACAGATCGGCCTCGCACCTCGCTCCGCTTATTCCGAGATCAAACGTTACAGCCCGACTGTCGAAGAGTTGACGTCGCGAAAAGCTGTGCGTCCATTCTTCGATAGCGACGAGAAACATCCGCGATGTCCGTATTGCGACGCGGCGAAACGGTGGCACGCGCGTCTCGACACGTACACGATCGAAGGCGGTAAGACCACCGACGCGCCGCGCCGAAAGCTCGTGAAGAGCGTTGAAAAGAAGAAGGACCAGTTTGCGACGATCGAGCTGAAATCCGATCGTCGCAGTGCCTTCTTCGATTGGCTCGATACACTACGAATCTCTTTGGACCTCAACGACCCCGCATGGCTGTTGGAAGCAACGAAGGCGTACCTCGAGCGAAAAGAACCAAAGCAGAAATGGACCGAAGTTTTTGACGGATTGCGGACCATCCGCCCGTCGTCGCGTTTGGAAGAGAGTTGGGACCGTGAGGGCGCGCGGCTGTTTCTCACGCCCGCGCTTTACAATGAGAGCTTGTTGGTCCAATACCTCGTGAGCCGCTCGCACGAACATGGCGGGCGCACGCTGGAAGGACGGCTCACGTTGATGGATCTGATCCGCCGCATGCGCAAAGGCGGTTACCTGAGCACGCACAATATCGAAGCCACAGATCAGTTTGAGATCTTCGAGAAGCTCCTCGACGAAGTCGCCGGCTCCGGTCAATTAAAACTCTACTACCTCGTCGACCGCCGCGAGTTCATCGACAAAGTCAAATCCGTCTACGCCAGCTACGCGTGATTAGCAGTTCAAACGCTCGCGATGGTAGTGGTGCGTCACTGGTCGACGGCGTCCGATACCGATCGCGTTTCGCGAGATGATCAGTGTCGGCGGCAGTTGCCGGCGTTTGAACTCGTTCGCAGGCGACTCGACGCGATTGAGGATGTCGTAAACAAAAGCAGGCTCGAAACCAGTCGCAACGATCTCTTCCGGCGTCGCCTTCTGTTCGAAGTACAGGCGTAACACGCGGTCGAGTTGGTCGTAAGGCGGAAGCGATTGATCGTCAAACTGTCCGGGCGCGAGTTCAGCAGAAGGGCGCTTGGAGATGATCGAGTCTGGAATCAGTTCCTCATTCTTGTTCAAATAATTTGCCAGCGCATAAACCTCGGTCTTCAACACGTCGCCGATTACCGCGAGTCCGCCGTTCGTGTCGCCATACAACGTGCAATAGCCGAGCGCCAGTTCGGACTTGTTTCCGGTTGAAAGCAGCAGTCGACCTTCGGAGTTCGAGATCGTCATCAGGATGTTGCCGCGGAGTCGCGACTGGAGATTTTCTGACGCCGTCGAACGGGCTTCGACTGACGGCGCAGGCAGATTCAACTGCGTGCGCAACACTTCGTAAGCGTCGGAGATGGGATGTTCGATCAAAGGCATTCCCAGCCGGCGGCCGAGTTCGACAGAGTCGTCGACACTCGAACGCGACGAATACGGCGACGGCATCATTACGCTCAGAACGTTTTCCGCGCCGATTGCCTGGCATGCCAACGTTGCAACTACCGCTGAATCGATTCCGCCTGACAGTCCGAGCACCGCGCGTTTGAATCCATTCTTGCGCGCATAGTCGCGGATGCCGAGCACGAGTGCCGCATGAATCGTTTCGACGTCGTCACCCGGCAGGCAGCGATCGTCGGCGACGTCGCTGTCGAGATCGACAGTGCCGATGAACTCCTCGAACGGCGGCGCTTGAAGGATGATCTTGCCGCGCGCGTCGGCGACGATGCTCGCGCCGTCGAAGATGACGCCGTCGTTTCCGCCGACGAGATTGACGAAGACGATCGGTATCTTCGCCGTCATCGCGCGATGCGAGACCATCTTGCAGCGTTGGCCCATCTTGCCTTTGTTGAAAGGCGAAGCGTTGATCGAGACGAGAAGTTGGGCGCCCAGGTCGATCAACTCGTCGGCGGGATCGTGTGTGTAGAGTCGTTCGCGCCAGAATGTTTTGTCGTTCCAGAAGTCTTCACAAACGGCGACGCCGAGTTTCTGATCCGCGAGTGAAAAGAGATGTCTTTCCTGGCCGGGTTGGAAGTAGCGCGGATCGTCGAAGACGTCGTACTCGGGCAAAAGCGTTTTGTCTGCAAAGCCGAGTAGCTCGCGGTTGCGAATCACGGCAGCGGAGTTGTAGAGGCGGCGGCCAGTGTTCAAGTCTGACGGGCGGACGGTCCCAACAATCGCGGTGATCCCATTGGTGGCATCGATGATTTTTTTGAGCGGGGCGAGTGCGCAGCGTTGGACGTCGCGGTCGAGAAACCAGTCGAGCGAAGTGTAGCCCTGGATGCAGGTTTCGGGGAACACGATGAGGTCTGAGTGTTCGTGTTTTGCGTGTTCGATTGCGCTGATGATGCCTGTGGTATTGGCTTCGAAGTCGCCGTTAGTGGTATTGATCTGGCCGATGGTAACGCGCATCACGAGAGATCGTGCACGTTTCTTTGACGGATAGCAAACGAACGCGGCTTACGTTATATTCACCTGGCCCGCCCTGCGGAGGGGTCGCATAATGGTAGTGCAGCGGTCTTGAAAACCGCCGGCCGAAAGGCTATGCAGGTTCGAGTCCTGTCCCCTCCGCCACTTCTTCTCTGTAACTTACCGCAGTTCATCCGATCAAGCTCCATCCGTTCCAGTAGCCACTTGGCGCGATCTTGGCGCGCTTTTGGCGCTGGACGCTTTTGGACGAAACGGCAACGGCTCTTTGTTCAACGAATCAACTGCCGCGCGAAGGTTCTGCGGCATCGCGTGAGTGTAACGAGACGTCATCTGCAAAGTGGTATGGCCCAACAATGTCATGATATCCATCTCGTGCACTCCCTTTGCCCTTAGACGAGTCGCAAACGTGTGACGCAGAATCGTGAAGCCGGAGTCCAGAGACGCGTCACGCCTATTGACTTTGGCCATGACACTTTTTCACCTTTTTTCCGCTGCCGCATGGGCACAGCTCATTTCGATTTCGGCCCTTCATCGAGAACGTCATTGTCCCTCGTTGTTGAGCGATGGTGGGAACATCGGGAAATTCCTTTTCGACTCCTTCTAATCGCTTTCTTTCCCCCAGCAAACCGAGCTCAATCATTTCGGCTCTTGTCTTTAATGAGTGCTCTCGGTCTTGCTCGGTCCACTTGGTAGCGTCGTACAATACAAAATCTTCAGACCCAGCGACGCCTCGTCCGCTTTCGGTCGCGATACCAACGATTCTCTCTGCTTCAGGACATTCAAGTTTAGTAATTTCGCAGTAATTCGCCAGAAGCATTCGCCGCAGTCCGCGATATTCCTCATAAGCTACTTCAGTCGTCTGTGGCAACAGAAGAAACAGATAGTGTGGATCGCCTGGTTTCGACGGCAGCACGAGCCGAGTTGTCCGAACAGATGGTGGCGTTTTCTTGATGATTTCCAAAAAGGAGCGTGCTAACAGCCGACGTCTCGTTCGGGGCTCGCGCGCCATCAGCCGAAAAAGCCGTTCCTGCTGATCCACCCCCGGGTGAGATTGATAATGTGACGTCCCGGCAAAAATATGATGGCTGAAGGTTTCGATCAAACCATCCCAGGCATAGCTGACCTTGTTGGCTTCGATCTGTGCGATCCTCTCGGGCCGCGCCTCGAAAATTTTCCAAAAACCTTCGTCTACACTAAAGGTCTTGAATTCTGGAGACACCACGAAATCATGTCCTCCGTCGGGGCCGATCTTTTTCAAATAAAAAGCCAGGAGATCATCCTCGCCCGCCGCAAAGCCGAGTTTGCCACTTGTGATGACCTTCTCCTTCTTTTCGAGGTAACCGATGAAGTCGGTGATAGTGTCCAGAGTCTTCATGACCGCCTGTAACGACGTGTCATCGAAGACGTGGACATAGCCCTTTGCTGGATCGATTTGGCCGATCGAAAATGGCCTTCCTCCATCCTTCTTGGCCAATGTATGCAGGTCCCCGACGATGCTCGGTACGATCATCAAACTGCCAGTGCCGCCATACTCTTTGATACATCGGTTGGACACAGAATGAGCCACCACAATCCGGTGAACCTTAGCGACGGCTGGGTCAGGGAGATCAATTGGAAATGAAATTGAACATTTGCGATCCAGAAACAAAAGCTCCGGATGAGACATTATCCACCGCTCCGCGCCCCAGATCTGTTCAGCTGATTTTCGCACTGCCTTTTTGTACCACCGGCTCCAATCCAAGTCAGGGTTTCCCGTATTCGGGAACTCACAATCCTTGTCCGAAAAGATGATGATATGGTTTTCGAAAACGACCACGAGATCACAAACCTCTTTGCCATCGCCTTTTCCGTTGAGCCGACCCTGGTCGCGATAGATTCCGGAATAACTCCACATTGAGAGGAACGAATGATCACAAAGTCTTTTCAACAAACGCTCGGCTGCCGTAATACCGTCGGCGCGTACAATTGCATCCGGACCGTTCGCTCTCGTACCCTGACCGTCCCTTTCTAGTTGAGCCGCCATATGTTCACCAACCTCGCTTTATTCTTCTCAAAAAACAAAAAGCCAGCACGATCTTCTTCTCGCGCCGGCTGGATTATTTCCATTTGGAATTTTTTAAATAGGTTCCGGGACGAGACGATAATTAGTCCGCGAACCGCAGACTATCATCGATTTATGCTTTGCCACCTTCGTCATTATCGCTCTGCCGGGGTTGAATTATAACCTAAGAGTCCGTGCGTCGTGAAGACGAACCCCCCGGCATTTTTCAGCACGGCTGTTTTCGTTGTCGATTTGACCGGCTATCCCACTGAGTCGTATAGTATCTAAATGGAGAAGGCGGACGATCCCGTTTGGTTTGAGTTTGTTGAATCGAAGATCTTTTCCAAACAGATCCGCGAAGTCAGTGGCGATCTTCTAACGAGAATGCAATCAGACTTAGTTGAGAATCCGACGTGCGGCGCGGTGGTGAAAGGAACGCACGGAGTCCGCAAAGCTAGGGTCGCTGATCCTGTGTCCGGGCGTGGAAAGAGCGGTAGTTATCGATACTTATATCTTTACCTTGAGCATGCAGGCAGGATTCACTTGCTGTACCTGTTCAGCAAAAGTGAGCAAGCAGACTTGTCGTCTGCGCAGAAACGAATCATCGGAGTGCTAAGTCAGGAGATTAGGAAGGAAACGTAGAGCCATGAAAGCAGCAAAAAAAGCTCGTAGGGTTCAGACGACCAAAACAAATTACATGAGTGACGAAGCATTCGCCGATCTCAAGGAAGCAATGGAAGATGCTCTTGCTTTTGAACGCGGTGAGCGGCGAGATTTGAAGGTAACTAGAATTCACGCTCCGCGACCGCCGAAGGCTATGTCAGCTCAGGATATTGCTCAAATTCGTCGGAGGCTCAATTGCTCGCAAACGGTATTTGCAATGATGCTAAACATCAGCCCGAAGACCGTTCAGGCTTGGGAGCAAGGCTCAAGAGAGCCAGGCGACGCAGCGCTTAAGTTGCTTACCATCGCCAAAAAACACCCCGAGATTTTACTTGAAACCTGATACGGACTCTCTCTAACTGCTTAGACCCTGAAGGAAGCGTTACGTGACCGCGAAAGAGTGTGGAAACTATGGATGCTAAGAAATTTTCTCGGATAGCTGAGTCGTTACGACAATATAGACGCGCCGAACTAAAAGATTTTCAGACCGATACGGCTGAAGTCGACCCTGTAGATGCGCTGTATGTGGATCCACTTCATGGAGAGGCCGTTCTGAATACGATGCTTTCAAGCAGCACTACGTTTATTTCAGGCAGAAAAGGCACTGGCAAGAGCACGGTTTTCGCGAAAGCTCAATCCCAAATGCGGGAGCGGAAGGATCTTCTTTCAGTCTATGTGGATGTCAAGGCTTTGTACGATACCGTCAACGCGAGTGAGGTACCGCTCATCGACATGCAAGACATCGAGATATCGCCGCAGCTTTATCGCTCTCATATGCTGCGAAAGAACTTTTTGGCCGCAGTGATCTCAGAGCTTGTCGCAGAGATCAAGAAGGCCAGCGAAAGTATGTCGTTATGGGATCGCTGGACCGGCCGACAATGGGATTATAACCAACTAGTGGAGAAGCTCTCGTCGCTAGCAGTCGATGTCAAGAAAGCTCGTTTGTCGAATGAAGAAGTGCCGATTCTAAGGCGCATAAGTGAGAAAACTCGAACTCGCCATTCCGCCGAGCAAACATCAAAGGACTCAAGTGGCGGAGATATCAAGTTATCTCCCAAAGATCCATCATTCGGCCTGTCCACTCAAATCGAGGACATAGACAAAACGCTCTCAGACAACGAAATCTTCGGCGAGTATTCTGATGTTATATTGCGCTCTTTTCCGTTCATGTCCCTGTTGGAAGATATAAAGAATCTTCTAGATGAAGCAGGAATCAAGCGCTTGGTTGTGTTCTTTGACGACTTTTCGGAGCTCGACTGGATTGATCAAAAGCTCTTCGTCGATGTTGTTCTGGCGCCATTGAACAACACGAGTGACGAGCGGGTAAAGCTAAAAGTCGCGTGTTACCCGGGACGGGTTTACTATGGGAAAATCGATCCCGGCAAAATTGACACCGTCAACTTGGATTTCTCTCAGTTATACGAATCACAAGACATCCAGTCAGCAGAGAACGCCGCCGTCGATTACACGAAGCGATTGTTGGAAAAGCGATTCGAAGCATTTGGTGAAAGCCGATCCCAATTTGCAGGCTAGACAACACGCGCTTGCGCGTGTGCGGTAGAGCGATAAGAACAGCAAAGAAGAATGGTGGCCCCACAGAAAGTTGGCGATAAGATGGCGCGCTGATGGAAATGAACCTGCCATTACCTCGATCACTTTGATGGCTGCGCACCCAGGTTT